>Ga0213863_10000135_pt1 | contig 57337 bp, 90 predicted proteins | sample PICome_8_FD_160128 | JGI IMG/M metagenome (GOLD analysis project Ga0213863, IMG submission 160128) | Coastal seawater microbial communities near Pivers Island, North Carolina, United States - PICO497 | ecosystem: Environmental > Aquatic > Marine > Coastal | place: USA: North Carolina...
AGTCTGTTAGTAATCCAATGAATCCTTTTGCTAAATCTTCAGTAAGTAAATCTAAAACAGTTACTAAAGGAAGTGGACCTACAAAAGAGGTTGTTAAGACTTCAGGATCAAATAAAATAGTATCTCAAAAGAGAGGAGAGAGAATGCAAAGTAGAATGCAAAACCGTAAAGGTGCAACTACTACAACAGGAGGAGGAAGAAGAAAATACACTGAGAAACCAAGATTTACAAAACCAACAACACCAGAAGCAGGCCCGCCAAGACGAAAAATGGGAATGGGCGGAAAAGCTCCTATGGCTAAAGACTATGTAGGCAATCCTATGAAATACTTTAATGATAAAGCTGCATTCGGTAAAGAGATGGCAAGGAAAAAAATGATGGATAAAGATACACAAACATATCCATAATGCCAGCAGCTTGGGTAACTAAACTATTTGGAGGCCTTCTTGGTAAAGCTGACAATATTATAGATGAAGTAGTCACTTCTAAAGAAGAACGAATGACTCTTAAAAATGCTATGCAGAAAATGCTTCTTGATAGTGAAGCTGTTATCCAAGAAAATGTTACGGAACGCTGGAAGTCTGATATGAATTCAGACTCCTGGCTTTCTAAGAATGTTAGACCTATAGTTTTAATATTCTTAGTAGTTTGTACAATGATTCTTGTATTTATTGACGCAGGTGTCATTAAGTTTGCAGTTTCAGAAAGATGGATTAACCTCTTAGAGATAACATTATTAACTGTTATAGGTGCATACTTTGGTGGTAGATCAATTGAAAAAGTAAGAAATACAAATGAAAAGAAGCGGGACAGGCGTAATAGAAAAGAAGAAAATTAAAAGAAAGGGTGTTCATGCTAAAAGTAAAACATCTTTTAGCAAGGGTAGCAAGAACTACGTTAAAAAATATAACAAACAAGGACGATGAATGATGAACCTTTTTTAGAACTTTGCATTCATTGGCCTCATGATAGATTTGCTTTAGGATGGGAATTTATTTCAAGCGATGATGAACATAATTACTCAACTTTAAGATTATATCTTTTAGTTGTTACTTTAACATTTAATAAATAAGATATGGCAAGAGTTAAAAAAACAAATGGAGGATCCCTGCTAACTAGATTAGAGGGTCGTCTTGATATGAGCATGCCTGGAGCATCAAAAAGTGTAAAAGGTGACTGTGGTTGCAATAAAAAAATGAATTTAGGTGGTACGGTACCATCTGCAAATACTTATTCAGGTAAAAGATGAATATCTTAACTGATATATTAAGTCTTTTTAAAAGGAAGAAATTTGTATCTAAAGCAGATCCACGAGATGTTGTAGTGCTTGGTATTAATGAAGAACCTGAGATAGAAGGCATAGCTTCTCCAGTTCCATATAAAAACGCTAAGCTTATTAAAGTTAAAGATCTTATTTCTGGATCCGATTCTACATTTGAAAATTTACCAATTGGTGATTTAAACGCAGGATGCTTTAAAGATAAAACCACGGATCCTATTACAGGAAATCCTGTTGTAAATTTTAGAAGACTTAAAAGTCTTTCTTTAGATTTAACCATAGAAGAGAACGGTGATTTTATTGAATTTGATTTGCTTTCCAATAAATCTACAATTTTACTTACTCAAAATTTTTCTTCTTTACTAAATAAGTTTTCTACAGGTACTGATATTTTTAGTATTGGTAGACAAGCCGGGATACCTGGTGCTGATGTATCATCTCCATTTATAGGATATAGTAGTAATGATCATGCAAAAGTTGACACATTTGTTATTGATACAAGAAAACTTGTGGGTATATCATATGCATCACCTGTAGATGTATTAAGTGGTGAAGGCTTATCAATACAAATAGTAGCCCAATCAAACATAACAGGTGTTGTTTTAAACTGGAAACTATATAAACTGGATCCTGATGATCTTGGTAATGGTGGTATTTCAGGTACTACTTTAACTCAAATAACCGGAGCAAGTAATCTTAATTTAAATACTGATCTTACAAGTGGTGGAATAAGCACATATGGTAAAGAAATAATATATGATGTTACATTAGGAGGTTCCAGCATTATTAATAAAGGAGATCTTTTATTTTTAGGATGGAGCTATGACTCAATATCTATAGATCCTTCAGACTTTCTAAATATATCAGCAACAATTAGATCGTAAGAACCCATTAGAAAAATATACAAAAACTAATGGGTGTTGGTTTCTCACTTATTTCATAATTCGCGGGTACTCCTACCCTGTATATTTTATTAATATCTATCTTTCTTAGTAGCTACAAGATAAATTAATAATATGGCTATTAAAGCCTTTAATATGAGCCCTAGTACAATCAAATTTCAAAATCAAAATCTTCATCAAGCTCTTCTTCAAAATGCTCTTCAATTGAATTATTAGGTCCATTTGCAGCTGCTTCTCTAGCATCTTGCTGATCTATTGCCATTTGACCTGCAATATATTCTTGAGCTTCTTCATATGTAACTTCTTGATCATGATTTACATCTTCCATTTCTACACTAGCTTGTGTATTTATAGTATCATAGCTAACTGATCCTGCTCCTTTTAAAACATTTGCCATCATAAAATCATGAAACTTCTTTGAGTCTGATAGCCATGATCTTGGATGCACGGATTTATATGAATGTGTTACATGATTATAAAAAGCCCATGCATTTTCCATGTCAGCATTATAATCAAAAGATGGATTTTTCATTTCATCTTTAACTACAGACATTTGTCTTGGACTAATTAGATCTTCATTGAAATACATTATTCCCAATAGCTCTGCTTGCTTTTTTACATCTAAAGGAGTTCCTCTCAAAGAATCTTTATCATTTTTGATTGTATTAAATGCTTTCTGAGCATTCTTTATTTGATTAGATATTTGAGATCTTATTTCTTGATCTGCGGATCCTGTATGCTTTCTAGCATAGTTAAGTTCTCCGCATACCATTCCATTAGAACAAGCCATTACATATGCTCCAATAGCACATTGAAATCTTATTGATTTATCATATGAGTTTGTCCAAGCAAACATCATCCCTAAATCTGGATCTGTAGATTCAACATTCATTGGTCTTATATGATATATGCCTTGAGCTACTTGACCTTTATTATTTGCTCTATAGTATTCTTTTGTTACTATAAATCCGCTAGATGCTAGCATTTGTTTTGTTGTATCTATCACATATTTATGTGATATAACTGTATAAGAATCACCGTGATTTGGTAATTCTGCATTAAGTACATAACTTTTTTCTACGTTAATTTGACTTTTCATGTTTAAACTTTATAAGTGTAAAGATAGTAAATTTAATTTAATTAAAACATAATTAACCATAATAATATGGAAAGGATTGTCAGTCCTACTAAAAATTTCGTTACTTGAAATCTTAATTTTTGCCAATTCATCAAAATAGTTCTAATTGATTAATATTTGTTGATAGAATATCATTTATCTGAGATTCAATGGCTTTGCTATAATATCTTAAATCAAGATTATAGTCTTCCCATTTTGGCTGCAGTTCTATCTTATTATAAATAGATTGCAACCATTGTCCGGATTCGCATTGTATTTCTCTACCGTCTTGTTTATTAATCTTTATTATCTTTGAACTATTCTTTCCGGGCTTAGATATATAATATCTATTGATCTTCTGCAGATCTTCTTCTTTATAAACACCATTTGGTGTAGACCTTGATACCTGTTTCCAAGCTCCTTTGGACTTCATACCAATACAATAATCTAAGATATTCTTATTTTTTTGTAAGTAATCTTCAGGCAATATATCTTTAACAAAGTAATTGTATATTGCTTTTGGTACAACGAGCTTAGATTTATTCTTATGCAGTGCAAGCGAATGAAAATTAAATCTACCCTTGAGCTTAACAGGGGCATACATAAAATCAGGACCTTTCACTTTAAATAAATAGTGAGGATTTTCCTCTTTAACCTTTCTCCAGGTTGTTAAGTCAACAGATTTAAAATCATTTACAGCAATGTAATTATTTACATCACCTAAAATGAGCTTTTGATATGTGTCATGTTCTAGATTTAGTTGAGTTATATTTTCCCATTCTTCACAGACTTTAAGATAAAGATCTTTTTTGTCTCTTGGAATTCTAATCTCAACACCATCTGTATTCTGTAACAAACCAAATGCTTCAGGTATTGCATCAAGTATCATATCATACAACATCATTAGGCTTAGTTGGCCATTAAGAGTTATACGCATACATAGCTCCGGATCATAAAAGAAACTATTCTCCTCATTGCTTAAACCAAACGTTGAATTAAGTATAATTTTATACACGTAATTCATTGGATTAGACTTTGGGATTTTAACTCTTTCATCAAAGAACCATTCATACTGATCACAAAACTCTTCTTTTGGGAAGTGTGCCGGTGACCATTGATTACGGATACATAGATTAGGATAGAAAGATGTAACATCAGAAGACATAATAATATGTTGATCATCTGATTTATAAACACCACTCTTTCTAGCACCATGTATACCACCTAAAGCAAAAGTTGTATGCACACCATTGTGTTCAAGCTTATACTTAAACTGACCCTTAAGCTGCATAGCATCTAGCTCTAAAGTATTAAACTTATTTAGCGCCTGTTGAAACACGGGGGACTTAAACTTTATATAAGGAAGGACCAAGTCTTTAACCTTGATTATATTCCTATAAGTTTTCATACCTTTTATTTCTCTAGGAGTTAGGTTTAACTTTTTACCTAAGTAATAAGCAAACAACTCTTTGGCAATCCGCGGTTCAGATGCACTGTATAAGTTAATCTGATACTTATCTGTCAACTCTTTACGGAGCTTTATCTGAGATTTTGATTTATCAAATATAGCTTTAGTAGATGCAACATCATTAATGCAGTATCCAACTATAGTATCAAGTTGTTCTTGTGTCTCAATCTTTACGGTATGATCAATAGGCATGTCCTGCAAGTTTTCCCAATCCATACTGAATTGTATCCACTTAAGGCTAGAACGTTTTGCGGGATTGTCCCAGTGATGCATTTTAAACAAATCAATCTGACCTATCTGTATATGCCACGGTGCAAATATACCCCACTCTTTTCTATTTTGTCTTGCTATTGTTTCTTGAGCAAATGCATAAATAACTTCTGCTATTGCACATCCCGACATGTTAGACCACAACTCATAGTTGTTTAGTATATACTGAGTAACTTGAGCATCAAAGGCTAATCCATTATAAGATATATGCCATTGCTTCTCATCTCTATTTTCAATTAAAAATTCTATGAACTCATCAAAATCATTTTGTAAGTCATGTACTATAAATATTTTCTCTTCGGAAGTTTTATAGTGTTGAAACACGGCTACAAAACAATTAGATAAAGTTTCATAATCCATTACCCAATGCTTCATATTTTAAATTTTAGCTCATAAAAAAAGCCCCAATTAAGAGGCTTTATTAAATAGTGTGGTTGAGCTGAGGGCACACTATTTTAATTATACTTAGTAGTTTAGCCAGGCATAATAATATTTGAAGTTTTAGTTTCAGCAACATCTACAAAGGATTCTTTATATGGGAATGTAGCAGCGTTTATAGCAAACATTCCTATAAAGTTTTCTATTTCACTTTTTTCTGTAATATAAACTTCAGAAAAAGTTTCAATAGTTGTTCTTTGTTCCTTATGAACTTTACCTGTTTCTTTATTAGGGACTTTTAACCTTTGAGGTTGGCCATTGTCATCTAATCTTGGCATCATATGAAAAGATTGTTTTCTGATTTTTGTTATAACAGCAAGTATTCCAGAACTTGGATCATACATTGCTTCAACATATGGGCAGTCATTATTGACTGGCATTAAACTAAATGATTTAACATTTCTAAAAGATGATGATATTAACATCATATTTTGACCGATTAGGGTTTTGCTCATATTCTAATTTTGATCTAAAGGTAAAGAATTATTTTTGAAAACTGCAAACTCATGCGGGATTTTTTCCTTTAGAGTTTCTTTATCAATGTCCGGAATGCTACATACTTCATATACAGATCTTATATCTTGTATATCAACCATAAGCGCTTCCGCATATATTTCATGATATTCTTCTGGATTTAAAAAACTTTTAATGTAATCGCTAATTTTACCAACTTTACCAAAATATTTTAGAATTTTATTTTTAGTTGCTAATGAAAACTTTGAATACTTTCCATTAATAAACATTTCAAAGTCATGTTTATAACTAGAATAATCAAATACATATAAGTGTTTTTTATTTGATAGGCTTACACTGCATTCTAAAAGTCTATGATTCTTTAAAACTCTATCTTCAAATAATTTATATTCCATAGTTTTTTCTGTCCTATAAATACATATATATTTGAATTTATTTTCATCATAAAGACCTTCCCATAAGATATAAGTTTCTACTGGGACAAAATCTTCACCTTTTTTTATTTGAAGTAAAGGATATAAAAATACTTTACTCTTTTGAAAATACTGCGTGTATGTGCCTATCATTTATAATTTTGGTTTATTTATTACAAATTCATATGGTAGGCTGTAATCTCTTTCTGAATAATGATAGTTAGCTTGTTCTAATATATGACTTAATCCTTGAGCCCATTTCCCCATTGTACCCTCAAGTACATCGAAAACATACACTTGATTATACTTATCTATCACAACAAATTTAAAAAAAATTTTGTAATTATCAGCATCTTCAGCATCAAGTTTCTTATACACCAGGTAATTATATATTGCAGCTTGAATCCAATAGTTATAAAAATCAACGGTTTCAGCAAAATCAGATATAGTTTTACCGGTTGTTTTTAAGTCACATATTATAATCTCTTTTTTATCAGGATCAACTTTGTAATAATCTATATAACCGTGTAGACCAAATTTATAATTTTTAAGATCGCATTTAAGATATTTTTCTACATGTGTTTTAGTCCCATCTAACTCAAAATCTGTACCTGTATGTACTTTACCATCACCGAATAAGTTCATCACATCTTTATTAGATCTAATTATATCAACTTGTTTTTGACAACGGAGATAAGTATCTTGGTCAATTACATCCTTAGACTCATTGAATAAGAACTTCCAATAAGGATCATAGTCATCAACCTTAACCTTTGCAATTCTAGACTCATCTGTTTTAAGAGATTGATATAGATTCATCTTCTTTAATGCATCTAGTATAACATGATCACGAACATTCTTTAATTCTTGCTCATGTGTAAAATCAATCATACTCTTCATTACCTTTCTGATATTATCACTTGGTGTTTTACCGGGTACCAGGGCAAACTTGTTTTCAAACTCTTCTTGCTCAAGTAGTAGACAGTGTATTAACTTACCTTCTACAAGATGCTTATCTGTTTTGATCTCCCTATCTTGGAGAATATAGTCCTTATAAAATAAGGATGGGGAAAATAATAGTTTATTTAGAGAAGAATAACTAAAGTTAAAATCTTTAGTATAAAACTCCTCTTCTTTTTGTTTATCAATCATCTCATCATTGCGTTAAAGCAGCTACGGCTGCATACATCATTCATATTATCTACTGGTGCTCCACATTCAGAGCATTCCCATCCGCCTTCAGGCATTTCAGGCTCATCCTCTTTTTCCTTCTCCTCAATAATCTCTTCAGTTTTCATTTCTTGCATCTCAGCATCAGCCTTGAAGTCATCTTTATTCATCTCTTTTACCATCTTTAATTGTTTCTATAAACTCTTTAAATGCCTCACCCATATCAACAACTTGTTGTGCAAAATCATTATTATCTACTTTAGGATTATCACTTATTGTTTTGTATACTTTATCACCAAGCTTTTCTACCTCAGCGATAAACTCATTACCGGCTTTTTTAATCTGCCTTTTGTATAAAGAAGGATGCTCATACTTAACATCCTCCATAAAATCCATAAGAATAGGTAGTATACCTAATAAACATGCTACTTTTTGATTACTTGTTGCCATAAGCTTTTACTTGTTTCATTACTTCATTTTCTATATCTTCTTCTGATACATCTAGTTTAACTGTAATACCTACAGAATTTAGCTTATCTAATAGCTGATCTTTTTCCATAGTAGATTTAACATAACTATAGTGAAGATCCAAAGACTTAGCAATGACATCATTGGTAAAATCTCTTATTACTACATATAACTTCTTTTTATATGCTTCAATCTTACGCTCATGTATGTAGGCCATATCTTCTTCTGTTATTCCTTCCAAAAATCCTTGGATCATCTGATCTATTATAGGCGCATATTTTTTGCCGTGATTTGCATCAGACTTTTCAGGCTTCCAGGTTTCTTTATTGTATTTTTCTTTTTCACTCATAATTTAAAATATATATCTAATTGTATTAATATCAAAATAAGCAGAATATAAAAACTTCCAATGCTCTAAATATACATGCTTATCTTTAATTGGGTATCTCATTACGCCAGATTTATTTTTAACTTCAGATGAAGCAGCCATTATGTTTTGAGCCTCTTCAGATGCCTTGGCCATTTGATTAGGATGATTCGTTAATGCAATAACTTCACATTTATTTTCACCTGCTATTGCTCTAACATTCTTAAATAATTCATCATAATGTTCTGACCATTTATAACTAAATATAACAGGACTATAATTGATATGAACTTCCCACCCAAGATTTTTTAGTCTATTGATTTCATGTATTCTATCAATAGTTTTTTGCATCTTAGGTTCTAGTATATCCGCATATACTTGCGGCATTAAACTTACTCTTACTCTAGGTTTCTTGTCAAAATGACTAACATCTAGATTTAATAGACTAGGATACTTAGTTGCCATAGTTGTATTTAATCTTGGATGATTATCATATCTTTTAAGATAATCTATCAGCGGTTCTGGTAAATGTTTCTGCATTAGAACTAAATCAGTATTACAAGCTATATCTACCATAGTATACACGGGATCCTGTTGATCAGGGACCTTGGTAAAACCTTCTTCCCACTTAACAACAGATTCAAATATGTCATCTACGTTTTTATTTACAAATACTCTCTTACCATTGTACCGTGACATGTAACAATAAGTGTCTACACAGCCACCAAAACAACCATATACTAGGTTTGGTGCTATACAGTTTGCACTATTGTTGTTATCCTTTGTTACTAGAGTCTTGGTCTTCTGCTCTTTGATCATATATTCTTTTTAATCTTTCTGGTAGTACAACTTCATAGTTACACTTAGTGCAACATCTACCATTATTTATAGGTTGAGCATTATGCCCAATAGGTTCAAATTCTTTATTGCAAATACTGCAAATATATTCTTTACTCATATTAAAACAATTGTGTGCAAAACGATTGCACAGTAATTAAAAGGGGTGGGTGTGCTTTTACACACACCCAATAACAATCAATTATGGCTTACCCCTAAAACTCAACTTCTTCTAATTTTTTTATTTTTAAATCCTCTAACTTAAAATCAAATATAGAAGCCTCTCGCGTTAACCCTATTCTGGTTAATGTTGTATCATATATTTTTTTTAATATGACCCTTTGCGCAAAACTTGTTAAAGCATTATTTTTATATAAATTTTTCAGAAGTTTCTCAAAACCATATGTATAATGAAAGGAAATCTCATCAACACCACTAAATCTTTTACGCATTGATTTTACATTAACACTATTCCAATTACTACATTCTTTCATATAATTAGGATAAAATGCAAACATTAAAGCTATTTTGTCATAAGACTTTTCAATATTGCAGTTAGCCATTATTTCTAATGCCATTGTTCCACTTTCTTTATCTCCTGACTTTAACATTTGAGATATATTTTTTAAATCTAAAGCACTTAGAATTACAGAATCTTCATTGCATTTTGCTAACATATAATCATCTGATGCAAGTTTAGTATGAGAATTAAGAATATCAATCATACCTTCATCTTTCATATAGCAAATTTCTTTAAGTTGGAGACCATCTCCATTAGCCATAGATTTTAAAGATGGATCCAGATTTTGTCTAATATCCCAAATACATTTAAGCTTTATAGATATATATACATTATTAAGATCTTCATTATCTTCTTCTATATTGTCAAAGAAATCTTCCATAACTTTATAATCCTTAAAGAATTGCTTATTTTTATCAAAGTGTTCTTTAACATTATGATATACTGAATAACTATCCCATTGCTGATGAAATAAAGATTTAAAATAAATATCAGAAGTGATTATATAATTTGCTTTATCCATATCTCTTTTAACTGATATCTTATATTTATCTTTTAACAAAGCCATTTTATTTTGAGGCAATGTTATATTAGGCGTTCTATAAAAAGACTCCTTTTCTAAATTAAAATCCTTTTGAAAATTAAGTTTTGGAACTTCATCATACACTACACCTCTAATATAAGGATAATCATCTTCAGGATTATGTAGTTTTACGGTTTTATCATTCCAGTTAAGTTCAGGATCAAAATATATATGTTCATCTCTAAGTACCTTGGGTGCATTATTTTTATCTGGTATCCTAAATACTATATTGTATGCTTTTATTTTTCTCATTTTAAATATTTTTTATATTCTGATTTTACACTAACTTTAAATACATAAAGATCTCTATTGTGTATAGATATTTCTTTGCGTACTATTTTTTCAAGATATTTGAATGCCTCAGAATTTAGTTTATCTTTCGCTTGTAAATGCAAAATCATATCTTGAGCACTAAGATGATAATATTCATTTAGCCCTGAAGCTTCTAACCAATATTGCACATCTTTATCTCTATTATAGTTATATGTATAAGCACCTATTTCTTGAGCTAATTTCCAAACTAAATGATGCTTTTTAGTATAATCTACAGTTGGTAATATTTTTGCTGCTATTGATTTATTATCATCATCATAAGATCGAACCCAGTTTGATAACTCTTCAACCATTGTTTCACATAAAGGTGTTATATTAGCTGATGCATGCAATAGGTTATCTACTGATAAAACTTTGATTTCTCCTATATCAATTAAGTAAGCTAAATTTAAAGCCATTGGCGTTATGACCCACTCTTCCATTAAAGAATCTCCATTACAGGCCTGATAAGTTTGAAACATTGGTAATAATTTATTATCATATATTACCTTTTTACCATAATTTTCAACAAAGTTACATCTTCCATTAGTATCATCAAAAGCTTCATAATTCCATAACTTATACATAAGTTGTGTATTATTTATTTTTTCAGAATTATCAAACCCACAATAAATATTGTCATGAGTTATCAAAAAATCAGCTTTATCATAATCATTTGTTATTGTTACCTTATGTTCTTTAGCTGAAGATTTAATTCTATCTAATGTTACTGGACATTTTGATAAAACAAATCCTCTTTTATAATCCTTAATTTTATTATCAGCTATTGTATTATCAGATAACAAATCACGAATTTTATCAAATACTGATGTATTTTGTGTTATAAGCACATCTGCTATTTCTGTACCTGAAGTGACGAGACCATAATAGGTCTCGTCCTCTAGGCCAAAATGCTTCAATGCCTCATTATTATAATTTTCATATAAATTTTTTGATGCCATTATTTTACAGTCATTTTAATTATTTCAGGCTTCATCATAAGTTTATTAAACTTTTGCTTATTCCCGTTAAAAATAGTTCTTACAATTAGATACTTTAAATCATTGGTAAAATGCTCCTTTGTACAAAGAGATTCTAATCTATCTGTGATTTTTTGATTAATTGTATTTTCTTTTGAATATACTACAGCGTAATTAGCAAGTCTTGTTGCTAGAGTTGATGCAATATCTGCACGATAGCTATCATCTTTTCCAACACAACCGGTTAACTCACCAAGAATATATTGCTCATTATCATGGGTCAATAAATCTTTTGGTGTAACTAGTTTATCTAACTTGTTATTAATAAAAGTTGTAAACATAGATGCAAATTCATCTCCAACACTACCTTCTCCAATCATTTGAATATAACTAAGGCTATCATCAAAGTTTTCAAAACTTGATATTGCATTAAAGAATGTAGTAATTGCACGGGCATTTGTTTCCTGCGTTACTAATTCAGGATGTAACAGCAAGAAGTTAATACATCTTGTGTCAATACCAGCTTCTTCTGCCCAACGAGCCCAACAGTTTACATCAAACTGTAAGTTTGCAGTTATATAACGTGTTTTTTGTGCTGCATCAACAGAGTTTACCATATAATCTCCGTTATCAGGATTTGCTGTTAAGACAATATGCCAATCTTCTGGTAATGACCAAGAGATATATGTCTGACGATCTATCAATTCCATAACAGCTTGAATAAATCTTTGGTCAGCACGGTTCCAGTCATCAAGTAGTAAAATACCACCTTTCTTTTTTCCTGAGATCCACTCTGGTGCACAATAAGACATGCGATTTTTACCTGTCATTTTGTAACCATTATTTAGATAGTCACTAACCGCCATTTCACTAACCCATTGACCAACTTTCTTAGTCACTGTATTACTAGACATTTTTACCATATCTTCTGTAGCAGCTTGTTTACCTGCTCCATATTGTAAATTTTTATCTTGAGCTGGTATTGTTACAACTTTCTCTTTATACATTTGAAACTCTCTTACTGGGAAACCAACAAGATCACCCAACTCCTCAATTTGAGCTAAATTCAATTTAACAAAATCAAGACTGTGATCTTCAGCAATCTGTTTTACTGTAGATGTTTTACCAATACCAGATTCACCTAGAACTTCTATTGCTACAGGTAGTTTACCTTGCTTTTGTAAAAACCTGTTATTATTAATAATGTGATCCATAAAACCATTTAGATCATCAATGTTTAAATTTACTTGTGCCATAATTTTTAATTTAATTTAATTTTTAATCCTGGTAACGCTTCATTTATATCAGATATACTACTATGAACCCATAAAGTGTTCTTAGGACAGTTATCTGGAGAATATGCTTCACCATCTGTTAGATATATAAGCGCTGTATAACGCCCGTTTTCATTATAATGATTTATTACAGGTTGAAATGATGTACCACCTCTACCATGAACTTCTAAATCCTTTTTAGGATTAAATTCTTCTATAGTTCTTATTCTTGTATCACATTGTACAATTGTAATCTTATGACCAGTTTTATGCATATGGCATAATTCATTGGCAAACTCTTTAAGTTCATCATTGTTTACTGAACCTGATGTATCTATTCCAACACATACATGATTCTTAAATTTAATCTTAAGACCCGGATTACCAGAATATCTTTTATTATACTTTCTTCTTAACTTTTTTGTATAAGCAACTGAAGAATTACCAATAAATCTTCTAAGATATCCTTTCCAATCAAACTTAGTCGGTTCAATATAGCGTAACCGTTTAATAAGATCAGCTAATTCACCAGGTATATTTCCAGATCTTTTTTCTGTAACATCCGCATTCTCTTTAACCTGATGTTCAATCTGTTTTTGAATTAACTTTCTTTCTGCTTCAGGTATATCTTCAAACTCTTCCCATGTAGAATGAGACCATGGAGTATTTTCATCCATTTGATTAAGCAAATTATCCAATGATGGAGATGTTCCATCTTTTTTTGCTTGTTGTAATAGATCATAGTACTCTTTAGTTCCCGCTCTCCTTGGAAGATTAAGTTCTGGAAAAGTATCTAAAGTCAATCCACCGTCAGGTAAACATAATGGATCAATATATTGATTAATCTCAATATCTGCAGCTATATTAAATAGCTTTTTATCATTATATCTATCTCGTACTGTAAGATGACCAAATGATATATGGAGCAACTCATGTTTTAACAATCCTTTTCTATGATCTTCTGATAAATCTGTAAAAAAATCACTGTTAATTGTAAGTTGAACTCCAATTCCATTTTTACTTACACCTGCCGTAGGTATATCATCCCTATAAACCTTATTAAGGCCAACTAAAAAAAGCCCATAAAAGGGCTCATCAAATATTAAATTTTTGCTAGTCTTTGATACTAGATCTGCTATTTTCATAAATTTTTATTTTTCAAATATTTATCTTTTAAATAATAAAATATATCCTTTTCAGCTTGAACTGAGGATTTATATACATTTTTTTCTATCTCATCTAATGTAAGATCTGTCCAATTATAGATTGTAAACTTACCTTTTACGGTACTACGGCTATAAAGTATTTTAGCTCTAGAATTTATATTTACAGGTTTACATAATAGTTTTATCATTAAACTTGATAACTCTATATTTTCTATACATTTTATAGCTAACTCCCTATCATCACTTCCTGATGTTAACATGGTAATTATATTCTTGTATGTTTCTAAGTCTATTTTTACAATTTCATCATTCATTAATTATTTCAATTATTACTCCTGGTTTTTCTTTATCATATTCATACTTATTAAATGAAGGGATTATAAAATTCATATTATCATCCTCAATCCATCCATTTTTAACCATATCATCTTGCACAGTTTGCGCAGGGTTTATATAATCAAACTTATGTCTAGTGCCTCTTATAAAAGTAAAAGCTATTTTGACCGGTAGTTTATGCTTCTTTAATTCCTTTTGAAATTGAGATGCATACTTCTTATAGTAGGATAAGGTATCCTTTCTATATTTCATAACTGTTTTACTAGATATGAAGTACTTGCCTGTCCAACGTCTTCCATTTTTACTTGATGGTACATTACCTGGTATAAACCATTTCATATTATTTATGTATAATCTTTTTTAATAGAGGTGAAAGAATAGAACGAATATATTCAATACCGTGATTCTTAACAGAGTCAGATATATCTTTGTCTTTGTCTAAACATAAGCCATCTAAATCATACATTGACTTATACGTGGCTATTGCTTTCTTTCCTGCCTCATCATTATCAAAGAGGGTTATTACTTTTTTGTATTTAACTTTTAAGTTTTCAATTATGTGTGGTTTTATTAATGTATTTTCACTATCTGGAGCTATTACTTCTATATTATAACCAAATGATTTTAGACACATTGCATCTTTTAATGATGAACATATAACTAAATACGGTTGGTCATACTTTAACTGATCAAGTCCTTGTACATGTGGCATTACTTTATGAAACTTATGTTTTTTATTATAAGGTTGATATACCTTATATACTTCGTTATTATTATTATAATAACCATACATATACTTAGAATCAATTTTTATTTTTTCAGACCCTCTGGTCATAGTATAATAATCAATAGGCTTTACATTATATTTCTCTAACATACTGCTACCTATATTATATTGCAACCAATATTCTGCATCTGTTTTATACCAATCTCTTGGAACAACTAGTCCCATTTTCCATTTTGTTACTGGTTTAATAGATTTTCTATTAATTGGATTTTCTTTAACATATGCATTATAGTCCTTTATCATTCTTTCTAAAGCATGCGAATAACTAACATTAAATAATTCTTGAATAAGGTTAATTTTATTACCACCTTTTCCTGTAGAAAAATCCTTAAACATATAACACATTTTTGTTTTATCTACATATATACACAGACTAGGTGTACGTTCTCCTGGATTCCAAGCAGATTTTATTTTAAGATCTTGCCCAGTCAACTCCTCATTTATATTGAGATAATATCTAAATACCCAGTAACTAGGTATGTCTTTCTCACTTGTAACTAAGTTTTTTGTATTGAGCATATTGTAAATTTATAAAAAAAAGGCAGAGGTGTGCTCCTTTGCTTTCGGTTGATGCCGGTCTTAACCATACTCACGTCCACATTTTCACATGCCTTATTTTTTATATTTTATTTTTACAGATCAAAATCTGATCCTGCATTATTAGCAGGTTCAAAACTTTTAGTTTCAGAAGAAGTCTTTTTCGCAACTTCTCTTACATGGTCAGCTTTAGAAAACTTATACAGCCTAGAGTTTTCTACATCTAATGCTTCCAATGGAACACCGTCTTTTGACATACGTGGCAAATAAAGATCATTATTTATATAACCTTCTTTATTTTCCCACTCTCTTGCGCCAATGCAAGCATTAATATATGTATCACCTGATAATACTTGATTAGCTGAATCCATAAATTCAGTAATTGTATTAGCTTCAATTGAATCAAGATCATCTCTTTTATCTAGAACTTCAGCTAAATATATCATGGCTCTCATAACATCGCTTTCAAGCTTAACTTCTCTACCACTTGGTAAAGTAGCATCTTTATATGCGTATGGGCTCATTCTTACTCTCCCTACTTGACCTTTATAACGCGGTCCATCTTGATCATTAGGATCAACTAAGAATCCATCAAATTCACCTTTAACAGGCTCAGATTCTACATGTAATACAACATTATATGCATCCTTATCATAAGGAGTTTGGTCAAATGTAATCTTATTAATCTTGATTACTTGATTGCCTGGACTAATCACAGGTCTTGCTTTGCCGCTACCGGCACTCATGTCTTTTGTACTTAACATACTTTTCAATTAATTAATTATTGTTCATACTTGATAATACAGTCTTTAACAAACTGTAGATCGTTTTCTATAAAGGTTTCTTCAAACATATCCATAGGAGACTTGGCTGTAGTCTCACCATTAGTTTGTGTTTCAAAACCATACTGCATTTTACCATCTTCTTCTCTAACAACTTTGCCAAAGAGGACGATTGAAAAAAGACCTTCCAAAGTTAATGCATTATCTATCATTTTACCAACAGTTTTTGCTTTAACTTTATTACGGCCATTGATGTCTGTTGTAGACTCCGAATGAGTAAGAAAGAAACAATACAAATCATCTCTCAAATCTTTGGGCATTTTTGCAACCTGAGCTAGGTTAGAAGCGATTGAGGTGAATTTATCATAGCCTTTCTCATTTGCTCTATCAAAGTATTCAAATGCAGACATATACTGCCAATCATCAATAACTAGGTTAGTGATGTGCGGCATCTTATCATTGACATGTTGTATAGCTTTTATAATCCCTGCGGCAGATGATGCATTAGTCATATTACCTTTAGGATTATCCTTGCTTATCAATGTATAATTCTTTTTCCAACCTTTAAAAGGTAATGGTTTGTTTGCTATATTAATCCAAAAAGTTGTCTTTGGATCTAAATTTCTGCCAGACGTTGATTTACCGGAGCCTGAGTCCGCGATTACTAATACACTTTGTGCCATTTATTATTTATTTATTGATTTTGCTATTGATTCTAACGCTGTTGCTATTCTTTGTAGCACCTTAGTTATATCATCTGTATCATCCGGATTAGGAAGAAAGAAAGGATTCTCTTTCTCAGTTTCTTTTGATGATTTTGTATTAAGATCTTTAACTATTGTTAACTCACTTACAGGTATAAGATGTCTTTCAAAACCTGAGTTGCTTGTAACTAATTCATACTCTTCCTTCCAATGAGGATTATGTTTATGAAAATATAAAGTTCTTAGTGGATCCTCAGAATCATATTCTATACTGACGAACTCTGTATAGATATCACCATTCTTTTGTAACTCACTTGGAAAAAAACTAACATATAATTCATCTTTTCCACTTGGCCTATATGCCATCTTAGGTATATATACTGCATCAGAATCTCCAATTTTTTGGAAATAAGACTCATGCTCTTCTCTTAATTTTGCAATCTTTGCTTTTCTCTCTGTTGGGGTCATTACTTTTTTTTTTGTACTTATCATCTTCTTTCTTGTTGTGGCGGAGTTGCCATTTCTGATACTTGCATCCTTTCAAACTCAGCTTTGAAAAAACTCATGCGAGCATCTCCATTTCTTGCTTTCAAAAAATGTAACACAAGAGTTCTATCATCTTGTATTATATATCTATCTGGACCGTAAAATCTAATCTTTTGTTTAGCAGGTCTATTAATACCAAGTAGCGTATCAGCATGTTGCAACATAGCATCTGAACCAAATATATCTGATTCAAGAATATAGTTACCATATTTACCATCTACTGCACGATCCGGATTATCAATATTTCTATTAAGCTGAGACAGTGCAATAAATAAACAAGGATAATCTCTCTTACATTGGGTAAAGAACTCACCTAATTCAAATAACATATCTAATCTATTATTTTGATATGGTGCTCTTTTTACAAGTATTGTATGATCCAGAGTTATAATGGTCTTCTGACCTTTATGCTCATTCATATACATATCAACCTGCTCTCTCATTTGATTAACAGTCATTGGAGTACTTATAATATCAACAGGATTTGTAACTCTAGTCTTAGCATACTCATAGCATTGATTAATTACATCTGTAGTTAAAGTACTACCAGCTGAACATAACTCCTTATAAGTTTTACCCGTTAATGAACTAAATTCTCTAATTGCTGACGTTCTACCAACCATTTCAAATTGAAACTCTAATACTCTAAAGTTATCATTAGGATTTAAATCAAAAGATTCTCTTATTATTTGATCTTTAATTAATGTTTTACCCGATCCCGGTCTACCACCTATTACAGTTAATGTATTCCATTCTAATCCATCTGTAGTAGCGTCATTGAACTTTGGCCAAGGTGTATATATAGACTTCTCCTCACCGGATTGTCTTTTGCTCATATAGTTTAGAGCTTCTTTAAATGCTTTATACTGCCCTCCCCAGGCCGATATTGGTTTACTCATTCAATTCCATTAAATATTGTGTTACTTCATAATAAAACTTTTTTGCTGTTTCTTTAGCTAATCTTTTTGACGCTATTGATGCAGCATGTATAGCTTGTTTTCTATTCATTACAGTACCAATAGTTGTTTCTTTATAGTCTTTCATTTCTTTGATTAGATTTTCAGAGTATTCTCTGACTAAATCTTGATCATTTTCTTCTTGGTGTTGTTCATCGTATATCATACTACTTTTTCTTTGAAGTGATCATCCTCAGTGCTTATACCATCACGAATCATATCACAATAGTCAGCAAGCTTTGAGGTTTTTACTTTATGTTTATCTTGTTTTGATATAAAATACTGACTATTCTGCATGTAAAGGTAATTATTCTTTTGATACTCATTTACATACATCTTAGCAGCTTTTATGACTTCTTCCCAAGTATAATCATACTCTGCAAAAAACCATCTAAAATTTTCAGTAAGTATTTTAGCATTATTTCTTGCAGGTACACCCGAAGGTAATTTACCTTTAGGAAATATATTCCTATATTGATCTATATTTAATGCACCAGATTTACCTAGTAACTGCTTAGTTGTTTTCTTTTTATTTACAGTAAAATAGTTATTTAATGTTACAATAACTTTTCTCCCTTCCGGAGTTATTTCATTTTTATTATTTATATATCCTTCATTATATAGAGCTACTGTATCTGTAAGATCACAATCTGAAGGTGTAACTCCTTCATCAAATGCAAATAATATCATGCATTGATTAGGTGTTATACTATATTTTTGAATTTTTCGGAATAATTCCCACATATTGTGCTATTCTTTTAGAGACCTTTACATATGTTTCCATAAATACCGGGTCCGCTGTTATTAATCTATGCTTTGCAGTTTGATATTGATGCATTACACTACAATGTTTTCTATTTATATAGTTGCCAATCTTATCAAATGTATAACCAGCTCCTCTAGCAAAGAATGAAAAGATTGTACAATAAGTTACAAAGTCCGGAACCCTAGTTCTTAAAGTTGTAGATCTCCAGTAAGACAACCATTCAGGATGTTCTTCTTCCATTACCGCTATAATACATTCTTCTAGTGTTTTTAAATCTAAAGTCTTATCTTTAGCATCTGATATTACATATGCTCTTATTCCATATTTATCTAATACTTTTTGCTTAAATTCATCTACTTCGGAATGAAATGCAGACAGTTCATTTTGTTTCATAAAATGTTGGTTTATAGTTAATAAAGATACGAAAATTACAAGGTTTTACCAAATAATTCTATCTTGATGATCAAGAGAATCATTGATTTTTCTAAATACATCTTGAGAGTCCCATTTACCTCCTTTGTAAGCTGCACTAGCCGGATGAGCAACCTTATGAATAATTTGTTTATCTAATCTCAATTGCCATTCCTCAGCTTTTTTACCAAGTAATACAACCTGTAAATCTTTAAACTCACGGTTTATAGATTGAAGTATATGATGTGTAAATGGTTTCCACAAATCATAATGACTACCTATCTTACCAATCTGTACAGTAAATGCTGTATTTAACATTAGTACACCTTGATTACTCCATCTTTTTAAATCTAATGGATCATATAATAAATCATTAGTTCTAAATGCCGGGTATTGTCTTTCTAATTCACTGAATATATATCTTAAAGAAGGTTGAGGCTTGTCGTTATTAGAACAACTAAATGAAATACCATCGGCTACACCTAATTGAGGATATGGATCCTGTCCTATAAATATAACCTTAAGTTTATCATAAGGACACTCTTCAAAAGCTCTAAACAAGTCTTTAAGCTTTGGTGTGAATCTGCGATCTTCTTCAGCTTCAGTTTTTAGTTTATATATTAGTTCATGAAAGCCTTTTGAGTTTATCATTGATGAAAATACATCACCCCAGCCTGCTTCAATTAGTTTTACAAGCATTTTTTCTTGTATATCCGTTATGTTAATATTTATTTTATTCATATATTTGTTATTAAAATTAATATTATGTCAGAAGATAAAATTGATATTAGTGATGGAATTGACTTCACAAAAACAATCACCGACATTTCAATAAGTACATCTTACATTTTTGGTTTGGAACAATTAATGGTTCACTATATTACTAATATGGATAATCCTGGTATTATAAAACCAATGTTTGAAAAATTTGATTCCATAATAAAAGGAGAATTTGATGTAGAATCTAATCCTCTTAATGAACAAGAACTTCATCTATATACTTTATTTTCTTTACAGCAACTTTTTAGAGCTAAAGCCTATGAACAAGGTCACGATATAAAGATTAATAAAACAGTAAGTAAAAATCTTGTTGATAAATTACTAAAAGCTACTTTAGAAGGTGATCTTGAGGAGATAAAAAAACTCAATGAAGAAATACAGAAAGATCTATCTTAACTGTATTCCTTGTTCATCACCAATTCTTAAACATTCTTGAATACAAAGATTTAATTCATCTTTATCACAATCTGCAAAAGATTTACAATACTCTTTTTTATCTCTCATAAAACAAAGGCCGGTTTGTCTTTTTATAAGGAGCTTCATCTCCATAAAAGTATAGCCTATGTCATTTGCTAGTTCTCTAATCATAGCATGCAATCTTGCAAGCTGGGCATTGCTGCCTTTCTTAGTACTAACGCTTATAAACACTTCCATTTGAGTACCATCAGGTACATCTTTGAGAAATGCATTTAATCTTGTCTTTTGAACTTTTGAAGGAAAATCAAGCTCTCCATCTTTGACAGAGAGCTTTCCAAAAAAATTATTTTTCATATAAATCTGTTATAGCATCACTGGTTAATGTATATACAACACATTTCAGCTTTGCTGATTTTAAAACTCTATTTGCCCAAGTATTACATGTATTAGTTCCACTATAATTTCCATGTGCTAAATAAAATTTAGTATTAGGATAATTAAACTTACACTTATACTCATGCATTCCTGATTTAAACGTTCTTTTTATGTATCCTCTTACTGCATTATATTGCTCTTCTGAACATTTAACTTTATACCATTTAGAGTTTATTGAATTGTATTTAACAACTCTAATTAAACTTTCAGGCTCTGTAAATAATGCTTTAAAGGCAATACCATATGTCAAATCATCCCAAGTCCCAACTTCTGTAAAAAATATTTTAGAACCCCATCCGTATGCTTTATAGCATTGATCTTCATAAAAGACAAAATCAATATGATCACCGTTATTTGATAAATAAAAAGTTTTATCATTTGATGTACTATGTTCATTCATAGGCATATAATGTAGTGTAATTACTGAAATTGTATATACACTACAGACAATAAAAAAACATATTAAGAATTTTATAATCTTTTTTATCATTTAAATCTCAATGCTTTACCAACGCGTATAAAATCATAACCACATTCAACACATACTAGCTCATTATTTTCTTCAGATACTAAATTATCTGTAAAACAATTTGGACATAGTTCCTCTCTCTCCTGGAGCTCTAGTTGCCTAGCTCTCATTTTAAGATATTCATTTGGTTCACCGTCCCAACCGGCATTCATCATGTCAATGTGTAACTCACTCATCTTACCCATTGTTAGGTACGTGCTTAGTCTGTGAAATAATACGCGTTTGGCCTTTACGGTTTTTACCGTTACCTTCAGTGTGAATTATAACCTGCTTCATCTTTCCATTCTTTGATACTGATACTGTTTTTTCTTTACTCATTTTCTTTAATTTTATTAAAAACGTCTATTAATTCTTTTACAAGATTTATATCTCTTATTACCAATCCAAGATCATCTATGTTAACACGTAGCTCTTTTTCTTTATTAAGGTTATCACCAGCTAAATACAGGCTACTACCAACTTGTTTACGAAAGTAATAATAATCATAACCATTATCACTTTCTTCATCATATACCATAACTTTCTCAAAGTTTAGATTCATTAGTTCTTCTTCAGTCATTTTTTTCTAAATTTTTCCATGATAATATTGCTTCTCTAACATGCTTACCAAACTCAGCATCATTTGGATACTTTTTCATCAAATGTATTACTAAAGCAGTAATATTTGGCATAGCAATTAGTTCATTGTCTACACTGTATATATCTGTATTAGTATTACTATCTACGCTTTTTACCTGTCTGTATTCATTTAAATCTTTACTCATAAGTTTATATTTTTTTAGTTTTGATTGTAAAGACTTGCATCCTTTATAATCTCCATATGATCCTCCGCAAGCAACTCTTGCAAATTCAAGCATGTTTTTATCGGTCCATTGCTTCATCTTCTTTGTTTTTTAAGCGTATAATAGTATCATTTTCAATACTGCTGAAATAGCCCATAGTATTAATGTAATAAACTTTAGTATACATAGACCTATAAAAAGCCAAGCCCATATACCACGGAGACTTACTTTATTTCTACTTATATAAATTTCGTGTCTACTCATAAGCTGCTTCTATTTCTTCGTTTTCTTTCATATCTTCAATGAAGCTTGCTAGTTCACCCCATACCATAAATCTATTAACTCCGTATTCAAATATCATCCAATCATATGTACCTTCCTCTATTTGCTCTTCATATTGTTCATACAACTTTTCAGCAATTGGCATTAAATATTCCCAACCTGGGATATCTTCCATGTCATCTAATTCTTCTCCACTGTAGTCAACTAATCTCTGATTCTTTTTAACTATAGCATGCATTCCATCATGTTTTCTAGTTGCTTTTAATAACTCTTTTATATGCTCATCTGATCTACTCATAATTTACTTTTTTTCTTTTTACTTTTGCTATCTAATGTCTCTAGACATTCTTTACATACCCACACTCCAAGATCCTCCATTTCAGATCTTTCTTTTTCTTCTCTACATTTATAACAAGGTATAGCCATATTATTTATTATTTAAAGGTACTGCTACCATAGCACTACCACGGTGATTAAAAAATATTACAAACTTATATCCATCCATTTCAAAAGTTTTTAAAAATCTAGGATCACCTGGATGCTTATAATATTTAACATCAATCATCTCAGCTTTACTCCATTCTTCATCTGCAACCTCCGTTCTTGTTTTTTCTTGTTCTATAGCATTACACCCTACTAAATGGTATAGTAAGCCAAGAGTACATATTGTTAATAAAACAATAAATCTAACTCTTGCGCCTTTATTAGTTCCTAACCATTTATCAAATTTTTCAAATTTATTCATCATCTTTGTTTTGGTTTAATCATTAAGATATTCTGTTGGAACTTCAGAAAACACTAGATGTTTCTCATCTTCTGTTAAATCTTCAATGTCCCCACAAACTAGAGTATAAACACCTTGTTGTGCGATATATGACTTTTCCATTTCTCTAGCTAAAATTTTAGCGTCCACTTCTGTTTTAACTACTATGCTAATTGTTACTTTTTTCATCTTTGTTTTGGTTTAGTTTCCTATAATTTTAAAGGCTTCTTCTAAAGCCTTTTCAAATTTTTTATAATTTTTGAAACCTATTCTTTTAGATAGTTTCACCACATTAATGTTTTCATCTGCTAACATTAGCATTAATCCTTTAATAATTTCTTCTTCACTCATCTTTGTTTTATTCTATTTCTACTGTTAATTCATGTTGAGTTAAAGCATCATATATAGGTTTTAGATCGTCAAAGGTTCCGCATTTAATTTTACATTTACCTTTATTATGCACAATCAAACTACATTGCTCAGCCTGATTCAATTCATGCTCACAATATTTCATTAAGCAAAATATTACTAATTCAAATGTGTTTACATTATCATTATATAGAACTAAGTTCCTTGAGTTAACTTCTTTAATCAACTCATCTATCTCTTTTTCTGTTATCGTTTCACTCATAATAATTTAGAATACGCGGGGGAAAACTCGCCTTACAGTCTTCCCTATTCATTCAGTGATTTGGCCTACTGAAACCCGCTTATTCAACTTAAGTATTTAAAGGATTATAATATTCTATTTTATTTTGATCAAAATCTTTTAGGGCATTACTTACCCACTTTTCATCTTGTGTATCTTTATAACACAATATATGACATGTTGCTGTTTGATCTGGAGAAAGTCTTAATAATCTACCTATTCTTTGTGCCGATTTCCTATTATTACCATAAGCATGCATAATAATACCTTGACGCAAATTAGGAATAGATATACCCTCACTGAGCTGTAATACAGAAGATAATTTATCAATTCTTCCATCACTAAATAATTCTAAATTTTCTTCAGATTTTGGATTACCTGAATGATAACTATGCTTACAAACTCTATCTGCTTGTTTATGCGTATTAGCAAATATAATACACTTAGATGAAATATTCTTAAGAATGCCTTTTAGATATTCTTCTTTTGTAGTATATTCCATCAATCCTCGCATTCTCATAATTGCAGCCATTTGTTGTTGTTTTCCACTCATAGCTTCTTGGCAACGCCTGTTTAAATAACCATAGTCTTTAAATTCTGATGTATACCATACTCCACCACTCTTATTTTTCTTTTGAAGAGTTGGTAACTTAGATAATTCTAATTGATGTATAACTATTTTATAATCATTTAGTATTTTACTATCTGTTGCATCATCTACTGAAAACTTATATACTATTGGACAGTATTTATGGACCATACTATACTTTTCTGATCCTTTATTAACAGGTGGTGTACCAGTTAGCCCCAAAATCTTCCCATTATAGTTTTTAAGAAATTCTTCATGTGAAAATAATAAGTTATGACACTCATCTAAATAAATTAGATTATAATGACTTGGATCAAGTTTGTTTATAGATCTATAATTAACAAATACAATTTGTTGTTTGATAACTTCTAAATCTATCTCATAATACTCATCTGATAAATCTTTAAACTGATCTGCCATCTTCTCCATTTCATCATTCCATGAATCTATTACAGCATTCTTTGGTACTACAACCAAATATTTGCATACAGGATGATAATTCTTTATAAGATGTTGTAATGCTATTCTAGTCTTACCTACACCCATAGAAATCCCTAAGCCACAACGTTTGTGACCTAGGGTTATTTCTAAAGCTATTTCTTGTATACCTTCCCTACTAATTTCCATAGTACATAAAATCTTTATCAATATCATATTCAAAAGTGCAATCTAGTTGCATCTTCTTAATCATTGCAGGGGTTAATCTATAAACTTCATCAGGTGGCCAAGAATTTAGCATATCCTCATACTGAGCACCGCCTCCTATATTATGCACAACTAAATGTGAATCACCCTCCCAATTAACTTTGTCAACTACAATTCCTGTGTGACCAGCGGCAATATCCCAAAATAAAATATCACCAACATCATATTGATAACCATATTGAGGAACCTTTATATTAGCGCCTATTCTAGTCAAGTATGTTTGTATATTTTGAGTTCTTCTATGATCAATATTTTTATCAACAACTGTAGTTCTATAACGTTTGTTATATATATCTAAGTTTGCTTTCATATCATTATGAATTAATTCTTGCAAATCAATATTTATAGATCTCAAAGCTCTAATCACAACATCTGTACAAACACCTATGCGATAACCAACATCTCCACCTGGATATCCTATTGCTTTATAACTTCCATCATATGTTGTATTCATCTCAGTTTGATATTCAGCATGCAGTGCAGCTTTTTCCAAGCAACAAGAATTATCTATTTTTTCTTTGCTTACTTTTTCAGGTAAAGGTTCTTTTACATAGAGAATATCCATTATTGCATCTGACGTTATACATTTATTTAGGGACATGCAAATTCCTCCAATTAAAATAAATGATATCATTAATATTATTCTTGATTTTTTCATAAGTTTATTTTATAGTTTCTAAAATTAAGTTTGCTCTTTCAACTATGATATTTATATCAGCTGAATCTAAAGGTCTGTGTGTTTCTATAACATCAATTATTTCTTGAGCATCAGACTCAATATAATACATGTCTTCTAATGTTAAATCACATGGACTTTTTTCTTTTATTTTTTGTTTTGTATTTTGTATCATTGCACCACATGAAATTATAAATAAAGCAAATATTGCTATTAATTTTGGTGGCCCCAGGTACTTTCTAATTATATTCATCTTTTTCATTTTTTGATATACTAAACCCTAATTCTTTTGCATCTTCAGGGTGAGTTTCTATCCAATTATGACAACTTCTACATACTGATAGCCAGGTATTTATATCTAATAAATACTTTCCTCTACCTTTTTTATGATGTACATCTGTAGATTTTAATGAACATCTATGAATTTTAGCTTGGCACATTGGGCGATCAGCAAGCCATTCTTTACGAAGCTTGCTGTATTCCCTCTGTAAACCCGCAAGTTTTTTACTAACTTTTTTCATTTTACAGTTAAAAAGTTTTTAGGTAGTAGACCTACACTTATAAACCTAAGTATTAAATCTTCATAAGTTAAACCTAAATCTTTTAACCTAGTTCTATTAATATATTTAGTATCTACCTCTGTAACAGGTACATCTAAAATATTATTGATGAGAGGACTTTTATTTCCAAAAGTTAGCCTTAAAATATCATTAGATCTCTGGTTTACAATCACTTGCTTCCATTCATTAATAGTATTTTGACCTCTTTTCCAAACCTTTCTAATTCTACGTTTTTTATCCCAGTGCATTTTAGACACTTCTTCTTTGGAATAAACATTTAATCCGTGAAGAACACGTTTAAACATAAAATGTTGTTTTGGATTTAACTTTGTATATTCTAAACTTTGAATATTTAACTTGTTAGCACAATACGCTTCATATATACCATAGTACATATATCTTTCTTCTCTTTTTTTTAGGTCTTCAATTGCGTTCTGCTGATTTAAAATTTTTTTTTGTTCTGGTGATAACATAATATATAAGTTTTAGTTAAAAAATATGTGCCTTATGGTTATTTCAGCACTAGCCCACCTTTTTTTTAGGATTTTGTCAAGATGTCTTGTCTTTTTTTCCATTCGGCTTTAGCAATCTTTAACTTGGCCTTCTCTTCTGGAGTTTTAACAAAAACTTTTCTATTAATAGATACTTTATACCTATTAATCTGTTTTTGCAACTCTTTTCTAAGATGCTCTGCTAAAGTATTACTTGCGCCTCTTGGAGTTCTTTTGACAAAGACTCTAGTTGCGAAGGAATTCTTCATAATTGTGTGTTCAATGTTAACTTTCTTGACTATCTCATAATTAAAAATTTAAGGTGGTGAATAAAATAAACAAGGTGCGCTAGGTGTCTTAGTAGGAATTTTTACGTACTGCCGCATCTTATGTGCGTTGACTTACATACCACCATACCTTGTTAGTTTGCTTAATATCACTGACTTTACAGTGCCCAATTCGTGGATACAATGCCATAAAGGACTTATATAATCACCGGAAATTGGATTTTATAATTCAAATGTTTCTTCTTCAGTTTCAACATCATTTGTTACTTCATCATTTTCCTCTATCTCAGCTTCTTCAGCTTTAGGTTCTGATTTAACTGGCTCAGCTTTTGGAGCATTTCCATTTGCTTCTCTTATAGCATCACCATTTGCGTGAGGAATTAGAGAATCTTGCTGAAGACCAGATGCATCATAGAAAGATGTTCTATAAATAGGTTCTCCATCTGCAGTACAACAAATAATACCTGTTGAACCTGCAATTTTAAGATCTCTATCTGGATCTGTTGCACTAAAAGGTTCTGTAGACTCTTTAACTACAATTTTACCAGGAAGAGTAGCCATTTTATCTAGACCGATATCAACTAAATCTTCCATCTTACCAAGAATTAATGCACTTCTTGATTTTTTATTTACCCATCCATTTGGACCGAATGTTACGGCATCTTGGGTTACTCTTACAAATCCATAATCTGGATTGTTTTTTGACTGACGTATAACATTACCGTTATCATCAGCAACAATTGTTACTTGATTTTCTTGTGACATTTTAAAAAAATTAATAATTAATAAAAGATGTATTTAAACATCATCTGATTTAAAGTCAGGATCAATAAGTTTATCAAAATCATCTATTTCATCTAGACCAGGTTCATAATCTTGGTCTTCTTCTGCTGCTTTTCTAGCTTCAGATGATTTTTCATTAAATGGTTGATAAAACGGATTGATGCACTCTTTTGTATAGTGTATTCCTAAGCCATTTAGCTCATTAATTTCCTCATCAGTCAAATCTAAATATAGTTCAACTGATAATTCAACAACTCGGCCATTTGGTAACTGTACAATCATGCTTAAATTTAATCAAGTGTTATTCAAAAATAACAATTAAACGAGTTAATCCAAGCTTATATGTACTAATAAAGGAATCTTATTTAAAAATAATTTGTAATAATATAGCTAACTACATTAAAATAATAAAACGGCCATTTCTTTTAATGTACTTTTTATCTTTTAATTCTCTAATATATGTTGATATTTGAGTTGTACTTTTATTTGATATATCAGCTAAAGTATTTATTGATGGGTAGCAGGATCTAGATTTATTAGCATAACAACAGAGTATTCCATATAAACCTTTTGATTGAATTGAAATATCTGGATCTGTCATTATATCATAATTAACTATACCGAATCTTTTCATGTTTTTTTAATATCATCTATCCTTCTTGTATATTTTCCTTTTATTAACTTATATGCATCCCAATCATCCATGCTTTTAAGTGATTCATCTTTAAATCTATATTTTGAGTTCATTTCTTCTCCAAAGGATAACTTTTTATCTTTTAAGAAATTTTTTAAACCATTATAAGTTATCCATTCATTTTCTAATAATTCATTTGATATTTCAGCCATTTTTAAGAAATTTAATTTTGGATTTATCTACTTTAATCAATTTATATGTATCTAAGTCATAATCTAACTCAACAAATTCAGAATCATGACAAAAATAAATTCTAGTTTTCATTTTCCAGTAATAAGGTTTATGAACACTTCTACTATATGAGTCAGACATAACTATTTTACCATAAACATAGCCATCATCAATTAAACCAAGATCTATTAGGTTATCATATTCTACCTCATCTATGTTTTTACTAAGTTCATCAAAACTTACTTTAAAATAATCACCTGGATACATTTCTTCCCAAGAAGGATTATCAATTATTTCAGCCAACATATTTAATGTTTGGCTAGTTATAACTTCTTCTCTAAAATATTTTTTAATTCGTTGTATACCAGGATGATTTTCATTAAAAACTTCTTTTAAAAGAATATCTACTATTTTTTTATTCATTCTAATTATCTTTTTATTTAGTAGATAGGGGCAGTGGTTTTACCACAAACTCCAATGCCCCATCTACAGGTTACCACTCATCAACCTAAAGTTATATAATACTGGTACTGTTTGTTTACGATATACCGGAATATTTTACCATAAAATCATTATTCATCTCATAAGTTTCAAAATTAAGCGGGTTAACTTTGTGTTTAAGAGTAATATTGTTCTTAATATCATTTATAGTAGTATTCTTTAAAGTTTTTATAAATAATGATAGATCTTTTTTACATTTTTTTAATTCTCTAATGTTATCATAATGATTACTAAATGATATTCCTTCATCTACATAACGGCTTTGTAACTCAATATAATCCAAACTTATGTGAATAAAATAGTATCCAGAATCATAAGTAATACCATTATATAAAGCTAATTGTAAAGATTTAAGTTTATCACAAAGCCATTTTGGATTATTATGTCTAATATTAGCACACGACTCAGTAACTCCTTTTTCTACAGTATATTTATTTGTTACATTTCCTGAATAATAGTTATTTGAAAGAATTATCTCTTTATTGCCATAAGAATATAGTTCTCCGCAATGTCCTTTAAACAATTTATTTCTATCAAACTTTATAATTCTATCACTTAATTTGCGTTTTGGGAAGTTTTCCATATCACGGCTTTATATAATGAGCTTAGCATATACCAAGCTCATTAAAAATTAATAATTTTACTTGTTGTTAGCTAAAAATTCTTCTTTAGCGTCCTTAGTAATTTTAAATTTATATTTAGACTTCAAATCTAAATGCTGTTTCTTGTTATTTGAACCATATGCATCACATTGCACATAGTGTACTCCACAAGAAGATAATAATGCTGCTATAATAGTAATTGCAGCAAACCAGCTCATAACTATTAATGCTGGATTTTTTGATAATATTTTTTTCATAATTATTGTTTATTAATATTTAACCATGGTTTTTTCACCATTACTTATTTGATATATAGGATCCCCATCTATTGATGATCCCAAATTTGCTATTTCCCAACTAGGAGTTATATACTCTATTCCAAATTTTGTGTATATGTAGTCAACCTGTGGTTCATTTGAATTATAACTAGCCATAACTTTTGCAATATTTTAAATAATCTAAATCTGATTTATATTTATCTCTTATAAATATATAATTATACTCTATAGCTAATTCTCTTAACTTATTGCTGCGTGTTAATGCATCTATGATTACATCATCAGATAATAACTCAATTGGCTTACTTCTATCTATAGGAGGCAAGACTTCAATCTTACCTCCTTTTTTTACAAAACGATCTGAATCTAATATTTGTATATTCATTAGTTCTTGTATATTTCTAATACCATAAATGGTAAAATTATTATCCCATGAAGTTTTTTTCTTGAACCTCTTCTTTCAATTCCGATTCCTAATCCTATTATCCATCCAAATTCTACGTCTATTCTAATACCCATTTCTTTGTTTTTTATTTTCTTGATGTAATATTATACCCATTGATACACAAGCAATAACAAACATTGCTTGATATGTGGCTAATACACCAAATACGTTAATACTTAATTCATATAATCCTGCTCCGGCTACTGATATAACTATAAGCATTAGCCAGAAATTTTTCATACTTCTTTTCATTTTTTACTTTTTACTTTAACTTCTTCAAATTGTATTCTATCAGTATACTTATGCATAACCATACATGTTAATGCTATAAATCCACAACCAATAAATGGCCATGGCATTGTGTTGATGAGTTCTGGTCCTCCAAATATTTGAATGTAAAATGGACTTACAAATGCACATGTAAATAATAGCGCTCCATATAATAAAACTCTTGAAGCATCAAAGCTTTTTAAATAATTAGTTCTCTTTTTCATTTTTGTGTTTTTTTTTACGATAATACTTCTTTTTATTCCTATAGACTTGTTTTTTACAAGCCTCTTGAATTTCCTGCTGTGTTACTACAATTTTTTTCATAATTAAAGGTTCTATTTGTATAGAAATTAAAATGGTGATATCAATGGATTCCTTTTGATACCATTATCCATCCCAGTTCATGTTGTGTGATTGCCCCTATACGAGCTTCGAATTTACCATGTTTTCTAAGTTTTAATTAAATTTAATTAGTGGTTAATAAAATAAATTATGTTCTTTATGCATATCACAATACATGCTATAAAATATGAACCCAATACTACTTTATGTATTAATTTAAGTTCCAATTCTTCAATTAGTTCTTTTATAATTTTTAGCATGATTTTGTGGTTTTGATTTATAATTAATTTAATGTGGTTATTCTATGATGTACGATATATATATCATTACCATATTTATCTTTAGCTTCTTTAAGACATTCTTCTTTAATATCTTTAGCATTATCAAAATAAGAACAGTTTCCTTTAAGATGTACTCCATTACTAAATTCAAAGTAATAAGATCCATTAGGAACATCAAATATTAAGTCATTAGGATTTGGCATGATTTTGTGGTTTTAGTTTATAAATAAAATGGAGTGCCAATAGCTGACACTCCTGTGTACATTTTTGTCAAAGTATTATACTGATTTGACAGTCAGTTCTTGATTGTATACTATGTCTATGTAATTCTTTGGATTTTCATTAAACCACTTTAGAGTTTCAAAGAAATAATTGCTATCCATATGGTTACCACTCATTTCATCTCTCTCTAATAAGTCTCCATCTTTAATGATATACGTCAACAATCTAATTCCACAAGGATGCTTTATAAAAAGCTCATCATACGGATATTCTAATGTTGGTAAAACATGTAACTCATAGCTTGGATCAGCTATACTCTTAAAAATAGTTGGTTGATCTAATTTCATATCAAACAAATACATTGCATCTTCAAATAAATTTCTCATGATGTTTGGTTTTGGAGTGAATATGGTGGCAGTAATAGGATTCGAACCTATACATTCCAGGGCCATCATAAGAGCTATCATTCCTATGTGGTACTGCCATATAAATTAAAAGGCTGAGTGATTGACCTTTTATATGCAGATTGATAAGTGTTTCCACTATTATCACACACAACTATTTCTAATTGTACTACACATGTTCACGGTTTGATATGTCCGCGCATAACTACTGTTGTGGATATAAATTCACGTTCATACCAACTTCCCTGCGACAGGATTAACAGGCTGCGACCTGCTAGTTAGATATTAATAGCTTCATTCACGATCTAGCTTGCGGCTATCACATGTCCCCATATTACAGAGGAATAAGAACATTGTTATACCAATGGGATCGTTAGGTCACCCACCAATAATACACAACAGTCTCCAAACTAATTTTGCTTATAAATCTTTCTTGTTTAAGTTATATATAGCACAGGTAATAACGGAAGACGCTCGGAGTTATCATAACCATGGTTCCTTTTGAGAACTTTAGATTACAACTCCCGTCTGCTTTTGCTTGTCAAGGCTACTCGCTAACATCATACTTACACACAGGATTTCTCCTAGCACATAGTGTATTCAGTCTAATAACAGCTTCAAGTGCGACAACACTATACTACCATTATCCAATACAATTCTTATTGACTTTTCAGTCTCAAGAGCAATGCCTGTCATGCTCTCTGTATTACTCACAAACCCGTGGGATTTATTGCTGCCGTAATACAGATATTATATTGCCATTCTATAAAATGCATAGCGAACTATACATCACAGGAAGGTTAACTACAAGCCCTTCCCATTTTATCCCATTACTGGTTTATCTTAACGTCATGATGGCTGACGAACATTTCTTTAGACACTAATGCTACCTCAAGGATAGACATAAGTCACGGTAATGTTAAACGTTCCAAGGATTCTCACCTTAGTTCTAGTATGCTTTTCAGGTCTCACTTAACTAGAATAAAGACACGGGAAGGCAGTTAGCCTTCTTCTGTTTTGCTACGTATGTAGTGTGGTGGGTCACGATCCCACAAAAAGTTTGGTTTTCATATACTGCATGTTAAAATATCTAACTTACTATTAAGGTTTATATTTTCTATAGGTAAGCAGTTGCCCCATTAATTATAATTCATCCAGACTACACTCCTACCCCCATAAATGAGACAACCTCCTATTTCTAGTGATTGCTTGTAGTTCGAACGTGTTTTTGGCCTGTCCAGATATACGTTGATGGGTTTACCATTCCCTTTCCTTCATCCTCATTGCAGGACTAGCCTTGGCAAGGCACTTCGTTGTTAATTAATAACAATTGCATTAAGACACGAATGTCAACGATGCTACCTGGCAGTCATTTGATAAATCAAATAGTTGTACCTGCGTTACAGAGAGGCGTTTTAAAGCAGATTTTCCAGTCATGCTGGCTCCTCGTTGCAATTGTTAATTGGATAAGCACAGAAGGGATGAGGTGATCAAATCTCAAGGCTTCTGCGCCCGTTCTTTTGTTAATCATATGGATGCATATCACTGTCATCAAACATATCATTAATCATATCTTCTTGGAAGTTATTTCCAATGTCATATTTAACTAACTCAGGTTTAAATTCTGAGTTGTTAGGAGCATAAAATTTCTGTGACCATATTCTAAATTCCAATTTGATATCAGGGAAAGGATAGTTATGGTTAGACTCTTCTATACACCGAGTTCTGATATGATCAGCAAATGCTAACATATCTTTTAACGAATATTCTTTATTCATAAGCGTTAGTTTAGTGTGGTTAAAAAAGTGAGCATCCATCTCTGAGGAAGCTTGTGCTAATTGGCACTTGCTTCCCCATTACGGTCAACTCACTCATTGGAATATGGTTATTCCCTTGGTTAGATACAATCATGCCAAGGGCTGTGGTGCGTTATCTGCCCTGTACCAGGACGATGTCTTTCAATAGAACAATCACTATTGAAATTGTAAGTGTTCAGGTTGAACCTTTTGTGAAGAAAGTTAGAAACCTTACGAGAAGGGTAGAACATATCTTTTAATGCAGAGTAACCTCTACGGTGCAACTGAATTCTCAAAAACAACTTACAGAAAGCTTTTTGAGTAGTAATCCACTCATGTGAATTATAAGTAGAGACAATATAACTTCTCTTGAATCTTCTAAGAAGATCTTTCTTTGGCTTTAGGTCTCCTCCAAAGAGAGCTTTTATTTCATCATAATCTTCCATAGTAAGTGGTTTAAGGTTAATTAATGGTGTCCAAGAGTCAGTTTAGCTAGATTCTCCCAGCATAGGACTGTCCCCTAACTCTTGGCAATTTTGTCTTTAGATTTTTTCTATTCCCAGGTACTAAGACATTTAACCTATAGGTAAGTACTCTTCTTAGATAGATAATACTACATGTAAGCCATAAGCAAACATAGTAGAGACTCCCATCATAAGAATTGCAATTGATAAGTGTGCAATGTTCTTCATTGTTGTGGTATTAGAGTGGATTGTAGCCATATATATAATTAGACAGCAACAATTGATTATGATTCATACTACCCATGAATCTAGGGTTTATTTGGGTCACCCATAAAACAATAAACGCACGTACAAATAGTTAGTAGCGGTCTAGTATTTTAAAAGTTTAAGGGCTTAAGTGCTAAAGTAAGCACCAATATGGGTATTTATCCGCTCTTATGAACGGATAACCCAATAGTTGAGAACTTTAGGCGTTCTCATTGCGAACCCATTCCAATGGAGTTACACAGCCGTTAGATCCTATATACATAGTTCTTGTGGTATTAAGTTAGAAACTATAATCCGTACTGCAACGTATAAGCGCTATCACCTGCTTATAGGTTGCAATGAGTGGATTTAATGATTAGCATGTGTTGACGGTATCTTTCTCTACCAGATGTTTAACGTCACTCTCTGAACCCTGTCAATATAGTTTACAACTACATGCTATTAGTCAGTAATGTGGTGCACTACACCGCTATTTTACGTGGGCTCCTCGTCCCCGTAACTATAGTCAGTGTAGTGTAGCAAAGTCCAATACTTCCGCCTACTTCCTTCAGCGCAGTATTGGTTGGCCTCTAAGCCTGATTACAACACTAGCTCACCGAGCACGTTGTTATCAGATGGCTTAGAAACAAGTAAAAACGTTTCACCGTTTTCGCTTGTGACCTCTGAGACTGTAAGCTCCAGAGATAAGGCCTCAACCTTATCACTGATAGCGCCAGTCACGGACGTGCCTGGGACAGCAAAGAAGCGTTTACCGGTCTTTGGGGAACGGATGATTTGCATCTTTGATGCGCCCTGATCACGTAAGAAGTCGGCAATTGGCATTGTGGTTCCCCACGTCAATTTCCTTTCCATATGAGTCTTGCGAATTAGTTATTGAGTTATTTAACGGGGATCCCCCCAACTCAAAAATTAGGCGGGGAGCAGAATGCTAGGACCCTATGCACATGCAACACACACATTTTTTAAATTAGGGAGGGGGTATATTTTTGAAAGGAAACGTTGGGGGGCTGGACAGAAATACGTATATTACTATATAAAGAAGATACTCATGGAAGAAAGAGAAGAACCAGAAGATTACATTGAAGGTCTATCTGATGCGGAGAGAATGGCTTTAGAACGTAGACTGCTTAAGACTGCATATGATAATTCATTTGAGGTTTTGATGAAGAACATAACATTTGAGGAACTATTGGAAGATGGGGGTGGTTCTGCATTTAGTACTCTACTTGCATATGACCCGCAAAGAGGAATTAGGAAAGATGAATTAAAATCAATTATTGATTATTACGTGAGCCTGGATGAGTCTGAGTATTATCTAAGGTGTGCAAGATTACAAAAGTTAATGGAAGAAAAATATCCAGAATAATGAGATGGTTAATTGTATTATTTTTAATTTCGTTTTTAAGTTATGGACAAGTTGATGACTCCTTTGATAGTTTTGATGGTATTGGTGAGTGGACTAGTCCCGGAGGTAATACTGGTTCCCATGCTGGTGATCTTTGCTTTAATATTACAGGAAACTATTTGGCGGGTGAGTTCTATGTATTCCAAAGTCCAATGTATGATTTCAGCACATGGTCTACAGTTGAGTTACTCTGGAGCCAAGAGAGTGATGTCCGTAATGGTGATGTTTTTGGATTGTATTTTTATGACAACGGTTGGTTTTTCTATGACATATCTAATCTTAATGGGTTTTATGGAGTTACTTTACCCACTACAACGATTGCTCTTGCGTTTGTTTTAAATACAACCGGGGGATCTGGTAATATAAACGGTAAGTACTCCCATGTAGAATTCCTAAGCATATATGATCCCACACCTTTACCAGTAGAACAGTTAGACTTTACAGCAAAGTTATTAGATGACGGTGTTCAGTTAGATTGGTCTACAGCATCTGAGTATAATAGTAACTACTTTAGTTTATTTAGATCTATTGATGGAGAAAGCTGGGATTTAATTGATGAGATACCTGCAGCAGGATTTTCTACAAGCTTGCAAGAGTATCAATACATAGATTATTCTGTAATATATAATCATGTGTATTATAGGTTGAAACAAACTGACATAGATGGGTACATGCAATCGTGGTATCCTATATCTATTTATCGCAAAAGAGGAATAGATTCAAAATCGTACAACATACTGGGACAGGAAGTAGATAAATACTACAAGGGTTTAATTATAAACAAATCCGAAAATGGTACTACAAAAATAATTAGACCTTAAACTTCTATTAGTTAAACTTTTTTTATATATTTGGTTTAAATTTAAAAACCAATATTATGGCGGAAGATGCGCAAAAAACACTAACTACAGAAGAAGCTGCTAAACGAAGAGCGGATATTACAAAGTTCTACAAAGCTCAAATACCTCATTTAAAGGTTCAAGCACAATATGAGGAACTAATGACTCAGATTGAAGAATCTAGAGCTAAAAGATTACAAGCTCAGGCATTTTTAGCAAATGCTTATGAGACCATGGAATCAGAAGAACCGGAGCCAGAAAAAGAGGAAACCATTGAAAAAGATTTTAATAAAAGTGCAGAATCTGCCAAAAAATTAAAAAGAATGTAATGAATAAACTTTTAAAAAAAGGTGATTCTGGATTTGATGTTATAAAGTTGCAAAATAAATTAAACATTGTTCCTGATGGTAAGTTTGGACCCCAGACAGAAAAGGCTGTCATGAAACTTCAGCTTTCAAAAAATTTACACGTTGATGGAATTGTTGGATCTAAAACATGGGCTGCATTATTATTGACTAAATATGTTAAAGAAGATATTGATGAAGATACAGATGTAGAGGGTCAGTATTTTAAGACTAATTATAATCAAACTATACACAAATATTATTTAAGTTCTAAAGAGTATCTTAATAAATTTGGAAAGAATGAGTATATGTTTTTACATCATACAGCGGGAGGGTGTAATCCTTATGCATGTATAGATCATTGGGGTAGAGATAATCGGGGACGCGTAGCTACTGAATTTGTTCTAGGGGGTCAAAACTATAGAACAGGTGATGATGAGTATGATGGGATTATGGTACAAGCTTTTCCAGAAGATGGATATGGTTGGCATTTAGGTAAAACCGGATCTGGATATATGAATAGGCACTCTATTGGGCTAGAGATATGTTCTATAGGTTATTTAGATGATGAGCATAAAAGTTACGTTAATAAAAAAGCGCATCCTGATCAAGTTATTGAATTGGGAAAAGCTTTTAGACGTAGAAAATTTTGGCACAAGTACTCGTCTAGTCAAGTTGAAGAAACTGAAATGCTTCTTAAATACATACAGGAAAGAGATGGGATAGACATGAGAATAGGACTACAACAACTTATAAAGAAGCATGGTCCAGTAAAAGCATTTGAATTTCAAGAGGATGCTTATTATGGAAAAATAAAAGGTTTACTATCTCATACGAATGTTAGAAAAGGTAAGATGGATATTTATCCAGATCCTGATATGATTGATATGATATTAAGTTTAAAGTAATGATTGTAAATAAAGTTGAAAAAAAAGTAAGGACTACTACTAAAGAAGTTATAAGATATCAAATATTAACGCACTGTTTTTTTAGTAATATACAAATAAGCAATGCAGATTTAAATTGTTTATCAGAACTTGCTTTATTAGGTGAACATGAGCTTACGGATTTTTGTAAAATTGCTGTAACAAATAATATATTTAAAAGTCCACAATCAGCTAGAAATGCTATAACAAAAGCTGAAAAGAAAGGTCTTGTAAATAAAAATGGTACAAATAAAAAAACTGTAAGTATATCTAAAGATATCAAACTTCAAACTGAAGGGGCGGTATATTTAGACTATAAGGTATTAGGTGTAGAATGAATCCAAAACAACATAAAAATTTTAGAAAGGGGATTGCAGAAAAAGTTGAAGTTCATGAATCTGTTGTTGATGATTTTATAGACTTCTATTATGATAAAGTTAGACAGGCGCTATCATCACTAGAAAGTAATAGAATATTTATTGATGGTCTTGGGACATTTGCACTACGTAAAGTCAGAGTGGAGAAAGCAATAAAAAAGAATAAAAGTTATCTAGGTAATCTAGAAAAGACTACATATAAAGGGTATGATAAAACAATAATTACGCAAAATAAAATCAAAGAACTAGAAAGCGCATTATCTAAAATAGAGAAATCAATCATAGATAGAAAAAATTTTAAAAATGAAAAAAAGTAAAAGCATATTTAGGACGGGTCTAGAAATACTTGAAGGCATAAAGAACAATATATTTAAAAAAGAACATATAGAAGAAGAAGCCGCATTAAGATGGAAGGAATGTTCTAAATGTGAATACTTAGATGTAGAAGGAAATGACTGTGCTATTCCAGGTACTCAACCTTGTTGTGGTAATTGCGGGTGTTCTTTAGGATTAAAATTAAGATCATTATCTACTGAATGTCCTATTGGAAAATGGGATGCGGTTATGAGTGAAAAAGAAGAAGATGCTTTAAATAATAAACTAGAAAAAGAAAATTAAATGGCAATAATATTTAAAGAAGAAGGTCATATATATGAAAGTAACGATAATGATCAAATAGATTGGATTAGCGTTACATCATTAGTTAATATGTTTAAAGAACCTTTTGATGGTGAAACACAAGCAAAAAAATCATCTAGAAATAAAAGATCTAAATGGTACGGTATGACACCAAAAGAAATTTTAGATGCTTGGGAAGGGGAAAAGAATAGAGCAATTAAACTTGGTAATTGGTATCATAATCAGAGAGAAGCTGATATGCTAGATTTTAAGACTATTCAAAGAGACGGTGTAGAAGTACCAATAGTAAAGCCAATTGTAGATGCTGAAGGTATTAAGACAGCACCTAATCAGAAACTTCCAGATGGTGTATATCCAGAACATTTAGTTTATTTAAAGTCTGCAAAACTATGCGGACAAGCAGACTTAGTTGAAATTGTAAACGGCACAATTAATATTACAGATTATAAGACAAATAAAGAAATAAAAGAAAAAGGATTTACAAACTGGGAGGGTATAACTAAAAAGTTATATAACCCAGTATCTCACTTAGATGACTGTAATTTGAGCCATTATAACTTACAACTCAGCATTTATGCGTATATTATTAAAAAGCATAACCCCAAACTTAAAATAGGTAAACTTATAATTCAACATGTAAAATTTAAACAAGTAGGAGAAGATAAAAACGGATACCCTATTAATGAGCATGTAAATGGAGAACCTGTATTAGAGGAAATAAAAATGTATGAATTACCATATCTTAAATCTGAGGTTATTGCATTAATAAACTTTATAAAAAATAAACAATAATGATAGTAGAGTTAGATGGATTTCAATTAATTGCTTTAGTACCACAGCCTCAAAAAAGCACAGCATCTACAATGCCTCTTGTACCAACAAGCGCAATAACACAACTTAAAAGAAAAAAGTTATATATAGATTTAGATTTAGTATCATCCTATTCAGAATTTTTTTTACACAATGTTAGTACAACAGATATAGTATTATCAAATGTTATAACTCAAGTATGGCTTGGAAGTCAAGAAGAATTTGTTTTAGTAGATTTAACACCAGCTGATTTTGGAGCACTATTACCTATAGGTCCGGGAGTTGATCCCTCAAAAGTAAAAGTATCTTCTGCAGATACTACAGCAGATTTTTTAGAGAACAAACTTGTTGCTGGTACGGGTATTTCAATTGCAAAATTAAATCCTGGAGCAGATGAGGATTTAGAAATAAGAAGTTCATTTGAAAATATTTATCTTAATGATGGTACTGTAGCAGATGGTAGAGTTGCAACATTAGGTGGTGCACTTACTTGGGATGGAGGTAAAGAAATTAGGACTGTAAATAGTAGAATAATTAAAGAGGTTACAGAATCTTCTGATTTACCCTCAACGCTAGTAGCAAATACTACATATATAATCAGAGGTGAGATAAACATATCTTCTGCTATAACTTGCAATGTAGAAGGTGTTGAGATTATAGGTCTAGATAGAAACTTAGATCATTTAATATGGGAAGCTCCGGGACCTATGATTACTATAACTGATGTTAACTTTGGTATGTCTGGTATAAGAGTTTCCGGTACTAGAGGAACAGGATCAATTATATCAGCAACTAATATTAATGCTGGAGCATACAATGCGGGTAGATTAAAGGTTCTTACATTTTTAAACTGTCAATTTAGAGGTACATATGATGTTATGGATATCAAAGGCTTTGATCTTGTAGATATAAATAACTGTTTGTTCTTTTATATCAAAGCTTTAAACTTTGGTTTAAGGTTTGAAGATACATCTAAAATAGAAATAACATCTTGTGAGTTAATCAGATGGTTTGATGAATCTACTATACCAACACCATCAGGATGGGCTACTTGTTCTATGATAGAGTTATTACCCAATAACATAGCATCATTTGGAGCAGTAAATATTAATGGTTGTGTAGTACATCCTCAACAAACTCAAAATGGTATTGAAATAGCGGCAGGATCTACTACAGGATTTGGAACAATTTCTTCTAACGCTTTTGTAAATGTAGGATTGACCACAGGAAAAGTATTCTTACCAGAAGTACCTGTAGTTCTTTTACCTGATTATTCTCAACCACAAACTACTGGATATGATATATTTGCTAATCAGGGACTATTAAATTCTACTTCAGGTACAGTAACTACTGTAAATAATAATACTACAAATACTGCTTTAAGTGCAGGTACACCTACAATAGTTTTGATAACAAGCACAAGTGCTGTTCAACAAGCAGGAGTTAGATTTACTGTAGATAGTGCTACAGGAAGATCAACATACACTGGAACTAAACAAGTTTATGTATCAATACACATTTCAGCATCATTCTTAAAGCAAGATAAAGGAACAGATGATTATACTTTTTATGTTGCTCAAAATGGATCAGTTATTACAGCAAGTGGTTTAGAGCTACCTGATGTAGATGATATTGGTGGTGCTGTTACTTTAGTATATGGTACATTAGTAAATCAAAATGATTATTTTGAACTGTGGGTGGAGTCTGCTGGTGGAGATGATATATTAGTTACTAATTATACAATACTTATAAGAGAATAAAATGAGCGAAGATTTTCCAGGCAGTGTTTATGGTGAAATAACTAATAAGGGTACAGATAAACTTATTGATATATTTAAATCTAATTTAACAGAATCAGATATATTTTATGACTTAGGATCTGGAAAAGGAAAATTAGCTATTGACATAGCTAGTAAAACCAGTGTAAAAAAGGTTTTTGGTATTGAATTGCATAAAGAAAGATTTAATGAATCTATAAATAGTTTAAAAGATTTAAATATAGATAATGTATCTTTTATAAATAAAGACTTTCTTGATGTTGATTTATCTAAAGCTACTATAGTTTATTATGCTAATGAAGGTATACCAAAACCTACAAATGATAAAGTTTGGGATAAACTTCCAAAAGGTTGTTTATTAATATGTGGTAGAAGAGTCAAAGCACTAGAAAACCAAAAAAAATATAACTTAACAGAACCAATAGAAAAAACTTATACTTCTAAAAGAGGTAATTGGTATATAATAAAAGAATAATATGTTAATAAAACTTTTTGAAATAGATAATGGAGCACTTGTTTTAACAGATCACTGTTACACATTGAACTTTTTAAAGGATATAATGGATGAGTATCCAGATAGTCATTTAAGTATATTCAAATACTTGTTCTATATGAGCTGCCCTAATCCGGATATGAATCCTTTCTTTCATTTGCCAGAGCATGAAAAAGAGGATATTATTATAGAAGAAGTAAAGCTTGAAGAATCCCCGGAAGATAGTAAGATAAGATTAGCTTTAGACATGTGCTATAAGTTATATGAAACACCTACAATGCGTGCATATATGGGTATTAAGAAAGCTTTAGACAACATGGCAACATATATGGCCAATACGCAAATAACAGATGGTAGAGACGGCAATATTAGCCAAATAAGAGCTGTTGCTAAAGACTTTGATAGCATTAGGCAATCATTTAAAGGAGCATATAAAGATTTAAAAGATGAACAACAATCATCAGTAAGGGGAGGTCAAGGGTTGGCCTACGATCAAATCTAAAATAAAACCAATGAAAGTAACACCAATAGGTAGAAGAGTATTAATTAAAGATAGACAACCGCAGCAGTTTTTTCCAGGAACTGACATTATAAATCCAAATACAGCTAAGGATTATATGGCGGATGTAATTGCTGTAGGTCAAGATGTAACATCGGTAAAAGCTGGAGATATTATTAAGTATGCTGAATATGCAGAAGGAGTAAGCATGAAGCATGAAGGTAAAAACCACCAGCTTATTAATGTTGATACTATACTGGCAATAGTAGAAATGTGAGAGTAGTTCCAACATATTTAAATGGAGATTGGACAACAACCACTTTTGAGACTGATCAAGAGTGGTTAGGTTTTTTATTGCCTTTATTTAAGGAACCTGGTAAATATGAATTTGATGAAACATCTAAAATATTTAATCAGGAAGCTAGAAAATTTAATAAGGAGGGTATATACCTAAATGCTCCCAATGGAGGCAAAGATTTTAGAAAATATTGGGATTCTGAAAAAGCAAAGTGCAGACTTGGTGTAATATATCAGAATAATGATAAGACTTGGTATTTAACTAGAGATTATTATATGTGGTTAAACTTTTTACCTATATATGATAAAGAAGAAAAGGCATATGGATTTGCCAAAGTGAGGGATGCTCAATATCATATGGCTTTATATGAGCTAATAGCAGAATTAAGTAATAAACATGCTGCCATATTTAAGAAACGTCAGATAGCATCTTCTTATTTTCATATGGGTAAGCTTATAAATACATATTGGTTTGAAGAAGGATCTGTTTGTAAGATTGGCGCAAGTTTAAAAGATTATATAAATGATAAAGGATCCTGGAAGTTTTTAGAAGAATATAAAGACTTTCTTAATGAGCATACGGCTTGGTATAGACCAAGTAACCCGGAAAAAGTTTTACTTTGGCAACAGCAAATAGAAGTTAGAGTCGGAAATAGAAAAACAAGTAAAGGGTTAAAATCTAAGATACAAGGTGCATCATTTGAAAAGAATGCAACAACTGGAGTAGGGGGACCTACAACTTACTTCTTTCATGAGGAGGCTGGTATTGCTCCAAAAATGGGAGATACATATGAGTACCTGCGTCCTGCAATGTCTTCTGGTATGATAACTACAGGTCAGTTTATTGCTGCTGGATCTGTAGGTGATTTAGATCAATGTAACCCACTTAAGGATATGATCCTTAATCCTACAAATAATGATATATATGCGGTTGAAACAAACCTTTTAGACAAGGATGGTGCTATAGGTTTATCCGGACTATTTATTCCCGAACAATGGTCAATGCCACCATACATAGATCAGTTTGGTAATTCTAAAGTAAAGGAAGCTTTAGAAGCTATAATGATAGAAAGAGAAGATTGGAAAAATAAACTAAATCCTGAACAATACCAATTAAGAATATCTCAGAAACCAACTAATATTGCAGAAGGATTTGCTTATAGAAAAGAATCAATATTTCCTCAAGGTATTATATCTAAGCAACTTAAAAAAATTGAAGATAAAGATTATTTTTATGAGCATATAGAACTTAGTAGAGATCAAAGTGGAATTGTTGCAAAAAGATCTACAAAAATACCTATATCAACATTTCCGGTAGATAAAAAGATGTCAGACAAAAGGGGTGTTCCGGTAGTATACGAAAGACCAATAAAAAATCCTCCTTTTGGTGCATATTATGCTTCTATTGACCCTGTATCAGAAGGTAAAACTACAACATCTGATTCCTTGTGTTCTATATTTGTAATGAAAAATGCAATTGAAGTTACAAGAGAAACTCCAGATGGACCTGAAACATTTACAGAAAGAGATAAGATTGTATGTGCTTGGTCTGGAAGATATGATGATATAAACAAAACGCATGAGCAACTTCTTTTAATAATCGAATGGTATAATGCATGGACGGTGGTTGAAAATAATATTAGTCACTTTATAAATTATATGGTTTCTAAAAAGAAACAGAAATACCTAGTTCCCAAAAGTCAAATGGTTTTTTTAAAAGACTTAGGATCTAATAAGAATGTGTATCAGGAATATGGTTGGAAAAATACAGGTACATTATTTAAATCACATCTTATATCTTATGCTATTGAATATTTAAGAGAGGAAATAAATAATGAAACTGATGATGATGGTAATATAATAAGTTCAACTTTAGGGATTGAAAGAATACCTGATCCCATGCTTTTAACGGAGATGAAGCAATATCAGCCTGGATTAAATGTTGATAGGCTTGTAGCTTTTTCCGCTTTAGTTGCATTTGCTAAAGTGCAAGAGGCAAACAGAGGATACTTAAAGGTAAAAGAAGAATCTTCTTCTTTGGATAAGTCAAAAAAAATGTATAAATTAAAGTACAGTCCCTTTAGAAATATGGGGAGTAAAAAATCTATGTCTGGTAGAAAACGAAGATCTGGATTTAAAAATTTAAAATAACATGAAGGTATTTAATGCATTACAACTAAAAAATGGAGCTAAAGGAGAGGGCTATCCAACTTCATCTAGTCTTACTCAACCCATACAATTTCTACCTGCGAAAAAGAAAAATGATGACTGGTATGCTTGGAATATTGATTGGCTTGAGTTACAAGGTATTGAATTCTTAAGGCACAATGCTAGAAAATTACTAAAGAATTATAAACTAGCAAAAGGTATTATTGATAAAACAGACTACATTATTGAAGAAGATAATGATTATAAGGATCTAATGGATGTATTAACTAAAGAAGATAATTCGGCATTAGAACTAAAGTTTTACCCAATAATTCCTAATGTAGTTAATGTATTAACAGGAGAGTTTTCAAAAAGATATTCCAAAGTTCAATATAGAGCAGTAGACAACACATCTTATAATGAGATGCTTGAGCAGAAAAGGGCTATGGTTGAAGAAAATCTTCTTGCTGATGCTGAGGCTAAGCTATTAGCTAAAATGATTGAAATGGGTATGGATCCTCAATCAGAAGAAGCGCAGCAACAAATGTCTCCTGAAAATCTTAAAACTCTTCCTGAGATAGAAGACTTCTTTTCTATGGATTATAGAAGTATGATTGAAGAGTGGGCAACCCACCAGGGAAATGTTGATGAAGAAAGATTCAAAATGCAAGAGCTTGAAGAAAGAGCTTTTCGTGATTCACTTGTTTGTGATAGAGAATTCTGGCATTTTAAAATGATGGAAGATGATTATGATATTGAGGTTTGGAATCCAGTACTTACATTTTATCAGAAGTCTCCAGATGTAAGATATATTTCAGATGCAAACTATGGCGGAAAAATTGATCTTATGACTGTTTCAGATGTTATTGATAAATATGGTTATTTAATGACTGAAAAGCAACTTCATTCACTTCAGGAAATTTATCCTGCAAGATCTGCGTTATATCAGGTAAATGGTATGCAGAATGATGGATCTTACTATGATCCTTCTAGATCTCATGAATGGAATACTCAAATGCCAGGTTTAGCATACAGACAGTATGTGAGTAACTGGTCAGATGATCCGGCTAAAGGCGGAGATATCATAAGTCAAATATTAAATGAAGGTGATGATGTTTCGATATGGGGTGAAGCTGAATTAATGAGAGTTACCACAACATATTGGAAGACACAGCGTAAACTTGGACACCTGACTAGAATTAAAAAAGATGGTGAAATAATTCAAGAAATTATAGATGAAAACTATAAGGTTACTGAAAACCCTATTTATGATACTACAATCTTTAAACAAAAAAGTAAAGAAAATCTATTAGAGGGTGAGCATATAGATTGGATTTGGATTAACGAGGTATGTGGTGGTGTAAAAATTGGACCTAATTTACCAGCATTTTGGAGATCTAATATGGGAGACAATATTAATCCTATATATCTTGGAATAAATAGACCTAAGCCTGGAAGAATACCATTTCAATTTAAAGGTGACAATAATTTATATGGATGCAAATTGCCTATGGAAGGTAGGGTATTTTCAGATAGAAATACAAAATCTACATCATTAGTAGATTTAATGAAAGCATATCAAGTTGGCTATAACATGGTAAATAACCAGATAGCTGATATACTTGTAGATGAGCTAGGTACTGTAATTATGTTTGATCAAAATGCACTGCCTAGACATTCAATGGGAGAAGATTGGGGTAAACATAATTATGCAAAAGCATATACGGCAATGAAGGATTTTAGCATGCTTCCTTTAGATACTTCTATTACAAATACTGAGAATGCTACTAATTTTAATCATTATCAAACTCTTAATCTAGAACAGACAAATAGATTAATGTCTAGAATACAATTAGCAAATTACTTTAAGCAACAAGCATTTGATGCTATTGGTGTAAATCCTCAAAGAATGGGTTCACCTATGGGCAATGAAACAGCAACAGGGGTTGTTAATGCAATGAATCAGTCATATGCTCAAACAGAGATATATTTTAATCAGCATTCTGATCAGTTAATGCCAAGAGTTCATCAAATGAGAACTGACTTAGCTCAATTCTATCATAGTACTAATCCTAGTGTTAGACTTAGTTATATTACAACAGAATCTGAAAAGGTGAATTTTGTAATAAATGGTACAGATTTATTACTTAGAGAATTTAATGTATTTGCAACAACCAAAACAAATCATAGGCAAATATTAGAACAACTGAAGCAAATGGCTATTCAAAATAATACTACTGGTGCTAGTATTTATGATTTAGGTAACATACTTAAAGCAGAATCAATAGCTGAAGTTTCAGATATACTTAAGGATACTGAAGCAAAGTCACAACAGCAAAGACAGCAAGAAATGCAACAACAGCAGCAAATGCAAGAGCAACAGATTCAAGCTCAACAACAACAAGAACAAATGAGATTGCAGGCTCAGGCTGAAGAAGCAGAAAAGAATAGACAAAAAGATATCACCGTTGCAGAAATAAGATCTGCTGGATACGGGGCTGGTCAAGATATTAATCAAAATGAAGTATCTGATTTTAAAGATGCTATGGATGATATAAAAGAAACTAGCAGATATAGAGAGCAAATGGATATGAAAAGAGAAGAGAACGTGATGAAGCAGGAAACAGGTAGACAGAAATTAAATTTAGATAGAGATAAACTAGCTACACAGAGACAAGTTGCTCAAACTAATTTGGAAATAGCAAGGGAGAATAAAAATAAATATGACGTTGAATCCAAAAAAGAAAAAAAGAAAAATAAATAATAATGCAGATATTACAAGAAATACTAGGTTTAGTACAGAGACGTTTATTTTTAAAGAAAACGGCTATAAAAGAGGATGATGTTATCTACATAGCAAAAGATATAAGTAAAAATAATGTTCCAGATCTTGAGTCAAAAGCAGTTAGAATAAAAGAACTTTCTGAATATATTGGTTCTAATGGTGGACAGGTAGGTCCGCAAGGTCCCGTTGGACCTCCAGGAGCAGATGGTGCTCCAGGAGCAACAGGTCCAACAGGCCCTATAGGACCAGCAGGTCCAGTAGGTGCAGCAAGTTTAAACTTTGTTGGCACATTTGATAATACAATAGGTTACTCAGAAGGAGATGTTGTATTTTTTGATGGTTCTAGTTATGTAGCAAAATTTGCTATACCAATTCCTACACCTCCAGCAGTTTTACCAGATCCTCCTAATACAGATTGGGATTTTTTATCAGTAGAAGGAGATGTTGGCCCACAAGGTCCTATTGGTCCAATTGGTCCAGCAGGAGCTAGTTTATGGACAAATACCGTATCTCAAAATATACCGTCAACTTCAACAATCTTAGACTTATCTGCAGGTAATACATTTATTATAACAATAGATGGCCCTGCTACAATATCAATGATCAACTTAGGTGTAGGTGATTATATCTTTATTATAGATAATACAGCTCAAGAAATTGTAACATTACAAGCTGGTAGCAACATGTACACTAACAATTCATTGCAACCTGTAATAAACAATATAACATTAATGAAAGGTACTTCAGATGGTACTAAAATTTATATTACTTCATTGGAGAATATGGAAAATGTTACAGTATGATTCCTGTTAGAAGAAATATAGATACAGATAAGTTAGTTTTCTGGATAGATCCTGATGCTCCTATAACTAGATCTCCTGGATTAAATGCATATTCTACTGCACAGGGTGGTAAAAATTTACTTGCAGGAACAAGAACTTTTTCAAATGTTTGTCCTCCAGTAACTGATTTTTCATATGGCCCTAGTTCACAAACACCTACTAATTTAACTTTAGCAGCTTCGGGTACTCCTGCACCTGATGGTAGTGGAAATCCAACAACTCTTATAACAGAATCTTTAGATACTTTTGATAGAACTCATAAGATGAGATTTGACTTTCCAATAACACCAATTATTGAAGGGGGTCCATATGAAATGTATACTCATTCTATACATGTAAAAGTTTCTTCTGGATCTAGAACTTTATTAATTAATAATGCTAATAATCCAAGTAGTGGTTCTATAACGGTTGACCCCGCTACGGGAACAATTATTGCTAGTGATGCTGATAATTATGATCAAGGTGTAGAATCATTAGGTGGTGGTTGGTATAGGTTTTGGTATACTATTATTTTTGATGAGAGTACTCAAACTACTGAAGTAAGAACTGAGCTGGGTATTTTTATGGCTGATGTAACAGGAGATACAACATATCAAGGTGATGGAACTTCAGGTTTAATTATATACGGCCATCAGTGGGAAAGAGGAGTTCTATCAAATTATGTTGAAACCGCTGAAGGAGTTGATTTTGATGTTTATAAAAACAGAAAATGCAGTGATGCTAACTATAATGAAAATCCTCAATATTATACAAATACTAATGATGGTGTAAATCTTAGATTTAATGGCATTGATTCTGGATTAACAAGCGGATTTGTTACACCAATTAGAAGACCACCTAGACCAGGTGTTCATCCAGATGGTGATGAGCCTAAATTTTCTCTTCTATCTCATAGTCTTTTTGCTTGGATAAATTTAGATACAGATGTTGATCCTGATCAAGGAAACGGTAATTGGGGATTATGTGCAACTGCTATAGGAAATGTTGGTGGAAGAAACAATAATGGAGTATTTGGTATAACACCAGACGGTACTCAAATTATATATAAAACTAGACTTCAGAGAATTTCTGGGGGAAGTGGAGTTTCAGCCACAAATAGATCTAGCAATTTTTCAAGTGTCGGTAATAAATGGGCTTTGATATCTTGTTCTTTTAATATGGCTTATAATACAGCTCCAGCTACTGTAGATTTTTATTTAAATGGTCAATTTGTAAGTACTGCAAACGCTAATCCTAGTGGTCAAGATTTAATTGGAATAGGAGGAAGTGATGGATCTCTTAGTATTGGATACTTTAATACTCAAGGTTTGGGTCCAGCTGGACAATTTAGAGGATTGTTAAACATTTGCGGTATTTATCACAAGGCTTTAAATGCAGCAGGACACGAATCATTATATAATGCTACTAAATATAAATTTCATAATTAGCAAATAAAAATTATTGCGTTAGCTATATAACTGATAAAAACTTTTTATAAACCTCAAATAATTTAAGTTTATCTAAAAAGAATATCTTATATTATATATGATAGTATACTATTAACACTAAAACCAACAAAATGAGTGAAGAAAATAAAACAGTGGAAACTAAAGTAACAACAGAAAATATCAATATAGAGGATGTATTTCCAATGGGTCCTGATGCGGATAGTGTAACTCTTCCTGAAGAGGCTAAACCTAACATCATGGATCCTATTAATCCTAAACCTGATATGAGCTTTACTGAACCAGTTGAAAAAGAAGACTGGATGGATGAAGAGGATGTTGTTGCACCAGAAGAAGTTACCAAAAAAACTGAAGAAGGAGTTAAAGCAGAAGGTGCTGAAATCCTTTCTGATATAGCCGATGATACAGATGATGATTCTGAAGGAGTTGACGAAGACAGAGTAGAAACTAGAGGTAGAAAGCCTATAAACGGAGTTCAAGATGTTTTTGATAAACTTATAAAAGATGAAAAGTTTTTTGCATTTGAAGATGATAAACCAATATCAGAATACTCACCAAAAGATCTTCAAGATCTAATTGAGGCTAATCTAGAAGAAAGAGCAAATCAAGTTAGGAGAGAAACACCTAAGCAATTTTTTGAGGCTTTGCCAAATGAATTAAAAGTTGCTGCACAGTATGTAGCAGATGGTGGGACTGATTTAAAAAGTTTATTTAAAACTTTAGCTCAAGCTGAAGAAACTTTTGACTTAGATTCTTCAACTGAATCTGGGCAAGAAAATATTATAATGCAATATTTATCTACTACTGGATATGGAACCCAAGAAGAGATAAATGAAGAAATTGAAATTTGGAAAGACTTAGGTAAACTTGAACAACAAGCTATGAAGTTTAAGCCAAAACTAGATAAGATGCAAGAAAAAGTTGTTGCTCAAAAATTGCAAGAACAGCAATTAAAACAAAAGCAGCAAGAACAAGCATCAAAACAATATATGCATAATGTTTATGAAACATTAAAAGAAGGTAAAGTAAATGATTTAAAGATTGATAAAAGAACTCAATCTTTATTATATAACGGTCTAGTCCAGCCAGCATATCCTTCTGTAAATGGAAAAAATACAAACTTATTAGGTCACTTGTTAGAGAAATACCAATTCCAGGAGCCAAACTATGGTTTAATTACAGAGGCTCTTTGGTTATTAGCTGATCCAGATGGATATAAGTCTAAGATCATGGAAAAGGGAGCTCAAAAAAGTGTAGAAAAAACTGTTAGAAAACTTAAAACAGAACAAGCTAATAGAAATGCTAATTCAATGGGAGTTCAGCAAACAGCCGAAGACTCTAAGAAAACAAAACCAAATAGAAAGAAAATTAGCAGACCTAATAACTTTTTTAAACGGATGTAACAATCAAATATATAATTAATAACAAATAACAAAAAACAATCAATTATGGCAACTCCAGTATTAAACAATGGAATTTTCCTTAGAGACACAAGCTACAAGGCTAGCTCTCATATTGATTCTTATCACTTATCTAATATGCTTGGTTCTTCTGAGCCTATGGATATGGGACCTGTTGATCTTTGGGCTATGACCCAAAAGGTAGAAATGCCTTTATATCAAATGGCTTCCTTTGGTGGAAAGAATACAATTATGGTAGACAATGCGCGTGGTGAGTACAAATGGCAAACACCAATTGCCCAAGATTTACCTTTTATCGTTCAAAACATTGAAGCAGATACCGAGCTTGGTGCAGATGGTACAACTTTTAGAATTAAACTTTCTAAAAGATCTTTTGGACATGGTGACATTATTACTTATGATAAGTATAATGGACTTGAAATGTACATTACAGCAGAAGATATTATACCTGCAGGTGATGGTTTTATTTACACTGTTCAATTAGTAAACAATAACAATGCAGCATCGTTAAATGCTGATCTTTACTTAGAAGCTGGAACTAAATACTTTAGAAAAGGTTCTGCTAGAGGTGAGTATGGTGAAAGATTCTCTGATATGGAGATGGGTTCTGGTTTCCGTGAATTCTACAACTTTGTAGGAGGAGCAGAAGCACATGTTCACTATTCTATTTCTTCTAGAGCTGATCTTATGATCAAAGGAGGAATGAATGCAGATGGTACAGTTCCTGTAACTGAGATCTGGAGAAACTTTAACCAAGATCCTAATAATCCTTCTGTTTCTTCTATTGAAGAATTAGTAAGCAGCATGGGTAAAGCAGGTGCTAGAGATGCATTTGAAAGTGGTCAACTATCTAGAACTTTCGTAACTAATATGGAAGCAGCGCATCTTTCTAAGATTGCAAATGATATTGAAACTTACCTTATGTGGGGTAAAGGTGGTAGAATCAGACAAGACGGTCCAGATGATATTAGATTATCAGTTGGTCTTTGGTCACAGTTGGATAACTCATTTAAGAGAGTATACAATAAGTCTGCATTTACACTTGACATGTTTAAATCTGAACTTTACAACTTCTATCAAGGAAAAGTTGAGTTCAAAGGGCCAGACCCACAGCGTCAGCTTATTGTACAAACAGGTATTGGAGGAATGCAATTAATCAACAAAGCTATTGCTGATGAAGTATATGGTTCTGGATTAGTTCAAAATGCTTCTGATATTGGTGCAGTAACTGGATCAGGAATGGACTTAGACTTTGGTTTTGCTTACACAAGCTTTACTATTCCTTTCCTTGCTAATGTTAAGTTTGTACTTAACCCAGCATTTGATAACTTACACACTAATGATATTGAGAACCCATTAATTGATGGTCGTCCTCTTAGCTCATTTAGCTTTATCATTTTTGATGTAACAGACAATGGAAATGACAACATTCACTTGTTGAAATTATCATGGGATAATCAACTTAAGTGGTTCTACCAAAATGGTACAATGGACTACATGGGACGAACTCAAGGGTTTGCTTCTACTGGACAGTTCAATGGATATAGAGTTTATATGACTCAATGTATGCCAGCTATTTGGGTTAAAGATCCAACTAAAGTGTTAAAGATTGTAATGAGAAACCCAGTAACGGGAGGTTCATTCTAAGAATGGCAATTATTAAGGGGAGTTCATTCTCCCCTTTTTTGTTTAATATTTAAAACTTTAAAAAAATGGCATCATTTATAGAAAGAATAAGAGCCCTCTTCCCGGATAAATATATCCAAAAAGATATACGAGCTGGAAAGAAAGGAGATAGCACAATTCAATTGGCTAAGCTATCTCATGTTAACGCTTTAGGAAAAGCTGCAGAAAAAGGATTACAATTAGTTTCTGATAGATTTGAATCATCTTCAGCAGGGCTTCCATCTAGTGTTTTGCAAAAAACAGCAACTAGAATTGAATTTAGTAATGGAACTGTACAGGAAGGTTGGAAATTAACTATTATAGGAGCACTTGAGGGAACCTCAAATGAACTTACTGAATTAGTTAGTGTTAGTATTCCAAGTGCAGGAGGAAGCGCTGAAGGTTATTACTTACCTTGGGAATTAAAAGGAATAGTAACATGTACTGATAATAGTTTAAGCTCTCAAGTAATTAATGTATTGCAAAATGGAGCTGAACTTCAAGATAGTCTTACTAATAATGGACAACCAACTGATTCAATAGCAATACTCGAAAGTTCATCAGGTTCTACTGTAGACTTTACTTTATCGGTAGTTGCAAATCCAAGTGGACCTGGGGCACTTGCTACAGGAACAGTAATAGCAAATTTTGAATTCCTTTGTTATGAAGGAGTAGTACCAACAATTATTTAAAAATAGAAATCATGGCAGAAGTATATGCAAAAGAAGCAGCCCTCAGAGATGATAGAGTCCAAGAAATGTCTTTTAATAAAACAGCTGGAGTAACGTTTGATAAAGCAGCTTATGTAGAGTCACCTTATAAAGCTCCGCAAGAAGCTGGTGTTACAATAGCTGGTCAAAGAGTTGACTTAGAGTTAGCAAGAGATCTTAAATATGTAGCGGATGTTACAGCACAAAGTTCCTTAGCTAACTTAAAAGAGTTTGATTGCACTGACTATAAAGTTAGAGAAGAAGAAGCAAAGTCTGTAAAAGAAGATGTATCTAAATCAGACGATATAAGAGCGGCAGCTGAAATTAATGAAGATGTAGCAAAGAAAAGATGTGAAGATAAAAAAGAAGATAAGGAAATTAAAACACCTAAATTTTTCTCCAATTATGTAGAATTATTTGTATTTTCTTTTAGTATCAGATTTTTTAAGGTTGACGAGACAGCAGATAAAAAAGTTCAAGCAGAGTTAGATAGAAGAATAATTAAAGAAAAAGGGCTTAAAACAGCTCTTCAAACTAAATTCTCTAAAATTTTCTCATATGGAGATACTCTTTTAAAGGCTAGAGCGGGGGCACTTAAAGAAATGGCAGCACCTGTTCAAAACACAGATAAGAAGTACGCAGATTTATAATTGCTCAAATAACTATTGCCGGTGAAAGCCGGCATTAGAAATATTAATTTATAACGTACATAATTATGTACATTTGAGTGATGATTAATAATTTATAAAAACCAAACAAAAATGGAAAATTACACAATTGTAGAAAAGTATCAGCAACGGAAAAATCAAACTGTAGCTGTACGCCCTTATTTTAATCCTGATAAAGAAAATATGGGATTAGAATCATATGGAATGTCACTCCATGATGGGGTATGGCATGAAGAGTCTTTAGCTTGTTTAGAAATGAATGGAGTTAAAAGATATGTTACAGGACTTAATGAATTTGCACCAGAAGTTAAAATGCTACCTCCGGGGGAAAAGGAAATTAAAATTAAAGAAATTAGAAAAGCTGTTTCTCAACTTGAAGCAGAATTAGCAGCAAATGTTATAGATCCAGAAGATAAAGATTTTTGGAATAAATTAACTTTACTAAAACCAGATAATGATTCATTTTGGTCTAGAATAAGCATGAGATGTGGTAATGAACCTGTATTTTTAGATCCTGTAAAAGATCCTTATGATTTAATAAAGTTGCATGCGATTAATGCAGGAGGATTTTCAATGATAGCAAAATCATTAAAAGACGCAAAGAAAAAAGCAAATCCTACTAAATTTTATTTAGATCAATTAGAAGAAACAGTATCAACTAGGACTGAGTATAAAAAGCTGAAGAATAGAGCACTATCTAAATTAGAAGATTTATATGATAAAAATAAATCAAAATTAATGTATGTGGCTAAAGTAGTTGATTCAGACAGTGTTCAATATACCAAATCTACATCTATTGATATCATGTATGAAAATATGGATGGATTTATTTCAGGAGATGGAAGTGAGTCAAATAAAAAACGCGCTGCTGAAAGTTTCATTGATGCTGCAAAAAGCAATATGAAAGATCTTAAAATTAGAGCTTTAGTAAAAGATGCTATGTTTTATAGATTTATTCTTGTAAAATCCACAGGATGGATTGAAACTTTAGATAGTGGGATAAGATTAGGAAAAGTCCCTAGCGAAGTTCTGACATTTCTAAAGAATCCTGAAAATGAAGAAGTTTTAAAATCACTGTTAGATAAGGTTGAGCCTTATTGGCAAGCTTAAATATAAATCATGGATAATATAACTGTACAAATAAAGTTAAAGCAAAGACTTAATAAATTATCAAGCAATGATTATGATAATATAGAATTATGGCAAATGTCGGAGGCTTTTAATAAAGCTGCAGTTGAATGGTCTAGAAGACAACTCCACGGTGGTAATATGTATAAAGAAGGAGATGAGTTCTCTAAACGTAGGATTGATGACATGCAAGTCTTACTTAGAGAACTTCCTCTAACTGGAATAACCACAGATGATTATTTTGAAACTACAAATTTTCCAATTGATGATTATTTAGAATACAAAAGAGTAACAGCTTCTGCCAAAGATGAATGTTGTCCAGATCTTAGAGTAATGCAAGTTTATTTAGCTGAAGAAGCAAATGTAAATTTAATACAAAGAGATCCATTAAAAAGACCAGATTTTAATTGGGCAGAAACATTTTGTACAATACTAGACAATAAAATTAGAATTTATAAAAATAAGGATTTTGATATTGTTCAGCCAATATTGACTTATTATAAAAGACCTACATACATACAATTTATAGGTGCTGTAGATCCTTATACTGGCGATACATCCACGGTTGATGTAGAGTCAGATTTTAAAGATGATATTGTTGAATTGATATTAGATGAAGCTGCTGCAATTATAGCAGGAGATATTGATAACTTCAATCAGGCAAATAGAGAGCAACAAGCTGCAGAAAGATCTAATTAATTTTGATTTAATTAAATCTTTTTGTATATTATATATGTCCATAAGGACAATTATTTATTTATAACAAAAAAAACAAAAAAAAATAGCTTAT
>Ga0213863_10000136_pt1 | contig 57116 bp, 43 predicted proteins | sample PICome_8_FD_160128 | JGI IMG/M metagenome (GOLD analysis project Ga0213863, IMG submission 160128) | Coastal seawater microbial communities near Pivers Island, North Carolina, United States - PICO497 | ecosystem: Environmental > Aquatic > Marine > Coastal | place: USA: North Carolina...
GAAAATAGCCACGTCGTCAGAGAGGTTTGCGCCCGGCGCAATACCAATGCCACCGACTTGGGCAGCAAGAGCATCCGATATGTAGTCACCATTGAGGTTAAGTGTCGCTATGACGCTGTACTCGTCTGGACGGAGGATGATTTGCTGCAGCATAGCGTCAGCAATAACATCTTTTATGATGATGTCCTTCCCAGTAACTGGATTGGTTATCACATGCCAAGGTCCACCATCTAGAGCTTTGCCACCAAAGCTATCCCTAGCAACCTCATAACCCCAATCACAAAATGCACCCTCAGTAAATTTCATGATGTTGCCTTTATGAACTAGGGTTACTGAGGGCTTGTCTTGATCAATTGCATACTGGATGGCCTTGGAGACTAATCTCTTTGTACCTTCCTCTGATACGGGTTTAACACCTATTCCGCAGTTGCTATCAAATCTAATTTTGCTAACGCTCATCTCTTCCTTTAAAAAATTAATTACTTTGTTTGCGCCATCACTACCAGCCTTCCATTCAATGCCGGCATAGATATCTTCCGAGTTTTCTCTGAATATACACATGTCTACTTTATTGGGCTCTTTTACAGGTGATGGAACTCCTGAGAACCATCGAACAGGGCGCTGACATACAAAGAGATCGAGTTCCTGCCGCAGAGCGACATTAAGAGATCGGAATCCCCCCCCTACGGGAGTGGTTAGCGGGCCTTTTATGGATACAATATACTCTTGCACAGCAGACAGAGTCTCTGCGGGAAACCAATCGCCCTCATACAAATCCGCTGCCTTTTCTCCACAGTAAACCTCCATCCAAGAGATTTTCTTAACATCGTCATAGGCCTTGGCGACAGCCGCGTCTATTACTTTTATCATTACAGGAGTGATATCCACTCCAATTCCATCTCCTTCTATGAAGGGAATGACTGGATTATTAGGAACGTTGATTGAAAAGTCGGAATTTACAGTAATCTTATCGCCCGACTGAGGAACGTTAATATGTTTGTATCCCATTATGATCTCCGTGGATTTCTTTAGGTCAGCTGATTCATCAGCAGGTTTAAATGATTTTGTAAAAAAATTACCTGAGCCAGGATTTTAACATGATTGGCGTACGCCTTTGTAGAAAATATTGTTTTATAATGATTATTTATGGAGTCCGATTTGCCTAAACTTGTAATGTTCAATAAGCCATTTCGCGTACTCAGTCAATTCACTGACAAAGACCAGCGCACAACATTGTCGGAATTCATTAGCGCTAAAGGAATTTATCCCTGCGGCCGTCTAGATTATGACTCAGAGGGTCTTCTCGTTCTCACTAATAGCGGGAGACTTCAATCTAAAATTAGTGATCCTAAGTTTAAATTACCTAAAACGTACTGGGTTCAGGTAGAGGGAAATGTATCAGTCGAACATTGCGAAATGCTCGCTTGCGGAGTCGGTTTAAAGGACGGGCTAGCGAAGGCAGATTCTTGTAAAATTTTGCCAAAACCATCTCTTTGGGATCGACATCCTCCAATAAGGAATCGTAAAACTGTTCCAGATACTTGGTTGGAACTTGTGATTAGTGAGGGCCGAAATCGTCAAATTCGACGAATGACAGCGGCTGCAGGTCTGCCGACATTACGCTTAGTCAGAGTAGCCATTGGGAGCTGGAAAATTGGGAATCTACAACCCGGTCAAAGTCGTACCACGAATATTATTCTATAATAAAGTTTAACTGGAAATTCCCATGCCAGACAAAATTCATTTAACTGTTGCGACCGTAGTAAGAAGGCATGATAGATATTTAATGGTTCGTGAAACGGTGGATGGCAAGGAAGTAATCAACCAACCCGCGGGTCACGTTGAAGTTGGAGAGGATGTACTTGCCGCAGCTGTGCGTGAAACTTTGGAGGAAACCGCCTGGGATGTCAAAATTACGGGCTTTATTGGTTTTTCTAACGCCAGATCACCTACCTCAGGCATTACCTATTATCGTTTAGTATTTTTAGCAGAGCCGCTAAATTTTAATGATGCTGCTGAACTTGACAATGATATTAACTCGGCTGAATGGATGACTCTGGAACAAATCAGAGACCCATCGAATATTCCGCGTAGTGATATGGTTTATAAAGCAATCGATGACTATCTGGCAGGACATATTTTTTCTTTGGAAATCTTTCATAACGGCTTATAGTGCGAGAGAGAATTTCGCTTGGACCCTAATTATTTATCATGAATACATCTGCTAAAGTGATCGTGGGCATGTCAGGAGGGGTCGACTCTTCCGTCGCCGCATTGTTATTGATACAGCAAGGTTACCAGGTCGAAGGCTTGTTCATGAAGAACTGGGATGAGGATGATGGCTCAGAGTACTGCACAGCAAAAATAGATCTAGCGGATGCAGAGCAGGTCTGTGATAGATTAAATATTCCTCTTCATACAGCCAATTTTGCAAGCGACTATTGGGATAATGTCTTTGAGCATTTCTTGTCCGAGTACCGCGCTGGTCGAACTCCTAATCCTGACATTCTTTGTAATCGTGAAATAAAATTTAAGGTGTTTTTAGATTATGCTCAGATTCTTGGCGCAGACTTTATTGCAACAGGCCACTATGCAAGAGTTAGTAACAGCCAAAATAAATCGTGTTTGCTTAAGGGGCTTGATAGAAACAAAGATCAAAGCTATTTCTTGCATGCTGTTGAAGGTGAGGCGTTTCAGAAGACGCTGTTTCCCTTGGGAGAACTGCAGAAGATAGCTGTTCGCAATATTGCAAGTGATAATGGCTTTGTAACTTCTAACAAAAAAGACAGCACTGGTATTTGTTTCATTGGCGAGCGTCGTTTCAAGGATTTTTTAGAAAACTATATTCCCGCTCAGCCCGGCTTAATGATGACTCCAGAGGGAGTGGAGATGGGAGAGCATCAAGGTTTGATGTTTTATACAATTGGACAACGTCAGGGGTTGGGAATTGGCGGCGTCCAAGGTGGTAGTGATGAGCCGTGGTACACCCTTCACAAGGATCTAAAACGAAATATACTTATTGTAGGTCAAGGTTCACAGCACCCCCTGTTATTCACCGACCACCTAGAAGTTTCTGAAATTAATTGGGTGACTGATCAAACATTTAATGACAAACCGATACAGTTTATGGCAAAGACTCGCTATCGTCAGGCCGATCAATCTTGCACCTTAACTTGTATGGAAAATAGACGTGGAGTTGTAAAATTTGCTGCCCCTCAGCGCGCTGTTACACCAGGTCAGTCGATAGTTTTCTATCAGGATGACCACTGTCTAGGTGGTGGCGTAATTGATCGTACGTGGAATCATAGCGAATAGAAATTTATAGTCTTATGACTCAGATTTTTTAACACTTCAAGATTGCAGTCTAAAGTAATGTATACCTGAAAATAGGAAGCAAATTGAGTATAATAAGGTTGCCTTCGACTCTAGATTTGGAAACGAAAATGTCAAACACTTCTCTTACTCCCCTCACAGCAATCTCTCCCATAGATGGCAGGTATGGAGCGAAAACTAATAGTTTAAGAATGGTTTTTAGTGAATTCGGGTTAATACGCTATCGAGTGCTGGTCGAGGTTCGTTGGCTCCAGAAGCTAGCATCTACTCCAGAAATAAGAGAGGTCGGACCTTTTTCTGAAGAGGCTAATGCTCTCTTAAACAACTTAGTAGATAACTTTAGTATTGATCATGCTGAGCGTGTAAAGGAAATCGAAGGAATCACTAATCATGATGTAAAGGCAGTTGAATATCTTATTAAGGAGACGATTTGTGATAGCGTGGAATTAAAAAAAGTGTCTGAGTTTGTCCATTTTGCTTGTACCTCTGAAGATATAAATAACCTAGCGCATGCCCTAATGCTTAAGGAAGGAAGAGACAAGATTATTCTTCCTTCACTTGATCGAATACACAACCATTTGACTCAAATGGCTTGTGATTATAGCGACATAGCGATGCTTGCAAGGACTCATGGTCAAACTGCCTCTCCAACGACCGTTGGTAAAGAAATGGCAAACGTAGCGTATCGATTACAGAGACAAATCAATTCAATTGGAACTGTTTCTATTTTAGGAAAGATTAATGGGGCTGTGGGTAACTACAACGCACATTTATCAGCATACCCCGATTTAGATTGGGCCTCGCTTGCGGAAGGCTTCATCTCAGGTCTCGGGCTGACGTTCAATCCCTACACCACTCAGATAGAGCCGCATGATTATATGGCAGAACTGTTCGATGGTATGGCTCGAGCAAATACAATACTTATCGACTATGCTCGGGACATTTGGGGCTATATTTCGCTTGGATATTTTAAGCAGAAGACAATCGCTGGTGAGGTAGGCTCATCGACAATGCCTCACAAGGTTAATCCAATTGACTTTGAAAATGCTGAGGGAAATTTGGGTATTGCCAATGCAATATTTGGACATTTGGCCGCGAAATTACCAATCTCTAGATGGCAGCGAGATCTTACAGATTCGACTGTATTGCGAAATATGGGCGTTGGCTTGGGCTATTCTGTAATTGCTTTTAGCTCTCTTGAGAAAGGTATGGGAAAACTGGAGCTAAATGAGCTTCGATTGTCTGAGGATCTTGAAGATAGTTGGGAAGTCTTAGCTGAGCCTATACAGACTGTTATGAGGCGCTATGGTATTGAAGAGCCATACGAAAAGTTGAAAGCTTTGACTCGAGGGAACACTATGGATCAAGTCACGATTCGAGCGTTTATTGACACCTTAGAAATTTCTGAAGATGCTAAATCTGAGCTTAAAAAGCTGACGCCTGATACCTATTTAGGTAGCGCAGCTAAACAAGCCAAAGATATTTAGTCCTGCCAACAATGACAAAGCCTCATCCCCTACTCGGCAAGTTAACTGCCGATGAATTTCTTGCTAACTACTGGCAAAAAAAACCTCTCTTGATAAGAGGTGCTATACCCAATTTTGAGCCTCCAATTGATGGCGATGATCTTGCAGGGATGGCTCTGGAAGAAGAGGTTGAGTCAAGGTTAGTGATTGGGGATGAGTGGAAGCTCGAGCATGGCCCGTTTGATCTTGATCGATTTAAAACACTCCCGAAGCGTAATTGGTCCTTGCTAGTTCAGGGAGTTGATTTATGGATTCCCGAAGTTGCGGATCTTTTAGCGCGTTTTGACTTTCTTCCGCCGTGGCGTAAGGACGATATAATGGTCAGCTATGCCGAGGATGGTGGCAATGTAGGCCCCCATTTTGACTATTATGATGTATTCCTTCTTCAGGGTTTTGGGCAAAGGCGCTGGCAGATTGGCCAATGGTGCAATAAGAGCGATAAGCTTAATGAAAAATCACAGCTCAAGGTTCTTAAGCATTTAGACGTTACGGAAGAGTGGCTACTAAATCCCGGAGATATGCTTTATCTCCCCCCAATGATCGCACATCATGGCGTTGCAGTGGGTCAATGTACAACCTTCTCAGTAGGATTTCGAGCGCCAGCTGCAACTGAAATGCTTGATGACTTGGCAACTGAATTACTCAGCAGAGATATAACCCCAAAACATCTCACTGACCCTACATTGACCGCTGCTATGGCAAATAAACCCATATCCAAAGCATATGTCAGGCAGGTAAAAGAACTTCTTCTTGAAATATTGGATGACGAACAACTCTTAGCTGAGTGGTTTGCGCAATTTATGACAGAACCAAAATACCCATCACTAGTGAGTATGACAGAGGAATGTAGGAGAGCTGCTCTTGTTAACCTATCAGATGATGACAAGCAGCAATCTATCATTCACTACGTAAATGGCCAAAAGCAAGAAACTTAAAATGGTCGAGTCTATAACTGTGGTCCAAACAAACTGGCAATTAGATGAAGGAGTGATTAAGTCAGTTCGCATGCCAGTATTCGTTCAGGAGCAACAGGTTCCCTACGAAATTGACTTTGATAGTAATGACGCTAACGCAGTTCATTGGCTTGCCTTTAGTGACGATAATATCCCTTTAGGCACTGCTCGGCTTCTTAAGGATGGCCATTTTGGGAGGATGGCGGTTATAAAAATGTATAGAAACCAGGGTATAGGTCGCTCCATTATCCAAACTGCGATGGACTACGCTAGCTCTGTAGGAATGGAAAGTATTTATTTAAACTCTCAACTCCAAGCAAAAACCTTTTATGAGGGGCTAGGATTTAAAGAGTATGGCGACGTGTTTTTAGAGGCAAATATTGAGCACGTCTCGATGAGTAAAAAACTGCGTTCAATCTAGGGCTGAATTAGACACAATCACTCCATTGCTATCGGCATACAAGAACTCATGTGGATGGATAGTGACACCAGCAAAGGAGACAGTAATTTGTTGCTCCCCTACTCCCCTCTTCTCGGTCTTCATTGGGTGGGCACCTAACGCTTGTACTCCAATGCCAATAGAGCTAATTTCATCAACATCACGAATGCAGCCATAAATAAGAAATCCTGACCACCCGTTCCTTGATGCCTTAGCCGCCAACATATCTCCAAGACACGCTCTGCGCATTGATCCGCCGCCATCTACAACCATGACTCTCCCATTCCCTGGTGTATCTGCTAATGTTTTGACTAGGCTGTTATCCTCAAAACACCTCACTGTTACTATTGGACCTGAGAACCTTTTACGTCCTCCGTAACTTGAGAAGATAGGCTCTAGGACTCGAACTGCTTCTGGGTACATATCGCACAGATCTGGGACTGGCTTCATAATCCTAGCGCTCTGGCTTTTGCCTCTTGACGATAGGAATGCAGGAGCGGCTCGGTATAACCGCTAGGTTGATCCATCCCCTTAAAAATGAGATCACGGGCAGCCTTAAATGCTAGACTGTCTAAAAATTTAGGCCCCATTTTTATGTAATCAACATCATGCTGGTTCTGTAAATCAACAATTTCAGCCATCCTCATTAAAGACTCCTCTACCTGCTCAGACGAGCACATGCCATGATAAAGCCAGTTTGCGATATGCTGACTTGAAATACGCAAAGTTGCGCGATCCTCCATAAGCCCTACATTATTGATATCAGGCACTTTTGAGCATCCTATTCCTTGCTCTACCCAGCGCACAACATAACCGAGTATCCCTTGAATATTATTATCAAGCTCATTACTTATCTGTTGGGCACTTAATATCTGACCACCTAAAAGTGGAATCGTTAAAATATCATCAACATTGGCTTTTAAGCGACTCATCAAGGACGAATGGATAGATTGAACATTTATTTGATGATAATGGATCGCATGGAGTGTCGCGGCTGTTGGAGAGGGAACCCAAGCACATGTTGCCCCAGACTTTGGATGCCCTTGTTTTTGGGACATCATATCAGCCATATTGTCAGGAATAGCCCACATCCCCTTTCCAATCTGCGCATTGCCACTAAAGCCTGCTGCGAGCCCAAGATCAACATTCTGATCTTCATAGGCATTGATCCAGGGCATAGTCTTGAGGTCAGCCTTTAACGCGAAAGCACCAGCGTGCATGCTTGTATGAATTTCATCGCCAGTTCGATCAAGGAATCCTGTATTGATAAACACCACTCGATCTTTGGCCGCACGAATACATTCCTGTAGATTCACAGATGTTCTTCTCTCCTCATCCATGATGCCGACTTTTAAAGTGTGCCTAGCAATACCAAACGCATCCTCGATAGCATCAAATAACTGATTGGTAAATGCTACCTCATCCGGTCCATGCATCTTAGGTTTGACAATGTAGATACTTCCCTCGCGTGAGTTGGATAATTTATTAGTCCCATGAATATCATGCAGAGCAATTAAGCTAGTGATAACTCCATCCATAATCCCTTCAGGTATTTCAGAGCCGTCAGGGCACAAAATAGCTGGGTTTGTCATTAAATGTCCGACATTTCTTACAAACATCAAACTTCGACCGCTAAGAGAGAGTTCCGAGCCACTAGGTGAGCAATATTGCCTATCTGGATTCATTTTCCTTACAAAACTACCACTTCCCCGATCGACTTTCTCCTCCAAGTCCCCCTTGTTTAGTCCAAGCCAATTCCTATATGCAAGAGCTTTATCAGCTGCATCTACAGCAGCGACAGAGTCCTCACAATCCATGATGGTGCTTAGAGCTGATTCAAGAATGATATCTTTAACATTAGCTCTATCAGAAGCGCCGATATTGCTATCCGAGTTAACTTGAATTTCAATATGTAAGCCGTTGTTTTGTAACAATATAGAAGAAGGTTTTTCAAGAGATCCCACATAGCCTGCAAACTGCATTGGATTTGCTAAGCCCACGCAAACATCATCGTCCAATTTTACTATTAATTCTTGATTGACTACTGAGTAGAGTGTCGCATCATGATGAGATCCATTATCAAGAGGAACTGAATTATCAAGAAAATCTCTGCCGTAGTTTATTACCTTCTGCCCGCGAACAGGATTATATGCACCTGCCCTCTCAGCGCCATCACTGTCACTAATTACGTCGTTGCCATACAACGCATCATACAGGCTACCCCAGCGCGCGTTAACGGCATTTAATGCAAATCGAGCATTCATAATAGGGACAACTAGCTGAGGCCCTGAAGTGATTGCAACCTCAGGGTCTACATTTTTAGGTGAAATGATGAAATCTGACCCTCTGTCCACAAGGTAGCCAATTTCTAACAGGAACGCCTTGTATTCCTCGAAGGAAAAGTTGTCGCGATTCTCTAGGTGCCACGCATCAATTTTTGTTTGGAGTTCATGCCGAACAGTTAGGAGATGCCTATTTTTAGGAGCAAAGTCATTAACAATGACAGCAAACTTTTCCCAGAAATACTCAGAAGTGATACCAGTTCCAGGCAATATTTCGTGATTTACCAGATCATGAATAACTTCATCGACCTGTAGCTCGCTGGCTATAATTCGTTGAGCCATCAAAAGTTCCTTGTAATGAATTTAGTTCACTAGTCTAAAGGCACAAATTCTCTCAGAACATAATTGGTTCAAATAACTAGTATTCAACAGAGATATAGGTGCTAGGAATGTATTTCCTCGGAGACAGTCTTGATGAGTTGTCTCATCCAGCGATGACCTGGGTCATGCTGTAAGAGAGGACTCCACACCATTTTTAATTGCATTCTAGGTATATCAAAGGGAGGATCGAGAATGATTACTCTGGGATTTGTCTCTACCTGCTTGGCGGCCTTAGACGGCAAAGTCACTATGAGATCCTCCTGCTCGCCTAGAAGAAGGGCTGCCTGATAATGTCGAGTGAATAGCGTGATTTCGCGTTTTGCGCCGATCTTACTCAAAGCCTCATCAACCCAGCCGAGTCGCTGAACATCATCAGTACTCATGCCCACTCCTACTCCCATCCCAGTTTTACTCACCCAAACATGCTTACCCGTCAGGTAAGCATCCAGACTCCAGTGCTCAATGATAGGATTACTGGCGCTGATAACGCATGAGAAACTATCATCCCACAGACGAATTTGATGAAAAGATTGAGGCAAAGTATCAAACCGGTTAATAACTAAATCAACCTTACCTCTCTCTACATCATGAAAACTCACGTCACTGGGCGTCATAATATCTAATCTTATATTTGGAGCCTGTTTTCTTAGCCGGCCAAGAAGAACTGGCAAAAGAGTCGCTTCACTATAATCACTTGCCATAATTCTGAAGATTCGAGAGGACTCAGCTGGATTGAAGTCTGTTTTTGGGAGTACTGCTTGTTCGGCAGCAGTAAGCACTGTTCTTACTAGCGGTTGAAGTTCCAACGCTCTATCTGTCGGAGTCATACCGTCGCTTGTTCTCACTAGCACTGGATCATCGAAAAGGTCTCTGAGGCGCCTAAGGCTATTAGACATTGCAGGCTGGCTGATTCCAAGTTCTTCTGCGGCACGAGTAACGTTGCGCTCCCTTAGGAGAACATCTAGATAGACTAAAAGGTTTAAATCAATCCTTGATACATTCATACAAAAAATACCCAAGATAAAAACGATAATATAGATTAATGATGACATGATACCTAAACTGCGCGTTCAGTCAAATTGCAAACTTAAGTTTAAGGAACTCAACATGTCGACCTTTTCAAGTGAGTCAGCCGATCTAGCCAACATAATTGCTTCAAATGGATCCAACTGGTCAGCTATTAGCGCTGAGTCAGCTGCAAGAATGCGTATTCAGAATAAGTATCAGACCGGCCTTGATATCGCTCGATATACCGCTGGAGTGATGCGTCAAGACATGGAGGCATATGATTTGGATCCTTCCGCCTACACTCAATCTTTAGGGTGTTGGCATGGGTTTATTGGGCAACAGAAGCTGATTTCTATCAAGAAACACTTCGGCTCAACAAAACGAAAGTACCTCTATCTATCTGGTTGGATGGTCGCTGCCCTGAGATCCGAATTTGGCCCACTCCCTGATCAATCGATGCATGAAAAGACCTCAGTTGCCAGCCTCATAGGTGAGCTATATACATTTTTACGACAGGCGGATGCGCGCGAACTGGGTGGCCTGTTCAGACAGCTTGATGCTGCGGCAGGTGATGAGAAGATAGATATCCAAGGTAAGATAGATAATTTTGAGACGCATGTTGTTCCCATCGTGGCCGACATTGATGCGGGGTTTGGTAATGCAGAGGCCACATATCTAATGGCAAAGCAGATGATTGAGGCTGGAGCCTGCTGCATTCAGATTGAAAATCAAGTGTCCGATGAAAAGCAGTGTGGTCACCAAGATGGCAAAGTGACCGTTCCCCATGCAGACTTCCTCGCTAAAATTAATGCCGTTCGTTACGCCTTCCTCGAGCTAGGCGTTGATGATGGAGTGATCGTAGCAAGAACGGATTCCTTAGGGGCGGGTCTAACAAAACAGCTAGCCGTGACCAATGAACCTGGGGACCTCGGGGATCAGTACAATTCGTTCCTAGACGTGGAGGAAGTGGCTCCCGCGGAAATGAAGAACGGAGATGTAGTAATTAATCGGGACGGCAAATTAGTTAGACCAAAGCGCTTGCCCAGTAACCTCTTCCAGTTTAGGAAGGGTACCGGGGAGGAAAGATGTATCTTGGATTGTATTACAAGCCTTCAGAATGGCGCTGACATGATATGGATTGAGACAGAAAAACCTCATATTGGCCAAATAGGTGCTATGGTTGATGAAATTCGAAAGGTTGTTCCGAACGCCAAACTAGTCTATAACAATAGCCCATCGTTTAACTGGACGCTAAACTTCCGTCAGCAAATCTTTGATGCATGGGCTGATGAAGGGAGGGACTTGTCGGGCTATGATCGCGCTGACCTTATGAACGAGAGCTACGATGGTTCAGAGCTGTCGATAAACGCAGATGAAAAGATTCGAACCTTTCAGGCAGACTCATCCAAGCATGCGGGTATCTTTCATCATCTTATCACTCTGCCAACTTACCACACGGCAGCCCTATCAACTGATAATCTTGCCAAAGAATACTTTGGAGAGAACGGCATGTTGGGCTATGTGGCGGGTGTTCAGCGAAAGGAAATTCGACAGGGAATTGCGTGCGTTAAGCATCAGAATATGGCTGGTTCTGATATGGGCGATGACCACAAAGAATATTTTGCTGGTGAGGCTGCGCTCAAGGCCTCTGGCAAAGACAACACGATGAATCAATTCTAGCAGACTGGGCTGTTTCTCAGAGTGGGCGGGTTGTTCCCGCCTTTCTATTTCAAAATGCCAGTCTGTAACAACATCTGTTGCCTACTGGTGCAAGGCGAATTAGCTGTATAGCCTCTCTCCTTTCCTAGCTCTCTCCCGAAGTTCGGTCGTCGGTTTATACAGCGGGCTTACTGAAGCATATTTGTCACCTAGCTCGCATACTTTTAATAATCCAATCTCATCAAGCCATCGGCAAATTCCGCCTCTGAATGTTGGGAAACCGATCCCATAGATTAGCGCCATATCTGCCTCAGTGGGAGACGCCACAACGCCCTCCTCAAGGCATCGAATCATTTCCATTCCCATCGCGCCCATTACGCGTTCGACAATCACACTTTCATCGAACTGGATCGCATTGCCATACCGCTGCCCAAAGTTCTCTATAACTACCTCATCAGGTTGTTTGCTAGGCCGTCCCCGATCATTTTTTGCATACCGGTAGTAGCCCACCCCGTTCTTCTGTCCGAGTCTATCGCTATCGAATAGTACCTGCGATGAACGGGAGGGTTTAACCTCTACAAATCGCTCAGAGAGTCCTGCAAGGAGGACGGAATAACAGTGAACGATCGTATCAAGTCCTATGACATCGCTAAGGTATGCTGGACCCATTGGTAGACCCCAATCCTCCATGACTTTATCTATCTGTTGAAAGTCAGCACCCTCCGCTATGAGGTGCTCCATCCCAAGTAGCGCTGCAAAGAGCACCCTGTTTACTAAGAAGCCCGGGCAATCGTTGACTACGATTGGCTTCTTTCCAAGTGTTAAAGCATAGGAACATACCTCAGCAATGACATCATCAGAACTTCTCTCTCCTCTGATGATTTCAACTAGTGGCATCGCATGAACCGGATTAAAGAAGTGCATGCCGCAGAAGTTCTCTGGTCTCTTTAATGACTTCGCTAGTCGTGTGATAGAAATTGTGGACGTGTTGGAGGTAATTATACTGCCTGGATTAGATAAGCCACTCTCAAGTTTGGATAATACGGAAGATTTTATAGATTCTATTTCTACGACCGCCTCCACAATAATATCACTGCCAGATAGGTCAGCATCATTCAATGTTGGGTTAATATTCTGTTGGATTTCAACGGCTCTCTTTTCGGTTATTTTCCCTCGTTTAATACCGCGATCGAATAGATTAGTTGCCTCCCTCATACCTAGATCAAGTGCCTGTTGATTAATATCCTTCATGAGGATAGGTATACCTTTTAAAGCATTTTGGTAGGCGATTCCTCCGCCCATAATGCCTGCACCAATAACAGCGGCCTGCTCCACTGAAAGCTGCTGACCTTTTATTGCGGCATACCTTCGCTTCGCTTGCTTGATAACATATTGCTCGCCGAGAAAAATGCCGATCAAGGCTCGTGCTTGGGGTGTCTGAGTTAATTCGAAGAAGGTTTGATTTCCAAGGGACAGGGCTTCCTCTCTACTTAAGAAGCAACTTCGGCTAATTAGATCAATAATTTTCAAGGCTGCTGGATAATTCTCTTCTGTACGGCTACGAAGTAAATTACACGCATCTTCAGCCTCCATTGAGGCCCGAGTATGATCAATGTCCATAGGTACTAGTTTTGGCGTTCGTCGATCTTTAAGATCATGCTCATTATGAATTAACTCAGACAGGTATTTAATGGCATCCGCTCTTAAGGTGTCGGGTGACGAAACGAGATCCACAGCACCCGCTTCCAGCGAAGTATCGGAAGATTTTGGCGAACCACTCGCTATCCAGCTTAGGGCCGATTTGAAACCTATAAGGCGCGGCAATCTTACCGTACCGCCCCACCCTGGCATGATCCCTAGTGTCGTCTCCGGCAGACCAATGGATGTCTGAGAAGACATAACTCTGTAGTCGCAACAAAGGCACACCTCCAGCCCACCCCCCAGTGCGAACCCGTTAATGGCCGCGACAGTCGGATATGGAAGATCCTCTATCTCGCAAAACAATTGATTTACACCATCTGCCTCAGCAATGAATTCCTCTGATGTGGCGTCAAACATAACTGAAAATTCTGTTATGTCTGCTCCCACGACAAAGACGGATTTTGAACTAGTGAGTAACAGACCCGCTATATCAGAACTGTTCTTAAGTATATCGATCGCAGAGCGAAGCTCACCAAGAGTTTGGCGATTAAACTTATTAACCGATTCGGACTTATTATTGAAATTGATCTCTGCAATCCCATCGTCCATTCTGCTTAAACTTAGTGTCTCTCCGTTATACATAGGGCTATGCTCTCCAATAAATGGGCCGCTGTTGCGATTGCGCTTGAGTGAGCTATTTTAGCGGTGGGAATTGCCCTGTCTATCAATTTAAAAATTTAATAGTTTTAGATGTATTTATGAACCATACCCTATTATTTTTGTCTTAGAACTTACTCGGCGCATTTGCCGATAACAGCAGATTCCCTTCAAGGCTGTTGTCGGTAAATGTGTCGTGACCAACAACCTACCTAGAACGAGTAGCGCCTAGCGCGATTTTTGAAATAGCACGACGTCATTTCCAATAAATTCAGCCTCTGTTTCCCAATTTTTCGCCAGAAAATTAAAGGTGAATTCACAGAAAAAACTGATGTGCGTTGGATCGTTCTTGTAATGCCAATTGGCAAAAGCCTCTAAACTTGTGACACGCTTAGTCATAATTGCAAGCCAACCGCCTCTGTTCATTAAGCTCCATAAGTGATCTAACTCAGATCCAGGTTCAGCAAGGTGCTCTACCACCTCCGTTGCAGTTATAAAGTCATATTTCTTAGTCTTGAAGAATTCGTTAGGCGCGTAGTAGGGATCATAGATATCCATATGGTGGCCTGCCTCCTCGAGTATGTGTGCGAGTGCTGGCCCTGGCCCACAGCCAAAATCAAGTCCCCTACTTCCGTTAGGTAGACGCAAAAGTAGTGGCTTAGAGACTCTTCCAAGGAATTTACGATACCCCTCATCTTGGACACAATTTTGGTGTAAGTCATACTCACGTTTCTCATCAGCCTTATTTAAGTGAAATACTTTAGGCACAAATACCAAGCCGCACCCTTTGCAATGCATGTAGTTGCGCCGCTGATCTTTAAAGAATTGATTAACTCGTGTATCGCTGCACAGAGGGCAACTAACCGAGGAGTTGTCACTTGAAACGCTTTCCATAAAGCAAGATATTACCCTAGTATTTATTTACCTAAGCTAGCACAGCTATTAGGGTATAGACATTTAATATTCTTGCGCTATCTCGTCATTTCAGATTGACTGAATCTCGCATGGTCAGTATCATGCGCGCTCGCAAGAAGTGCCATTTGGTAAGAATGTCGGGGATTAGCGCAGTCTGGTAGCGCGCCTGCTTTGGGAGCAGGATGTCGGGGGTTCAAATCCCTCATCCCCGACCAGTTGCACGATCCAAGTACGCACAGCCGTTCTGGCCTCTTTTATACCCCTCTGCAGGTATGCCTAAAGTAAAGCTTTGGATTTTGCATATCAGTAACTAGAGCGCTCCTTTTAGTACTTTCATTTAAAACAACTTATTTAAATTACGTGGTTATAGGCCATTTATTTGAGGTCAAGCTTATTCTCTATACCTAATCTCCTAATCACGCACTCGTAGCTTTAGATTTGCTAAGATTTGTTCTTTTAAAGACCCTTGAGAAAATGTCTCCCCTTAAGGGTCTTTTTTATTGTATCAATAAAAAGCATCCGTATAATGCTCCCGACGTTAGTTTGATGTTCTGGTTAAGTCATAAAGACCACCAAAAGAGGGGGTTTAGCTCATCTGGATAGAGCATCGGTTTTCTAAACCGAGGGTAACAGGTTCGAGTCCTGTAACCCCTACCATCAATCAAACGTGGACTGTAATGAGAAATATGGACTAAAGAGAATAGGAAGTACGCACTACTTAAGAGTGACTTTTTTAGGTAGGTTCTCTCGGAATTTGATTGTGATTGACTTCACAACTCCTTGCAATCGGTGGGTTGCTTTTTTGGATCCTACCGGGCGCGCCATCTTTCCATGATGCCCAGTTCTGTTTAAGTTTAATGGTGGACGTAGCTCAGTTGGTAGAGCCCCGGATTGTGATTCCGGTGGTCGCGGGTTCAATCCCCGTCGTCCACCCCATTAACTTCTCACACAAATCAATGGCTTATAGTTATTTTACTGAGAAATATTGCTCTTTGGGCAGTTTTTAGATAGTTTTGTTTTAAGACCAGCTCGATCTGGTGGCGGCCTGCCCCCTACCTCAGTACTCCTCAAAGTGCAGGCATTAAGGTCTCTAAATGAGCCTCAATCTCCTCTGCAGTGGTTCTAGTAGCATCACCAGCCACAACGCCATTAATAAGCGTATCGCCCTGTAAACCGAATAGGTAGCGTAGAGTGAGCAGACCATCGGTAAGAGCATCTATCTCGCCGTTCCCGTCGATATCAGCAAGATCACCAAGCGTTGCAATACGAGACTCAATGTCCACTGATTCGGTATAGGCAGCGTCTGATGCCATAGGTATGTGTTCGATCAGTCAACCACAAGGATTTGGGAGGTTGCCAATATATTTATTCAATGAGACCATCATCACATTGATTTAATAGGATATGTGATGACTAAATTAGACTTAGATTTTGTTAGAGAACAATTCCCCGCTTTCAGCGAACCCTCATTAGAAGGATTCTCTCACTTCGAGAATGCCGGTGGCTCCTATGCCTGCGGGCAAATGATAGATTCCCTTCACCACTACTATACCGCCACAAAAGTGCAGCCATATTATGGGTTTGAGCCATCTATTGGGGCGGGTGAAAAGATGACCTGCGCACGCGAGAGAATGGGACGATGGCTGAATGTACATGCGAATGAGGTCCACTTTAGCGCCTCAACCTCGCAGAATACCTATGTCGTTGCCCAGGCACTGCGCGAGCATCTTGAGCCCGGCGATGAAATCATTGTAACAAATCAGGATCACGAGGCTAATATCGGGGTTTGGTCTCGATTGGAACAGTACGGCATCATCATCAAAGAGTGGCAAGTAAATCCAGTCTCAGCAGAACTCGAAACAGAGGATCTTGAATATCTCCTGAATACTCGGACAAAGATGGTCGCCTTTACCCATTGCTCTAATATCGTTGGCAGTATCAACCCTGTGAGCCGATGGGCCAAGATAATTCACGATGCTGGGGCGCTCGTCTTCGTAGACGGCGTATCCTTTGCAGGCCACGGATTACCTGACATCCAGGAGCTAGGTGCCGACATTTACTTCTTTTCACTCTATAAAGTTTATGGCCCTCACCTGGGCGTAATGGTTATGCGTGACTCGGTGAATAAGCTCCTGCCAAATCAGGGACACTTCTTCAATGTTAGCTCACCTACCAGTAGATTCACTCCCGCTGGCCCTGATCACGCTCAAATAGCTTCCGTGAATGGTGTTATCGACTATTTTGAGGCTCTTGATGAACACCATTTTGATGATGATGTTGCCCCATCGGTCAAGGCCCATAGAGTAGCTGCCCTGCTTCATAAGGCCGAAATTGAAAACTTGGAGCCGCTTCTTAACTTTTTAAGAAATCGTAAAGGTGTCAATCTGATTGGCAAGCCAACCACCGATAATAGAGCTCCTACCGTATCCTTTACCGTCGATGGAATAGATCCGGAGTCGATAGCTAAGGAATTAGCCTCACAGAAAATAGGCATTGCTAATGGCAACTGCTATGCCTATAGGTTAATGGAGGCTCTTGGAATTCCTGCAGAGCAGGGTGTTGTGCGTCTATCCTTCGTGCATTACACCAGCCGAGCCGAAGTCGATAGATTGATCGAAAAGTTAGAGTTGATTATCTAGATATACCCTCTCAGGAGATAGACTATGGCCTTAAAATATTTCTTCTTAGTAACGGCCGTCATTTGTTCGTCGTTTGCGGCCTCTGATCCGCGTATCGTTATTACTAATACCTCTCTTATTGACGGCCTAAATCCTGATCGAGACAATATGACAATAATTCTCGATGGCGACAAGATTGCCTCGATTAGCGAGACAACCAAATCCTTTAGCAACTTACCTGATGATGTGATTATCAATGGTACTGGGAAGTTTGTGATTCCTGGATTATGGGATGCCCATGTGCATCTGACGTTCATTCCTGAAATTGATCATAAGACTTACTATGATCTGTTTCTTGATAATGGAATTACAAGCATCAGAGATACTGGCGCGACTATGGAGAAACTGCGCCCAGCGCTGGAGTATGCTCGGCTCAATCCTGACAAGGCACCGCGGCTATTCTTTTCCGGCCCACTGATTGATGGTATCGATCGTGTTTATAAGGGAATGGAGGCAGGCTTCCCAGAATTATCGATAGGGATAGATGAGAATTCAGATATCGAGGGTATAGTCGATGATCTAGTTGCGGAGGGAGCGACGTTCCTAAAGTCCTACGAGATGCTTACCCGCACAACCTACCTAAAGCTCTTGGAGATCGCCAACAGGAAAGGTCTAAGAGTGACTGGCCATATTCCGCTAAGCATCGATTTACTCGAAGCTATTGATGCAGGACTAGGCGGCATGCAGCACATCAGGAACCTAGATCTAGCTTGTGCAATGGATGCGGCTGTCATTCGTAATGAGAGAAACAAATTGCTGGTCAACAAGGATAAAAAAGCTGGCTCCGCACTGAGATCTGAAATCCACAGTAAGCAACGATATAAAGCCATAGATAACTATGATGAAGGTCAATGCGCAGCCATTATTCAAGCTCTGGCCAGAAAGAATGTATTCCAGACCCCTACCCTGACGATTAATACCTATGGTTCAAAGCGATTCTTCGCAGATCCAGCGTGGCAAGATACATACAAATATCTGCCTGATGCTGTACAACGGGCATGGTACGCGGAGTCCATCGAGTTATCAGGTGAATCAACAGATCCCGAGGCCATCATTTTTGATGGCTGGAGTATGCGGATAGTCGGTTTATTGAATCAGAATAACGTAAAAATTCTTGCTGGCACTGACACCCCAATTGGATATCTCACGCCCGGTTTTAGTCTCCATAAAGAGCTAGAGTTGCTTGTAGAGGCTGGTCTATCTCCTAGGGAGGCAATTAAGGCCGCTACCTTCTCACCTGCTGAGTTCTTCAATTTAGAGAATGAAATGGGAACTCTATCTGAGGGAAAGATCGCAGATATCCTAATCTTAAACAGCAATCCGCTTGCGGATATAACCCATACTCAGGATATCCATCTTGTCGTTGCAAAAGGTGCCATTCATCAATCTCAACGTTGAGAGATGATTATGTGAGCGACCCAAAATCTGTAAATCACTTTTAATTAAAGTTTGATAAGTCATAAAAAGGTTGCGTTATTCCTTGCCCTTGATTATTTTAGCGGCCTGTTGATTCACCTGCTAATAAAGGAACTTAAATGACCGCGCTAATTCTTGATGGAAAGGCCTTATCCCTCCAATCTGAAGCTGATCTATCTAGTCGTGTCGCTGCGATTAAAGAAAAGAACAACGGACAGGCGCCGATATTAGCAACGATTCTTGTGGGAGCTGACCCAGCGTCTGCCACGTACGTCAAAATGAAGCAGAATGCCTGTAAGCGCATCGGTATGGAGTCCATTGCGGTAGAAATGCCTACAACGACCTCAACGCGAGAGCTTTTAGCGAAAATTGATGAACTCAATACTAACCCCAACTGTCATGGGATTCTCTTACAGCATCCAGTGCCCTCACAGATCGATGAGCGCGCATGCTTTGATCAAATCGATATCGCCAAGGATGTTGATGGTGTTACCTGCCATGGCTTTGGAAGGATGGCCATGGACGAGGATGCCTACGGCTCTGCAACGCCGCAAGGGATTATGCGTATACTTGATGCGTACGAAATTGACCTCACTGGAAAGCATGCCGTGGTAGTGGGCAGAAGTCCCATTCTTGGAAAGCCCATGTCTCTGATGCTTTTAAATGGAAATGCGACTGTCACTATCTGTCACTCAAGAACCAAAAACCTGCCTGATCTGATTAAACAAGCTGATATCGTTGTTGGCGCAGTGGGCAGGCCTGAATTTATTCAGGCTGAATGGATCAAAGACGGCGCGGTTGTTGTAGATGCCGGATACCATCCCGGTGGAGTGGGAGATATAGAATTAGGCCCACTGTCGAAGCGAGTTGCCGCCTATACACCAGTTCCCGGTGGCGTCGGACCAATGACCATCAATACCCTGATCCAACAATCAGTTATTGCAGCAGAGAAGAGCCTGAGCTAGGTCCATATTGGGTCTTGAGTTAGCGGGACTTCATCATTGTCGCAAGCTGATTATGGAGATCCTCTACAACACTCTGATATTCTGGCTCTTCTGCCACGTTGTAGGTCTCCTCTGGATCAACTTTATGGTCATAAAGCATCCTGCCGAGCATTTTACCCTTCTTGCTGTACCACTCTGTCAGGGCAAAGTTCTTGGTTTTGATCACCTCTGCAAGCTCGTAGCGAGGAAACACAGCTAACTTGCCTGGCGCATTTGGGTCTTTAAGCTGCGCAACAAAACTCTCTCCCTGCAACTGATCAATGCTTGGCTGACCCGTCAATTCAAGAATTGTTGGAAAAATATCAACAAATTCTACTAATCCATGCGCTAAACCCCTAGTGGTAGCATTGCTAAGGCTAGATGGGACCCTGACGATTAACGGAGTTCGTGTGGCGTGGTCGAAAGGAGAGTGCTTCGCCCATAGTCCGTGCTCCCCAAGACTCCAACCGTGATCGCCAAGAAGAAATACAATCGTATTGTCTGATAGACCGGATCTATCGAGCTGTTGTAATACCTTTCCGACCTGAGAATCAATGTAGCTAACGCTCGCGTAATACCCGTGCACTAGTTTCTTTGCCATGGCATCTGGAACTGGGAGAGGTTTTTTAGGTATCCCCGCATACTTCCTTAGCTCACCCCACTGATGGGTAGCCTTTTTTGGAGCCTTAGTTGGCTGAAAAGGATTATCTGCTAGGTGTACTTCACTACTTTGGTACATATCCCAATATTTTTTTGGAGCATTAAAAGGAAGATGAGGCTTTACAAAGCCAACAGCCATAAAGAACGGCTGCTTTCTATCCTTCGCCTCTTTGATTGCCTTAACCGCATTGTCTGCCACCATACCGTCAATGTAGTCATTATCCTTTACGTCGGCGGCCTCAAATGGAGGTCCCCAACCAAGGCGCTTTTGCATATCAATATTTTCTCGCAGCAGGTAGTTTTGGAATCCCGTCCCATGCTTATTGGGTGCCGACCATGGTTTGACACTCCAGTCGGAGGCTGAGTCAGCCGAAAAGTGCATGATTTTACCCATGCTTTGAGTGAAGTACCCGCGACTCTTGAGGTAGCCAAAGAGGGTCTCTGCATCTTTAGCCTCCTCATCTATTCGAGAATAGTACTTTAAGAAGAGAGACTCAGTGGGACGAATACCAGTCATCATACTTGCTCGGGAGGCCCCACAAATGGGCACATTGACATAGGCGTTAGTAAAGACCACGCCCTGATCAGCAAAGCGATCAATATTTGGGGATTTAATGATTTTTTTACCATAGGCGCCAAGCTCAGGTCGCAAATCATCAATCATTATAAACAGTACATTTGGCGTATCCTCTTCGGCTAGAGAAGGGACTCCAAATAGACTTACACTTAACGTCAATATCGCTATTAAATACTTGCTCATTATACTTTCCAGCCTAAATTAAGTGATTGCTTTGGTTAAATTTTATTTAAGAGTAATCGGATCATTTACTTCACTTCCAAGTAGGCCTTTTTTAGATCAGAATTTCTGGATGACGAGCCGACCATCAGAGTAAATTTCCCTGGTTCAACGACGTAATTCATATCAAGATCGTAGTAGGCGAGCATGTCCGGGGTAATCTTGAAAGTCACCATCTTTGACTCATTCGGAGCGAGATTGATCTTTTTGAAACCCTTTAGCTCTTTGACTGGACGAGTCACCTGGCTATAGTTGTCTCGTATATATAATTGGACAATTTCATCTCCACGAACATCACCAGTGTTTGAGACATTTACCGATACTGAGGTTGTCTCAGCAGATGAAATTATTGACTTTGCCAGGCGTGGCTTATCATATTTAAATGTTGTGTAACTCAGACCATACCCGAATTCAAAGAGATTTCTCGTCGGGGCATCCACATACTTATGTCTGTAAGCTGATGGCTTATGATCATAAATAGCTTGGCCATGCCCAACACTATAGGGGATGGTTATGGGAAGCTTCCCACCTGGATTAATAAGACCGAAGATGACCTCGGCTATCGCCTGTCCACCCTTGGCACCTGGCTCCCAAGCCTCAATAATCGCATCTACATTATCGATTAACCACGGCTCAGAAACCGGTCTTCCATTAACGAGAACAACGATAACTGGCTTGCCTGAACCCTTTATTGATTTGATGAGATCTAATTGATCTCCGATCAAATCTAAGGAGGACCTAGCAACGTTTTCTCCGGTTGTTTTGCCCTTACGGTCATATCGTAAAGGGTTTTCACCTACCACAACAATTGCAACATCTGCCTTAGCCGCGCGAATGGATGCCGTATCAATATCCCTCTTAGATAAAGTTTTTACCTGATTGCCCACGTCAAGGTAGTCTACAGAGGACACATTAAGACTCTTAATCCCCTCTACCACTGTGGTTATGTTTTCTGGAGGCTGAGGCAGCACCCAGTCACCCAAGATTGCGTCACTACTGGCATTAGGTCCAGTTACAAAAACCTTCAAATCTTGTTTGAGAGGAAGAATTTGGTTTTTGTTTGTCAGTAGGACAATTCCCTCCCGAGCCATATCCAATGCCGTTTGTTGGTGCTTCTCCGAGAATAGAGTCTGCTCGATTAATGAAATATCAACAAACGGATCTTCAAACAAGCCGAGCTTGAATTTCGCTAGCAGAATTGACTCCGCGGCCCTATCGATTCGCTCCTCTGAAATTAGACCCTCCTCAACTAACTCAACAAGTGGACCTAAGAAGCTTGGCCCATGCATATGCATGTCGATACCACCTTGAACGGCCTGTCTAACTGCATCCTTAGGGCTTGTCGCCGTTCTGTGGAAGGTATGCAATCTACCGACATCCATCCAGTCGCTAACAACAAATCCATCAAAGCCCCACTCATCTCTCAAGACTTCAGTAAGAATGAAGTGATTGCTGTGCGCTGGAACTCCATTTATTTCATTATGCGCAGCCATAAAGGTAAATACACCTGCATCTATAGCCCTTTTAAAGGGTGGAAAGAAATCTTCGCGTAGGGTACGAATCGAAATATCCATTGGCGACAAGTTGATACCGTTAATGGGATCACCACCTGCTACCCAGTGCTTTGCATTAGCGATAACCTTTGTAGGTCCGGTAAAATCACCTTGCTGAAGGCCATCGATTGTCGCGACTCCCATTTCACCAACTAGGTAGCTATCCTCTCCAAATGTCTCTCCAACACGGCCCCATCTTGGATCTCGTGCTATATCAATATTTGGGGTAAACGACCAATGAGAGCCTGTGGCCCGCATCTCGATGGCCGTTTCCTCATTAGCCCTGCGGACAAGATCCAAATTCCAAGTGCTAGCCATGGACATTGGAGCTGGATATACCGTAGCTCCCCTAACAAGGGCATTTCCATGTATCGCATCAATGCCTATCAATAGGGGAATTCCTAATCGACTATCTTGTGCATAGCGCTGCAGCATATTAGCTTCTTCGGCAGTAACAACATGTAAAAATGAGCCGACCTTTCCAGACTTTATTACCTCTGGCATCTGCGATGAGTGAAGATTAGGATAAAACCCACGCGCATCGCTCCTTCGTAACTCCTCGATACTCATGTTTTTTTCGGACTTTGCAACATGCTCGATACCAACATATTGAGCCATCTGCCCTACTTTTTCCTCAAGGGTCATCCTAGGCAAGAGATCTCTGACACGTTCCTCAGGGCTTAAGTTTGCGTCTTGGTAGTCTGCTGCCACCAGCGGGAAAGAAATCACTGTCAAAACTACTGCGCTTAATACCCTTAAAAACATATTTTTAAACTCCAAAAATTTTTCGAATTTAGATTACTTTATATCGATAAATATATGATATATATCATATTACTATCTTTTCAGTCTGACGTTCGCTTGTTAATAGTGCCTGATGCCGCCCTTGTTTAGTTTGAATATGGTAAAGGCCCTTAAAACCTCTGAAGCTGATCTCACCATTGTCATCCGAATAAAGCTCGGTGTCTGTTGACCAGACTTTATTAATGAGGTCATACCAAACAGACCCGTTAGGTTTTATCTGTAGATTTCTATCAATCAACGCAGCATCTGGCTTTGGAGCGCTGTTTTTCGCATACTCGAAGGGTGTCCAGGTAACTAACCCCACCATGTCCGGATGACTGAATATCGCTGTCATAAAGTCCTCCGTATAACGCGCTTGAAGATCTTGATTACTTGTCTCAAAGTCAAACTCGGTTACCTGCAGATCAAGGCCTAGAGGACTAAATTTGTCAATTGAGTCAAGAAGCTCTTCGGGAGCAGTTGGTTCAAAACGCCGCGGAATATGGCACTGGAAGCCAATACCTGATATTGGTGTGTCTCGCTTCAATAGCTTCTTAATGTAATTGAAGTAAATGTTGCGATGTCTTGGATTATCCTTGGTTAAGATATTGTAGTCGTTTATGTAGCGTTTTATTCCAGGTGCTAGCGACGCGGTCTGCCTAAACCACTTAATAACAACATCATCACCCAATATATCCATGAATTGACGATTACTACGGGGCTCATTGAGCACATCCCACTCGTCGATTGGACCATTGTAGGTCCTGAGCATATAGGATATATGCTCAGTGATAATTTCATCTAGCTCCCCAGGGGTACCTTTAAAATTGGAATATTTGACCGCTGCACGCCTGAAATCAGGCCAAACAAGGCAGTGCCCTCTTACGGATATTTGTTTTTGTTCGCACCACCCAAGGAATTCTTGAGTATACTCCTCATTTGCTTGATGCCATTTCCACTTTAATGAATTCTCTGGCGTTAGCTTGTTAAAAAAGACCTCGCAGAAGTCATGATAAAGCTCCCGGATTTCTTGAGGATATTCCTGACTGTAAAGCCTTCGGAGTTTAGGAGCTCCACCAAATCCGAAATCATGCCGAAATAGCTTTGCTCTTATAGGCTGATTTTTCAGAGGTCTATCCTGAGAATCAACAAGTCTAACAGTGAAGTCACCCTTGCGATTAACTTCGATACGCTCTTTCGCTGACCGCCGCCAGGACGCACTATCAGCTATACCCCTATAACTAGCCGCTTCAGAACCTGAGCTTAGTAGGCTCGCACCGACTCCCGACACGGCAGGAATGCCGGCCGAGATAGAAGCTAAAAACTGACGACGGTTCACGGCCGCTCCCTGCGATATTTTTTAGTTAAGTTCATTATGACTATAACATGCAATTAAAGGACTGTATCAGTCACAGTTCAAATTTTTTTACAGACTTCCGGATTATGAGTTTGTGAGGCACTATCTCTGCCATGTCATCATCGGCGCCTGCATCTTCAATAGATCTGAGGACTCGATAAAAGACACGCTCTCCAATTTCCTCTGCAGGTTGATAAATCGTTGTCAGCGGCGGATCTGTAATCTCCGCATATCGAATATCATCAAATCCAATCACTGATATATCCCCGGGGACACTTAAACCCTGATTTTTAATTTCGTGGATAGCGCCCATCGCCATCTCATCGTTCGCGCAGAAGATGGCGGTCGGACGTGGTCTTTGACTGAGTAGCTTTCTAGTTGCTTTCGCAGAGCCATGGATACTCATCCCACCATCCTCAATCTGAACGTACTCAGAGGTAGTCTTGCTCGCTAGCATACCCTTAAGATATCCATACTCTCTATCCTTTGTAAGCAAAGACGACTCAGGACCGGAAATGAAACTAACGTTACGATGTCCTTGAGATATTAAATATTCCGTTGCCTCCTTTGCTGCTCCTACATTGTCAATGTGCACGCTGGGCAGTGAAGCTAGATCACTGGAGACCGTCTCACATCCAATAACAATTGGAATGGGTCGGTTCGACGTGCCGGACAGCATTGCATTCCCAAATGGCGATAGACTCGCAAGCAAAATGATGCCGTCGGCCTGACGAGACACCATCATCGCACCAATTTCATCTGCATTAAGGTCGCTAAGCTGGGTTTCATTAATCATGATTGTGTATCCGCAACGCTTCGCAGCGGCTCGAATACCCTCCATGACAAGTGTAAAGAATGGATCTCCGACTGAGGGGATTACCACCATAATCATGTTAGTCTTACCACGACGAAAGCTTCTAGCTAAGGTATTTGCGGTATAGCCAGTATCAGCAATAGCTGACTGAACTTTGGCTCTCGTCCGCTTACTGACCTTTAGAGGGTCATTTATACAGCGTGACACAGTGGCGTTGGACACACCTGCAATTTCAGCAACATGATTTATTGAGACCAAGAGTAGCTCCTATTTAGTGGTCATTAATTTGAAATGAGAACTCAATATACTTGTCATAACGCTGTCCAGGCATGAGCATACAATTAGGAAAATGCTGATAATTCGGAGATCCAGGATAGAACTGGGGCTCTAAACAAACTCCTTCGTTAGGTGAGAACGGTAATCCTAAATACTGACCTGAATATAACTGTATACCGGGGTAATTAGTGGAAACTCCCATGCTTAGATCGCCAGCGGCGCTTGTAAGTATTGCAGCCGCCTCATTTTCAGAGAGTACATAGTTAAAGTCAAGGCCACTAGCTTTGCTTACAAGGTCGTGGTCACTCTGTAAGACGTCACTCACGTTGGTGAGCGAGTTCAAGTCTAGTGGCCCATTCAAGACATCATAAAATTTTCCAGTCGCAGTAAAATCATCATTAAACTCGGTAATAAAATCTGCTGTGATACTGATCTTGTGATCGTCAATAGGTGGTTGACCTGGATCAAGATTAAAATAGCTGTGGTTTGTTAGATTGAGCGGCGTTGGTCTATCGGTAACACCACTATAAGAAATTGTTAAAACTCGATCATCAGACCAGCTATATGTCACTGCAACTAATACCGTGCCAGGATACCCCTGATCACCATTCTCTGATTGGAGTTGGTATTGAGCTCTGACTGAATTTGATGAGGAGTCAAGCGTCCAAAATTTCTTATTAAAGCTGGGGTCCCCGCCATGGAGTTGGTTAACACCCTCATTTGCACTCAAGTTAATAAACTCCCCATCAAAGAAATAAGTAGCGCCATTGATACGATTTGCATACCTTCCTACCGTGCTGCCTAAGTAATAAGTATCCGTAAGATACTGCTCTAAATCCCTATGCCCCAGAACGATCTCGCGAGGACCTTCAGGCATATTGATACGTATCGATGCTATCCCTGCTCCTAGATTGATCAATAGCACCTCATCACCGTTCTTATTACGCAATATGTGCTTCTGGACTGACTTCATATATCTCTCTTCAAATAAAAGATAAATGCCAAATAAAATTCTTGCATAGGCAAATGTAAACGATTACATTTTATGCACGGATTTTAAATAATTACAAATACAAAAAAAGAGTTGGGTATGGCAAGCGTTTTGGGAATAGATCTGGGAACACAGAGTATCAAAGTTGTCTGCTATGACTTCCAGACCAAGAAATTCCTTTCAAATGTATCCTCACCGCTTGATGTTCAAAGGGATAAGGGAGGTGCCGCAGAGCAACTCGCTTCTGATTGGCTAGATGGCCTTAAGCACTGCATTGATCAGATACCTGAATCAGTGAAGCAGACGATTTGTGCGATTGGAGTATCGGGGCAACAGCATGGGTTTGTCCCCGTTGATGCCTTTGGAGAAGTCCTTGCGCCGGTAAAGCTGTGGTGTGATACCTCGACGCAGCTTGAGGTAGACCAAATCACTGAGGCCTGCGGTGGCCGAGAGGCGGCCATAGACATGACAGGGAACCCCGTTGTGGTTGGCTTCACTTCCCCAAAGATACGATGGCTAAAGAATAACCACTCAGATCTGTATGAGAGGATGACGACAATCATGCTGCCTCATGATTATCTGAATTTTGTGCTCACTGGTGAAAAGGTCATGGAGCATGGAGATGCCTCTGGAACTGGTTTACTTGATGTAAAAACTCGCAGCTGGAGCGCAGATATGCTTTCCGCGATCGATAGCGATCGAAGATTATTAGATTGCCTTCCAGAGCTCGTGCCTTGCGATACCTTTATTGGCAGGACATCGAAGGACTTTTCTACATCATACGGCCTGCCCGCTGGTATTCCGGTCTCAGTGGGCGGTGGAGATAACATGATGGGCGCGATCGGAACTGGCAATGTTAGCGCAGGCAAATTAACCATGAGCCTTGGTAGCTCTGGAACTCTCTATGCCTATTCCGATAAACCCATAGTGGATAAGAAAGGTGATATCGCGGCTTTCTGTAGCTCCACTGGAGGTTGGCTACCATTACTATGCACCATGAATTGTACTATCGGTACCGAAATCATAAGAGATCTACTCGGTATCAGTATCGAAGAATTTGACCAATCAATTGCCAGTATACCGGCCACAAGTGACGGGCTACTTACACTCCCCTATTTCAACGGAGAGCGGACGCCAAATCTTCCTAATGGTAAGGGTTGTGTGATCGGTTTAACCCCAGACAACTGTAGTCCAGGGCATTTCCTGCGATCCACCATTGAGGGAGCAACCTATGCACTTAACTACGGAATATCTGAGCTCCAATCACTTGGTTTAGAGACCAAAGAAATTGTTTTAACCGGCGGCGGCGCTAACAGCGCCCAATGGCGTCAGATGGTTGCTGATATCTGTCAGCTCCCAGTATCAATCCTTGCACAAGAGGAAGGAGCGTCATTTGGTGCAGCTCTTCAAGCTCTTTGGGTCTTACAAAGAGAGGAGCATCCTAAAATGGACTTGATTGAAGTTACCGATCAGCACCTAACTAAGAATGATGATCTCTCAGTTTTACCGGATCCCTCCAATAAACTAGCTTATGAGCAAGGGTTCAGCGACTATCAAAATGCAGTAGAACATATTTCACCCCTATTTAAATAAGAAGGCATCTTCATGACTAACAATGTATTTATCGGTAATAAAGAATTTTTCCCTAATGTAGACAAGATTTTATTTGAAGGACCCGATTCGGATAATCCGTTTGCATTCAAGGCATACGACGCTAATAGAATGGTTGGCGGTAAATCCATGCGAGACCACCTTAGGTTCGCTGTATGTTACTGGCACAGCTTTTGTGCCGACGGATCAGATCCTTTCGGACCTGCAACTCGAATTAAGCCCTGGGACGCGAAACAAGACCCTATGGGAGCAGCGGAAGACAAGATGGATGCAGCCTTTGAGCTGTTTACTAAGTTAGATGTCCCCTACTACTGCTTTCACGATGTTGATATGGCTCCTGAGGGTTCATCTGTCAGCGAGAGCGAGAAGAATCTAAGTCACATGGTTAGCCTTGCAAAGCAGCGCCAGGCGGACACTGGAATGAAGTTGCTATGGGGTACAGCTAACGTTTTCTCAAATCCACGGTACATGAACGGCGCATCAACTAACCCTAATTTTGACGTGCTCTCTCACGCAGGGGCCCAAGTTAAATCTGCAATTGATGCGACTGTTGAGCTAGGTGGTGAAAATTATGTGTTTTGGGGCGGACGTGAGGGCTACGTCTATCAATTTAACACCAATACCGCTCGTGAGCTGGAGCATATGGCTAAGTTCCTGGCAATGGCACGAGACTACGGTCGCTCCATTGGCTTTAAAGGGACATATCTGATCGAGCCCAAGCCAATGGAGCCGATGTACCACCAATATGATGTGGATGCGCAGACGGTGATCGGGTTTTTAAGGCATCACGGACTAGACAAAGACTTCAAGGTCAACATTGAGGCCAATCATGCAACCCTCTCTGGCCACTCCTTTGCACATGAGCTCCAAATGTGTACGGATGCTGGCATGTTAGGCTCCATAGATGCCAATCGCGGTAATGCTCAGAATGGATGGGATACAGATCAATTTCCCACCGACTTGAGTGATGCTGTCCAAGCAATGATGGTACTCCTGGCAGATGGAGGGTTTAAAAGTGGAGGGCTAAACTTTGATGCGAAGGTACGCAGGGAATCAACGACTGTAGATGATCTAGTTATGGCTCACATCGGAGGAATGGATACCTTTGCTCGGGCTCTAGTGATCGCTCATAACATTCTTGAGAACTCTCCAATACCAGCTAATAAGATAAATAGATATTCTAGCTACGATAAAGGTAAGGGTGCGGCGTTTGAACGGGGTGATCTCACTCTTACAGACCTTAGAAATCACGCAGCAGAGATCGGTGAGCCCGACCAAATTAGTGGCCAGCAAGAATGGCTAGAAAATGTGATAAACGACTACATGTTTAGAGGGTAGACTCACTCCAATGAAATCGCTAACTTCGAGAATTAATCCAGCGGCTCTAATAACTATGATTTTTGTTACCGGGGCCTTTTGGTGCAATGCCGTCCTCGCGGAGACTGCAGATACTCAAAAACCAAATATCGTTCTTTTCTTGGCGGATGATACAAACTGGTTCGATATCGGGCCGTATGATCGACTGTATGACTATACACCTGGTAACGCTATTACGCCGAACCTGGACAAATTAGCCTCTGAAGGGATGATGTTCACCTCTGCGTTTACAGCGACCGCCATGTGCTCGCCAACGCGGCAGCAACTCTACACCGGCATCTATCCAGTTAGGAACGGAGCATATCCAAATCATGGCGTTGCCTATGAGGGAACAAAGAGCATCGCCCACTACTTTGGTGACATGGGCTATCGGGTGGGTCTAGCAGGAAAGGGGCATGTCAATCCAAGGTCTGTCTACCCATTTGAGAAGGTTGGAGAGGATATAAAGGGCGAATCAGGATTGACAACATTTGGAATTGAGGGCGTTGAGGAGTTCGTTAAACAAGATTCCAAGCAGCCGTTCTTTATCATCATAGCCTCTAACAACTCTCATGGGCCATGGACCCGCGGGGATCGGTCTCTTTATAATGCCAAGACTATTAATGTTCCAAGCTTTTTGATCGACACTCCACAGTTTAGAAATGATCTAGTTAGGTACTATGCCGAGATTTCAGACCTAGATAATGAGGTTGGTTTAGTAGATGATTTACTCGATCAGCATAATCTTGTCGACAACACGATTTTTGTCTTTGCTAGTGAGCAAGGTGCGGGGATGCCTTTCGCTAAGTTTACTACCTATGATGCTGGACTCAAGACGGCCTTCATTATGCGTTGGCCTAATCATATCGAGTCAGATACTAGGTCAGATGCGCTGGTCCAGTACGTGGATGTTGTGCCAACACTCATGGAAGCTGTTGGACAAGCTGCACCCAGCGGTATAGACGGTAGAAGTTTTTATCCCGTTATAAAGGATAATAGTAGGGAGCACAGAGACTATGTCTATGGTGTGCAGACAACTCGTAATATTATCAATGGATCGGACTACCCTATCCGATCTATAAGAGATAAGCAGTACAAGCTAATAGTGAACCTTTTATATCAGAGCGAATTCTCAAATGGCGGCACAGCAGGCATAAGCAAGGGACGAGGTATGCTAGGTGACTGGCAGAAAGCTGGGCTGGCGGGTAATAAAAGAGCTCTGGAGCGAGTCAGTCAGGTCACAAAACGTCCTCTTATGGAGCTATACGATGTACTCCAAGATCCCTTCGAAGAGGATAATATCGCCAACGAAATAGGATCGCAGCAAGTTATTGATCGAATGCTACCAAAGCTAATTGCTTGGATGGACCAGCAAGGAGATAAGGGAGCTCTTACTGAATTATCTGCTTGTGAGCGTGCCGCGAGTTTTAAGGCATGCCCATAAATAAAAGTTGTTAATGTAACTATCTAATCAGGGTTTAAAAAATGAACAAAGCCAGTAACTATTCTTGCGGCAGTCAACTAAATGTTCGCAGATTTCTAAATTCAATTGCTGTGATCTGCTCACTAGCATATTCAAGCTTTGGCATAAGCCAGGCCACTTGGGACTTTAATGGGACAGACCATGGGTGGGATACATCTAACTATTCTAGGATCAAGGCCGGAGAGTTTTACGCAACTCACACAATTGGACGATCCCCCAATCCAAACCTCGGTACTACGAGCGCGCGAATAGATGCGGATAGTTCCAGCTATATCGTTTTGAGGATCATGAACCAGACGGTAAATTCGCGTGTTCAAGTTATTCTAAATAGAAATAACAGTACCCCAAATACCTTTACCAGCTACGACGGCCTCTCTACTAACGATACTGAATTTCAAACCTACTACATTAATATGGGAAGAAATAAGAATTGGAGCGGAACTGTCGATGACATAACCTTTAGATTCAGGAAAAATCGCACAGAGGGCGCAGTTTCCGGTACTGTATTAATTGATAACATAAGCGTCGCTAACTCTGAGTCCTCTGCAGAAGAGGCTAGCGCTGAGGCTCCAGAGGTAAGGAATCAAAACTTGCCTATTGATGGAAATGTCCCTGAGGCGCTGCGACGATTTACTAGCACCGACCCGACCCAATCCGTAGATGCTTATGTAGCTCCTAAAGTCAGCAACGAACCGCTAAATTTTATTCATATAATTATGGATGATCTTAGAACTGAGGGCCTATCTGCTTATGGAGATAGCGCAATTGTCACTCCCAACATCGATAGACTTGCTAGGGAGGGAGTGACCTTTGATCGAGCCTATGCGAATTTTCCTTCCTGCGGTGCGTCTCGAGCCAGTATGTTGACTGGTCTACGGCCTGCGCAAAAGCGGTTTGTTCGTTATGACGCAAGAATTGACAAGGATGCCCCAGGGGTAACCACCCTTCCTCATCTCCTTAAAGATAATGGCTACCTTACACTCTCTTTCGGTAAGATAATTCATGCTAGAGGCGACACCGATGATGCGTGGAGTATTCCGCCGTGGGATGCAAAATACGCCTCGGAAAACAAAACAAGCTACATGAATTATAATAAGAAAGAGAATATAGAAATATTCCTAAGCTCCTGTAAAGAAAAGAAAATATGTTCGCCATCTGGTGGTGGTCGAGGCCCGCGATATGAGTGGGCTGATGTGCCAGATACCGCTTATAACGATGGTAAGACCGCTGTCGCAGCAATCACAGCCCTTGAAGAACTGAGCGAAGCAAAGATGCCTTTTTACATGGCCGTAGGCTTTGTCAAGCCCCACCTACCATTTAACGCCCCAACAAAGTATTGGAATCTTTATGATCGAGATAAAATCGAGATGTCTCCAATGCCGAATAAGCCAACAGATGCACCTGATCAGGCGTGGCACAAGTCGGGGGAACTCCGCGAGTGGTACTCCGGCGATGGTATCCCAGATACTGCGACCCGCTGGATAGACAACGTACCATCGGATACCTCAAGAATACTCCGTCATGGCTATTACGCATCAACGTCCTACGCAGACGCTCAGATGGGCAAGGTACTCGATGCAATTGATCGCCTAGGTCTGTCAGACAATACGGTGGTTATCTTCACGGGAGACCACGGCTTTAGCTTGGGCGACCATACTATGTGGAACAAGCACTCGCTGTTTACGTTGACCACCCAATCACCTCTTATAATTCGTAAGCCAGGTGGGGAGGCAGGGAAAAATGTAGAGGGTGTCGTTGAATATCTGGATATTTATCCTACTGTAACTGATTTGGCGGGACTTTCAGGGCCTGAGCACCTCGAAGGGGAATCCCTTGCAAAGACACTAGACAATGTCACTGCTCAAACCAAATCAGCTATCTTTACTCGCTACCATGCGGGAGAGAATATCCACACTGATAGATACTCTTATTCTGCGTGGTTCAATGGTGGGCGAATCACCGAGCACATGCTCTATGATCACGAGAAAGATCCTTTAGAGACGGTAAATGAGGCAAATAATCCAGAATATCGCGTGGTGATGACGGATCTTCAAAAGCAGTTAAAAGCTCATATAAAGCAACGAGAGGCGCGAGCAGCGCTGCTGTAACTGCCTTACAGAGAACTATTAGCGGGCGGCTGCTGTCAAACTTAGGCCTGGTGATAGTATCCTGTCTTAGAGGGTCACTTGGCTTACAGGAATAAATAATGATAAGACTACAAACAAGTTTGTGGCGACTTATAGTCCCAATTGCATTTATTTGGTCTGTCTCGACAGATATGTTCGCTACCCCGTCGAAGCGGCCAAATATCCTGCTTATCATGGCCGAAGATATGAGTCATCGGGTGGGAGCATTTGGAGATTCTGTTGCAATCACTCCCAATATTGATGAACTTGCCAGCAGGAGCCTTCTGTACCCAAATACCTTTACAACTGCTGGAGTATGCTCCCCAAGTAGAGCCGCACAGATACTTGGAAGGCATCAAATCTCTACAGGCACTCAGCATATGCGAGCGAAGGCCTTCAAGGAGTCGAGCTATCGATCAGTTCCACCACCCAACATAAAAGCATACCCAGAATTACTGAGGAGAGCTGGATACCACACGTTTGTCATGAACAAGCTCGACTACCAATTCAGTGATGTGTTTATAAAATCAGGGCCATTTAGCATCTGGGACTACGAAGGCTCAAGTCAGTACTGGAATGGAAAATCAAAGGACCAGCCATTTTTTGGGTTTGTGACTTACTATGAAACTCATGAGAGTAAAATATTTCCTAAAGCGGTAAACAAAAGCAACGCATCAAGAGACTATGATCGAAGAGTTTTACCGAGCGAGGTAACTGTCCCACCCTACTACCCAGATCACCCCATCATCAGAAATGATCTTGCCAATCACTACAACAACATTCAGGAAATGGATAGGCTTGTAGGCGCTCTGCTTGATCAATTAGAAAAAGATGGATTAGCTGATGAAACGATCATAATCTGGACTACCGACCATGGGGATGGTCTACCTCGTGCTAAAAGAGAGCTGTATGACAGTGGTATAAGGGTTCCACTTATTGTCCACTGGCCAGATAAATACAAGCCTGAGAGCTTTTCATCCAACGGCGTTGATAATCGTCTAGTGAGCTTTGTGGATATCGGACCAAGCGTGCTAGCAATGGCAGGAGTTGAGGCGCCAAGTTATATGCAAGGTTCAGCGCAACTAGCATTGACTGGTACCCCTGAACGTGAGTATATCTATGCATCCAAGGATCGCCTCGATGAATTCAGCTTTCGTGAGCGAGCGATTCGTTCAAAACAGTTCAAATATATAAAGAACTTAATGCCAAATAAGCCAGGAGCTACCCACCTTAAGTACCGAGATCAAATGCCAATGATGATGGAGATGTGGCGCCAATTTGAGAGCAATACGCTCAATGAGAGTCAGAGCGCTTGGTTCAAAGATCGCCCTGAAGATGAGCTTTATGATGTAATTAATGACCCTTATGAGGTTAAAAATCTAGCGTACAATCCTCAGTATGCAAGTGCTCTCTCCCAATTAAAGCAAGATTTAGGTGGATGGCGCCAAAGTATGAAGGACTACAGTGATATACCAGAGCTGGAGATGGCTCAAAATTTCTGGCCAGATGGCAAAAGGCCAAGGACAGCCCCGCCCCTCTTAGAGGTGCGTGACACAAATATTGTGAAGATCAATCCCGCGCAAGAGCATGACTCAGTCGATTACAGAATCGATGGTGGGAAGTGGATACTCTACTCCGAGCCATTTATCTCTGAAGGAGCTAGTACTATCGAGGCAAGAGCTGTTAGATATGGCTGGGCGGCGAGTAAAAAAGTAAGGCTAAAGCTGGAGTAAAAGATTAGGTATAAATTTTTATGGATAACTTAAGTAGGCGTAAATTTGTCACTAAAAGCTCGGCGACGTTAGCTGCTCTTGCTACTCTGCCCGCCGCACCATTATTTGCGAAATCCCTTGATGACTCGGGATTGGCAGAAGTTTTTAAGGATGACTTCCGTGTGGGTACTGCAATATCCACTGATACACTAGCTAATAACAATAAAAAAATGTTGGCGCTGATTGCCCAAGAATTCAATACGATTACCGCTGAAAACGATATGAAGTGGGAGATGATGCGTCCCTCACTTGATCAGTGGAATTGGAAATTAGCTGATCGGTTTGTTGATTTTGGATCTCGCAACCAAATGCTGATGGTTGGGCATGCTTTAGTCTGGCACGCTCAGATACCGGATTCGGTATTTTTCAGGAATAGTGGCAAGGCTAAATCTCGTGAGGAGCTACTTACCATCATGGAAGAGCATATCTCAACCGTCGTCGATCGCTACAAAAATCATATAGCCGTGTGGGATGTCGTCAACGAGGCGGTAGATGTCAAAGTATGGAGAAAATCGCATTGGTATAACATCATAGGCAGCGATTATTTCGAGCATGCCTTCAGGTTTGCACGTGACGCAGACCCCTCCGCACACCTGATGTATAACGATTACAGTATGGACAATCCTGACAAGCAGCGCTTTGTTGTCAGGGCTGTCCATAAGCTGAGAAAAAAAGGGGTTACTGTTGATGGTGTTGGCATGCAACTTCACGCCGCACTGGATGGGCCCTCTGTCACTCAGGTTGAAGCGGCTATTCTACGGTTCGCACGAGCTGGCCTTAGAGTTCATATTACGGAGTTGGACTTAGATGTCCTTCCACAGGTCAGTGACTATACTGGCGCCGATATTAGCACCAACTATAAATACGCGAAAAAACTGAATCCATATACTGCTGGATTGCCTGAATCGATTGAGTCCCAGCATACAAAGCGCTATACGGAGCTATTTGAGCTATTTGTTAAGCATAGAGATAAAATCGATCGAATATCAACTTGGGGCACAACCGACGGCGAGTCATGGAAGAATGGCTGGCCAATCAAAGGCCGAACTAATTACCCGCTTCTATTCGACAGAGGCTATAGGCCAAAGCCAGCCTATTTCTCTATAAAAAACCTCAAACTGCAGAAATAAAAAAGGGCTCAATCAGAGCCCCCTTAATTAAGTCACTCTTGTCCTTATCCTCTTAAAGAACAGCCTGAATAGAAAGATTAACCATAGTATCGTTCAACTTATATCCAAGGAATCGCTCCTCAATTTCCTGATAATACTCCTCAGCTGAATTCTGAACATTCTTTACCGATAACCTGGTCACTATGTCTTTAGTGAAGTGGTAACCAAGAGAAATATCCAACTGTCCATAGGGCTTTTGAAACTGTGCCGCGTTTGCCTGAGTCAGAGTGTCATAGTAATCATCTCGCCAGTTATAAGCGATTCTTGCCTCTACCTTATCATCTTCATACCAAAGCACCGCGTTGTAGCTGTTCTCAGAGAAATCCTGCAGGCCAACCGGATAGCCATATTTGGTCAACTGCAGTAAATCACTATCAGTGAACGTATAATTTAACTGGACGCCCGTCTTGTCAAAGGGCGCAGGAAGCATCGTCAATGGCTGCTGGTACGCCAACTCAACTCCTTTTAGAGATGTATCACCGGCATTAACTTTGGTCTGTAGGTTATATTCCAGATGGGAGTAAAAGTCGGGTTGAGTTGGATCAGGATGAGGGACCAAAACCGAGTCCTCGCAGACATCAGGTGGGGCCCGAAACTCTCCCCCCTCAGCTTCGTTTGCTAAATAACATCGGCTGACAAAACCATCTTCTATCGCATCCTTATAACTCTTCTTATACATGGCAGCTGAGAGCAACCCACCATTTTCCATATAATATTCAAAAGAAAGATCGAATGCCGTGACTTTCTCAGGCACCAGATCCTTATTACCCGTATTACCGGACTGAGTAAAGAAGTATAAGGTAGTCATGGGCGCAATATCTCTCATGGGGGCTCTTGCAATTGCTTTATTCGCGCCAAATCGCATTTTTAACTGTCCAGTTAAATCAATCGCAAAGTTCAAGCTGGGTAGGAAATTATTATAGCTTGCAGTCTCTGTGGTGGGCACAAATGTTCCATCTCCGTAAAGCACGTTAGCCATAGACGTTTGATCAGTTTGAACATATCTCGCGCCAATATTCCCTGAGTACTCCATGCCATCAAACAACCCTCCGCCAATAACACCACCAAAGTTACCCATTAAATACACTGCATTTGATTCCTCTTTTGTCTCAAAGCCCCAGGTGTTGTCGCGAGTCTTAACTGTGCCGCCGATGGTCTCCATCTCATCACCCATATTCATGAGCCAATCAGCATCAATTGCAACGTAGTTTGTCAGGAAGTCACCCGATGCTCCATCAAGCATATCAGTGTAAGGCATCGTGATAATTCTGCCTGGTATGTATTCTTCAAGAGCAGGAAACATTAGCCCGGCCAGAATCCCATCTCCTTCGGTATTATTATTGTTGTTATCCTTACCTCGATTTCTATAACGCTCACCGGTGCGTTCTGCGATCCTAAATCCAAATTCCAACTGATTCAGAGCTCCATAATCCATTTCATATTGGAAGTCCATTTTGAAATCTTTGTCAACGTTGTTCTCGTACTGATCTTGATAAAGTACACCGCTAAGTTTATGTATGCTGGGGTCCATAAAATCAACGCGCGTTTCAGTACCCAGACCATCTGTAGTTCTTTGGTTCGGAATAATTGAAGGAACATCGGTTCCCCTGAAGTCATACTGAATGAATGGAAGTTGGTTAAAAACACCGTGGACGGCAGTAGCATAGATTTGATCATTCATCTGCTCACCCTTGCCATATGCCAATTGAGCCTGCATCGTTAATCTATCTGTGAGCTGCCTCTCATTGGAAAGAGCAAATGTTGTTGTCGTCCCGTCGTAGGGCGCTCGACTCGCTTGAATGTTTAAACCGGTCCCACGATCAACCTGTCCATTAGCTTTGATGGCGCCAACAGTTCCCGCTATCGCTGTTTGGTCTGCGGTAATCACCAAGTCCTCGCCTCGATAGTCTCTATTGAGCTGCCGACCATTGAATGATGTAGTGTACTGGTATCTTTGATCACGACGCTCAGCTTCAGACCTACTCATATCCAAAACCCAGTCCGAACCATCTTCTGTTTGGTATTGTAGAGTCGACCGGAAACTTGTATTCGTTCGATCCTGAAGATTTGCTGCGAAGGCGGTCTGCATGGGAACAAACAACGCATCTTTTAAATCAGTGATTTGTCCTGTTTCTGAATCCGTAACGAAGTCCTCTATAACACCGTTTCCGTCTTGATCATAACAACCGTTGAGATTAGCTGGACAGTTACCACCCTTCAACTGATTCTGCGCTTGCCAGCCCTTAAGTAGTGAGTAATCCTGCCTGGCCTTTCTGCCTGTATGCGTTACATTCACATTCAGCCCAAATCGAGCACCTGAGTCTAGATTCCAGCGCTGGGTATGATAAACAGATCCGCCCGGAGCCTGATCATCTGCCCTATCAGCGTACATACTCTCAATTTTAACATTACTGTAGGCACCCTCCCCGCGCTGATCAAGAGGTCTTCTTGTATTCAAGCGGATAATAGCACCTAGACCACCTTCTGTTTCCTTTGCACTGGGCGTTTTAATAACCTCGAGGCTTGCGAACATCTCTGCAGGAAGACCAGAGAACTCAGAGATTGATCTAGAGGCTCCTGTTCCAACCTGAGTTTGACCGTTGAGTTCGATTCGATTTGACGCAATCCCACGCACCGAGACCTCATTACCCTCACCGAAGGATCGTCCAATTTGAACGCCAGTGATGCGCTGGAGAGCATCTGCAACATTTTGATCAGGAAGCTTTCCTATATCCTCTGCGTTAATCACATCTCTGATATCTTCTGCGTTTCGCTTCTTATTAATCGCATCCTGCAGACTTGCGCGAATACCCGTCACAATAATTTCATCAATGCCTTCATTATCTGCAGACTCTTGAGCAAAGATATTAGCAGATGCTGTTGCCAACAGAGCCACGGCAAATATTGCTGAAATGATTTTAGATACGGTTACATTTGGTTGATTCGAATCCATGATTTTCCCCTTTGTAGTATTTATATAATTGCCTAATGGTCAATATGACAATTACTATCGGTAAAGTTTATCAGAGCTACTCCGCATTTTCCACCCCATCGCAGATTTTTTACTAGTCAGCGAGTTAATCTAGCCAATAATCAAATTAGGTGTTATCGTCGGCCGATATAGTCAAATTGACTATTGAAATGTGCTTGAAAAACTAGGATCGTACAGTAATGACAAAGACTTCTCTGCCCTTGTGGGAAAAAGTAAGTTACGGATTTGGCGATACTGCCTGCAATATCTATTTCCAGATTGTTATCGTCTACTTAATGCAGTTTTACACTGACGTGTTTGGAATATCTGCAGCGGCGGCCGGAACTATGTTCTTAGTAGTCCGGATCTTTGATGGCTTTACGGATCCAATGATGGGAGCTATTGCTGATAGAACTCGCTCGCGGTGGGGCAAGTATCGACCATACATGCTTTGGCTAGCGATACCGTTTGCCGCTCTAGGAATACTAGCTTTTGTCACTCCTGACTTTAGCGATTCAGGAAAACTTATTTACGCATACATAACATACTCATTGTTTATGATGTTATACACAGCGATAAACATCCCATACTCAGCCCTTGGTGGAGTAATGACCACCAGCAGTTCCGAGCGTGCTTCAGTGCAGTCATTCAGATTTGCTGGGGGAATGCTCGGCGGCGCTTTTGTTGTTTATTTCTTGCCTGAATTTGTGCAAATATTTGGCCAAGGAGATGAGCAAAAGGGATATCCTATTTCCTTGGCCGTCATGGGTCTTCTTGTCGTTGCTTTGCTTTGGGCGTGCTTTGCATTCACCAAGGAGCGGGTTGCGCCGGACAGTAGTAGCTCACAACAGCAAACATCTGTTAATCAAGATATCAAGGATATATCCAGAAACAGTCAGTGGGTGATTATAGCTTCTATTACTTTCTTCCTTTTGACAGCTGTCGCCATGCGAGGTGGAGTCACCAATTACTATATCGAGTACTTTTTTGACCGTAAGTCCTCTATTGGAGCATTCAATTCTCTAGGTATGGCCGCAGGCGTTGCCGGCGCACTTAGTGTCACAATTTTTAAAAGGTATGCCTGTAAAGTGACACTATTCAAATGGGCTACGATTGTCGTAATTATCCTGCATCTTGGATTCTTTGCTTTGAATAGAGATCAATATCTAATTGCCCTAGCACTCTCAATGGCGGCTAATTTTTTCCACATGATGGTGACTGTCCTCTTGTTTTCAATGGTTCCTGATACTGTTGAATATGGTAAGTCAGCACTAAAGACTGCGGGCAATGCAATGGCAATGAGCTTTGCCGGCCACCTCCTAGCTCTGAAATTCGGTATAGCCGTTGGCGGCGCAATGACTGGTTGGGGACTCGCCTATGTTGGATACGTGGCTAATGCAGTTCAATCTGAAAGTGCTCTATCGGGAATTGTTGCAATTTATGCATCTGGGCCAATTGTGCTTGGTTTTGTAATCCTTGCCTTGTTAAGTCGTTACAAACTGACCAATCAAGAAATGACCAAGTATGCAGCCTAGTCTTCGCTTATGAAAAAGTAAAAAACAATAATAATAATAATTTGAGAATACTACTTACATGACATCTAATCCGATTTTGAAAGGTTTTAATCCCGACCCATCTATTCTCAGGGTAGATGATGATTACTATATTGCTACCTCAACATTTGAATGGTATCCAGGAGTACAAATACACCACTCCAAGGACCTTGTGAACTGGCGTTTAATTTCGCAGCCCCTGAACCGAGCCAATCTTTTAGATATGCGTGGAAATCCTGACTCCACAGGAATCTGGGCGCCTTGCCTTAGCCATTGTGATGGAAAGTTTTACCTGATTTATACCGATGTGAAACGTCATGATGGCAGTTTTAAAGATGCTCACAACTACCTAACAACCTGTGACGTGATAGATGGAAAATGGAGCGTTCCCGTTTACCTCAACAGTAGCGGCTTCGACCCCTCTCTTTTCCATCATAAAGGGCGAAAGTGGTTGCTTAATATGGTTTGGGATCATAGGCCAGGCAAAAATCCATTCGGTGGAATTCATCTTCAAGAATACTGTAGTCAATCCAAGCAGCTTATAGGGCCAGTACACAATATTTTTACAGGCACATCGATGGGATTTACTGAGGCCCCTCATATCTATGTGTACAACGATTATTTTTATCTTCTCACCGCGGAGGGTGGTACCGAATACGACCACTGCATGACTTTTGCTAGATCAAAGAACCTTGAAGGTCCCTATGAGGTGGATCCAGATGGTTATTTTTTAACTTCTAAAGATGATCCAAGTCTTCCCCTTCAACGATCAGGCCACGGAGATATTGTCGAAACACCGGATGGAGATATTTACGTAGTGCACTTATCCAGCCGGCCCCTCACTGGAATCAGAAGAAGTCCAATGGGCAGGGAAACCGCTATTCAGAGAGCTGTGTGGGACAAAGATGGCTGGTTAAGGCTTGAGCAAGGCAATAACAAACCTCAACTCAAGCTTCCAGCGATTACATTGACCCAACATCCATGGCCTGTTTCTGATACAAAGGATCAATTTGAGTGCGATATCCTCCCTAACCATTTTCAATGGCTCAGAACGCCCTTCCCCGAAAATTTTTATAGCTTAGTAGAGCGTCCTGGATATCTGCGACTGAAGGGAAAGCAATCTATTGGCAACTGGTTTGAGCAGGCGCTAATCGCCAGACGACAACAGAGTGCAAAATTTCAAGCAACCACGACATTAGACTTCGAGCCTGAAAATTTTCAACAAATGGCTGGATTAGTTTGCTACTACAATGCTTTTAAATACCATTATCTCTATGTGTCAAATGACACAGAACATGGCAAGCATTTGGCTGTCATTAGCTGCCTTGGCGATCTATCAACAGCTTCAAGCTATCCTCTATATGAGCTCGACCCTAAGCACAGCGTAATTCCGTTGGATAGCGATGAACCAATTCACTTAAGAGCCAATATTGATGGGGCTGAGCTTATTTTTTCTTGGTCTCCTGATGGTGTAGATTGGCATCAGGTGCCCATCACTTTGGACTATAGTTTAATTTCAGATGAGGCCGGAAAGGGAGCAGGTAACAGCTTTACAGGAGCATTCGTTGGGATGTGTTGCCAGGATATCAGCGGATCTAACAAAAATGCCGACTTTAGCTCCTTTGAGTATCTAGAAAATTAAAGGAGCTTGTCTCACTCCTAGACTTCAAATACAAATCCCTGATTTTTTAACTCAAAATAGCGCTCTCTATCAAACCGATAGAGGGCAGCTGCCCTGTGAGCCACTCCTGACTGCTTCTCCTCACAGGAGATCAATAAATTCATTTTTTTCATCTTCCGACGGAAATTTGGCTTATCTAGACTTACATCAAGAATAGCTTCATACAGTTTCTGTAGTTCCAGCAATGTGAATTTTTCAGGCAATAAGTTGAATCCGATAGGTTCATGACAAACCTTGTGTTTAAGATGATCGATCCCAACTTGGAGAATCTCCTCATGATCAAAAATAAGTTTTGGAATATCATTAACTGGATACCACTTTACCTCTAACTGATAGGCCCCCACAGCTAATTTGTAGGCATCGGGTCTGATTAAGGAGAAAAATGCAGTGGTAATGATTCTATCTGTAGGATAACGGTCTAAATCACTAAAGGTTCGTAACTGCTCGAGATAAATATTCGATAGCCCTGTCTTTTCAAGCAATACTCTTGAGGCAGCTTCACTTAGGGTTTCACGATCTAGCAACCAATCACCAGGTAGTCCCCACTGACCGATACTCGCACCATCACCATGACGAATCAAAAGGATTTCTAGATGCGTGTCTCTGCACCCAAAAACGAGGTTATCAACGGTGAGCGCGTGCATTGCTTTCATATATAAGGTCCCTGTCGAGAATCGATTATATCATTGACACAAGCCCTATCCATATCCCTACCTAGAGACGACTACTGATTTTTTTAATCATGCTAGCAATTGCTTCCTGTGCGAAAGGTTGATTTACCGACCAAAGTTGATTTTCTGTTTCTAAATCAAGGATTTCGTCATGGACATTAGTTCCCCCTGCAGCTCGAAGCGTCTTTTTAGTTCTCAACAGCAAATCCTTGGGCAAGTGTTGAATATTTTTAGTAAAGGACATGGCCTGCTCTAGAAGCTCGTCTTCATGAACACACTTCCATGCCAAACCCTTTTTGACTGCCTCCTCCCCACTTATCGATTGAGAAAACAGCAACATACCAGCGGCTGTATCCCAGTTAAGTAATTGACGTAGCATCCAAGTGTTGCCTCCTCCAGGATGAAGTCCTAGACCAAAAAATCGAGGTTCAAATCTTGATTTTTCAGTAACTATTCGCACGTCACATCCAACCGCAAGATTAAAACCGGCCCCGACAGCAGCGCCATTCACAGCAGCTATTGTGGGCAACTTACACTGAGCTACACAGAGGAAGCCACTATAAATTTTTTCTAACATCTCCTTGTCAGGATTGATATCGCCCAACTGACCCCCTGCGCAGAACGCAGTCCCTTTTCCAGTAACGATTAGAGCTTTGACGTTAGGGTCCTGTTCAGCTTGGATGACATACTCAACCAGCAAGCTGCAAACCTCAGATGTCAGCATATTTCTTTTGTTAGGCGTATTGAGTGTGATAATTGCGATATTATCGCGGATATCAAGTAAAACAGATGACATAATCTAGCCCTTAACATAAAGTTTGAAGAGGATATCATTTTAAACACCCATTTTAATACTTCATGGATATCGACCCTATGACAGCAATTAATAAGACTAAGGTATCTTTTAACGCCTCTCAGTTAGTGGCACATCGTGGCTATCGTTTCAAATACCCTGAAAATACAAAACTATCGTTGCTCAAAGCAATAGAAGCTGGAGCGATTTTTATAGAGCTAGATGTTCAGTTCAGTCGTGATAAATTACCTATCATTTATCACGACTGTAATTTATTGAGAGTTAGCGGTAAAAATAAATCAGTGTTCAATATAAATCGCAGCTCTCTTATAACTGAGACTGCAAGTGAATCAGAGCGACTTGGACAGACCTTTCAATTAGAAACTATTTCCCCACTTGAAGATCTAGTCAGCATTCTTACACAAAACCCTGCAGTTACCGCCTTTGTTGAGCTAAAGGATGAGTCAATCTCCCACTGTGGCCGTGAGGAAATGATAAACAAGACAGCAGGAATACTTTATGAGGTAGCTGAGAATACAGTGATTATGAGCTTTGATTATCAGCTATGTCTTAAAGCAAGAGAAATAACATGGCCTCAAGTGGGTGTTGTATTAGAGACATGGAGCGATCTTAACTCTGAGATCATCCGCCAGATAGAACCTGATTATATATTCGTTGATCAAGAAATGATTCCGAGGGACCACGACCTAAAGTCATGCGAGGTACTACAAAAATCAAACCTCGTAGCCTACGAAATAGGTGATATTCAAACAGGTAACAACTTGCTGGAGCGAGGAGTAGATATGATTGAAACGTACGAGATTGGAAAATTTTTGGGTATTTCTTAACTAAGAAGCGCTATTCTCGCCTCCACGTTGTCCCTGCCCGGCTGTCCTCTAAAACAACACCTCTTGCTAGAAGTATCTGCCGGACAGAATCCGCTCCCTTATAATCTTTATCCAATTTTGCTTGAGCCCTCTTCTCAATGAGGGCCTCAATTTCCTCTTCGCTGATATCACCAGATCCGCGCACAGTCGTGAACCAACTATCTGCATTCTGTTGAAGAAGCCCCATGATAGAAGCTAGGCCCATTAGCTCCGCCTGCAAACTTTGTTTTGCAGACTCCTCAACTGAATGCATCTTTTTTGCAAGCCTGTGTAGCTCACTAATTGCCAATGGGGTATTCAAGTCATCCATGAGCGCGCCATATCCAGCTCCTGATCTATCAAGTATCGGATCAACCGCAGATAAACCCCTTAAATATCCGTACAAGGAGTCTAAAGAGCGCCATGCACTATCTAGCAGATCCTTACTAAAATTTTGTTCAGAGCGATAGTGAGAGGAAAGTATTACGAAGCGCAGCACCTCACCTGGATAATGATCTAAAAGATCTTTAACCAACCTAAAATTGCCCAATGATTTAGACATTTTCTCGCCATCAAAATTGATAAACCCATTATGCATCCAGATGTTAGCCATAGCCTTTCCATCATGAGCACAGCAGCTCTGTGCAATCTCATTCTCATGATGAGGAAAGATCAGATCTTGGCCTCCAGCATGGATATCAATAGTCTCTCCAAGGTGCTTCTCACTCATCACTGAGCACTCAAGATGCCAGCCCGGGCGTCCCCTACCCCAGGGACTATCCCATCCTGGCTCGCTGTCCTTTGATGGCTTCCAAAGCACAAAATCTCCAGCAAATTTTTTATACGAAGCAACCTCTACTCTCGCCCCGGCAAGCATTTCATCTAAGGATCTTCCTGAAAGCTTCCCATAGTCATCCATAGAGTTCACATCGAATAAGACATGATTTTCTGATTCATATGCGTGCCCTTTCTGTATCAGCACTGAGGTCATATCGATCATTTCAGGGATATGGTCTGTTGCAAAAGGAGTAATAGTGGGCTCAAGATTATTCAGTTCTGCCATATCTTCAACGTAGGCCTGTGCGTATCTTGATGATAAAACTGATATATCTTCCTTGAGATCGGCCGCCGCATTCATAATTTTATCGTCAATATCAGTTATGTTACGCGCATAAATCACGTGGGGATAAATACTTCGAAGAAGCCGAAATAGAGTATCAAAAACAACTGCAGGTCTTGCATTACCAATATGGACACGGTTATATACTGTCGGACCACAGACGTACATAGTGACTCTATCCACATCTATTGGCTTGAAGCGCTCCTTACGGCGACTGAGGCTGTTGTAGAGAGATAGTTGACGATCAACAATTTTTGTCATTCTAAGTCTTCCAATTATCTCTAAGGCCAATAGTGCAGTTAAAGGTAAGCTGAGGCTGATCATCTATATCCCTTACAAAATAGCCCTCCCTTTCGAATTGATAATGTTCTCCAACGAGCGCCTGTTCCAAACTCGCCTCCACCTTGCATCCCGTTATCGAGATAAGTGAATTTGGATTAATCTGCGCAACAAAATCTACATCCCCATCACCCGGTGATGGATGGCTGAATAATCGATCGTAAAGATTAACCTGACAATCCACGGCAGTTCTTGCATCAACCCAGTGAATTACACCTCTTGGACGTATGCCCTCAGGCGCATCAAGCCCTATTGTATTTGGCACGATCGAAGCCTTGATCTCGAGCAAGGTGCCCGAATCATCCTCGACCAAATCATCAGCTCGAATGATGTAGGCACCTCTTAGTCTTACATAGTCACCTAAAACTAAACGCTTGAATTTTTTTCGTGACAAGCTTACATCCTGACTAAAGTCATTCTTATCAATGAATATTTGATGACTAAACGATATTTCACGAGAACCCAAAGCTTCATCATTGGGGTGATTTAGAACCGAGATTAGCTCTGCACTCGAGACATCATAGTTTGTGATACATACCCTAACAGGATGAAGTACACCCATCACTCTTTTGGCATTTGTATTTAAATCATCTCTTACAAAATGTTCAAACTGAGCTACGTCGACAACACCATCAGTCTTGGCTACTGCAAGACTACCGCAGAAGTTACGTATTGATCGTGCACTGACTCCTCGACGACGCATTCCTGAGATAGTAGGCATACGAGGATCATCCCAGCCTGAGACATGATTCTGATCCACTAATTTCTTCAATTTTCGTTTACTGGTCACCGTATAGTTTAGATTCAGGCGTCCGAATTCATACTGCCTCGGAATAGACGGAACCGGCAAGTTTTCAGTAAACCAGTCATAAAGCGGACGATTTGCCGCAAATTCGAGAGTACAAATAGAATGACTTACTCCCTCAATTGCATCCTCTTGCCCATGGGCAAAGTCATATGAAGGGTAAATATTCCACTTGTTCCCGGAGCGCTGGTGCGGCAATTTCTTGATTCTATAAATAACTGGATCTCGAAGATTGACGTTTGGGGAGGCCATATCAATTTTTGCACGAAGAGTCATTGCTCCCTCGTCGATTTCACCCAATCGCATAAGTTCCAATAATTTTAAACTTTCTTCAGGTGATCGCTGCCTAAATGGGCTATTGGATCCTGCCTCTGTTAAGGTACCGCGAAATTGTCTAATCTCCTCGGCACTTAATTCGCATACATAGGCTTTATTCTCTTTTATTAAGACCTTCGCCCAATCATATAGTTGATCAAAGTAGTCTGACGCATAGCAAGGCTCACCCTGCCATTTAAAACCTAGCCAATTGACATCATCAATAATCGCGTCGACGAAGGTCTGGTCTTCCGCTTCAGGATTAGTATCATCAAAACGTAAATTGCATCGACCACCATACTGAGTAGCTAGCCCAAAATTTAAACAGATAGATTTCGCATGACCAATATGAAGATATCCATTTGGCTCGGGGGGAAATCGAGTCACGACTTCCTTGATTCGTCCTGATTCAATATCAGCATTAATTATTTGCTGAATAAAATTCATTGGCTTATCAGTATCTGTCATAGTTCTTTGTTCAGGCAACTTGGCGGAGCGACAAGTATACAGTTTGGCTAGTTCTTGATAAACAAAAAGCACGTAATGTAGGGCTTAATATTTAGTCTAGTTCACTTACTGACCAATAAAATTAATCATTTGTTTAAATCGCTGTCCTAACAGCTTAAAATGAGGGTCTTTATAATAGGCGGAACTAAAAATGATTACATTCAAGACAAATATGGGATCTTTTTCAATCGAACTAGATTTTGAAAAAGCGCCCATTACATCTGCAAATTTTCTTCAGTATGCGAGAGATGACTTCTATACAGGCACTATCTTTCATCGAGTGATTAACGGCTTTATGGTTCAAGGTGGAGGAATGGACTCCGATATGAATCAGAAAACTGGTAACGCACCTATTGAGAATGAAGCTGATAATGGTTTGAAAAATGTCATAGGTTCTCTGGCCATGGCGAGAACCGGAGATCCGCACTCCGCTTCCTCACAATTTTTTATTAATGTCTCAGACAATTCGTTTCTAAATCATACCGGAAAAAATATGCAGGGCTGGGGATATGCAGTTTTTGGTAATGTAGTTGATGGCATGGATGTTGTCGATAATATTAAAGGAGTCTCTACTGGCAACCGATCAGGCCATCAAGATGTTCCACTTGACTCTATTGAGATAATTGAAACAACTGTAAGTGAAGATTATTTAGCGCGTTAGGTCGGCTAAAAGTGACTGTTCTATTTATATCTGACATTCATCTTTCTCCAGAACGCCCGGAAATATTTCGGGCGTTTTCGAAATTTCTTACTGAACATGCAAAAGATGTAAGCGCCCTTTATGTTTTAGGGGATTTGTTTGATGCTTGGATTGGAGATGATGATCCAAGTGATCTAGCCGCAAATACTAAGAAGGCTCTAAGGGAAATATCTGACGCTGGCGTTGAACTCTTTATTCAAAGGGGGAATAGAGACTTCACGATTGGGAGGAAATTCAGTAAAGACATCCGAGGCACCATTATCAAAGATGAACACATAGTCTCCTCAGGACAGCAATCTGCGCTCGTGATGCATGGAGATTCACTCTGTACTGATGACATTGATTATCAACGATTTAGAAGGAAGTCGCGAAATCCGATATATCGGTGGTGCCTTATCAATTTGCCACTAAAAACACGACTGGGCATTTCGAAGAAATGGAGAAACGATAGCGCATCAGCCACCAGTAACAAGGCCATCGATATTATGGATGTAAATGAAGATGCCGTTTTAGATGTAATGAAAAAACATAAAATAACGACTCTCATCCATGGACATACTCACCGCCCTAAAATTCATGAAGTGCCTGAAGGACAGAGAATAGTGCTCGGTGATTGGGAGTCCCAAGGTTGGTTCGTAAGCATGAATAAAGAAGGTTTCTCACTGGAATCCTTCCCGATAGAGCCATGATGAACGCGAATAAAAGGCAATATCTTGAGTCGCTAGCAAATTGGAATGAACAAAAAGCCAAGGAACTTGCCTCCTCAATTGGTTTAGAGTTGGGTTCAAGGCACACTGAAATCTTAATTATTGCCAGAAATTTTTATAACGAATATGGTTTCTCACCATCGATGCGCCCTCTTTGCAAGGCTGTTAGCTTAAAACTTGGCTCAGAGCATGGTAGGAGCATCGTCTTAAACCAGCTTTTTCCGGGGAGTCCAGCAAAGAACATCGCCATTTGTGCCGGACTACCAAAACCAAAAAACTGTCTTTGATTGAGAGCCCAAAATGATTCATCTTAGCGGACAAAAGGTTTCAGCGACACCAAAGACAGCAATTAGATTGACAAGGAAAGAGCAGGAGTCATTGCTTAAAAAAATACCCTGTTGGCATATTAATAGACTTAGCGATCAGGATCAGTTAGAAAGAGATTTCGTAGTAACAAACTTTCAATCAGCTATCGATTTATCTAACAAAATAACCGTAATAGCGGAAGAATCTGATCACCATCCTACACTCCTAGTGCAGTGGGGTAAGGTCAAGGTAATTTGGTGGAGTCATAGTATAAACGGTCTTCATTTAAATGATTTCGTGATGGCTGCTAAAACTGACGAAATTTTTAAAATTCATGGTCGTTAAACCTTCAGTACAGAGGGATTTTTCAGAGGCAAGCTACCAGATTCAGCTTGATGAAAAACTAAATTCCTTTAAAGACTCCCTAAATCAATTTGGCGATTTCCCCATTGAAGTACATCAGTCAAAAGCACTTGGTTTTCGCATGCGAGCAGAGTTTCGAGTCTGGCATGAGTATGGCATTGCAAATTACGCAATGAACCATCCCGGTGAAAAGAGGCCTTATGTTATTGATAATTTTCCTATTGGGAGTCCTTTAATTACATCAACGATGAGACCTTTACTTGAGATTATTAACAGAAATGAGACTTTAAGAGCCAAATTGTTTTCTATTGAATTTCTGACTACCTTAAGTGGAGAAGTGCTTGCAACTTTAATTTATCACAAAAAACTCGACCAAAAATGGAAAACTGAGGCAGAAACATTAGAGAAAGTGCTTTCTATAAAAATTATAGGCCGAGCCAGAAAACAGAAGCTAGTTCTGTCCAGCGACAGTGTCACTGAAGAGCTCACCGTGAATGGTAAGAATTTTTCATACCACCAGCAGGAGTCTGGGTTTACGCAGCCTAATGCAGAGATTAATATAAAAATGCTCGAATGGGCAAGCCGCTGCTGCGCGGAAATAAACAATTCATCAGACTTGCTTGAACTGTATTGTGGAAACGGGAATTTTACTGCAGTACTAGCCGGACATTTTAATAAAGTTTTAGCTACTGAGGTTTCTAAGGTATCTGTTGCCTCAGCTCAGAAAAATTTTTCATTAAATGGAATCGATAATGTCACCGTAGTCCGTTTATCAAGTGATGAGATCGTTCAAGCAATCCAGGGCGAGAGACTATTTCGTCGATTAAAAGATCACCAATTGGAAAACTTCAAATTCTCAACTGTTTTCGTAGATCCACCTAGAGCCGGGCTAGATAATATAACAGAGTCTTTTGTCGCTAAATTTGACAACATACTATACATATCTTGCAATCCAGGCACTCTTTTTGTAAACCTGAACGCATTGACAAAAACACACGCAATTTCGAAAGTTGCTGCTTTTGATCAGTTCCCTTGGACAAGTCATCTTGAAACTGGGTTTTTTATGAGAAAGAAAGAGCTACTTGATACGTAATTTGGATAATTCAGTCGCACTAGATCTTATAAATTCTTTGAACCCAGCCTCTATATTTTCTCTTTCCATGTTTAAGCGACGTTTTTCAGTTCGTTCCAGCGCGATCCAGTCCTCCAATATGGGGATGTGAGAAGTAGCTTCAGCTAGCTGTTGGAAGATAGAAAATGATTCAAGTTCCTCAGATGTCGCAGCTACTTGCTGACTTAGGAAACTAATACGCATTGCCGCTTCTGTATCAGAGAGGTCATTCTGCAGGAGTGCTCGGGCAATGACTTGAATAGCTTGTCTAGCCTCAACATCTTTTAAAACCATATTCGCTTGGACCTGATTTGACAATCTTTCTCTATCTTTGGCTTGACCAATTAGACGATATCCAAGATTTAGAGCATAAATAAGCAGAGCTGCGATTAACACAACACCTATATCGACCAGAGGACTTAAATCGAAATCAGTCATCACTAATGTCAGCAATTGACAGGAAATTATCAGGCAAACTCTTTTTGGTCTTCGCACCCAATTTCTTTAATTCCTGAGTGCGCTTAACCAAATTACCCCGTCCGGTAACCAGTCGCTTGTGTGCTACATCCCACACCTCACGACTCTTATCAAGATGGCGACCAATATCGTCCAGCGCCTCAACATAAAGGACGAACTGATCATAGAGGCTACCCGCCTTATCAGCAATAAGCTGTGCATTGAGGTTTTGATCAGCATATCGCCAGAGATTTTTGATTGTTCTCAATGTGACCATTAGAGTGCTTGGACTGACAAGAATAATTCCACGATCATAAGCATCCTTCATAATCTCTGGCGAATGGTCCAAAGCCAACATAAAGGCCGATTCCACGGGAATGAAAATGAGAACAAAATCTAAACTATTAACGCCCTCTAGCTGCTCATAGTCTTTACCACTTAAACCTCTGATATGAGCGCTGAGTGAGGCGAGGTGCTGACGCAAGCACTGCTTCTTCGTTTCGTCATCTTCAGCATGAAAATAGCGCTCGTAATCTACCAAACTTACCTTTGCGTCAATAACAATATCTCTGCCCTCAGGAAGATGGATAATTACATCTGGATTACGTCTTTTCCCATCAAGATCCTTAAGCGCCTTTTGCGTAGTATATTCCCGGCCGTTACTAAGACCTGAATCCTCTAGCAATTTCTCTAAAATAAACTCCCCCCAGTTTCCCTGAACCTTATTATCTCCCTTTAGAGCATTAGCAAGGTTCAATGCATCAGATGATATCTGACGTGTTTGCTTTTGTAGTTCACTAATTTGTCCCACCAGTTTGTTTCTATCAGAATTTTCTTTATCGTAAGCTGACTCAACTTGCTTCTTAAAATCTCCAATATCTCGTCGTAATGGGTTGAGGGAGGTCTCTAGAGCTTCTTTGCTCTGCACAGAAAACTTTTCCTGTTTATCGTCAAAAATACGGTTTGCTAGGTTCTCAAACTCCTTAGTTAAAATTGTTTTGGCATCATTAAGCACAGCTAATTGAGATTCATATTGAGTACGTTGACTACTCAATTTTTCCTCAAGGACTCTATTGTTTGCTAATAATTCAGGATAAGGAATATCTATTTGATCATTCGATTTTAATCGCCCAGTAAAAAATCCTGCGCCAAGTCCAAGAAGGACTCCTATTAATAACCAAAGTAAGAAGCCATCAATAAATAAATTTTCCATGGATTAATCTACCAGTCTACTGTTAATTGAAGCGCTGTTTTGCGATTATATACTTCTATTACTCGCCAAAGTTGAACAATTTTAAAATGCTTCCTCCGCTCATTGATATCGATAATTTTAAGCAAGCTATTGAGCAAGGTCGACTGGTCATTACTGCAAATCAGCGTTTACAGGCGGTAATACATGATGCTTGGAGCACCCATTGTGCATCAACATCAACCGCATGGTATACACCTAGAGTTTTCTCATTAGATAACTGGATAAATGAACTCTGGAAGGAACTGCAAGATCAAAACTTTTCCAGTATTTCCGATAATATAGTTCTGGATGATCATCAGGTAAGATTTTATTGGGAAAGGGCTATTAAAATATGCGACAGCGATCATGACCTAAAATATGCCAACACTGCCGCGAGAACTCATAAACTTTTGCAGAGGTGGCTACTTACAACAGACGACATCGTCGATGATTCGCCATCACTAAGCATTTTTAGAAAATGGCAAAACACCTACAAGCATTTACTCAAAAAGAATAAATCTATTACTCCTGAAGATCGAATCAACAAGATAATTTATGCGTATGAAGTAGGTAGTCTTTCCAAAGAACCACAAATTAATACATACGGATTTCAATCAATCCCTCCTCTTTTCGAACAACTCTTGAATGCATCGAGTGCTAGTTTGCATTCAGTTCAATCTCCCTCTACTAATAAAAACATGAAAAAAATACAGGTCAAAGACGGAGATGAAGAACTGCGGGCGGCAACTAGTTGGGCGACGAGTCAACTTTTACTGCAACCAAATCAAAGAATTGGGATCATTGTTCCTGATCTTAATAACTCGATCGAGAAGGTCGCGAGAATCATGGACGAGTCCCTCCATGACCAAAATCATACCGCGGTAGTAAATATTTCTGCAGGTACCTCTCTACTCAAAACACCTATCGTAAGCACTGCCATCGATTTGATTCAGTGTATTACATCAAAAAGTAATCTCTGCGAGTGGCTGCATATTCTCTATAGTCCACACTGCTTATTTGATCAGTTACCTCTTCAAATGCTTGTGAACTGCGAATTACAATTACGTAACTCCAGAAAATTTGAATTTAATCTAAATGATTTTTGTTTCGCACTTATACCAACGGACATTGATCACGAAGCAAGAACATTACTTACCCCGTTGATACGCCTTAGAGACCTAAGGAGGGAGATATTTCCTAGTAAGCAGACTTTTACAGAATGGGCTCAATTGTTCATATCGACTCTAGCTGATCTTGGTTGGCCAGGAAAAAGATCTCTAGATACATTGGAATATCAGCAGAAAGAGAGCTGGCAACACTTGCTGAGCAAATTCTCATCGCTAGATAGCCTTAATACTAAAATTGGAATAACCAATGCTATCAGGCAACTCAAGCAGATGGCCAATGATGTAATATTCCATCCCAAGACAGAAGAGGCACCGATACAAATTTTGGGAATGTTAGAAGGAACAGGAATAAAATTTGATCAACTCTGGATAACCGAATTGGATAGCCATCATTTCCCCCCTCAATCTAAATTGGACTCAATTCTGCCTGTCAACTTTCAGCGTCAACATTTCATGCCTCATAGCAATCCAGACCGAGAGCTTTTTCTTGCAAAGCAACTTATAAGTGATTTCACCAACAATTCTCAGACACTGGTTCTTAGCCACGCATCAATGAGCGGAGATGAAAAATTATTCCCAAGCCCTCTCATAACTGACGTCTATTCATCCTCCCTTTCAGAATTATGTTATGACATGCAGCCAATTCCTCGCCGATTAAACAATTGTGATCAAACACACTTGTTTGAGGACTCTGCACCGCCTCTGAGTGATCAGGAAATAATAAAGATTGGGACATTGATGTTTAAGAATCAATCTGCATGTCCATTTAATGCATTTGCAATCCATCGCCTCAAGTCAGAATCACTCCAAGAATCAACAATAGGACTCACCGCACTTGATAGAGGCTCTATTTTGCATGAGGTGATGTTCAAACTCTGGAAAAAATGGGGCAACTCAAATGAACTCCTGAAACTATCGGACGCAGTCTTGCAAACTGATATCACGCATAATATCACCAACACTCTTTATGATTGGTCTGCTCACCACCCTATTTTAAGAGGTAAAATTTTCTCTCAATTGGAGCAAACTCGTTTAGAAAAACTGGTTTGGCAATGGATAGTAAATGAAAAGACTCGTCCAACGTTCGTAATTAATTCACTGGAAGCGAAAAAAAATCTGGAAGTAGCAGGTATCAAAGTTGCGTTTCGCATAGATCGTATTGATGAGGTAAATAATAAATTTTTAATTATTGACTACAAATCAGGTTCGGTTAAACCCACTGATTGGACTGGAGACCGTCCCAGAGACCCGCAGCTTCCACTATATGTATCTGCGCTAACTCCCGCTGTTAACGGTTGCGCCTTTGCACAATTAAAAACTGGCAACATTAAATTTTTTGGCCTCAGCGATAGCGGACTTATCCCATATGAAAAGAACCATGAGGACTGGTCATCTCTAATTAACAAATGGCATGATTCGATTGATAAATTAGCACGAGAATTCGCCACTGGGCACGCTGATGTTGAGATTTTTCACAAATCAAGTTTTGACTTCCAAACCGATTTGCTTCCCTTAAATCGATGGCCTGAGGAAACATTGATCAACAAGAAGTTGTCCGCTTTAAAGGATGATTTATGAGTGAAATTGTCGATCAAAGAGAACGTGATCTGGCTATTAATCCGTTCCAAAGCTTCATCATTACAGCACCTGCAGGATCTGGAAAAACGGGATTAATCACGCAAAGAATTCTTAAATTATTGAGTATTGTAAATTATCCTGAGGAAATATTAGCTATTACCTTCACCAGAAAGGCAGCTGCCGAGATGGCTGGGAGAGTTCATAGTGCGCTAAATCATGCTTTAAATAACTCCAGGCCCTCAAATGACTACGAAGCAAAAACATGGGACTTAGCCAAAGCTGCTATAGAGCGAGATAGAGACCAAGGCTGGAACCTACAAGAATTACCAAATCGACTCAGAATTAAAACCATTGATAGTTTTAGTCATTTCATCGCCAATCAATTCTCTTTAGAGACTGAATTTGGAGATATCTCAGAGCCAACCAGTAACCCAGATACTCATTATTTAGTAGCCAGTAGAAATCTAATTCAGGAACTTGAAAAAGATGAAATGGTGAGCTCGCATTTAAAGCTTCTATTAGCACACACAGGTAATGATTTGGAGCGATGTGCACAATTACTCGCAGATCTCCTTAATAAACGAGAGCAATGGCTACCTCTCATATACAGCATTGATGAGAATAACTCATATTTTCAGCATGTTATTGAAGAAATCGTGGAGAAAAAATTAATCATCTTGAATGATGCGCTATCTCCTATAGCCTTGGAATTTATCGAATTAATTGATTTTGCAGCTAGCAAAGTCATGCCACATGTAAATATAGATCTACACAACCTAACGGATATTAAAAACCTCCCAGAACCAAATGCCTCAAATCTAAATCAATGGCAAACTATTCTAGGACTTCTGATAACAAAAAATGGGAAGATCAGGACTAAGTTAACGATCAGAGAGGGTTTTCCTTCCGATCAACCTCTCCAAAAACATCAGATGCAAGATATCCTATCCTGGTGCAAAGGTCATCCAGGCTTTATCGAACTGGTCGAAGATGTTTTTAATCTTCCAAATACAACAAATAATGGCCAGCAGCGCGCACTCCTAAGTGCCTTAAGTTTTTTACTACCTAGGCTGGTGGCCTTTCTCGACGTTGAATTTAAATCTCACGATACATGTGACTACTCATCCATCACGCTGTCAGCATTACAAGCAGTCAGCCCTGTAGACCAGATTGCCTGGTCAGATATAACCATGCGAATGGATTATCAAATCAAACATATATTAGTGGATGAATTCCAAGATACATCGAGTGCTCAGTTAAATCTTATTAAAGGTCTTGTGGATAACTGGAATCCAGAT
>Ga0213863_10000137_pt1 | contig 56993 bp, 50 predicted proteins | sample PICome_8_FD_160128 | JGI IMG/M metagenome (GOLD analysis project Ga0213863, IMG submission 160128) | Coastal seawater microbial communities near Pivers Island, North Carolina, United States - PICO497 | ecosystem: Environmental > Aquatic > Marine > Coastal | place: USA: North Carolina...
GAAATCTGAGCCCGAAATGTTAAAGTACAGAAACTTCGGTAAAAAATCATTGAATGAAATCAAAGCTAAACTTGAACAACTAGGTCTATCCCTTGGTATGAAATTCGAGAGTCGCTTACTAGAAGCTGCCGCAAATCAATAGTTCTACTTTCCACCATTTAAAAAATGAGACATCGCAAACATAACCATCAACTTGGAGTAAAAACCGCACATAGATCTTCATTGATTGCGAATCTGTCTTGCTCGTTGATCGAAAACGGTAGAATCAAAACGACCCTCGCGAAAGCTCGTGCATTGCGTCCTTCGATTGAAAAAGCTATCACTCTTGCCAAAAAAGCGCATGCTACAGATGATTCATCCAAAAAACTTCATTATCGTAGATTAGCGATTGCAAGACTTCGAAGTAAAACTGCGGTTGCTAAACTCTTCGATGAACTGGTCGAGCAATTTGCAAATAGGAGTGGCGGGTATACCCGTATTTACAAGCTAGCTATCCCTAGGCTTGGGGATGCAGCAGAAATGGCACTAATTGAATTTGTTGAAGAAGTCGCCAAGAAAAAGACCAAGAAGAAAAAATCTTCTAAGAAATCAAAACCTAAAGAAGCAGTCGTTGAAGTACCTTCGGAGGAAGCTCCTACACCAGAAGAAGCAGTAAGTTCCGGAGCAGAGGACAGCAATGTTAAGGAAGACCCTAAAGAAGAAGAAAAGATCGAGACTGTGGATGTAGCAGAAGAAGCCAGCTCAGATGCTGAAGAATCTTCGGACTCCGAAGTAAAAGCAGAAGAAGCTTCGTCTGACGACAAAACTGAATCGAGCGAGCAAGATGAAAAAACATCAGCTGAGGAAGCTGAATCATCAAGCGAAGAAGGAGATTCAGAAGAAGAGGCCCCTCAGGAAGAAAAAAAATAGTGTAGATTTTCCGGGACAATTTATATTGCCCGGCTTCAAGTTTGTTTTCTTTAAGTTGCCAAAAGTTTGGCATATCTTTTGTTTGTTCTTTTTTTATTGGTCAAACTTCAATCCATCATGCCACAAACCATTATAGTACTTGATTTCGGGTCTCAATACACCCAAGTAATTGCCCGTCGAATTCGTGAAGCAAATGTATATTCTCGAGTAATACCATACAACTCGAGCTTAACAGAAATCAAGAAACTGAAGCCCTTGGGGATTGTACTTTCAGGTGGGCCAGCCAGCGTTCTTACCAAAGGTGCACCAAAGCCAAATAAGGGAATTTTTAATTTGGGCATTCCTGTTCTTGGAATTTGTTATGGCTTACAATTGATGGCAAATATGCTGGGCGGAAAAGTGGAAAAGAGCCAAAGGCGTGAATATGGTAGAGGAAAGCTGAATATCCTAAAGAAAAGTATCCTCTTTAAAAATCTTCCCACAGAGCTAACGGTTTGGAATTCCCATGGAGATGCTTTGAATCAGATACCAAATGGTTTTCGCCCCGCTGCTAAAACAGAAAATTCAAGTTTTGCTGCGATCGAAGAGCCAAAGAAAAAATTTTACGGACTACAATTCCATCCGGAGGTCGAGCATACCCAAAATGGTTCCGACATAATCAAAAACTTTTTATTTGGTATTTGTAAATGTAAAGCAGATTGGGACATGGATGACTTTGTTCATTCTTCAGTTGAGGATATTCGTACTACGGTTGGAGAAAAACAGGTTATTCTTGGGCTAAGTGGCGGAGTTGATTCCTCAGTAGCTGCAGCATTGATTGATAAAGCGATTGGTACCCAGTTGACCTGTATCTTCGTGGATAATGGATTATTAAGGCTCAAGGAGCGAGAAGAGGTTATAAAACTTTTCAAAGATCATATTCCAGGGAAATTAAGAGTAGCACGATCGGGTGCCCTTTTTCTAAAGCGTCTCCGGGGTGTTTCAAATCCTGAAACCAAAAGAAAAATAATTGGAAAAACATTTATCGAAGTTTTCGACAGTGAAGTTAAAAAGCTGGGAAAAGTTGATTTTCTAGCACAAGGTACACTTTATCCAGATGTTATCGAAAGTGTTCCGATAGGAGGTAATCCGGCTGCTTTAATTAAAAGCCATCATAATGTGGGTGGTCTTCCCAAAAACATGAAGCTGAAATTATTGGAACCTTTGAGAGAGCTCTTCAAAGATGAAGTCAGAAACTTGGGAAGAAGTTTAGGATTGCCCGAGAATGTTTTGATGAGGCATCCATTTCCTGGGCCTGGCTTAGGTGTCCGCGTGGTTGGTGATATTACTCAAAATCGCCTCCGAGTCCTAAAAGAAGCGGATGCGATCTTTATTTCAGAACTAAGAAGAACCGGTTGGTATGCCAAATTGTGGCAAGCATTTTGCGTATTTCTTCCGGTTCGAAGTGTTGGAGTGATGGGGGATGAAAGAACCTATGAAAATGTAATTTCACTTAGAGCAGTAACCAGTAGTGATGCGATGACTGCAGATTGGGCAAAATTACCTGACTCTTTATTACGCAAGGTATCAAACCGGATCATTAATGAGGTCAAAGGAGCGAATCGGGTGGTATACGATATCAGTTCCAAACCCCCTAGCACTATTGAGTGGGAGTAATCCGTAGATAGTATACAGTTCATGACTCTTTCTTTTCTAGAATTTGATAAAAATATTTTTGTTAAGTTAGAAGACTTTGCATCTTCGACCGCAACCAACCTTGAAATTATCGAGACGGTTCGTTCCATTCTTGACCAAGTTAATACTAGGAAAGATGAAGCGGTTCTGGAAAAAACAAAACTCTACGACAAAGCATTGTTGCTTGCACCCGATCTTTTAGTTTCATCAGAAGACTTGCAATCGGGCTTTGATTCTTTAACGCCTGATGAACTAGTTGCTCTTGAGTCAGCCAGGCAAAACATTTCAGATTTTCACCATCAAAGTCTTCCGGAAAACTGGGAGGGTACCAATTCACACGGAGCCAAGTATGGGGAAAAATATTACCCCATCAATCGGGTTGGCTTGTATGTGCCCGGAGGAAGTGTTCCTTTGGTCTCGACCGTCCTTATGACCACAACTCTTGCCAAAGTTGCCAAAGTTCCTGAAATCGTGGTAGTAACTCCTCCTGATTCAAAGGGTGAGATTTCCCCAAAACTTCTTGGTGCGATTAAGTTTTCTGGTGTCTCTGAGGTGTATAAAGTGGGAGGGGCTCAAGCGATAGGAGCCCTTGCATATGGCACAGAATCAATCCCCAAGGTGGATAAAATTTTTGGTCCTGGAAATGCCTATGTTAATGAGGCGAAGAGGCAGGTATTTGGAACGGTTGGTATTGATTTGCTACCGGGTCCAAGTGAAGTGATGATTATCGCTGACGAAACCGCTAATCCAAAATTTATCGCGGCCGCATTGCTTGCTCAAGCGGAGCATGGCTCTGGTAAAGAAAAAGTATATTTCTTATTTTCGGATAAAAATGTATTTACTGAAACGGAACTGGAATTAAAAAGACAACTTACCAGCCTTCGTCATGAGACTTCGATTCGTTTTGTACTAGAAAATGGATTTATGGCAGTTTATGTCCCCGAAATTGAAAAAATGGCAGAAGTGGCAAATTTTATTGCTCCAGAGCATTTGGAATTACAAGTAGCAGAAAAAAACCTAGATTTCCTAGTAGATAAAATAACCACGGCAGGTGCCCTACTTTTGGGTCATTATTCTGCCACTGCACTTGGCGATTTTATTGCTGGACCAAGTCATGTATTGCCCACTGGCCGTTCTTCCCGGTTCTCATCCGGCTTGAGGATGCAAGACTTTTTACGTCGTTCTAGTTTTATTCATTATGACCAAGCAGCACTTGTAAAAGCAGAACCTGAGATAGCCAGTTTTGCAGAGATGGAAAATCTGGATGCTCACGGTAGGTCGGTTAATCTAAGAGCTTTGCCCAGTGACTGAAGAGAAGGAATCTTTTCCGCAGAATTTTTTGTCGGATCCCCTCCGCCAGCACAAACCTTATACTCCTGGGGAACAACCAAGTTCCGCAGAAAGAATCATCAAGCTAAATACCAATGAAAACCCCTACCCTCCTAGTCCATCCGTAGACATTAAGGCAGCGGAAGAGATCAAAAGGCTAAATCTTTACCCAAATCCTAAATCCACGCAGCTTAGAAAAGTAATTGCATCCTTACATGAAATTTCCATGGAGCAAGTAATTGTGGGAAATGGATCGGATGATTTACTGAATTTATGTGTTCGGAGTTTTGCGGACTCAAATCAAAGTGTGGGCATGCTAGATCCAAGCTATTCACTCTATGAAGTTTTAGCTTCAATTCAGGGGGCTCGCTTAATTCGAATTCCATTTGATTCCGATGACTTTGAACTGCCTCTGGAAAAAGTTACGAATTGCTCAGCCAATCTATTTTTTCTTACCAGTCCGCATGCCCCGAGTGGTCGAGCATATCAGCTCGACCATCTGGAGTCCGTGGCCGATAATTTCAATGGAATTCTGGTAATTGATGAGGCTTACGCAGACTTTGCTCAAGAGAACGCCATCCCCCTCCTTGCAAAATATCCCCATATTATTATCACCCGAACATTATCAAAATCATATTCTTTAGCGGGACTACGGGTTGGGTATGCAATGGGCAACCCTTCCGTTATTCGGGTGTTAGATCAAGCAAGAGAAGTTTACAACCTAGACCGGATTGCCCAAGCCATTGCCCAAGCAGCATTGGAGGACCAAAAATACTTTGAAGAAACAACTCAAAAAATTATTCAAAGTCGTATTTGGATTAGTGATATTTTTGCCGAATGGGGATGGAGAACAATACCAAGTGCAACCAATTTTATATTTTGTCAACCGCTGGATCATTCTGGAATCGGAGGGGCAAAAATTGCCAATAGTTTGTATTCATTTCTCTCCACTCAGGGAATTTTAGTCAGGTATTTTCCTCAAAATAAATTAACGGAATCTTATATAAGAATCAGTATTGGCATGCCCGAGGAGATGAGTATGCTAATAAGCACGATTAAAGAATGGCAACACCAAGGACAGCTGAAGTAGTTCGCAATACAAGCGAAACCCAAATCAAAATTTTTCTCTCACTTGATGGAAATGGAAAGAGCAATATTTCTACGGGTATTCCCTTTCTGAATCACATGCTTGATCTCTTTTCCAGGCATGGCTTCTTTGATTTGCAGATTGAGGCAAAAGGAGACATTGAAATTGATTACCACCACCTAGTGGAGGATATGGGTATTTGCTTGGGTCAGGCCTTCAACCAGGCCCTTGCTGATAAATCTGGAATTCGAAGGTACGGATTTTTTCAACTACCCATGGATGAAACCTTAACCTCAGTGGCAGTGGATCTGAGTAACCGGGCTTATTTAGTATGGAAAGTACCTGCTAACCTTACCATGGTTCGAGACTTCAATATCCAACTCTTCAAGGAATTTTTTCAAGCACTTGCAAATGAAGTTGCCTGTAATTTACATATTTGCCTGGAGCATGGAGAGGAACCTCACCATGTTGCCGAAGCTATTTTCAAGGGTTTTGCGAAGTCCATGGATTTAGCCACACAAATGGAACCTAGGTTAGAGGGAAGAATTCCTTCTACCAAAGGAACATTGTCCGCCTAAATTCCATATGCCTTTATCCCAAAAGATAGGGGTTGTCGATTATGGTACAGGAAATCTCAGGAGTGTGGTCAAGGCCTTTGAACATCTTGGTGCCCAAGTTCAAGTTTTCCAGTCTCCAGAGGGAATGGATGAGATGGATGCCTTGGTTTTTCCAGGCCAGGGTACTTTCGACCAGTGTTTGGAAGCGTTGGATCGTTCTGGCTTAGATCAAAAGTTACAAGAATGGGTACAGGCGGGAAGGCCTTACTTTGGGATTTGTTTAGGATTACAGGTTCTATTTGAGGGTTCTGAAGAGGGGAAATTACCAGGATTAAAAATTTTCCCCGGAACGGTACGCCGGTTTCCTTCAAATCCCTCACTCAAAGTTCCTCATATGGGATGGAATGCCGTGAATTGGAACCTGCAACCCACCCATTCCCTAAGAAAAGATCTAGTGGATGGTGATCAGTTTTATTTTGTTCATAGTTATTATGTTACCGGAGTTTCCAACGATTTGGTAAAGTTCGAGACCTCGTATGGAATCCCTTTTGTGAGTGGAATCTTTTCAGGGAAATGTGTGGCTACCCAATTCCATCCTGAAAAAAGCCAATCAAAAGGTTTACAACTTTATCGGAACTTTCTTGAAAAAATCGTTTAGAATTGGCAGTAATACTAGCTTACCCAATTCTAAATACCCCCCGACATGTCAGAATCCGCAGATCTTCGCATAAATGATCAATCCTATACCCTGCCCATTATTATGGGTAAGGAACAAGAACAAGCTATCGATATCAGTCAACTTCGTAAGCAAAGTAAGTTCATAACCTTTGATGACGGATATGGAAATACCGGTTCCTGCGAAAGTGCGATCACCTTCATAGACGGAGACAAGGGAATTTTACGATATCGCGGGTACGACATTGAGGAATTGGCTCAAAAATCGAATTTTCTGGAAACCTGTCTACTTCTGATTTACGGAGAGTTACCGAGTTCATCCCAGCTCAGTGACTTTAAAGAAAGGATTACAAAATTTTCAGAACTCCCCGCTGAAGTATTAGCGAGTGTTCGTGCTTTGCCCGCGGAAACCCACCCAATGGGAGTCCTATCTTGTGGCCTTCAGGCACTGGGAGGGGCTTATCCTTCCTTGGCCTCCAATAATCGCCAAATGGATCTCGACAATTTCGAAGATTCTTCCAGCTTGATCATTTCAGCAATTCGATCGATTTCAGCGGCCAGATACCGTCTCACCCAAGGTATGGAAGAGTCAACCAAGCCATTATCCGGAGATTATTGTGATGATTTTCTGTCGATGATGTTTTCTACGGAAGATAGTGCGGAGATGCCTGCGGCGGTGAGTAAAGCACTGGATTTAATCTTTTTATTGCATGCAGATCATGAACAGAATTGCTCCACTTCCACTTGTAGAATGATAGCTTCTGGTGGGGCGAACCCTTTTGCTTCGGTTTCAGGGGCTAGTTCTGCTTTGTGGGGACCGCTTCACGGTGGAGCCAATATGGCCGTAATCAAAATGCTTAATGAAATCCACCAATCTGGAGATGACGGAAGTGGATTTATTAAATCTGCAAAAGAAGGTAAAACTAGGCTGATGGGATTTGGTCATCGTGTATATCGTAATTACGACCCAAGAGCCACAATTCTGAAAAGTGCCTGTGATCAAGCACTGGAAGCACTAGGCGTGGAAAGTCCCATTTTAGATATTGCTCGAAACCTCGAAACCTCAGCTCTGCAGGATGAGTATTTTATCCAGCGAAAACTCTATCCGAATGTAGATTTTTACAGTGGTATCATCCTCCAAGCAATGGGATTTCCAACCAATACTTTTACGGTACTTTTTGCGATTGGGCGGGCTCCGGGATGGTTGGCTCATTGGAAAGAAATAGCCTCCAGCGGATCCCGAATTCACCGCCCCCGCCAGATTTATCAGGGAGAAAATGCTCGCCCTTACACCGATCTGGCTGAACGCTAATTTGTTAACCTTTTATTTCTTCCTTGGGGGAGGGCTTTGCACCATCGCATCCTCTAATGATAATCCAGTAAGGTCTTTGATTCCCTTGATTAAGATCCAAAATGCATAGGCACTGACGATCATGCAGGGAATACTAATAATGGGAAAGCTCCATCCCATCATTCTACCAACCTCATCATTGTAGGCGATTTTATCCAGTGCAGGCTCGGTTACCACGATCCAACGGGAAAGAAAATAGTTCAGGGCAGCACTCATGATAAAGGTCAGGGCAATCAGCCATGTACATTTTGACATAAGCTTAGCAAAATCATTCTCAGCATGATTAAGCCGAAGTTTCTCATTGATCAGATTTACCTTTATAAGCTGCGGGTTTAGAAGGAAAAGGTGAACTAATGGACGCTTTGTTTTAAGAGTTATAACCGTCAAAATACCAAGAATAGAAGGAATGGCTGCTTCTTTGATTGCAAACATTTGTACCGTCGCACCAGGCACCAAGCCAATGCCACCAGTAAGCAGGGCACTCACAGCACCTAAAATGGAAAATAAATTCCATCTTTTATTCTTTGCTAAATCCCAAAGACCATATCCTACAGGAAAGGATACCGCGATGAGGAGCATGATCGATCCAACCACGGTGGAATCGGGTGCGGCATCTAGTTGCTTGCCAATAGGATCACCAAACCAATCGGTTCCTTTCCTAAGAAATAGAATAGGAAGAATCAGATTAATTCCGAGGTTTAGTAAAAGGCTCTCTTTTTGAGGTGTTTGATTTTCTTTCATTGGCACTTTGTTCAATCATCAACATAAGATGTAATATCTACAAACTTTTAAATGAAAAATGAAGTTCACTGTTTGATATCTGCAGGACCAACCCGGGAATGGTTGGACCCTGTTCGCTTTATTTCGAATCCGTCCTCCGGAAAAATGGGCTATGCCTTAGCAAATGAAGCAAATGCGAGAGGTTTTAAGGTAACTTTGGTAAGTGGACCGGTAACACTGCCCTGCCCTTCAGGAGTGGAGCGAATCATGGTAAATACCGCTGTTGAAATGAACGAAGTTATGGCACAACATTTTCCCGCTTCATCCATAACCATTATGTCGGCTGCAGTGTGTGATCATCGCCCGAAGGTTTTCCATGAACAAAAAATAAAAAAAGATAAGGTTTCAGAAAGCATAGAATTAGTTTCGAACCCGGATATTTTACTAAACCTTGGAAGGAGCAAGAGAATGGACCAGATACTGGTTGGTTTCGCTGCTGAAACTGAAAATCATATCGCTCACGCAAAAATCAAGTTACAACAAAAGAATCTGGATTGGATTGCGGTGAATAATGTTTCCGGCAACCAAGGCTTTGAATCCGACGATAATGAGATCACTTTGATTTCCAATGACGAGCAGTCGATTATTTTTGAAAAAGAGGATAAAATAAGCTTGGCTAAGAAAATCCTAGATCTGGTATATCCATGAAATCAAAACCAAGTAAAAGCCCACTCGATAAGGTTCTCGGTCGTTTGGATGATTTGGATGAAGTAAATTTAGGTATTCTAGTTCAAAGACTCGCCCGGGAAAGAAAACTTCTTGAGATTGTTTTTGATGTAATCCGTGATGGGATTCTGGTTCTGGATGAGGATGATATTCTTACTTATTCCAATACAGAAGGTCGGCGTTTGATTGGACTGAAGGAAGGAAGCTCGGAAAAGATCTTTCTGCAACGGGCTGCACCCGAACTAGCACGGGCATTAGGTTTAGGAAGAAGTAAGGATGATACACAGCCAGAAGTTGTCATTCGGGAAATGCAGATTTCATATCCTGAAAAGCGGCAGATCCGGGCCTATGCGGTACCAATCGAAGATAGTATCGGGCAGGAGACCTCCAAGAATAAAGTGGGAACCGCCATTGTAATGACCGATGTTACCGAGGAAAAAGACAAGTTAAAGGCACAAATAGAAAGCGAGCGAATCTCAAGTATTATGGACCTGGCCGCTGGGGTAGCTCACGAACTTGGGAATCCACTGAATTCGATCAACATCCACCTTCAATACTTACAGCGTAGTCTGAAAAAAGAAAATTTAGATTCCAAGAAGACATCCAAGTCACTTTCTACCTGCATCAAGGAAGTTCAGAGATTAGATGGTATCATTGCCCATTTCCTTAAGGCCATTAGGCCAAGTGAGCCATCTTTCCAGAAAATCAATTTACTTTCGGTAATTGAAGAAACCGTTCGGTTACGGGAGAAAGAATTAAATAATAAAAAAGTAAAAGTTTCTATGGAGGCCGGAGTTCGAGAACCGATGATTCGCGGGGATGTGGAGCAGGTGAAGCAAGTATTCTTCAATGTGATTGGAAATGCAATTGATGCCATACCCGAGGGATCTGAAATCCGAATTATTTCCGGACTCGATGAACAATATGTATTTGCACAGGTGGTGGATCAAGGAAGCGGGATCTCCAAAGAAAATATCTCCCGGGTCTTTGAACCTTATTTTACTACCAAAAAGACCGGGCACGGAATTGGAATGATGATTGTTCATCGGATTATGCGTGATCATGAGGGAGAAGTTGGTTTAGATAGTAAAGAAGGTTCAGGTACGATTGTGACCCTGAAATTCCCCCGGAAATCACCCCGTCGTGGTTTGCTTGAATCTTCTGAAGAAAGTATGCAGCAATGAAACCAAATTTATTAGTCGTAGATGACGAAGAACATACCCGTGAGGGCCTTGAGCTTGCCCTTGAGGATAGGTTTGAGGTTTTTCTCGCATCAAGCGCAGAAGAGGCCTTCAACGCTCTGGACGCCGAGAAATTTGAAGTGGTGCTAACCGATTTAAGAATGTCCGGAGAATCCGGTATGAGTGTGATCAATTTTGCGGTTAAACATGCCAGCAATCCAATTTGTATCATGATGACCGCCTACGGAGAGGTCGATATTGCGGTGGAGGCAATGAAGCGGGGAGCCTTTGATTTTCTTTCGAAGCCAGTAAACCTTGAAAAATTGGAACTCTTAATCCAGCGGGGATTAAATGAACGTAAATTAAAGTCCGAAAATCACCAGCTTCATCAGAGGCTGGATAAAAAATTCAGCTTTGATGGAATTTTGGGTGAATCTCCCGCTTTGGAAAAAGTTCTGGAACAAGTCAAATTAGTCGGACCATCCAAGGCAACGGTTTTAGTAACCGGAGATACGGGCACGGGAAAGGAACTGGTTGCCCAGGCCATCCACCAAAACAGTGATCGTTCTCGTGGACCATTTGTTCCCGTACATTGTGCGGCCCTGCCCTCCAATCTTCTCGAAAGTGAATTATTTGGGCATGAAAAAGGAGCTTTTACCGGTGCCACGGAAAGACGGGTCGGCCGTTTTGAATCCGCGAAAGGAGGAACCCTTTTTCTGGATGAAATTGGAGAGATTGATTCATCCACCCAAGTTAAATTACTTCGATTTCTGGAAACGAAATCAATTGAGAGATTAGGAAGCTCAAAAACTTTAGAAGTGGATGCCCGCTTGGTATGTGCAACCAATCGGAATTTACAGGTAATGGTAAATAATGGAGATTTCCGGGAAGATCTTTTTTACCGCCTGAATGTTGTGACGGTCGATCTGCCTTCCCTTCGTGAACGGGGAGATGACATTGTCTTATTGCTCCACCACTTCCTAAACTATTTTGCAGAAGAAAATGGATTTGAGCCCCCAATCCTTGAAGAGGACGCAATCGCAACCCTCTTGCATTATCCATGGCCTGGTAATGTTCGGGAATTACGTAATTTTTGTGAAAACCTTGTGGTCTTAAAAAGAGGGGCAAAGATTAACCATTATGATTTGGATCCAAGATTCACCATCCAGGATCTGGAATCCCTTTCCGTGGGAACGGTTTCGGTTGTGGGAAAAGAAACCACGGCGCATTCCTTGTCCGTGGAAGAGAATGAAAAGAGATTGCTTCGAAATGCCTTATCACAATCGGGTGGTAATAAGACCAAGGCTGCAGAACTTATGGGAATCAGCCGCCGTACTCTGCACCGCAAATTAGTCCGTTGGCCGGAACTGGATTTGTAAGAAATCGGGGAGAAATGGCTGCTCGGGCTGGATTCGAACCAGCGACCAAGTGATTAACAGTCACCTGCTCTGCCACTGAGCTACCGAGCAATAAACCAATTATTTTCATTATGTATGACCGGCTTGGGTACTGCAAGAAATTTCTCTTTGTCTGTTAAACACAGGGCTTCTGGCTTATTTGTGAATGCTCCGTTATGCTCGTTTATGGCATGACAACGAAAGACAAGCTATGTCATCGAATGACGCAAAAATTAAACAAGGATTTAAACAAGGTTCTCAATATTATTACGGCATATTAATAATCAATACTAGAATAGGCTACTAATGAATAAACTAATAAGAATTCCGAACTTTTTGGACCGTGAAAATAACATGCTGAGCAGGATGAATCCATTTATCTGTAAGTGAAATCAAAGTGAGCTTATGTAATAATATTAATAATTGTTAATATATTATATAATTATACTTTTTAATTGATTCATATAGTGAAATATGCAAATTTGTAAGTATGGCAGAAAAAAAACTTGTGTTTCTAAATCCCCAAAACTTGACTTCCTGGGTGGTTAGGTTCCTGTGGTTGCACATATTTATTTCAGCCTTTACAGTAGTCGTTAACGCTTTGGAATTTGATTTTTTAAAAGACATTGAAAGTAAGTCATTTCAAACTGAGGAAGAGTTGATCATTGCAGGGGAATTAATTGAACAACTTCAAGTCGTAGCTACTATTTTGTTTCTGATCACTTTTGTTTTGGGTGGAATCGTTATTTTAAAATGGATATATCGATCCAACACCAATGCAGGTTTCCTTGGGGCAAAAGATATGAAGTTTTCTCCTGGTTGGTCAGTTGGTTGGTTTTTTATACCTGTCGCAAACTTATGGAAACCCTTTCAGGCGATGCAGGAAATTTATAACGCCAGTCTTAACCCGGTAAATTGGAAAGATTTGGAAAAACCTAAAATAGTACAGCAATGGTGGGGATTATGGATAATCTCTAATTCATTAACTCAGTTCAATAATAATAAAGCAGAAAAAGCTGAAACTATATCAGAATTAATAAATTTGAATCTTATATACCAAGCTGGTGAAGTACTTTGGATTATACTTTGCGTAACTTTTCTTTCCCTTGTTAAGAAAATTAGTAAATCTCAGTTGGAAAATTTTTCCTTACAGGAAAGTGAAAACCATTTTGAGAATTAATTTCTGATTGAGGCGGAGTTGATTTTAATCCTTAGGTTCGAGTTGTTCAAACCGCTTGTATCCATTTCAAGTGAACCGTAAATTTTCCATCCCGTGCTTGTTTAAAAAATTCCAAAGCGCCTCCCAAACATATCATTAAATATAATTCTATTCTGCCAAATCCCTTTATAGATGGTTTGGCTAAAAGTATTGGGGAGATTTCGAATAAATAAAATACTTGTTCTCCACAAAATTACTTCGCCCTTAGTACAGGGTAAAATATCAATCCAACGAGTGATCTAAATTTCTTTCTCTTCTTATAGGTATGAAAAAGGCCCCCGTTTCCGAGGGCCTTTAACCTATGTGCCTGTGACAATCGTTATAGATTGAAAGACTTCCCAGTCCTTGGATTGCCGTTCAAGGACTGGGTTTTAGGTCTTACATCCCAGATTGCCCGATCCGGGTGTAAAACAAGTCCAACATTATTTTCATAAGTCTTGAACTTGAAACAAACAAACGAAACCTAAAAAATCTTTAAATTGTGATTTGATTAGAAACTACTGGTGATGCCAAATGTGGCATTAATCGGTGCACCAACGGTAGCTTGATGCGTATCGTGAGCAGTTGGGAAGTAGAGCTCATCTGTTACATTCTCGATTTGGATTTGAAGACGAGTGTCGTTAGTGAGTGCATAAGCAGCACCTACATCAACTCTGGTGTAATCTGGCAGATACGGAGGATTAGAACCGTAACCAGAGCTATCATAATCGTCATTGTCGATTATACTTGAATCTTGGTAGATGACTCCGAGATTGAATGATAAACGGTCAGAAACTAGGTAGTTATTCCAAATTGAAAATACACTCTCGGGAGCTTCTTGTATTGCTCTTCCACTAGTATCATCTGCATCTAAGCTTGTGTATCCAGCACTGACGAACCAGTTATCGGTAATCGTGCCGATAAGTTGTAATTCAAATCCACTTATTTCGGAATCGTAAAATTTGTATGTTCCAGTACTGCCAATTTCACCGGCTAAATGTGATTCAATTTCGAAAATTGAAGCACTAAGATTTAGACCCATTGGTAGCTCGTATCTAAAACCAACTTCAGTATTTTCATAAGTATTTGGATCCATTGTATTATGCCATGATCTAAGGCTGGCGTATTGATCACCTGATATCTGAGAATAAGTTTCGCTGTAGCTAGCATAAAGCGTAGCAACATCTGTCACATCGAAAACTAGACCAATTCTAGGAGAAATCGTTTCGTCAGAATCTGTAAGGGTAGTTATAGTGCCAACTGGTGTTTCATAAAGCTCATGTACATCTTGAACATCATATTCCATTTTATCAAACCGAACACCTAAAATGATATCTAACGAGTCAGAAAGGGATATTTCATCTAACAAATACGCAGAGACAACAGAAAGTTTTCCTAAAGTCTTATCAGCAATGTCTTGTGTGTAGTCGTTAACTGTTACGGTACCGCTAGTATTTTCTCCACTCCCTCTGTTAACCATGAGTCTAGAAATGAAAAACGTTTCTTGATCAGGATCTAATGGTAAATCACTGTCGGGTGTCCACTGGGTATTATAACGATCATTGTCATTTGCAGTATCAATGTACTCTAAACCTGCAATAAGATTGTGAACAATATTACCCATCTCGAACTCACCATTTACTTCATAAGAAATGGATGATGTTTTGCGCTGAGTCGTATCCACATAACCGTCTAAATCGACCGTTCCTGCAGACGCATTGTATCCAGCAGCGTAAAAGTTTTGATACAATTTATCATGATCTGCGTGACTTAAGGATAGTCGACCACTTATATCATCAGAAAGGTCATGCTCGTAGATTGCTTTGAAAATATGAGCTTCATGTGTGGAGAAGTTCTCCTTAGGGTCACCAAAGACATAATCCTTAAGGGCTTCAACAGGCTCAAGGTTCGACCCGGTTGGAATACCTCGATCTATGAATCTTTCTTGACTGAGATATTCGTAAGAAATATCAAGCGTACTACCATCACCAAGAAGATACTTCATTGTTGGGTTTACTCCAAATGAATCACCGTAATAATAATCACGATGATTTTCCAGTTTTTCCCCAAACATATTGATTCTGAAGGCTTGATTTTCATTAACTTCATAATTGCCGTCCAGTTGAACATTTGTTTCGCCAAATGTGTCCACGCTTGCACTGACTGTATTGAAACTTTTACCAATAACTCCAGTTTTAGATACACGGTTAATTATGCCATATGCTCCACCGAAACCTGAAACCAGTGCGTTAGGTCCACGCAAAACTTCAACTTGTTCGATATTGTAGAGTGGGCGATAGTATTGAACATCGTCACGAATACCGTCACGATAGAAATCTTGGGTAGTGCGTTTACCACGAATAACCATGGCGTCTCTGTGGCCTTCTCCTTGAGAGTTTATAACCCCAGGCGTGTAATCGATGACATCACCAATGCTTTTTAAGCCTTGGCTTTTAATTTGCTCACTGGTCATGATAGATAAACTTTGCGGAATATCTTCAGTGGATAGGGATGTTTTTAAACCTGAAAATTTCGGTGCGACGGCATCAGAACCGACAACATTCAGGGGCGATAGTTCAGGCGCGTCCTTTTTCTGGGCGTGTCCGGTCGATGCGACTGCCAAACTGGCAAGCAACGACAATAGTAGTTTGTTTTTGTTTTTCATAATGGGTTAGCTTAGTTTGATATTGAGACTCAATCTCAATTGATACTGAGACTCATTCTCAGTTTTTGGGGAATATGTCAAAGCAATTCACAATCAAAGTGGGATTGAAGGCTATGGTTTGGCGTAGGTAATTCCGCTTAAACCCCTTTAAATTACAGGGATCTAGCCTGTCTGCCTCGCACTATCTTAGTAGAGAATAGCGAACCAAAAGGAGCCTTACAATTTTGGCAGTTTAAGAAATTCCCGAGCTTTATTTACCTTTTGCAATACTTCTTCTTGGTCGTTTCCAAGAAAGCTAACATGCCCCATTTTGCGCCCGATTCTCGCCTCCCTCTTCCCATAAATATGAAGGGAAGTTCCGGAGATGGACAAGATGTTGGACCAATCCGGTGTGGTTCTCGCATCGGGCCAGACATCTCCCAGCAAATTCATCATCACCACGGGTGAAAGTAAATCTGTGCTTCCCAGGGGTAAGCCCATAATTGCCCGTATTTGGTTTTCGAATTGAGAACAGGAACAGGCATTGATCGTATGATGTCCGGAGTTGTGCGGTCGGGGAGCGATCTCGTTTACAATCAATCGCCCGTCCGAAGACAGAAAAAATTCAACCGCTAATGTGCCCACATACTGAAAAGCATCTGCAATTGCCAGAGCTACAGTTTCCGCTTGCTGAAGGATTTCCTCTGGAATTCTTGCGGGTACGATGGAGAGATCAAGTATGTGATTTCTATGAATGTTTTCAACCGGATCATAACATACCACTTCACCCATGGCGTTCCGGGCTACGATTACTGAAAGTTCAACATCCAAGGAAATGCATTCTTCTATCACCACACGTCCGCCGTCAAATTTCAGCCATGCTTTCTCCAGAATGCTATCCTTGGAATCTCCGGAGAGTTTAAGCTGTCCCTTCCCGTCGTAACCAAATTCCGCAGTCTTCACAATTACATCCGTCTTTAACTCCGCAATTCCTGTCTTAAAAGAATGGAGATCGCAGGCGATTCGAAAAGGAGCACAAGCAAATCCATTTTCGGAAAGAAAAGATTTTTCTCTTTCCCGATGTTGGCAGGTGGTTACCGCAAGGCTGTTAGGATAAAGTGGGATTCTTTGCTCTACTGCTTGCAGGGTATCACTGGGTAAATTTTCAAATTCAACGGTTGCCACTTTTACCCTGGAGGTAAAAATTTCCAATGCTTTGGGATCATCAAAAGGAAGGTTCAATAATTCGTCCGCGGTAGCGGCCGCTCCCGAACGGTCACCACCTGTCCAAGTGAGAACCTTAAATCCCATTCTTCTGGCATCGAGGGATAACATGCGTCCCAACTGGCCCCCTCCTAGGACGCCAATCCATTCATCGCCTCCGGTGGACATGATTAAGTTTCCTGGGATGGAAGTTCGCTTGCTTCGATCAACTGTTTTTGTTCTTCCCTGAAATCCTTAAGCTTTTGGGAAAGTTCTTCATTTCCCGCAGACGCAAGCATGGAAATGGCAAATAATGCGGCATTGGTCGCACCAGCCTCACCGATTGCAAAGGTAGCGGTCGGAATCCCGGCGGGCATTTGAACAATGGAAAGAAGAGAATCTACCCCTTGAAGAGTTCTGGACTTCACCGGCACCCCCAAAACTGGAAGGGTAGTCATGGAAGCAGCCATACCCGGTAAATGTGCTGCCCCACCCGCTCCGGCGATGATACACTTGAGCCCACGAGACTCTGCAGCCTTGGCATATTCATAAAGCAAATCAGGAGTACGGTGGGCACTGACCACCTTGGCTTCCCATGCAACCCCGAACTTGTCTAAAGTTTGGGTTGATTTTTCCAGTGTGGGCCAATCTGATTGGCTCCCCATGATTACTCCCACGCTAGGTGTACTTGAATTTGACATCCATTAAATTGATAAGAAGCAAAGACAAGCAAGCAAGATCAATTCAACTCAGAATTTTGAACTTTTTAATTTTCACCAGATAATGGTGCGAAATGGATTAAATTTTAAGAACTTTGGATGAGCAAGTTTTGATGGGTGCATTTTGAATGAATGTGAACTAGTATTTAGGAAATATGAGAGGTTTTTTCCTAGTGCTAAAAATTTTGCTATCTTCACCATTTCTTATTTCAAGCACCGGGGTGAGTTCGAATGCACCTGGTGTGATCTTCTATGCTGGTATTGGAGAGGCTGATTTTGGAGAAGATCCCCATGCGGTACATGGAATTGGCACGTCCGATGGCGGTTATGTGGTGGTGGGCAAAAGCCTAGATATTTCGGGGTCAAGCGACGCTTTTGCTTTAAAAGTTGTTCCCAATAATTGGTCGGGGTATCTACACCTAAGCCCACCCAGTGAAGCAACCAACGCTACCTGGTCTTGGAGCCTTGCTCGGGGAGAAAGCGGGAAACAGGATGGATTTAATCAAGTTGCGGAGGTTGGAAGTGCTTTATTTCTCGCCGGTTTCAAGGGAATCTCGGATGGAAGTGAGGATTCATGGTTAGTAAAGGTTGACCCAAGCACAGGTAGTGTAATTTGGGAGTACACGCTTTCGGAATCCCAAAGTGGAACTTCCTCAGCATTTGAAGTGGTACACGCAACTTCCCAAGGAGGGTTGATCACAGGGGGTGTGACCGAAGCAGAAAAAGGAGGGTTGGAGGGTTTCAAATCCTATGGGAATCCTTCAAGCGGAACCGCATTTGTTGCCTATTATGGCCCGTCCTTGGTTCAGGCAAGCAGTATGCCAAGTGGCCCGACATGGTATCAAAATCTAAGTGATTCTCTGACAGTTAAAGCGGTTCGCCCCATTGGAAACACCGGGGAGTTCATGGTCCTGACTTCAGGAGTAAATTATCCCCATGAAGCCATGCTAAAAAAGCTGGATTCTCAAGGCTCCTTGTTATGGTCAAAATCTTATCCTTCCAGAGGGGAACCAACCGACCTATGCGTGCTCAAAAAAGCGGGAGAACTTCAAGGGTTTGCTTTTTGTGGACATGGTGGAAAGACTTCTGGAATTTTAGATTCCTACCTTACTGGACTCGATTTGAACGGTACGATCCTGTGGTCTCAGGAATTTGGTGATCCGGTTGGCGGAGTGGACAAGTTTGCAGGCTTGGGTGCAGGGAATCCTTTGTTAATTTATGATGAAAGCTGGGGAATACAGGCAACTGATGATGGAGGCATGATCGTTGCCAGTGGAACAGGAATTGAAGGGTGTCAACCTTGGCAAGGTACTGATGCCAATCAAACAAGGATTTCCATCTTAAACGAATGCCAGGCCGACCCTAGAAACGATTGGAGAGGTATGATTACCAAATTTGACCAAAATGGAAACATGGTATGGCAAAGAGTGGATTCCTTCCTTTCATCCGAGGGAGACGCAACGGTCTCATCTGCGTGCGAATATGTTTCCATCACTTCAGATGGAAAACTGTTATCGGTAAATGATGAAGCTTTTGGGGTCGGTATCCTAGTACTGGAAGCGGACATTTCATCCAGTCCAAATATCTTCTCAACCAGTGGAACGGCATTATCTGGAAATTGGCGATCATCTGACTGGTTTGGCTCTTACTTCCCTACTGCTTCTGGATGGATCTACCATATAAATCATGGATGGATTTATTCCCTAGCAGGAAGTTTGAACAGTATATGGTTTTGGAAAGAAGATTCTGGATGGCTTTGGACTACTCAAAGCTTTTACCCCTGGACTTGGTTCCATCTAGGGCAATCCTGGAAACACTTTAATTCATCTAATTCAACCTGGAGTGGAGCAAATAATTAGGCGCTCATTATTTTGCTTATAAAGCACACAATTATTTAGATCTTTTAAAATTTACATTTGGTCTCGGGTCAGAACCATTCGAAACTTCACCAAATCTTTTCATAAATTCATCATTGTAATCATTATGAGCACTTTTTCAGACTAAGGATTAAAACCTAAATTGGACAATTTAGGACTCTTGTTTGCAATCATACGAAATCTAATCTAAGGAATATTCTATGATATTAATAGTTGGTGCATTGTTGGGCTTTTTCTCGGTTGCTTTTGGTGCTTACTCCGAACACGGATTGCGGCCCAAGGTCAGTGATGAGGAGTTTCGCATGCTGATGACCGCAATTCGATACAACCAAGTTCATGCCTTAATAATTTCGGTCTTGGGACTCATTACTCTACCTTCCAGTTTTTTAAATAACCACCTCTTTAGATGGAGTGGATTTTTGTTTATCGTGGGTACCATCCTTTTCAGTTTTAGCATCTACATCTCGATCGGTTTACAAATACCCAGCCTATTATACCTGACCCCAGTCGGAGGTATTACCTTAATGGTTTCTTGGTTGTTGTTGGCTTATGCAGCTTACAATTCCAAAAGAATTCAGATTTTAATGAATAGCTTATAATTTGTCCTTGGGTTCAACGATTTAACCGATTGACCATTAACCAGTTATTTCGGTATGTAATTTCCTGATCGCTCCTGTAGTTCAATGGATAGAACATTGGTCTCCGGAACCGAAGATCTGGGTTCGACTCCCAGCGGGAGCGCCACTTTTTGTTTTGGTACTTACTTATTTCCAGATATAATAATAAGAATGAATTTAGACTCACTTAATCCCCTCAAAGCAGAGCTTGAAAATCATCCGATTTTTGATCGGATTAATTCCTTGGATGAATTGACAGTTTTTATGGACCATCATGTCTTCGCGGTTTGGGACTTTATGTCCTTACTTAAGAAACTGCAGTATGATTTGGTACCGCGTGGTTCTCCCTGGTTACCTAATGCCAATGGTAATTTAGTACGATTTATTAATGAAATCGTGATGGAAGAGGAGTCTGACCTTTCCTATGCAAAAGGAGAGGCCACGGAGTACTCCAGTCATTTTGAAATCTACTTGCAGGCGATGAGGGAGGTTGGGGTATCTACCGATAAAGTAGAGCAATTTCTTTCGATTGTTCGAACCGAAGGGTTAATGCCTGCTTTAAACTGGTCCGAATTACCAGATCCATCACGGATTTTCATGAAGCACACTTTTGAATTAATCAATACTGGAAAATCGCACGAGATTGCTTCTTCCTTTGCGATTGCCCGGGAAAGTGTGGTTCCATTAATGTTTCAACGAATCCTCGACCAATCCCAACTTAGCTCCGATCAAGTTCCCGTCTTCCGATATTATTTAGAAAGGCACGCCGAACTGGATGGGGATCATCATGGTCCAATGGGCATTCGTTTATTGGAAAACATGTGTGATGGAGACCCCATTAAGGAGTCAGAAGTTGTGGAACAAGCAAAAGCCAGTATCCAACAAAGAATCAAGTTCTGGGATGGAGTTTTGCAGGTTTTACCTCAAGTCGCCGTTCCGGTTTGAAGAAATTACCTAAGCAAGTTCTATTTCAATCGTAAATTCGTCCCTAGCCGCAGGAGGAACCATTCGAACCGTTTTGTTCTCAGGGGCATTAGGCGGAGACATCCAAGGTTCGACGCAGAAGTAGGGTGACTCTGGTTTGGTCCAAGAAACAAAGGTCAACCGGGATCCAACCTCTGCTCCGCCGACTTCTGAAATTCGCAAAGTTTCTTCCCCATTCAGCAGGGAAACTTCAGCACTTGCTTCTTTAAGTTCGTAGTAGATTGAATTGATTAGATTCGGATCTTCCAGAGTCTGTGTCGTTGGAATAGATACTCTTGGAGTCATCATCCCTCCTTCCAGGTATTGGAACACCTTTTTGGCTTCGATCGAAAGTTTATGGTCAGAAAGGGATAAGTCTTTTCTCCAAGGGACTTGAAAATACGGGTGTAAACCAGCAGACCAAGGGATGGGTTCCCGGCCTTCATTTTCTAAAATAAGGCTAATTTGAAGGGTTAATTCTAAAAAATGATAGATGACGGTGAAAGTGTAATCAAAAGGGTAAAAGCTTTTCATTTCATCCGTTTGAATCAGTTCTACTTCAAATCCCGCTTGATCAATTGAACGAATTTCGAAATTTGAATTGTTGGCGAAACCATGGGTTGGCATGGGCTTGTGTTCGCCGGTGGGAAGTCTCCAAAAATCTTCTTTTCCTTCCAGAAAACATTTCCCTGCGAAGGGAAAAAGGACTGGAATGCCACCATTTACAGATGAAAGTTTTGACTCTTGGTTGTCTTCTGGCCAATGGACAACATCGCGTACGGAACCATAGCTCATATTGATGTGCCAATTAAGTAATTGAGCCCCTTTTTCAGGTGAAGCGAGAAAGGTAGATGGACCTACATCCCATCTTCGAATCTCATGGTTTTGGTATCTGACCTTTTCCATAACATATCAATTGGCGTTTCTTTGGACTTTGCGCAATGCCAATAATCCGATTATATAGGATTCTTTATAATAATGTTTAGATTTTTTAAACTACACCCGTTTTTCCTATCCCTTTTTTTGTTTAAGACGCTGATTCCAGCTTTGGGGGAATCAAATGTCACAATTGGAATAGATGCGAATGAAAGCACTCCAAACACGGAACGCACGGTTGCTAGTTCCAGTGCAAGTAAATCTCTGGCTTATGTAATTCCGATTAAGGACCAAATTGGACCGCCCATCCTGGACATTCTCAGGCGTGGCTTAAAAGATGCGATTCGCGATAATGCTCAACTTGTAATACTGGATATGGATACCCCTGGGGGGGAGCTTGGAGTGACCCTTGAAATCATGGAGGAAATCATCGAGAGCTTGGAAAAATTTGAAGGCAAAATAATTACCTATGTAAATGATGAAGCCATTTCTGCAGGTGCATACATTGCCATTGCGACCAGTGAAATTGCGTTTGCACCCAATTCTCAAATTGGTGCCGCGGAAGCAGTCAGTGGGGGGGGTGCCAATATTGACTCCTCCATGAAGCGAAAAATAAACTCTTACCTAAAAGCAAAAATCAGAAACTATGCAGGAGGCCATCGATACCGCTCGATCATAATGTCGGCAATGATGGATGCCAATGAAAGCTTACTGATTGAAGGAGAACCACTAAAGGCTCAGGATGGAAGCCTAATCAAGAAAAGTGGAGAATTACTAACCTTAACTGGAGAAGAAGCCTGTAAGGAATATGGGGATCCCCCTGCCCCCCTATTAGGTTTTGGAGTTTTTGAGGATGTTCAGGGTATTTTGGATCAAAAGTGGGGGAAGGGAAATTATGAGGTCGTGGAAATGGAAGTGAATTGGGCAGAAGAGATCGGTTTGTGGCTAAATGGGATCGCCCCGATCTTATTAAGTATTGGCTTGGTTTGTATCTTTGTAGAATTTAAAACCCCAGGTTTTGGAATTTTTGGCGTTGCAGGCATAACCTTGCTTTTAGTATTTTTCGGGTCGAAATATGTAGCTGGGCTTGCTGGCCAAGAAGAATTAATCATCTTCTTATTCGGGGTTTGTCTGGTGCTGGTGGAAATCTTTTTAGTACCCGGTTTAATTATTCCTGGCATCATTGGATTTACCATGATGATAGGAGCGATCTTCTGGGCAATGGTGGATGTTTGGCCCACACCTGATTTTACTTGGAGTGTGGAAGTATTCCGTTTACCCATACAGGAGCTTTTACAGACTATGGGAATCACCTTTGTTTTGGGATTTCTGGTCTCGATAATCCTACCAAAAACCCCTTTGTGGAACAGTTTGGTTTTAAGTGCCACCTTGGGACGCGATTCATCAGAACAAAAAGATTTGGCTAACACGATTCGAAACTTGGAAGGAAAAAGCGGTCTGACCATTTCAGAATTATTTCCCAGTGGTCAAATTGAAATAGACGGTAAGAGATTTGAAGCAAGATCAAGCCTTGGGAAAATTGATAAAGGAGAAAATATCAAGGTGGTCAAATGCACAGAATTTGATTTGTTGGTAGAAATAGAAAATCCATGACAACGGTTCTTGGAATTCTGGTTATCAGTTATGCATTCATTGCATTTGAAGCAATTGTACCTGGCGGAATTCTGGGAATTTTCGGTTTTATCGGGCTATTTATAGCCGCCTATTTTGCCTACCTTGAGTTTGGGGGCTGGTTTGCTCCTGCCCTTACCTTTTTAGGAGGTGGTTTAGGTGCTTTACTTTTGGTTTTTTTAGAATTCAAATGGTTGGCAAAAAGTCCTTTAGGAAACAAGTTATTCCTAGGAAAAGTGGTCAGTGGAACCAGTAATAAAGTTCAAACGGACAAAGATTTGGTCGGTCAAACAGGCGTAACTTCAACCGATCTGCATCCAGAGGGGTTGGTCAAAGTAGATGCCGCTGAATACGATGCGTATTCTGAAGATGGATTTTTATGCAAAGGTACCCATGTCCAAGTTACTGGAATGGATAGCTTTAGAATACGGGTACGATCAAATTCCTAATTACAAAGATTGACCTCAACCTTAAAATTTATCATCAAATATACTAACTATAAACCATAACTATGACCTTCAATTTAATTATCATCGGATTACTAGCAGTCATCGGCATTGTTATTTCGCTAGTTGTCATTTCATTTTTCAACACCTGGCTCAAAGCCTTTCTTGCCAAGGCAACCGTAGGATTTACCACTTTACTTGCAATGAGACTTCGGGGTGTTCCCGTTGGCCTCATTGTAGACGCGAGGATTACTGCAGTTAAAGCTGGGATTCCTTTGGAAACCGATCAATTGGAGGCACATTATTTAGCGGAAGGAAATGTGGTGCAGACGGTACAAGCTTTAATTGCTGCCCTTAAGGCTAATATAATTCTTGAGTGGGACCGTGCCTGTGCCATCGACCTAGCAACGAGAGGTACCAGTAAGTCTGTACTGGAAGCGGTTAGAACTTCGATTAATCCAAAGGTTATTGACTGTGTCATCGAAGGCAGGGACACCATTGATGGTGTGGCTAAAGATGGTATTCAGGTTAAAGTAAGGGCACGAGTTACCGTAAGAAGTAACCTAGACCGATATGTTGGTAGTGCCCAAGAAGAAACCGTAATTGCTCGGGTTGGAGAGAGCATTGTTTCCACTATCGGCTCATCCGAGAATTATAAAGTGGTGCTTGAAAATCCTAACTCAATCACCGAAAAAGTTTTGGACCGTGGTTTGGATCAAGGCACGGCTTTCGAGATCTTGTCCATTGATATTGCCGATGTTGATCTTGGAGAAAATAGGGGTGCGGCCCTTCGTTCTTCGCAAGCTGCAGCAGATAAAGAAGTGGCCCAGGCCCAAGCCGAGATTCGAAGAGCTGCAGCCGTCGCCCTAGAGCAAGAAAATCAAGCCAAAGTACAAGAGATGCAGGCTAAACTTGTTGAGGCTGAAGCTCAGATACCACTGGCTATGGCCGAAGCTTTTCGCAGCGGAAATTTAGGAGTGATGGATTACTATCGCCTTCGGAATGTAGAGGCGGACACCGAAATGCGGGAAAATATTTCCAAAGGAGTTGAATAATAACGGTACTTTCAGTTTTTGTTATCGTAACTTGAAGAGGTAGGGAATTATGCCAGATATAGATACCCTTTTTATTATCGGTTTGGTAATTGCTTCCATTATTGGAAACTTATCCAAGAAAAAAGGGAAACAACCGGGTAGAAAGGATAAAGTACCTGGTAAAAAAATGGAGCCGGATCAAAATCCAACTCTTGAAGATGTCCTGAAAGAAGCATGGGCTAACTTTAAAAAGCCCCAAGAAATAACCAAAACTGATACCCAGCAGGTAGAACCTATTATTCCTGTTTCCTTACCGCAAGAAAGGGTGCAGGAAAAAGTGAGGAAAAGCTACAAGAATGAAAATACATCCCTACACTCACGGACTAAAGAACTACCAAAAAATCACTATCAATTAGTGGAACAAAAGGGTAAGTTTCCAACCATCAAGTCTGATTTATTTAGTAATAAAGCATCCTTGAAAAAAGCATTTGTCTTAAAAGAAATATTGGATCAACCGGTTTCTATGAGGAAATCTTCCCTTTAAGGTTTTTGCTTCCTTTTTTTGGCGGCCGATCTTTTTGTTCTAAACTCAATACCAGTCCTTTTTGCATACACTTTTGATTCCATTTACAAGTGTTTGGAAAGAGGCATTTCTTTTCAGAGCAATCCCAGTTTGATTTGGTCTTATTCATAGAACACTTTCTCAGTTTGAGTACAGGGTTTTAATCCTGTTGTAAACCCAAACCTTATTTCACTGAACCTGGTTTTGCGTTTGGACTGAGCACAGATTTCGAGCGAAAAGACTCCTTCGATTTTATCCAGAAACTTAATATTATGAGCAAATTAATGAAGATAGAAATCAGTTTGCTCTTTTCTAACATATACCGCGAACTAATTTAAATTTTTGACCAACCTATAAAATATAAAAGTCTGAACCATGTTCCGACGCTTGTAGATTACAATTTTATTAATTAAGTATAATTAATTTTCATTAACTCTTAAATACTATGAATGGAATCAGTTCTAGAAGAAGCTTCTTACACTCCTCCTGTGCTTTGGCGTTGGGATTATCTGGCCTACAAATAGTTGCTCAAAATGATAAGCGTAATTTCAGTAGCGGATACGGAAGCTTAAAATCTGACCCGAATCGAATTCTCGATTTGCCAGAAGGTTTTCACTATAAGATCATTGGTAGAGCTGGAGATGCAATGTCAGACGGATTGATTTTGCCATCAAAGCCGGATGGAATGGCTTGCTTTTCCGGGAGTCATCCAGAGGAAGTTGTTGTTGTGAGAAATCATGAGGTCGACCCTTCCGCAAAATCATCTGAAGGTGCGTTTGGAAAGGGAAATATAAATGCAAGTAGGATTGATCCAAATTTGATTTATGATTCAGGAAAATCTTCCCCTTGCTTAGGTGGTACCACCACATTTGTCTACAACACGAAGAAGCAGAAATTGAGCAGACAATTTTTAAGTCTCGCTGGGACAGTCAGGAATTGTGCTGGTGGACCAACGCCTTGGAATTCATGGATTTCCTGTGAAGAAACGGTTATAGGGAAAGGAGGACCATGTGCGATGGATCATGGCTGGTGTTTCGAAGTTCCAGTTACAGAAAAGGCCAAATTAGCAAACCCAGTTCCGCTTAAAGGAATGGGTCGATTTAATCACGAAGCGGTAGCGATTAATCCAGATTCCGGTGAAGTTTTTCTGACCGAAGATAGGCATGAAGGCTTACTTTATAAGTTTGTTCCCAAACAAAAGGGAGTTTTGGCAAAGGGCGGTGATTTATATGCGTTGAAAATTTGTAATGTACCAAGTTTGGATACCAGAAATTGGAAGTCTCATAAAGTTAGTGTTGGACAAGAGTTAGAATTGGAATGGTTGAAAATGGATGAGGTTGATTCTCCGAAGGACGATTTGAGGTTTAGGGGATTTCATAAAGGCGCTGCCTGTTTTGCCAGAGGAGAAGGGATGTGGTACTCAAATGGAGCCATTTATTTTGCCTGTACCAATGGTGGGAAAAAACAGTACGGACAAATTTGGAAGCTTTCCAAGGATATGCTACAGTTATTTTCAGAACCTAATAATTCAGACCTGGTAGATAATTGTGACAACATTACAGTTGCTCCATGGGGTGATTTGATTCTCTGTGAAGATGGAGGAGGCAGGCAATATCTTGATGTGATCACTTCAACTGGAAAAATATTTAAATTTGCTAAAAATGCGAAAAGCTCTGGTGAATTTGCGGGTGCAACCTTCACTCCCGATGGCTCAACCTTGTTTGTGAACATGCAACATGACGGTCTTACCCTGGCCATTACTGGCCCCTGGGATAAGCAAATAGGCTAATCTAATTGAGCTGAAGTATCTCTTCTAAAAGACAAGGGTTTGAGTTTAGGCTTTATTGGGGTCAAGCCTTTGTCCTTCAGCCTTTCTTTATTTTTTGCAATTTCAAACCACTTTTTTGACATTTCTTGAACAAGCTTTGGGTTTTTATTTGAAAGGTCGTTCAGTTCGGTACGATCCTTTTCCATGTCGTAAAGCTCCCATTTACCACCCTTTGCCGAAACTAATTTCCACTTTCCCTTTCGAAGGGCCCGATCGGTACCGAAATGAAAATAAAGAATCTCATGTCCATCTCTCTGCTTGCCTTTAAGAATAGGAAGGAGAGAACGACCTTCTAAAGGGTCTATTTTTCGATCACCAACCTTTTTAGGATACCTACCCTTTCCGATTTCAAGGAAAGTGGCCATGAAATCTATCAAATGAGCTGGTTGCTTGGTAATGCTACCAAGCTTCGCTCGGATACCATTTGGCCAATGTGCTATCAGTGGAGATGAAATGCCTCCTTCATGCTGGTTTTGTTTGTACAACCTGAAAGGGGTATTGCTTACTTGAGCCCATGACGCGTCATAAGTCCAGTAAGATTTGGGATCCCATGGTTTAAGATTCCTTCCTTTCGTCCTTTCAAAAGGACATCCTCCATTATCGGCACAGAAAAGGAATAAAGTATCATCGAAAACTTTTCGTTTTTTGAGGTCATCGATTAATCTACCGACATCTTGATCTACAAGATCGATCATCGCAGCGAATACTTCCATTCTTTTGGCTTCCCATATTTTTTCTGAGTCTTTAATTTGGTTCCATGCAGGGACATGCGGAGCACGAGGAGAAAGCATAAATTTTTTAGGTATGAGACCCGTTTTAACTTGTTTGGCATACCTCTTTTTCCTCAATTGGTCCCAACCGGCATCGTATTTACCTTTATATTTCTTTACTGCTTCTTCGGGGGCATGCAGTGGGTAATGAGGTGCATTGTAGGCAACATACAGAAAAAAGGGATCTGAAGTTGGGCTAATTTCTCCCTCCTTAATAAAGTCTAAAGCAAAGTCAGTAATCGCATGGGTTGTGTAGAAAGGTTTCCCATTCAAATTTTTAGGAACAGCCCAATCTTTTCCATCCAGTCGAAAAGAATTATCTCCAGTGAAGAAGTTACAGGCACCTGAAAGGTGGCCCCAATATCTCTGGAAACCAAAATCAGTTGGTTGCTTGCTCAGGTGCCATTTCCCTGACATCCAAGTCGAATATCCAGCAGGTTTTAAAACTTCGGCGATCGTAGCACCTCGATTGAGACTGCTTGAACCTGCCTGATCGCAATACAGCCCAGTGAGTAGAGAGACGCGTGAAGAATGACATTTTGCGGTATTGTAAAATTGGGAAAACCGTAATCCATTGCTTGCCAAGCGGTCTAAATTTGGAGTCATAATTTCGGAACCGTAACAGCCCAAGTCAGAAAAGCCCAAGTCGTCCGCCATGATAAGGACAATATTCGGCCTTTTCCCATAAAGATATACGGAGGTAAAAAGAACAAGGATGGATGAAAAGATAAACTTCATGGATTTACTTGGATTTATTGAGTCTAGATTTGTATTCAGGACGATTTTTCCATTGAGGATAAAACTTTTGATAATCCGGTAAATCCGTCCAGAAAATTCTCGGCGGTTGCCGCAGAACTTTTCCGGATGGATAATCCTTTCCGTTGACACTCATTTCAATGGATTTGCGCGCTTCGACTAAGATCTTTCTAAGTCGGATGGCTTGTGGGTGTTGAGGGCGAAACTCATCGGTTGATTCAGATGAATCAGTAGAAAGGTTAAATAATTCGATTTTCCTGCCTTTTCCATTGGGTTGCGAAATAATTTTCCAATTATTATCAATGATTGCCATTCGTCCCCGGCTGCTGAAAATTAATGGCTTCTTTCTTTCTGAAATGACTGCATTAAAAAGAGGCGTGAGGCTTAATCCGTCGATAGGTTTCAGCATGGATGATTCTGATATTCCTGCGATGTCTGCGAGTGTGGGAAATATGTCAACGGAGCCAGCAGGGTATGTGTTAATTTGTTTCGGTTTAATTTTTCCGGGCCATTCTATAATTGCAGGAACTCGAATGCCTCCTTCATACAAGCTACCTTTATAATCCCTTAATCCACCGGTTGTTGAAGGTTGAATCTTTGGAAGGCCCCCATTATCGCTAGTAAACCAGATCAATGTATCTTGATCGACCTTCATATCTTTGAGGCCTTTTCGTAGAGTACCCAGACTTCTATCCATAGCCTTCAACTCCGCATAGTGGGCTTTAGAACTTTGATTCAAATTGCTGAATTCTTCCATATCTTGATCTAGTGCCATCCAAGGGCTATGTGGCGTACCGTACCAAATCACGCAAAAGAAAGGCTTTTTGACTTTCGCATTCTGCTTCATGAATTTGAGGGCTTCTTCGACAATGATCTCTGAAGAATCTCCCTTAAACTCCTCTATTTTTCCTTGCCTGCTCATGATCGGATTTAGATCAAAAAAATTGGTTACGGAAAGCCATTTCTCAAAACCAAAAGCTTTGGGACCATGTTGATCCGTTTTTAATATTGGAACGCCAGGTCCGCGTAGTCCGCATAGATGCCATTTCCCAAAATGTCCTGTTGTATATCCCGCTTTCCGAAGGGCCTCAGGTAGGGTTTTTTCCTGCTTTCTTAAGGCGTAACCATGGTCAAAAACTCCGGTTCGATCGTGTGTTCTACCTGTTAGAATCGTTGCCCGTGTTGGAGAGCATACAGGCCCTCCAGCATAAAAACGATCAAAACGTAATCCGTTAGATGCCATCTTATCTAGATTTGGAGTCTTTAGCACAGGATGGTTGTAATATCCGGTTTGCCCCCATCCTTGATCGTCAGTCATGACCAGAACAAAATTTGTTTTAGCTTTTAAAGCTAGTTGAAATCCAAAGACAAAAATATGAGCGTAAAGTAAGGTTTTCATAGAATATTATCTGGAGGAGTAAAATTATTTTACGATTAGATTACCTTTCATGATTGTCCAGTGTCCGGGAAAACTGCAAAGGTAGGGATAAACCCCTGGTTTTCTTGGAGCCTTAAAGCGTAGAACCTCAGTCTCTCCTTGCCTGAGCATCTTGGTATGAGTAATGATTTTCTTTGATGCAGGAATAAACTGGCCATCTCGAGCGGTATTCGGATCTTTGGCCATTTCATTCGCAGCAAGTCCCACTTCCTTAAGTGAATCTGGTTGAACCAGAACAAGGTTGTGTGGAGTGGCGTCTGGATTGGAAAATTCAATTCGAATGGGTTGATTTTTCTTGGCCAGAATATCCCCGTTTGAAGATATCTTATATTCTCCAAGATTTGGTTTCATCATGAGCTTAACCGAGAACAGCATTCTTTCTTTCAAGCAGGAAACTTTTACCTTTAGTAGGTTTTTTTGGCGATCAAATTTGTTATCCGATCTAGATTTTTCAATCTTCACCTCCTGTTTTTTCTGTGCACCCAAAAAATTATAAACAATAGGCTCTTTAAATTTGGAATCTCTTGGATCCCAAAATTTTCTCATCGGAGCTGATCCGAATGAAGTCTTAATGGCATAGCTGAGGTGTTTATCGTTGGGTTGGGCGCTTATAACCTTGAGAGTTTCAAATGCGTTTTCGGTTCCGATATAACTACAAGCTATTGCTGCTTCTAATCTTACGAGGCCACTTTGATCGAGAGCTGCTTTGGTGAGTAGGTCGTCTCCTTCTTTGCTTAAAGAATGCCAATGCCTAAGTTGGCGAGCTGCTGCAGCTCTCGCATTATGATTTTCACATTGAAGTAATTCCGAAAGGAGATGAATATTTGATTGTTCAACATTTCGATATGTCCACATAGCTTCGACTTGATGATGCCGGTGGCGTGGGTCTTTAGGGTCTAAATTCTTGATCCACTGATCAAGTGCTCTTTTTACTTTAGTGGGTTCCATTTCACGAATTTCCCTTTTAGCCCAGTAGCGATAGCGATATTCGGGGCGCTTTAGAAGATTGAGGAGTTGTGGAAGGCTTGAACCATAAATTTTTGGCGGGTTTACAGGCTCTGCCCCTTTGGGCATGATCCGCCAAATACGCCCAGATTTTCGATCCCTTCTTTCATCCCTTAACGAATATTGGGCATGTCCTTTTACTGGATTATACCAATCACATATATACATTGCTCCTCTTGGACCATATCGCAGATCTACCGGAATAAAACTCAGGTTAGAGGAAAATATAATGTCAGAGACATATTCTTCCTCGAAACCATAGTCGTATTCCTTCCACTTCAACAACTCGACTCGGTTGGTTGATTTGTATCGAACCTTTACCATCATACCTTGTAATTCCTCAGGCCAATTCGGGAAATCAATAAATTCTTGCCCGCAAACCCCTGAATATGCCTGAAGACCACTCGGTCTCGGATGTTGCTCTGGGTAAGGAGGGTCCAGGGCATGATGTGCTGAGGCAAAAATTGGATAGCTGGCTACATGTTGACCCCAGTCATCAAAAGTGACACCCCAAGGATTGGTGCTTGGGTGAGTACCAAAGGCAGTTAATCTATGATGTTTGGGTTCCCACGCGAACCAACCACTATTCTGCTGCCTCACGGGACCATATGGCGTTTCCACTTGGGTGTGATGAAAGATGGATTCCCGAAAGATTAGATCCCCGTCAGGGGTCCATGCAAAGTCATGAAGGGCATGATGGGAATCCTCGCACCCAAATCCGGTTAGAGGGATTTCACGGTGGTCAGCTTTACCATCTCCATTCGTATCCTTCAAAAAAGTCAGATGGGGTTCTTCGGAAACATATACCCCGCCATCTCCAAACTCAAAGGACAAAGGCACATTAAGACCTTCGGCCCAAACGGAACTTTTATCGGCTTTCCCGTCTTTATCGATGTCTTCAAGAATGATAATCTTGTCATTGGGGGACTGTCCTGGATAAACATGGGGGTAAGTCGTGGAACAGGAAACCCACATTCTTCCAAGACCATCCCATCTCATCTGAATCGGGCAGGCAAGGTCAGGGAAATCCTCTTCACTTGCAAAAAGGGAAACCTCGAACCGAGGGTCAATCTCAAAGGCGGCTTTTTCATCCTGGGGAGTCATCCATTGATTGGCCCCTCTGCTCTCTTTGGTTATTGGTAAAGGAGGGACATTTGAGTCATTGATGATAGGGTTAGGGTTTAAGCCCATGACTAATTTGTGAATTCTTTGATCACGATTCGAAGTCATAATGTCAAAATTTCTCATCGCGGGTAAAAAATCAAGATAACCATAACTTCCTCGCCTGCCGCCAGTGTAGTAGAAAGTATTTAGCGGTCTATAACGAAAAAAGTGTTGTGTGTTTTTCTCAATAACTGCTGCTCTTACATCTTGATCTAACGGTGGAATTGATTTAGAAAAAATACCCTGAAAAAGGATCTTTGAAAACTCAAGATAACCGATTTCATTCAAATGACATCCATTGACGGTAAGATCATCTTTCAGATCATCCATCCTGGAGAGTAAGGACTGAAAACTATTCACGAAACCAACCTTTTCAGCCTTCGCTACTTTTTCCATTATATGAGTGTAAGTTTCCAGGTTCGCGTTATTCATGTCTGCAGCATTCACTCCCGCTACATTTTCATTCGGAATGGGAGAAACAATAACAACCTTTGGTCCAGAAATTCCGTCGTATGTTTTAGATTTTAAATCATTCAAAAATGTAAGAAAACGAGTTTCAAAGTCCTTCTTACCCTCGTTGCCAGCAAAAGATTCATTAAATCCAAAAGCAGCAATGATCAGGCTGGATCCAAATGAAGTGAGATGTTGTTCCATATCTGCAAAATTATCTGGTCTTGGTTGGAGATCAATTTCATCTGCTGACCAAGAGAGATTTCGCAGGATTATTTCATGTTTAGGGTGTGCCTTTTGTATCAAAGCTTCAAAGTGACCAAAGTTTCTCATTCGGTCGAAAAGAGTGTTACCGATTAAGGCAATTCTCTCTTTTTTATCTAAAGTGATCGGTAGTTTTGTTTCTCTGGCAGTGATTGGTTTGGCCCTTTTGGCATTCTCAGCAAACATGGCAAAATTTCTAAAATCCTCCTCTTCTCCTAATAAAAATAGAGATATTAAAAACATTAACATCAAGGCCAGGTTCCTAATTGTATTCATTTTTCAAATTTATGTTTTGGTAATAATACCTTAGATTCGAGATACTACATTTATCAATTCTGAGATTGTAAGGATGCGAGCAAAAAAGGCTTAACACCCAAAAGTATTTTTCCAAATAGAAGAGAATTTTACTTGAATTCAATCTTAGATTCTGGACCTAATTATAACATGCGTTCTTTAAATCATTTTTTAAAAATTTTTCTTTTCCAATTAATTTTTGGGTCCTGCCTTTCAGCTCTACCCTTTGGCACCCAACCGAACATCATTTTAGTGATCACCGATGATCAAGGCTATGGTCCAATAAGAAAGCACGGTAATCCGTGGATCCAAACACCAAGCCTGGATAAGTTGCACGGCCAAAGTACCCGCTTTGAAAGGTTTCTTGTCAGCCCGACCTGCTCCCCCACCCGAGCCGCACTCATGTCAGGTCGTCACCCCATGAAGAATGGAGTAACCCACACCATCTTGGAAAGAGAGCGTATGGCCCTGAATACGGTGACCCTTCCACAAGTTCTTTCCAAGGTGGGATATGTGTCGGGAGTTTTTGGGAAGTGGCACTTGGGTGACGAAGAGCTCTATCAGCCCCATAAGCGAGGTTTTGACGAGGTTTTTATCCATGGAGCAGGTGGAATAGGCCAAGCCTTTAAATGCTCTTGTGCGGATGTACCCGGAAATAAGTATTTTAACCCAACCATTCGCTCCAATGGGTCATTTGTGAAAACCAAGGGTTATTGTACAGACTTATTTTTTACAGCTGGATTAGCTTGGATTAATAAGATGAAAGATGAGGAAAATCCCTTCTTCGCTTATATCACTACCAATGCTCCCCATGGACCTTTTATCGCCCCACCTGAAAACACCAAGCGATTCACAGATCTTGGTTTCTCCGAAAAAGATGCTGGATTTTACGGAATGATCGAGAATATCGATGAAAACATAGGGATACTGATGAATAAGCTAGAAGAGTGGAACCTAAGTAAAGATACCATCCTTATCTTCATGTCTGATAATGGTTCAGTCGGTGGAATGGTACGAGAAGACATAAAACTTGGAACATCGAAGGACGGGGTGCCAATGAGAGGTTTCAATGCAGGAATGAAAGGCACGAAAGGTTCAGCCCACGAAGGTGGAGTGCGGGTGCCTTTCTTTGTTCGTTGGCCAGGCAAATTCAAGGCGGGTCAAGCGATCGACAAGATTTCTGCCCATATCGACCTTTTTCCAACCCTTGCAGAGATTGCGGGAATGGAGCAATTGCCCGAGGGCCAAGTCGAGGGTCGTAGTTTGGTCCCCCTGCTCAAGGACCCAAAGGCTAAATGGAAGGATCGCTATTTTTTTACCCAAGTAGCTCGGTGGAAAACGGGATCTGAACCCACGGATCACATGTGGAAAAGTTTTGCAGTTAGAAACCAACGATTTCGCCTGGTTGAGAACAGCCTGTACGACATGAAGAAAGACCCCGAGCAAACCGAAGATATAGCGGACAAACACCCGGAAAAGGTTCAATCAATGCGTAACGCCTACGAAAACTTTTGGAAGGAAGCTCGGCCCCTCATGGTAAATGAGGATGAGCCGATGTCCCCTACTCGACCCTTTCATGTTCTCCATGCTAGGCAATTGGAGGAAAGTGACATTCCCGATTGGAAAGTTCCAAAGTTTTAAGTCATTCTTGATCTGATCTTTTTAAAAGCGTGATATAACGCCCTTTTTAAATCATTAGTGTCGATGGGTTATTTAAGTAGCGGTGTAAATCCGATTCATAAGGCTTGCATGACTAGGTCCTAGTTGGTATAAACTTCCGCTTAACTTTTTTTACCCCTTCTTCATTATGTCAGAACTAAGTGAATTGACTTTACAAGTTTCTCCGCGAGAGAAAACAGGTCGCAATGCATGTAATAGCATTCGAAACGCAGGGAAAATTCCCGTGATCTTATATGGCAAGGATTTAAATAAGCCTTATTCTGTGGATGATAAAGAAACCAGAATGTTGCTGAGGCGAGCTTCCGGGACTTCTTCTTTATTTAGGCTGTTAGGTAAAGATGGTGAAGAGGAACTTGTACTCATCAAGGATTTGCAAAAAGATCAAATCAAAGACAAAATTTTACACATTGATTTTATTCAAGTTACTCGGGGTGAAGATCTTCAGACAAAGGTTCCACTGGTAATTTTAGGAGAGGCTAGTGGAGTCAAGAATGAAGGTGGAATTCTTGAAGTCCTTGCAAATGAAATTGAGATCAAATGTCGACCCAGTAAACTGCCATCCCAAATTGATCTTGATATTAGTGCCTTGGATTTAGGTTCAAATCTCCAAGTAAGAGATTTGGTCGATATTGATGGAGTGACCTTTATGGACTCCCCTGAAACGATGCTTGTTTCCTGCGTGGGTAGTGCAAGCGGAAGATCCGATTCCGAAGATGAAGATGGTTCCGCGGATGTTGAAGATGCAGAAGAGGGTGAAGGTTCTGAAGGGGAAACCGAGGAAACCAAAGAAGGCTAATAATACTCCTCCTTATGAGAAGTGACAAAAGTAGCAATAATTGGACTCGGCAATCCTGGCCCAACCTACCAGCGAACTCGGCACAATGTAGGATTTTGGTTGTTAGATCGGTTTGCTGAGGAAAATAATTTCACTTTTAGATTCGATAGTAAGTCTGACTCAGAAATTTCGGAGAACACATGTTACGAAAAAAAAATCATGCTAATTAAGCCAATGAGTTTTATGAATGACTCGGGTTCGCATCTACTTTCCCTTCTGCGATCCAATGGTTATGAAAATAATCCGATTGTAGTTGTACACGATGAATTAACCCTTCCATTGGGTGGAATCAAAGTTTCATCTATAGGAAAGGGTAGCGGTGGTCATAATGGGATTAAGAGCATAATAGATTCGGTTGGAAATGCTTTCATCCGTATTCGTATAGGTATCGGTGCTAAAAAAATTCCCGAACAAACCCTTTCGGAATATGTTTTATCAAAATTTTCGAAGGAGGAATCTTTAATTCTAGAGAATAAAAAACTGCACTTTTTAAGTGCGATTCAACTGGTAATCGAAAAAGGAGTGGATGCAGCAATGAATCTACTCAACCAAGAAAAACAAACTCAAATTACACCATGAACAAAAAAAATTATCTTGCTACTATCGTCTTTGATCCACGGGGTTCAGATGGTACTTCCGATGAAATGATCCCTAAACTTAGTGAAGTTATAAGCGATTCTGATGGAGAAGTAATAAAGGTAGAAAATCAAGGAAATCATGATTTCGCATACCCCCAAAAAAAGGGGTTATCAAATGCGACCTATCTTCAATTTGAAATTACTGGTCTTCCATCAACCCCTGAAACAATCAAGCAAAAGTTAAAACTTGAAAAAAAGGTTGATCGTGTACTGATCGAATGTTTGTAATAAACTTTTAATCTTTTTATCTAATGGCCTCCCTTAATAAAGTTCTTTTAATTGGAAATTTGACTCGCGATCCCGATGTTCGAATGATGACCAATGGCCGACCAGTATGTAATTTTGGTCTGGCACTTAATCGTTCTTACAAAGATGCTGAAGGAAATCGCAAAGATGAAACGACTTTTGTAGATGTAGAGTGTTTTGGCCCCAGGGCAGAAGCGATCGGACGTTTCTTTACAAAGGGTCGAGCCATTTTCGTTGAAGGTAGGCTCAAACTCGATCAATGGGAGACAAAAGAGGGCGAAAAAAGAAGTGCCATTCGGGTCGTTTTAGATAATTTTGAATTTGTTGATTCACGACAAGAAGCAACCGGTGCGAACTCTGGTCCATCAGGTGACAGAATTTCCGCTCAAGAGAGCCCACCAAAGGAGAAACCGGTAGCCGATTCCAAGGAAGCGGACCCGGAATTAGATGAAGATGTCCCTTTTTAATTTTTACCCCTCAGAAAAATGCCACAAACAGAAATATTGTTAGTTGAACACATTGATAACCTCGGTTCCGAAGGAGATGTAGTGAAAGTCCGTCCCGGATTTGCTCGTAATTTCCTATTGCCTCGCGGTAAAGCGGTTCCATTGAACCACGCGAACAAAAAAAGGCTAGATGCCCTTAAAGTATCCAGAGCGGCTCGAGAATCTGAAGATCTACAGAAGGCTCAAGAGATTGCAAATAAACTTGCAGACACTACAATCGCGGTAGCGGTCAAAACAGGAGCAGGAGGCAAACTGTTTGGTTCCGTAACCGCAAATCAAGTACTCGAAAAACTCGAAGAAAAAGGATTTAAACTAGATAAAAGGCATTTCACAAAGTTCAAACCTGTGAAGGAATTGGGTCCAATACCTGTAAGTATTTCACTTCATAAGGAAGTTTCCGTAGAAATAAAATTAGAAGTAGTTTCAGAGAACCCTATTGAGGAAGCTGAATAATTATATTCATTGAAGAGAAGAACTATTCGAATGCCATCATCTCCTTCTCTTGTCCAAAACGAAAACCAACCAGCTTTCAAAAATGAATCTGAGGGTTCTGCTACATCCTCAAAATTAGACGGCAAATCTCTGCCCAGTAATGTAGATGCCGAACAGGGCTTGCTTGCTGCATGTATATTAGATAGCTCGGGGGAGGTAATTGGTAGGTGTATCGAACAAGCCGTAAGCCCTGATCACTTTTACTTTCACAACCATCAACTTATTTTCGATGCCCTCCTTCAACTCCATCATGAAAATAAGGAGGCAGATGAAATTCTAATTGCGGAAAAGCTCTCCGCTTCCAATAACTTGGAGAAAATTGGCGGGAAAGATGCCTTATTTGAATTGTCTTCCCGGATAGACACTACGGCACATGCTCCTTATTGGCTGGATCTTGTTAAAGAAAAAGCAGTGTTAAGAAAGTGTATCTATGTGGGTTTTGAAATTATAGACGGAGCGAATCAAGTCCAAGGAGATATCGACGATTTTCTGGCTAGTATGGAACAGAGAGTTTGCTCCTTGGGGGATGAGCAAAATGTTCGAACATCTGTTCCTTTTCGTGAGCCCATCCAGCATGCCATGGAGCAAATTCAAAGAATGCTTTCTCATGAAGAAATGGATGGGTTGCATTCGGGTTACAAGGATTTGGATCAACTCACAAATGGGTTTAAGCCGGCAGAGATGATCGTAATTGCAGCTCGGCCTTCCGTAGGTAAAACTAGCTTAGCCATGAATATCGTGGAAAATGTTGCCTTTGCACCAAAATATGAAGCTGATCCCAAGAACATCTTGGTATTCAGCCTTGAGATGAGTGCAACTTCTCTGGCTATGAGAATGATATGTGGCAGGGCGAAGGTAAATATGAACGATCTCCGGCGTGGCTTTGTCCCTAAACGAGATGCAGAAACTCTTAATGCCATTAGTAGAGAATTTCAGCAGGCTTCTTTGTGGGTAGACGATACCAGTGGACTCAGTATAAATCAGATTCGTGCCAAAGCGAGGCGATTAAAAACAAGAAAGAAAATTCATTTGATTGTTATTGATTATCTTCAACTTATTTCTGGTGATGCTCGTGCTCAGTCTCGAGAAAACCAAATCTCCGAAATTTCTAGAGGACTTAAGGCTATGGCTAAAGAATTGGATGTGCCTGTCATTGTTCTGAGTCAACTAAATCGGGACTCTGAAAAAGAGAGAAGAGATCCGAGGCTTTCTGATCTTAGAGAGTCTGGATCTATCGAACAAGATGCCGACATTGTCATGCTCTTGGGAAAACAAAGAAAAGGAGAAGACATCCGAGAGGTTGACCAAGATCAAGATGCAGTAAATTCCGATGAGGATTATGAACCTATTTCTCTTTTGTTGGCAAAGCAGAGAAATGGACCAACCGGTAGAATTAATCTCGCATTTCGTAGAAAATTTACGAGGTTTGAAGTTCTTGAAGGAGAACCAAGACTAAATTAAACGAAATGATCCATAGATTACGACCGCTATTCCCCCTGATAATGCTTTTTTCCTGCATTGCTCTTTTATGGGCTCAGGTTGTTCCAGCAGGAAAAAAAATAACCTCGATTGAAATTACTCTGGAAGGTCCAAATACCTTGGGCAAGTCCTTTTTATTACAAAACCTACAGGTTGAAGAAGGGATGATTTATGACCCAACCTCGATTGATAAATCCATACGCAACCTAATTGCTACTGGCTCGGTAGATGATGTTAAAGTTTTCTACGATCCTGATAAATCATCTGAAAAAGGGGTGGCACTCATTTTTAAAGTTAGGGCTAAACCAAGAGTCCGAAAAATTTTGTTTATGGGAAATGATAAACTTTCCGATAAAAAATTAGAAAAGACCGTATCCTTAAGTGTGGGAGATTTGTTTGATGATTCAACATTCAAGGCGGATCAAGTTGCCATTGAAGAACTCTATTTGGAGAAAGGGTATTGGAATGCCTCCACCTCTAGCGAAATTAAGAAAGTAAGTAATAATGTTGGGGTAGATGTAATCTTTAAAATCGAAGAAAACGAAAAGCGTAAGATTAGAAAGATCGAGTTTTCTGGTAATGAAATGCTTTCGTCCAAAAAACTTCTCAAGGAAATGGAAACAGCACCTTGGAGATTTTGGAGATTCTGGTCCAAAAGATCCCGGTATCGTCCGAGTATACTAGAAGAAGACCTTAATAAGCTTAAAACAGTCTATAGAAATGAAGGATTTTTGGATGTTGGTATTGAGCAGAGTGGTTTAGAAATTAAGCCTAATGGAAAAAGTAACCTGGATTTGACTATTAAAGTTGATGAAGGAGATCGCTCTTTCTTCGGGGACTATCAAATTGTAGGTAATGTAGTATTGAGTTTGGATTTCCTTATGGATGACTCCTCTGGCGACAAGGATAGTCGATTCGAGATCAAGAAAGGCGAGCCGTATTCGCCTGCTATGCTGAGTTCAGAAATTTCAAGGTTGCGCCGTAAATACGGAGAGAAGGGATATCTGGATGTTCGAATTCGTTCGGTTAGAACCCCTAATTTAGAAACCAATCAAATTGATTTAAAATTTGAAATTACCGAAAACAATAAATTCAATGTAAATAGCATTCAAGTTCGAGGTAATGAGAAGACTAAAACAATCGCAATTATCCGGGAGCTTGCTCTAGCACCAGGAGAAACCTTTGACCTTGTGAGAATGGAAACAAGTGAGTCCAGGCTCAAGAATACTCGCTTTTTTGAAAAAGTTGACTTAGACGACGAACCGATAAATTCTTCGGATCCAGAGCTAAAAAATAGTCGCAGAAATCTGGTCGTTGATGTGAAAGAGGGAAGAACGGGCCATATTTCATTTGGGGTCGGGTTTAGTACGCTTGAAAAAGCCATGATGTTTGCAGAATTCCGACAAGGAAATTTTGATATAATGAGATGGAGAACGCCCCACCCTCTTCAAGGGGATGGCCAGAAATTCCGGTTGAGGTTGAAATTAGGTTCTCGTAGTAATGAAGTACGATTAGCTTTGGAAGAGCCTTGGTTTTTTAATCGTAGATTAGCAGCAGGCTTTGAAATATTTAGGGAGAAATCTGACTACTACAGTTCTTATTACGACGAGATGCGGGCAGGCTTTGAAGTATATCTCCGAAAGAGAATATTCGAACTCGTGGAAGGTAGGTTGTTTTATCGTTTTGAGGATGTTGAAATAAATGATGTTAGTACGAGTGCTCCGCCTTTTATAACTCCGGTTGACCTAAGTATATCTAAGGTGGGCCTGACATTGAGCAGAGATACTCGAGATAGCATTCTCTTTCCCAGCGATGGTAGTATTTTTACCCTTAGGAAAGAATTTGCCGGAGGAATTTTCGGAGGCGATGCGGATTATGGAAGGTTGGAATTTCAGGGAGCCCGATTTATGAGAACGTTTGATCCTATGGATCAGGTGCTCTCGATTATGGGTAGAGTGGGTACTCTTGGAAGGTTCAACGGTGAAGATGCAGATGTTCCTTTTTTCGATAAGTTCTTTTTAGGGGGCCCTTATAATCTGAGGGGTTGGGATTACAGAGATGCAGGTCCCCAAGTTACAGGTGAGCCCATGGGCGGGAATTCATATTCTTATGCCGGGCTTGAATATACTTTTAAAATCGCAGACCCGCTCCGCTTCGCATTTTTCTATGATGGAGGATTTCTTCGAACCGATGACTTTAAATTCTTGCCTGGAGATGGGAATGAAGGTTGGCATGATAATTGGGGTTTAGGCATTCGTATTATGGTCATGGGAATGCCATTACGACTTGACCTAGGATTTCCAATTAGCGACCCTAGTGGTAGCGGAGGCTCTCCTCAATTCCACTTTTCTGGAGGAACTCGTTTCTAAATATACTGCTAAGAAATTAATCTTTTATGAACATATCAAAAATCATCATTCCAACTTTTTTATTTTTAGTTGGATCATTTCTTAACGCTCAAAAGATTGCAGTTGTGGATGTGCAAAAGACTTTTGATGGATACCAGAAAGTTAAAGATGCACGCGAGCGCCTTGACCGTTCAAAGAAAATCGCAGTGGAAGAACTTGAGATTTTCAAGGACGAATTAGAAAAAATTGTCAAGGAATTGAAAGAGATGGAAGAAAAACTTCGTAATCCAAATATTGAAAGCTCCGACTTAAAAACCAAGTACCAAGAAAAGCTAAAAAAAGCTAAAGAAAAGCAGGAAGATATGGTTGCTTACGATAAAAGAGCAAAAGCGACGATCGCCCAACGGCAAAGAAACCTACTGGTCGAACACTTGGATGATATACGAGACGCGGTAAAAAAGGTCTCAACCGCGAAGGGTGTGGATCTTGTCGTCAATGCTTCTGAAACTCAACTTGGTGTTTTTTACTTTTCTGAAAAGCTTGATATCACCAAGGATGTAATTGTTACCCTGAACGCAGGGGCAAAGAAGTAACGGATACTAGCCTTTCAGTTAAGTCTGAATTGTGAAATTTAAACTTAAACTGAATGACATTTTGGGGCTATTTCCACAAGCCTTGACCCAAGGTGGATGTAACCATGATTACTTGTCAGGCATAGCATCACTGGAAAATGCCACAGAGGGTGATCTTTCTTTCCTTGGTAATTTAAAATATAAATCACAAGCTGGAACTTGTAAGGCTTCTTTCTTGATATTACCCATTGATTTTGAAGGTGAACCCCGAAAAAATCAGATCCATTTACGAATGGAAGACCCTTCCCATGCATTAGCAGTCATTTGTAAATTTATTGAAGATAAGTTGTTGCCTTCTCCCAAGTCCGGTGTTCACCCTACGGCATTTGTTGAGGAAACTGCAGTAGTTGATTCATCTGCATCCATCGGGCCATTCTGTTTTATTGGCTCCAATGCTATCATCGGGTCTAATACACAAATCCTATCTCATTGCCATATTGGGGATGGTGCAAGCATTGGAAATGACAGCAAATTACACCCTGGTGTCAAGGTATTGACCAGATGTAAGGTGGGAAACCAAGTTATTTTAAATGCAGGGGTTGTTCTTGGCTCCGAAGGGTATGGTTTTGACCAGGTAAAAGGCGAAAATTTAAAAACTCCACACCTCGGAATAGTAGTAATTGAAGACAATGTTGAAATTGGTGCAAATACTTGCATTGATCGAGCTCGGTTTGATGAAAGTAGAGTTGGAACAGGCACTAAAATTGATAACCTTGTTCAAATTGGACACAATGTACAGGTAGGTAAAGATTGTCTCATCGTAGCCCAAGTGGGAATTGCAGGTAGTGTAAAAATCGAGGATCAAGTGATGGTTGGAGGACAAGCGGGTTTTGCTGGTCACATAACCATTGGAAAAGGGGCAAAGATAGCTGGACAGGCAGGCATTACAAAAGATGTCGAGGCTGGAGCTTTTCTAAAAGGAAACCCCGCGCTTCCTGTCCAATTAGCGCAAAGAATTGCCATTTTACAAAGAAAACTTCCGGATTTATTTAATAGGTTTGCTCAAATAGAAGGCAACAAGTAGGTCATTTTAATGCAAAACGGAACAGGACTTAAAATTTTTAGCGGTAAGTCGAACCTACCTTTAGCCCAAGAAATTTGTAGCTACCTTGGAGCTTCTCTTGGAGATGCTTTAGTCACTTCATTTCCAGACAGTGAAAGCTTTGTCCGTTTTAATGAAAACATTCGAGGAACCGATGTTTTTTTAGTTCAGTCAACCTCTTCGCCAGCAAATCATAATGTCATGGAATTGCTTATTATGATTGATGCTGCCAAAAGGGCATCAGCTGCAAGAGTGACGGCAGTGCTTCCATTCTTTGGCTATGCTAGGCAGGACAGAAAAGATCAACCCCGTGTTCCAATTACTTCAAAGCTGGTTGCCAACCTGTTAGTAGCAGCTGGGGTCAATCGAGTGCTGACCATGGATCTTCATGCGCAACAAATCCAAGGTTTTTTCGATATACCCGTAGACCATCTATATGCGTCTCCCGTTTTCTTTGACGAATTAAAGTCAAAGGATGTCAGTAATTTGACCATCTTTTCACCTGATGTTGGTGGCATGAAAATGGCCAATGCTTATTCTGAAGTACTAGGCTGTCCATTGGGTTTTGTTGCCAAAAGAAGAACCGGTGCAAGTACCGTGGAAGCGATGAATCTTGTTGGAGAAGTTGAAGGCCGAGAAATTCTTCTTGTCGATGACATGACGGAAACTGCGGGAACTTTGACCGCTGCAGCAAAATTATTGAAAGAGCGCGGAGCCCAAAAAGTAAGTGCTCTTGTCAGTCATTGTGTCTTAAATCAGACTGGGAAGGATAGATTAAGGAATGGTAATTTGGATGAATTAATTACCACAAACAGTGTACACATGGATACTGAAGATCTTCCGATTCGACAGCTTAGTGTTGCTCCTCTACTTGGTGAAGCGATCAAGCGTACGCATACCGATAACAGCATATCCACCCTTTTCGAAGTCAAGGGATTCTAAAATAAAGGTCTTCAAAAATCTTTATTTAAACAAACCCAGAGCACACAATCGCTTATTAAGTGTGATCAAAATTCTTCTATTTCTATCCCTCTTCTATTTTCCTTTTCTGCTGGGTGCAGAAATCCTGAATCTAAAAATAGATGGATCAGATTTACCCAGAGATCAAGGCATAGCAAAACATAGTTACGCTTCGATCTTAAAGGATTCAACACCAGCGGTTGTTTCTGTTACCACTCAACAGTTTGTCCCGCTAAGATATTCAGGTTCATCTAATCCACTTGAGAACTTCCTACGCCGTTATTACGGGCTTCCAGAACTAGATCAACCCGTTATGGAAAAAGTTCCTTCAGGCATAGGGTCGGGAGTTTTAGTAACTTCTGAAGGTCACGTGATTACTAATGCTCATGTGATTACGGATCAGAGATCGGGTAGACCGGTAGAAGAAGTTCTGGTGCAATTGGCAAATAAGAAAGAATTTAAAGCAGAAATTATAGGTTTTGACCGATCTACGGATGTTGCGGTGTTGAAGATAAATACTGATGAGCCCTTACCTTTTGTGGTCCTTGCAGACAGTGATCTTTTACAGGTTGGAGATGTCGTTTTTGCTGCGGGTAACCCACTCGGGATCGGGCTTACTGTTACCATGGGAATTGTTTCCGCAACGAGGAGAACGGAGTTAGATGTCTTTCGTGGACAGCGTGGAGCTTATGAAAACTTCATTCAAACCGATGCATCCATCAACCAAGGAAATTCAGGGGGTGCTTTGCTGGATACCAAGGGCCGTTTAGTCGGTATCAATACCGCAATTATTTCACAAACAGGAGCAAGCATTGGAATAGGTCTAGCAATTCCAGTAAATATGGTACGAAAGGTACTCACTGATTTTGTCAAAGCAGGTTCAATAAGACGTGGATTTTTGGGAGTCGAACTTACTGAGTCTGAAAACTTGGACGGAGCAATGGTTGGAAAGGTGGTTCCGCAAAGTGCTGCTGACATCGCGGGTTTTCAAGCCGGAGATGTAATCATAAAAGTCGGAAAGACTTTAGTTTCTTCGGTGAATCAGTCTAGATTAGCTATTTCTCAAACGGAACCTGGAACGAAGTTACCCATTGTTATTCGAAGGAATAATGATGAGATTACATTAAGTGTAACTTTGGATCTATTAGGAAACAGTACTGAACTTCTTATTCCTGGAATTACACTGAGAAGCTTATCGTCTTCAGTAAGAAGTGAATTTGGGCTACCAAGTTCTGTACGTGGTTTGGTGGTCACAAGATCCACTGGAGAGGAAAAGACATTCAAGAAGGGGGTGGTGATTGTGGAAATCAATGGAGTTCAAGTCACCTCGATCGAAGAAGTAAATAAAGAGCTTAAAAAGGGGATTAATCGGTTTTACGTTTGGTATCGAGGAAAATATTATTTTCATGCATACCGAATTCCGTGAGTTTTATGCTGCTAACTGCCGGGCTTAATTGCCGGAAGTTTGGCCAATTCATCTGGAAGAGATTCCGGTTCATAAGTAGGAAAATTCATTTTCAGTAATCCAAAGTAGGGAACAGTAAGGGCTAGTTTTTCGGTAGAACGGTCGACTAGGCTGACTGCACCGGTTAATTCGCAATTTAAGCCCTTTATAATCTCAATAGCTTCGGCTAATCTCCCTCCTTTGGTAACGACATCTTCCACTACAAGAACTTTGTCTTCCTTTTCCAATTTGAAATTTCTTCGCAATTCAAGCTTATTATCAATTTTTTCAAGAAAAACAAAGCGAGCATTCAATTGTCTTGCAACTTCTTGACCCATTACCAGTCCACCCATTGCGGGTGCAGCAACAGTATTGATGTTTTGGAAAGGCATCTCCGCGATCATGATAGATGCCAGCCGGGTTACTTTATCCATATATTGACAGACTTGTGCACACTGAAAAAAGTGTCCACTCCTCATCCCTGAACGAAGAATAAAATGTCCTTTGAGCAGGGCGTTTGTTTCTTCGAAAATAGATAATATTTCTTCGCGGTATTTTGACATGTTTTGAAAAATTGAAAAATTGATAATTTTCTACGTCTGGAAACTAATTTGATTAAAAGATAGCTCAAAGCGTAAAGTCCAATGCCATACCTTGATATATTTTATTCAGGAGAGCGACAATTTCTTCTAGGATTTATCTAGAAAGGAGTAAACAGGGACTATACCCTTTTTGAAGTTTTAACTTAAACTACTCAGAGTTAGCCCAGCCTATGTTGATCTCAGGACCAATGACCCGAAGTTGCTGTGATATTTGTCGAAGGTCATCGCTGACTTTCTCAATCTTTTCATCTTTGCTTGCCCTAGTGACCTCTAATGACTCCGCAGCTTTCACATATGATTCTGATGGTTTGAAATTCTCAATCTTGGAACGGTATGAGCCAGTATCTTTGGAAAATTTATCCAAGCACTTCTGGCAACAAAATGCTACTTTTCTACCTTCAAAAACGAGTTTATGATCTTTGGAGATTACTTTTTGTGAAACAGGACATTTTTGATTAATAACCTCCTTATCCTTCGAGACAGACCCTATCTTTTCAATCCCTTGTTCTAGAGAATGAATCGCCTTGATTTCATTTTGTGTAACAATTTTAACTTTTTTTGACAATTCAAGATGCTTTTTTTTAAGTGAAGCAAAGAGTTTTGGGTCAGCAAATGACATTTTTAAATCTTCTGCCCCTTTGGGTGTAATCTTCGTTTGCCACAAAAAAACTTTATTCAAATTTGGTAACTTCTTTAAATTCGAGATGGATGCGTCAGAGATATTAGTACCGTATAAATTTAAATATTTAAGTTCTTTTAATTCGGCCAAAAAAGGTGAAATATCATCGGAAACCTCAGAATTTTCAAGATGAAGACGAGTAAGGTTTTTAAGTTTTGCTAAATAAGGGCCGCACTTATCAGATACTTTGGTTCTGGCGAGATTGAGCCAAAGTAATTGGTCTGCGACCGGCATTAGCATTTCGAGCATTTGATCATCAAACTTTTTTCCAAGGTAGGAAGCATTTACATAAAGGGCATTGGTATTCTCGGCGATCGGCATGATGAGCACTCCCGATTGACCGATTGAATCAATAATCTCATCAGGAGCTTTCGATACAACAGGGAGTACAGGTTTTGCTAAATCGATTTCAGAAATTACTTTTTTGGGCATATTCTCCAAAATATAATCTGCAGCTTCCTTGGTTATTGAATCGAGGTCTGAAATTTGAAGATCAAAAGAGGCCCCTAATTGGATCCATGACTTAATAACTTTAAGTTCAGAATTAGTAATAGGGTGATGTGGCTTCCCGTCTTCGAGTGGTGGCATTGCCTCTTCGTCACTATTGGGAAGGGTGATCCGATATATAAGCTCACTTGCCTCGGTATCTCCTTTGACGATGATTTCATTGCCGGCGCTGCGTCCGCCTTTTAATAAAAATTCTTTTTTATCCATTCGAAGTTTTCCCTTTTCCTTATTTTCCCCATGGCAATGCAGGCACCTAGCTTCGAATACAGGTGCTATCAAACTATCATAAACTTTTAAGTTGTGTTTAGGCTGACTGGAAACTTCAGCATGAACTTGTAAATAAATGAGAAAGGAAAGTAGTTGGATCAAAAACTTCATTAGATTATTGGAAAGCAAAGGATTAAGCGTATAATTTATTTTTATGAATTCGAATAGGCAAGTTCAGACAGAAGAAGAATCTAATTTTACAGATTGGAGTCGTGAACTCTGGTTCGCTCTTATGTTCGTTTGTATTGGATGGACGGTTTGGCCTCTTATGATTTATTTTCTCGGTCGTGCCCTAGAAATCGAATATTTTATTTCCTTAACTTTGAGAGTCTGGGCAGAAGATAAAGTTTATGGTCCAATAACCGATGGAGGCTTAAGGTCTTTGTCTCGTCTGCTTTTGCTTTTTTTCCCATGGCTGTTTTTCTTTTTCTTACGCTTTACTTTAAACCTAGCTAGAAAAAAGAATTTAGCGTCCTAGTTCCCAACTACATTAAGTTGGTAGCTACAAAAGGAAGAATATTTGCCTGACTTCTCCAGTAATGTTTCATGATTTCCTTGCTCAATAATCTTACCATTTTCTAAGAATATTATCTGATCGGCTTCTCTAATCGTACTCAAGCGGTGGGCAATGATTAAAGTTGTATGGTTTTTAACGAATTTCGAAAGGGCTACTTGAATGCTTCTTTCGGTTTCAACATCAACACTGGATGTAGCTTCATCTAAAATCATGATCGGGGATGATTTAAGAATGGCACGGGCAAGTGTGATGCGTTGTTTTTCTCCCATACTGAGTCGTATGCCCCTTTCACCTATATGGGTATCGATTCCCTGGGGTAGATTAGTAACAAAATCATGGGCACTTGCTGCCTTCAATGCATTCATGATGTCGAATTCCCCCGAAGCAGGAGATGCTAAAAGTAGATTCTCCCGTATGCTTGCATCAAAGAGAAAAGGGTCTTGAGATACGAAACCAACATTTCCTCTTAGCTGAGTAAGACCTAGCTTACGTACATCAATGCCACCAACAGTAACTGCCCCTTCGGTCACATCATAGTATCTCAAGACCAAGTTTGCTATGGTACTTTTTCCCGCTCCGGTTGGACCTACCAGTGCGGTTGTAGAACCATGAGGAATAGTAAAACTTAAATCATCCACAAGTTTGCTTCTTTGATTGTATGAGAAGGAAACTTTTTCAAACGAAATGGTTTGGTTAGAAGTTGGAAACTTAATACAAGTAACTGGATCCTTGATATCAATCGGTGTATCTAAAACTTCAAAAACCCTCTCACCGGATGCCTTTCCGGCAGAAATTAGATTATTAATAGAGACGAGTTGCCTAACTGGCTCGTAAAACATGTTTGCATATAGTAAAAATGCAAAAAATTGTCCGGTCGTAAATGAAGGGTCAGTCTGTAGTAAATAGGCACCCATTCCTACCACAGCAAGTATACCAAGAGAGGATGTAAAGCTGGCACTAGGTCCTTGGATTGACCACCGATACATTGCTTTTAGTGATTTTTTTTGAAGAATTTCTCCAATATCTCTGAACCTTTTCTTCTCTCTTTCTTCTAATGAAAAAGAATGAATCAATCGGTTCCCTTGAATGTTTTCTACCAACAGGGCATTTAAATCTCCAGAAGCTTCACGTACTTCCTTCCAATTCTTTTTTGAGACTTTTGCATAACGAAATGCCATGATTACCAAGATAGGCAGCGGAAGGAAAACAAGAGCGGCAAGCCTGGGTTCTTGACCGAACATCATAATAGTGACTCCAAAAAGAGTAAGGATTGAAATTACACCCTGTTCAGTCCCGTCTAAAATAGCCCTTTCAACATTTTGCACATCTTCAACAACCCGGGATGAAATATCTCCACTCTTTCTTTGATCGTAAAAGCTTATCGGGAGCTTAAGAAGCTTGTTGTGTAGATCTTCTCTTAGTTTGAGGATCACCCTTTGTTCGAGTTTATTATTAAATCGAATTCTCAAAGAATTAAGTAATTCCTTGATAAAAAAAATAAAAGCGATCCAGTATACCCCATTTAATAAGTAGTCATTTGAGTTTTTGCCTTGCGTGAAAATGCTGTCTAGCACTCTTTGTATGAGGGTCGGAACAATAACGGATAAAACCGTCATCATACACGCTAATAAAAGAGTGAAAGAGAAAAGGAGCTTGTGTTCAAACAAGTACTTACTAACCCTGCGAATGACCTTTTTATTACGTTTTTCTGGCATTAGAATTTAATTAGATAAAATTTAGAGATTTGAAAAATAAAGAAAAAATTATCAAGAATGGACCTACTGGCTCTACTATGCTGGATTTGCCTTCTCCTTATGAAGCCCACTCGAATGGATTGTTACACTTACCCCGCTTTATTGCTAAAATAAAAAAGTTTCTTAATGGAGACCTTCCTGAAAGTTATCGGCGAAATTTTACTAAGGGTTTTGATGGTTTTTTGTGTTTGCATTTAGGTGTAGATGCAAACGACATAATCGAATGTGTGAAAAATTCAAAATCCGATCACGAAATAAACATAAAACTAGATTCATTATTTACAGGTGACTTAAAAGCAAGCACTTGGAACAGAAAAGTTGTACAGATGGGAATGTCTGATCTTGCACGCGAAAAATTGAATGAGGTGAAAAATAACCTGAATGCAAAAGATAGGGATGATCTATTGTCGTTTGCGGACATTATTGATTTTGATGAAGAAAAAATAACTTAATTTACGGTTTACACCCGTTTCACACAAAGGAGTGTTAAGTCGTCTCTCTCATAATCAATGTCGGAGAATGAATCTAGGTTTTCAAGTATTTTAGCATTAACATCAGCTGGTTTGAATTCGTTTGAGGATTCCAAGCATTTAACGAGTCGGGGGAGACCGAATTCCTCACTTTCAATACTTTCAGTTTCAGTTATCCCGTCCGTGTAGAGAAGTAAAACATCACCCGGTTTGAATTCGACAATATTATCTTCCGCAACTTCCTGGAAAATGTCTTGAGTTACCATTCCGACCGCCATCCCGGAACCTTCCAGTTTATTAACTTTCATAGATTTGGAATCGGAGGATAATAGTGCAGGCTCATGTCCTGCCCTTGAATAAGTTAGGGTGTTTTCTTGAGTATCAATGATAGCCAGAAAAATGGTAATAAACATATCCTCCCTAATCCGGTTTTCTAATTCTTGATTTAATCTTGAAAGTACATCCGAAGGTTTTCTGGATTTGGTCAAATAATGCCTTAAGTTTGTTTGGCATAAGGCCATGAGAAGAGAAGCTGGCACTCCTTTACCTGAAACATCGGCAATGGAGACCGCAAACTTATTAGAGCTCAGTTTTTTGAAGTCATAGAAATCTCCACCCACCTGAGCTGAAGGAGTATAATGGGCACTAACTTCAAGCCCCTTACAGTCAGGAAATTTTTGGGCAAGAAAAAGTTCCTGTACTTCGCTTGCCAATCTTAAGTCTGCATCCATTCTAGATTTCGACAGGCGTAAATTCATAGCATCAGAGTTTCTTAATGCTAGGGCGGATTGTTCTGCAATCGAATTGACCAGAGAAAAATCGGTCTCAGAAAAAGCAAGCCCGTTAGAAGGGTTTGCCACAGCTAATACCCCCATGGTTCTATCGTTGTATACCAAGGGAGAATATATGATCGAACGAACTGCTAATGAGGGATCTTCATGTTTGATGATCCTAGGATCACCAATGGCATTTTCAACGAGCACGGCTTTCCCCGTTTTGGATACTTGCCCGACTACCCCCTCCCCTTCTTCTAAAATTTCAGAATTCAATATTTTTTCCAGAAATCGGGCTCTAGGTTCCTCATTTTTTTTCAGTAATGATTTTCTTAACGCTCTCTGTGGTGGGAATAAACCTTCCACTGCGGTTCCTTGGAGGCGCCCGTTTGGCAACTTTTCATAGATACATGCACTCATTGCCCCTGTTGTAATTACCGCAGTGTGAGCAATGCGTTGGTACAAGTCTTTTTTTGCAATCCCCTCCCCTATAGCAACTGCTAGGTTGTGCATGAAATCCACAACGATTTCCTTTTCTTGCTCCAGCCGAATTTTGGTATCTGACAATCTATTGCGATTAGCCCGTAATTGCCTGAATTTAAAAAACCAGAGGGAAGAAGCTAAACCAATACCTAGGATTATCCAAAAGATTTCCATGAGATAATAAAGTTTGCTTTTTAAGCACTGTCCTCTCTTTTCTGGTCAAGAAATTTTACAACATCACAAAACAACTTTTGATTTTTCTGGTTCAAATCCCTTAGGGTCTTGTGGGCTTCATATATTAATTGTGCCGATGCTTTGCGGTCTTCCCCAACAGGACTAATGTTTTCTAAGTCATCTAGGTTCTCCATTTTTTCTGAACTGACCACAGCAATTTTGTGAATACCAAGGTTTCTAACCGTTTCTAAATTTCGATCTCTTAAATTGATTAGGCTTAAATTCCCTCGTGCTTTTACTTTAATCGCCAAGCTAACTAAGATACCTAAAAAGGTACTGTCTAAACTTTTACAGTTATCAAAATCGACAACAAAATTTGATTGTCCAGCATCCAAACGATTCAAAAAGAATTCCCTCAATGGACTACAATTGAGGAAAGTAGCTTTTTCGGATACTCTTACGAAACTTCTTTCAGGACTATCGTGAACGAGGTAATTAATTTCTTTGTTCACTTTGCTTTATTAGAGCATTACCACAAAAACTATTCGCAAAACTTAAACCTTATTTAAGAGGTGCGATAAAGTATTATTAGAGAATGGCTGCCTTGATCGAGTCAAAATCGGGTAATTGCTTGGGATCATCCGAAGACCATGCGTAAGAAACTGTACCCTCTGCACTGACTACAAAAGCCGATCTTTTGGAGACTCCATTATATCCTATAAATTCTTCATAGAGCACGCCATAATCCGAAGATACGGATTTGTTGAAATCGCTCAGGAGAGGAAAATTTAATTTTTCCTGATTCGACATTACTTCTTGGGCAAAAGGACTATCCACGCTGATACCAAAAACTTTTGCATTAAGGGATTCATAAGAAGATAGATCATCTCTGACCGAGCATGCTTCTTCCGTGCATACACCGGTAAAAGCAAAAGGGAAAAAAAGAAGAACAACTGAGTTTTGGCCAAGATGATCGCTAAGTTTTACATCTACTAGTCCGTCAGCAGTTTTGGATTTAAGAGAGAAGTCAGGTGCTTTAGAGCCAATTTCTAATGTCATGGGGCATGTGGTTTAAGGGGTTATGAGTAATGATTTGGTAATATTCTTGGAATTTAAAGCAAGTCGAATCATCAGGAAGCAGAAAAAGAAACAAAATTCTTCGCTCGTAGAACCCTGATTTTAGTACTAAATATAACAAACAAAACTATAAGGAATGGATTTAATTTCAAATACAGAAGTTGTAATTGGCCAGGATGAATTGGCTGAAAAACTAAAAGCGGGACAAAAGCTTAAGGTTAAATTTGGAGTCGATCCAACTCGGCCTGATTTGACCTTCGGTCATATGGTTGTTTTTAATAAATTAAAACAATTTCAAGATGCCGGGCATGAGGCTATTTTATTAATCGGAGATTATACTGCAAGAATTGGTGATCCCAGTGGGCGCTCGGAACTACGACCAGAATTGACCGAAGATGAAGTCAATGAGAATGCAAGTACTTATTTGGATCAAGCATTCCGTATATTAGACGAAGATAAAACCGTAGTTCGAAGAAACAGTGAGTGGTTTTCCCGAATGTCATTTGCTGATGCCCTAAATCTAACTAGGAAAATGACTGTTGCTCGAATGTTGGAAAGAGATGATTTTCAAAATCGATTCAAAAGTAACCAACCTATTTCCATGGTAGAATTTATGTATCCCCTGATTCAAGGTTATGATTCCGTGGTATTGGAGTCTGATGTTGAGATTGGTGGAAGCGATCAACTTTTTAATATGCTTGTTGGAAGAAACCTTCAAAAAGACCTTGGAATGGATCCACAATCGGTTCTGACAATGCCTCTTCTTGTCGGACTTGACGGGGTACGCAAGATGTCAAAGAGTTATGATAATTATATAGCCTTCAATGATTCTGCAAAAGATATTTTTGGCAAAGTAATGTCCCTCTCGGATGATGTTATGATGGACTATTTTCGACTGCTTTTATCTTATGAGGAAGCAAAATTGGACGAATTAAAAGATGAGCATCCAATGGATAGCAAAAAAAGATTAGCTACGGAGTTAACATCTAGATTCTTTAACCAAAGCATTGCATTAAAAGAATTAGAAGAATTCGGTCGAGTTTTCTCTAAGGGAAAAATACCTGAGGAAATGCCCACTTATGCCATTTCAGAATTGGAAGTAGAAAAGGCTTCTTTGTTAAATCTTCTTGCCCAAACCAATCTTTTTGACTCCAAGGGGGAAATTAGGAGGCTAATAAAGCAAGGAGCTATGAAGTTAGATGGCGAACGAGTTGATGATCCAGAAATACTGATTTGCTTTGAAGGTAATGAAGACCAGAAGGTAGTTAAAGCAGGCAAAAAAATCTTCCTACGCTTTAAGAGTTAAATTTTTGCAAGAAAGGAGCGGTTAGACTTTTTTTGGAAGTTAACAACTCCTTGGGAGTACCTTGGAATATACATTTTCCACCTTGTAGTCCACCCGCAGGGCCCATTTCAAATACATAGTCCGCATTAGCTATTAAATCTATATCGTGTTCGATAACTACAACGGTATTTCCATCATCAACAAGCCGTCGCAATAGACGAAAAAGCTTCATTCGATCTCTATGGTGCAATCCTATGGTTGGCTCCTCGAGAATGTAAAGAGTAGGCTTAGCCTTTTGTCTTCTGGAGTACTTCGATCGGTCCAGAGACTTTACTAGTTCGGAAGCAAGCTTAAGTCTCTGTGCCTCACCACCTGATAAGGTTGGAGAAGATTGCCCTAAAGTAAGGTATCCCAAGCCAGTCTCTGTCATTAATGCGAAGGTGTTATGTAAGAAGTAATCAAATTCAAAAAAGTGGGAAGCTTCTTCCATGGTAAGGGCTAAAATCTCTGCTATATTTTTTTGATTCCATTTTAATTCCAACACTTCTGGTGAGAATCTCGCACCATTGCAGGAGGAGCAGGAAACATAAGAGTCGGGCAAGAAATTCATTTCGAGTTTAATTTTTCCATTGCCCTTGCATTTTTCGCATCTTCCCCCTTTGACATTAAAAGAAAAAGTACTAGGTCCATAACCACGAACTTTGGACTGCGGTAATTGAGCGAAAAGAGATCGGATCCGGTCCCATGTGCCAAGATAGGTTACAGGTGCGGAGCGAGATGTTTTACCGATTGGTTTTTGGTCTACTTCGATAACCTGGCTAAAAAGATTACCCGCGAATAAGGTGCCCAAAGGACTCACTGATTTTGTTTTATTTTCTAAAATTGACTCTTTAACCTTGGGGAGAATGACTCCCCTTACTAGGCTTGATTTACCGGAACCAGAAACGCCGCAACAAACCGTAAGTAAAGCAATGGGTATATCGACAGAGGCTTTAGAAATATTTCTAAATTTTGCATCTTTAATTCTTAACCAGTTTTCGCTCTTATTATTTTTCTTTCCCTTCGGAACAGCCTTCCTTTTTTGGTCAAAAAAAGTATGAAATTCATAGCTACTATTGTTTTCCGCAACCGAAGGCTCCAGGTTCATTGAAGCGTTTGTTTTTCCAATGGATACAAGATTACCACCCCTGATTCCTGCCTCAGGTCCTATTTCTATGAGAAAGTCTGCTTGTTCAATAGTTTCTTGATCGTGTTCCACCACGAGAAGCGAATTCCCATTTTTCAGTAACTGCCTTAAAGAGCTAAGGAGCCTTCGATTGTCTGCTGGGTGTAGCCCGATAGAAGGCTCGTCCAAAACATACAGAACCCCGGATAGGTTCGATCCTAATTGCCCGGCTAGCCGAATTCTTTGTGCTTCGCCTCCAGACAATGTGGATGTTTCTCGATCAAGTGAAAGATAACTTAATCCCACATTCTCCATAAATTTTAGGCGCTGAATAATTTCGGGTACGGTACTTTCGATGACAGGTTTCTTAGAATCTTCTACTTTAAGATCTTTTAAAAACTGGATAACTGCATCTGGGGGACAGGATAGCAGTTGAGGCAGGGAAAGTTTTCTTCCTGAATGATCACCCAAAACGACATTTTGGGCGATGACTCCGAGCCTTTGCCCATCGCATTTAGGGCAGGTCTCCCCGTCTTTGATTAACCACCAGTCATCACTTGCGGGAAGATCTTCTTTCATCCAATCGAAGATTTTTCCATAACCCTTGCAAAAAGGACATCTGCCCTTGGCTGAATTCCAGGAAAAATAAGCAGGTTCAAGATCGGGGTAAGATATTCCGGTGTGAGGGTCTACTCTTTTGGTCGAATACCAAGTGTCATCATCGCAATCGATGTTGGAGAGCAGGCATCGTCCACTTCCTACCTCTAATGCATATTGAATAAAGGATTTGATTTGAGCTCGTGATGGGTTTTTAGACCATTTTGTAATTACGGCTTCAATATCATGAATGCGGTACCTGTCTAAACCTTCGAAAGCTTCGGTGCGGAAGTAAACACCATCACATCGAACTTCCTCGAATCCTTTGTCGTTTGCCCAGTTTACAATTGGTTTGTGGTGACCTTTACGTCCGGTAATGAGTGGTGCCAAGAGAATATGCTTTCCACCATTCTTTTTAGAATTGGATTTGAGTTGTGCATGAACCCGTTTTTCAATTTCAAATGCACTTGTCTTTTGAAGAGGTTGTTTGGAATCAGTACTTAATTGAATCCCAAGTTTGGCATACAAAAGCCTTAAGTATTGGGTAACCTCTGTAATGGATCCGACGGTTGATTTTCTGGATCCACGGGTAACTCGCTGTTCGATTGCTACTGTGGGGGGAATGCCGTCGATATGGTCAACCTTCGGCCTTGGCATTTGTTCTATAAACTGCCTCGCATAGGAAGACATCGACTCCATGAATCTTCTTTGGCCTTCTGCAAAGATGACATCAAATGCAAGGGATGATTTTCCGGAACCCGAAGGACCGGTAACTACAACAAATTCGTTGTGTGGAATCCTTAGATCTAGATTCTTCAAATTATTCTCTTCTACTCCTAAAACTTCAAGAAATCCTTTTTCTCCCGAAATTTTACGATCGGAGTAATTAAATTTATTTAACCGGCTTTTATTTCCTTTAGAAGTTTTAGTATTCTTTAGGTTTTGTCCCTTGCGGGAATTTGGAGGTCCATTGAATACCACTTCACCACCCTCTT
>Ga0213863_10000138_pt1 | contig 56900 bp, 53 predicted proteins | sample PICome_8_FD_160128 | JGI IMG/M metagenome (GOLD analysis project Ga0213863, IMG submission 160128) | Coastal seawater microbial communities near Pivers Island, North Carolina, United States - PICO497 | ecosystem: Environmental > Aquatic > Marine > Coastal | place: USA: North Carolina...
GTAAACAACGCCCCACCAAAGCCTAGCCCGGAGCGAACAAAACCGCTCCAAATAAAGATCAGCGCAATCAGAGCGAGCTGATACCAGGCCAGGTCAATCATAGTCACATTGCCTAGTGATTACAGCCGCCTTCGCCATGAACATGGCCGTGTGAGATTTCTTCATCGGTGGCTTTGCGCAGGCTGACCACCTCTACATCAAAATGCAGATTTTTGCCTGCCAATGGGTGAGTGAGATCCACATCCACATTAAATTTACCAACTTTTACCACAGAGCCAGATTTTACGCCCTGATCTGTGTTCACATGAATATTTTGCCCCACTTGCAGACGGCCTTCATGTTTGAGGTATTTGCTGGGAATACGCTGCACGTTATTGACGTTTCGCAGGCCATAGCCCTCTGCAGGCATCACCGAAAATTGCAGTTTATCCCCTACCACGGCCTTGGCTAATGCCTTTTCGAAGCCGGCTATCATTTGGCGTCTACCATGAAGGTAAACCAGTGGTTTATCCTTGTCGTAGGTACTATCCAACAGTTCGTTATTGTCGTCCCGAAGGTTATAGTGGACACCAACAACATGGTTAACGGTAATGTACATTTGTGGCTCCTGAAAAAACGCGTCATAGTACATTAAAATTTTCTCTCAGGAAGCGCTAATGTCATCTGATCCTATAGATAACAAGACCCCAGAATCAGAATCTCAGGCGCAGTTTGCAGAGCTGTTTGGGGATGATGTTGAGCCGCTTCATGGCAAGGGCGCCAATCATATTGCCAGGCCTGCAGAGCTGACTCCCGGTGTTTTGCAGCGGCGCAGTGCGGCCATGGCTGAGCAACAGCGAGATGGCAATTTTCTCGACCCCGACAGCGTTATCAAACCAGTTGATCCCCATGACTATCTAGCGTTCTCAAGGCCCGGCGTTCAGCACGGAGTGTACAAAAACTTGCGTCTCGGTAAATATGATATTCAATCCCGTCTCGATCTGCATCGCCACACCGTAGAGCAGGCCAGAGTAGCGCTCTGGTCGTTTGTTGAAGACTGCCAAAAGCATGGAGTGCGCTGTGCCCTTGTGACCCACGGTAAAGGTGAGGGCAGAGCACAGCCAGCGCGTTTAAAAAGCTGCGTCAATCATTGGTTGCGGCAATTCGATCAGGTACTGGCCTTTCATACCGCCCAAAAGCAGCATGGTGGTGCTGGATCCACTTATGTGTTGATCAAGAAAAATAGCTTGGCACGACTAAGTACTAGCGAAAAGCTGGCAAGATCCAAGCGTGGCTAAGGCTGACAATACTGATCTTTTAAACCCTTCACCGCGTAACTAAGCCCGTAACAAAACAGAACCTTTTTAAGGGTTTGACTCGGGGCTTTTGGTGTTGAAATTTCATTCTGAAAATAATGCGTTCTATCCTCTAAGGTTGGTCAGCAATGGTCTTTGAACTGCCGTTGGGGTTGATGCTGTTAGCCTTGCCTGGGCTATTGCTGGTAACGGTCTGTGCCTGGATCTACAGCCTGTATCAGGAAGATGTAAGCATTGTAGATGCCGCTTGGCCGGTGATGCATTTGGTTGCAATAAGCACTTATATTGTTACTTCAAATATTGACAGCCCTGTGGCTTTGGGCCTTTTGCTGATGGTATCTGTATGGGCAGTTAGGCTGGCTTGGTATTTGGTGGTTCGATCCCGTCATCAGCCAGAGGAGCGGCGCTATCGACGATTGCGCAATCGGCACTCAAATTTTGAGTTCAAGAGCCTGTATCTGGTGTTTATGTTTCATGGCGCTTTTGTCTGGATGATCAGCTCAGGGTTTGCGGTAGTTGCTCAAGCGACCTCGGTGCAATGGACAAGTCTGCATAGTTTAGCTGTGTTGCTCTGGCTGTTTGGACTGGTATTTGAAACTGTGGCCGATCATCAATTACATCGATTTAACCAGTTGGTACTCCGAGACCGGCAGACTCTCAATACCGGCCTGTGGCGGTTTTGTCGCCATCCTAATTACTTTGGTGAATTCTGCATTTGGTGGGCCTGGTTTATCTATGCCATACCAACGAATAATGCGGCTATTCTGTTGGCGCCGGTACTGATGTCCATATTGTTATTTAAGGTGTCCGGTATTGTCAGAATGGAGCGAGAGATTTTCCAGCGCCGGGCCGACTATGGCGCTTACAAAGCTTCTACCAGCTGTTTTTTGCCCTGGATGCCTCGGGAGAAAGTAAGAGACAGCCTCAATTAGAGGGTCGTCGGGCACAACATCCATTTTTCACACAGGCGTTAAGATTATGATTAATAAACTCAAATTTGCTTGCTATGTTTTTATCGGCTTTTTTTCCACAGCCAGTCTTGGTAAACCGCCAATGGCGACCGTGGACTATGTGGATCTTGAGAGGTTTATGGGCGACTGGTATGTGATTGCCAATATTCCCACAGCGCTAGAGAAAGATGCTTACAATCCGCTTGAGTCCTACAGGCTAGATGATGATGGGACCATTGCCACAACTTTTAGCTTCAATAAAGGCGCTTTCGACGGTGAGAAAAAAGTCTATCACCCGCGGGGCTTTGTTAAAAATACTGAGACCAACGCTGAGTGGGGTATGCAGTTTATCTGGCCAATCAAAGCAGATTACCGCGTGGTCTATTTGGATGAGGCGTATCAATACACCGTTATCGGCCGCACGAAGCGGGACTATGTGTGGGTTATGGCCCGAAATGCTGAGATATCAGATCAGAAGTGGCAGGAACTGCGCTCATTTGTTATCTCTATTGGCTACAATGAGTCCAGCCTGCAAAAAGCACCTCACCAGAGAGCTTCGGCCGACTAGTGCTGATTAGGCCCGCTCTGTAATCACCAAATAGATACCTTCCATCAGCGTAGCGATTTGCTCGTCAGTGGTGATATAGGGGGGCATTACATAGATCAGTTTGCCGAAGGGCCTTACCCAGATCCCGCGGGCGACAAACTGCTTTTGTATCTCCGCTAGGTTTACTGGCTCTCGCATCTCAATTACACCAATGGCGCCCAGCGCGCGAACAGCGGCTACCTGAGGCAGTTCTTTAAAAGGTTTAAGCTGAGATTTTAATGTGGTTTCGAGGCGATTGATGTTGCTCTGCCAGTCCGTGCTTAACAGTAACTCAATGCTTGCGTTGGCCACGGCGCAGGCCAAGGGGTTACCCATAAACGTGGGGCCATGCATAAAGCAACCTGCTTCGCCCTCACAAATACCTGTGCTAACTTGCTCTGTACACAATGTGGCGGCCAATGTCATGTAACCACCGGTAATGGCCTTTCCCAAGCACATTATATCGGGCGAAATACCAGCCCATTCACACGCAAATAATTTGCCACTGCGACCGAAGCCAGTGGCAATTTCATCGGCAATCAACAGTACGTTATGCTGATCACACAACTCTCGTACGCGTTTTAGATAATGAGGCGAATAAAACCTCATGCCGCCAGCACCCTGCACAATGGGCTCTAAAATCACTGCCGCCAACTGATGGCTGTTAGCCTCAATAATCCTGGCAAATTCCGCTATGTCTTCTTCACCCCCCTTATCCCAGGGCTCATCAAAGCCTACTTGCGGTGCCGGGGCAAAATATTGCTTGGCCACCACCTGATCAAACAGATGGTGCATGCCGGTAACTGGGTCGCACACGGACATCGCGGCAAAGGTGTCACCATGGTAGCCATTGCGCAGGCTCAGCAGCTTATTTTTTTGGGCGCAGCCCTGAGATATCCAGTATTGAAAGGCCATCTTGATGGCCACTTCCACGGCGACAGAGCCAGAGTCAGACAGGAATACCTTTTCTAGCCCCTCAGGTGTGATGGCTACCAGATTTTCGCAGAGATTAACCGCTGGAGCATGGGTGATGCCGCCAAACATCACGTGGCTGACTTTGTCGATCTGTTGCTTGGCTGCCGCATTTAGCACTGGATGGTTGTAGCCATGAATAGTGCACCACCAGGATGACATGCCATCAATCAGTTGGGTGCCGTCTGCCAGTTGCAGGTAAACACCATCAGCACTGACCACTTCATAGGCAGGAATTGGCTGACTTAGAGAGGAGTAGGGGTGCCATACTGATTTTTGGTCGGCGACCAGGAGTTGTGATTGGGCTGGCGCTATTGAGGTGACTGAGTTCAAAGTATTGGTGCCTCCGATGGCATAAGAATGATGGCGATGGTATCAACCTTGTCTGGGCCTGCAGGTTACAGAAAGCGCCCCTTCAAAACCATAATTCAGCATAAAAAATGGAGTTTATTATGCGCACTTTCAAGATTAGTTTACTGCTGGCGTCGATTGTTCTCTGGGCCGGGTTTGCCAACTATGCCGTAGCGGGAATAAAAGCAAATTACTGGCCAATCTGGGATAAAAGCGATGAAACCAACCAGCGCATTATAGACCATGGCCAATTTGATCATGTGCTGGAAAATTATGTGTTGCCCAATCATCAATCTGGAATTAACCGATTCCGCTACGGTGATATCAAGCGAGCTGATCGTAAAAAGCTTGATTGCTATATCAAAAAACTGTCGAGACTTGACCCCACTGAGTACTCCCGCCGTGAGCAAAAAGCTTACTGGCTCAATCTATACAATGCGCTGACTATTCGAGAGGTATTGCGACTGTATCCTATCGATGCCATGCTCAGTACCGACTTTACAGATCGGCAATTGGTGTCGGTAAATAGTACAAAACTCAGCCTCAATGACATTCAAAACAGGATTTTGCGACCCTTATGGAAAGACCGGAAAGTACTCTTTGGCCTTAGTTGCGCCACCCTAGGCTGTCCCAATATTCAGGACCGGGCGTTTACCGGTAGCAATAGCAAGAGCATGCTTAGAAAATCTACCCGAGAGTTTAGCAACCATCCCCAGGGGCTAGTGTTGCACAAGAAGCAGCTGCAGGCTTCAAAGTTATTTGACTGGTACGCAGATGATTTTGGCTCGGATAAAAATATGATCAAGTTTCTGGCCCATTACGCCGATGATCGCAAGGTCCTGTATCTGCTGGGTTTTGATGGCGACATTAATTATGCTTTTGATACTAGGCTCAATTCACCTGATGTCGATTGGACAAATTAAATAATAAAAACACCGGCCCCACTTGGTGAAGCCGCATTGTGCAATTACAATGGCGGCCTTAAAACAAAGTCTTAATTAAAGCCAAATCAGGCGGGTCCCCGGATGTCCATTCGCAAGAACCAACTCGAAGCCAATAAGTTGCAGAAACGACTGCGGCGCAATGTTGGCAGCGCCATTGCTGATTACAATATGATCGAGGACGGCGACCGTGTTATGGTCTGCCTGTCTGGAGGCAAAGACTCCTACGCTATGTTGGATATTCTGATGGGCCTGCAAAAAAATGCACCTATCAAGTTTGACCTAGTGGCAGTTAATCTGGATCAGAAGCAGCCAGGGTTTCCCGAGCATGTTTTGCCGGCGTATTTAGATGAGCTGGGTATCGAGTACCATATCCTTGAAAAAGACACCTATAGTATTGTCAAAAGCAAGATCCCTGAGGGCAAAACGTACTGCAGTCTATGTTCACGATTGCGGCGCGGAACGCTCTATGGATTTGCTGAGCAAATTGGTGCCACCAAAGTAGCACTTGGTCATCACCGGGATGATATTGTAGAAACGCTGTTTCTCAACATGTTCCATCAGGGAAAACTAAAGGCCATGCCGCCCAAGTTGTTGGCGGATGATAAGAAAAATATGTTGATTCGTCCGCTGGCCTATTGCCGTGAAAGCGATTTAATTGCTCTGGCTGAGCTTAAGCAATTCCCGATTATCCCCTGCAACCTCTGTGGCTCTCAAGACGGCCTGCAGCGTCAGGCGGTCAAAGAGATGCTAGTGCAGTGGGATCGTCAGTTCCCAGGTCGCATAGATACTATTTTTGGCGCTATCAAGAATGTGTCTCCGTCGCAGTTGGCCGATACTGCGTTGTTTGATTTTGCCGGGCTCAGCCTAGATCGTTCTGCCGTTGAGGTCGACAGTGGAGAGCTAGAGACTCATATCCGCGCCATTAACTTATAAAAATAATTAGGTGTAAACCATGTCAGAGTTATCCGCCCCTACGGTTATAGCATTTGTTGTCTATGTCGGCATTGTCCTGGCTATTGGTGTTTACGCCTATCTGCGAACCAAAAGTGCCACAGATTATTTCTTGGGGGGGCGCAACCTGTCACCGGCGGTCTCGGCTATCAGTGCCGGTGCATCTGACATGAGTGGTTGGGTACTATTGGGTCTGCCCGGTTATGCCTATATGGCGGGCCTCGAGGCTTTTTGGATTACTTTGGGTCTTACCATTGGTGTAGCGGCTAACTGGATGCTGATGGCAAAACGGCTGCGAATTTATACGGTGATACTGGATGACGCAGTAACTATTCCGGCCTATCTACAACGCCGGTTTGCCGCCTCCAAACCCTGGCTCAAAATCATTGCCTCTGTCAGCATACTGCTGTTCTTCTTGTTCTATGTGGGCTCTGGATTGATTGCCGGAGGTAAATTGTTTAACGCGGTATTTGGTCTGGACTATTTTGTGGCGGTTCTGGCTGGCGTAGTGCTGATTTTGTTTTACACCTTATTTGGAGGCTTTTTGGCGGTGTCCTGGACCGATGTGTTTCAGGGCTTGCTGATGTTGGCGGCTCTGATTGCGGTTCCTATTCTGGTGATCTCCAATGCAGGTGGGTTGGCTGGTTTCAGCGATCAGGTGCGGACAGTTAATCCGCAGTTGCTGGATATCTTTACCAATGCCCAAGGCGTGCAATTATCCATGATGGAAATTATTAGCCTGTTGGGCTGGGGTCTTGGCTATTTCGGTCTGCCTCATGTTTTGGCGCGCTTTAAAGCTATCCGCTCTGCCGATGAAGTGGGTGTGGCCACGGTGATTGGTGTCAGCTGGTCATTTGTGGGTTATCTGATGGCAATCTTGGTTGGGCTTTGTGGTGTGGTATTTCTGGCCGATCCACTGGCGGATTCCGAGCGAGTATTTATTGAGCTGACCAGCCTGATTTTTCACCCGCTGATTGCCGGAATTTTGCTGGCAGCTATTTTGGCAGCGATTATGAGCACTGTGGACTCCCAGCTGTTGGTCTGCTCTTCTACTCTAGCGGAAGACCTATATCCCATGATGACAAAAGAGCCTTTAAATCCAGAGAAGCGGCTGCAGATAGGGCGCATTGCGGTGATTGCAATGGCGTTGCTGGCCACGGTTTTGGCTATGAAGCCGGATAGTAAGGTGCTGGACGTAGTGTCCTATGCTTGGGCTGGGCTCGGTGCCTCACTGGGGCCAGCAATACTGCTCAGCCTGTACTGGCGGGCTATGACTGCAGCTGGCGCACTGGCAGGTGTTGTGAGCGGTGGTGTAACCGTGATTATCTGGTCGCAACTGAGCGGTGGTATTTTTGATCTCTATGCGCTGGTGCCAGGATTTGTACTGTCACTGGCGGCTATTGTGTCAGTGAGCTTGGTCAGCAGCAAACCTGGCCCTGTGGTGCAAAAGCAGTTTGATCAAATGCATAGTCAACTTTAGGCCTCGGCCAACGCTTAGAGTTAGCCCGTTCGCAATAGTAATGTGAACGGCATCAATATTTGAGCCAGCGGAATTTCTTATACTTCGACAGTCTATTTCGAGGTTGAAAAAACTGTGCATCGAGTCAAAATCCATCAGGGCGACATTAAAAGCTTAGCGGTTGACGCCATTGTCAGCGCCGAGAGCAGCCCCGCGGAATCCCTGTGCGCAGCTAGAGCTGTAGGTGCCGAATTTCTCGACTCTTGCTTGGAAATAGGGAAGTGCCCGGTGGGTGAGGTGGTCGTTAGTGTGGCGGAAAATTTAGCCGCCGATCTGGTGATCCATACTAGCGGTCCAATCTGGCGGGGGGGTGACTATAAAGAAGATCAACAGCTGGCGTCTTGCTACCATAATGCGATGCAGGCAGCTAAAACCGAAAACCTTAAAAGTATTGCCTTTCCGACCATCAGCTGCGGTAGTGCAGGGTTCCCTGCCCGCCGTGCGGTGAGCATTGCCGTTCGCGAAGTCAACTATGCGCTGCGCCAAAATCCTCTGCTCGAATCGGTGGTGTTCTGCTGTTTTGATCCGGTCACCACAGCGCTTTATCGCAATTATATCGGCAAGTGATTGGCCTTCCACCAGCGAATGCACACAGGTACAGATAGGTCGAGCAAACAAGCGGTCAGCATCAAACAATAGAACGCCTGCAGTGATATGATTTGATACTGCACGTAGGCGATATCCAGCACCACAAAGGCCAGTTCGGCCCGACCCAGCATCCCAAGGCCAATTAGCAGACTCGAGGGCTTGTCGAAGTTGCCGATATATCTGGCGGCCAGCCCCGCAAAAAGGATCAGGCTTTGAGGTAATACTTCTAGTGCCAGCTCAGCATCAAAGATCAGTACAGTACCTAGGGTGACAAAGAATACTGGTCCAATTCAGGCAAAGGCAATGTTGTTGATCATATCTTGGGCCTGACGGTAGAAGTCGATATTGCGATCGCGGTGATAGTCGAAGTATTCGCGTTTGATAATCAGGCCGGCGATGTAGGCGCCAATAGCAGGGTGAAAGCCAAAATAATCGGCGAGCAAACCCACTGTGACTGCGATCAATAGCAGCGCCAATATGCTGTACTCACCCTCGCCCATAGACAGTATCGAGCGGAGATTAAAGTGACCTAGAAACCTCATAGGTCGCTGTCCGTTATCATGGATCGGGAACAGCCAGAGACCGAGAAAGGTTACCAGTAACACAAAGGCCGCGGCTTTTGCCATCATCAGAAGCAGTCCAGTGGCTGATAGGCTGGCATCGCCGGTGGCCAGTGGTATCAATATAGCAATCATCGCCAGAGAGGCAATATTGTCCAATACGGCCGAGGTCATAATACCCATTGCGGCGGGAGTCTTGCTTAACCCTTCGGTTTTTAATGACACCATGCTTAGGGACACGGTGGTTGATGCCATAGCCAAACCGCAGAGCAGGGCGGTGCTCTGATCATCCCAAAAATAAAAGGCCGAGGTATAGGCAACCGTAAACGGTGTCAGGGCGCCAAATACTGCAATGCTCCAGCTGCGTTTGATGCTTTTAATGAAATTGCTAGTGTCTTCTTCAAAACCCAGGGCAAACATAATTGTGATAATGCCCAGTTCTGCAAAGTTGGTAATAAAATCGGGCATCTGCTCGGGCAAAATACCCAGATTAACCATCGCGGAGCCAAGGAATAGATACCAGAGTACTGGGGTTAGGCGGGTGCGGTGGGCGATAAATGAAGCGACAAAAACACTGGCCCATATCAGGGCTAGAATTCGGAGATCATGCACTGTGACAAATCCCTTTGGTCAGTTACTCCATTTAAAGTTAGCTGAACAGAGGGAGTTTTGCCGTTACATTTTTTCCATAACTTCGATGCCCAGCAGGTCGAGGCCTTGGGCAATGGTGCTTGCACTGAGAGCACAGAGTTGCAGGCGGCTTTGCTGAGTCTGCTCCGCAACGCCCTCTTTAAGCACTGGGCACTGCTCATAGAAAGACATAAAGGCACTGGCCAGTTCGTATATATAACCACATAGGCTGTGGGGATAGCAGTCAGCGGCCACCTGATTGAGCACTTCATTAAACTGCAACAGTTTTAAAGCCAGCGCTTTTTCTTGGGGCTGCTCTATCACAATTGGGGCAGAGAAGCTGTCTGCGTCCAAGCCAGCTTTGCGAAAGATGCTTCGAATTCTGGTATAGGCATATTGCAGGTAAGGCGAGGTATTGCCCTCAAACGACAGCATCGCGTCCCAATCAAAAATATAATCGTTGGTTCTTGTTTTGCTGAGGTCGGCATATTTGATCGCGCCAATGCCCAGCTTGCGGGCGATGGTGCTGACTTCCCCGGCACTGAGTTCGGGGTTCTTCTCCGCCACGAGTCGCTCAGCACGCTCAACTGCTTCTACCAAAAGATCGGCTAGCTTAACGGTGCCTCCGCTTCGGGTTTTAAAGGGTCTGCCATCTGCACCCATCATGGTGCCGAAGGCATGATGCTCGAGGCTGACTTGCTCGGGAACAAATTTGGCTTTGCGGCCAGTGATAAACACCTGTTTCATGTGCAGGGACTGACGGGCGTCAATAAAGTAAAGAATTCGATCTGCCTTTAGCACATTGACCCGGTGTCTGAGGCAGGCCAGATCGCTGCTAGCGTAGAGGAACCCGCCTCCGGACTTTTGCACAATCATGGGCGATGGATCCCCGTTCTTGTCCGCCAACTCTTCCAGAAACACCACTTTGGCGCCATCGGATTCTATGGCCAGACCAGACTCAGTTAGTTCATTGACCACATTTTCAAGATCATCGTTGTAGAAGCTTTCGGCGGCAATATGCTCCGCTCTCAGGCCTACATTTAGCTGTTCGTAGATCTCCAGATTGTGGGCCACGGATACATCAATAAATTTGCTCCACAGAGTACGACAATGCGGGTCCCCAGACTGCAGTTTGACAACATAGGCTCGTGCCTTATCGGCAAATTCCGGGTCAGCATCAAAGTGTTTTTTTGACTGCTGATAAAAAACTTCTAGATCGTTGAGCGCCAACTCTGCTTGCTCTCCATCGCTAAGATGCAGCTCCAGCTCCGCAATCAACATGCCGAATTGGGTACCCCAGTCGCCCATATGATTTTGGCGCACAACGCTGTGGCCCTGATATTCCAGTAGTCGAGCCAGTGCGTCGCCGATAATAGTAGAGCGCAGGTGGCCTACATGCATTTCTTTGGCCAAGTTGGGCGAAGAGTAGTCGATTACTACTGTCTGTGGGTTTGCCGAGAGGTGGTTGGCGTTGTCCCCCAGTTGTGCGGATAAAAAATCATTGGTCAGGGTAATATTGATAAACCCAGGGCCGGCAATTTCCAGTTTTCCAGCAATCCCATTTAGATCGAGATTGTCGAGTATTTTTTGTGCCAACTCTCTGGGGTTGGTCTTAAGCTGTTTTGCCGCACCCATGGCACCGTTGGCCTGATAATCACCAAACTGAGGTTTACCGCTCACGGCGAGCATGGGAGAGCATTGTTCTGGAATGCCAGCGGCTTGCATGGCGGCGGCAATTCTCTGATTAAGTAGCTCTTTGATGCTCATTGATGGTCTGCTCTCGTATATTGGCTGGATTTTGACTGCGGATTGTAGGTTTACCGCCACTGAAAGCAAAGTCAAACTTGCAAAAAGTACTCTTATTGCTATAGTTTTCGCCCTAGGCCGAAATTTACGGCCTGATCACAGATAATTGGCAATTTTTACGGGACTCAGATGGACTCCATACTTATTTCTCAAGGATTGGACTTGCTTGTCTTCGGCATGGGAACAGTATTTACCTTTTTGACCTTGCTTGTTGGAATTACCCGCATAATGTCGACATTGGTCAATCGCCTTGCTCCGCAAGAAGTCGAAATCATGGCAGTGGCCCCGGAGCAGGTTGCTTCTATGGAACCCAGACTGAGTAAAATTATTCAATCGGCCATTGATCAGCATCGCGGTAGAAAATAACCTCAGTTTTATAAACGCAAGACTTAACATTAATCTTTGAACCTTAAAAATGGACATAACTATGCCCTCTAAAACCTCTGCGCTCGGTATAACTGAAGTCGTTCTGCGCGACGCCCATCAGTCGCTATTTGCAACTCGCATGCGTATTGACGATATGCTGCCCATTGCTGAGAAGCTTGATCAGATTGGTTATTGGTCAATGGAGTCCTGGGGTGGTGCAACGTTTGATTCCTGTATCCGCTTTTTGGGAGAAGACCCCTGGGATCGAATTCGAGAGATTAAAAAGGCTATGCCCAACACGCCACAGCAAATGCTGTTTCGTGGGCAGAATATTCTTGGTTACCGACATTACGCGGACGATGTCGTTGAGAAATTTGTCGAGCGCGCTGCAATCAATGGTATCGATGTTTTCCGTGTATTCGACGCGATGAACGATATGCGCAACCTCGAGACAGCACTGCGTGCAGTAAAACAGGTTGGCAAGCATGCTCAGGGAACCATCTCTTATACCGTGAGCCCAGTCCACACGATTGACCTCTGGGTTGATCAGGCGCGGCAGATCGAAGATGCGGGCGCCGACAGTATCTGTATTAAAGATATGGCTGGCCTGCTTACTCCCTACGTGGGCTATGAGCTTGTGAGTAAGCTTAAAAAGGCAGTGGCCATTCCCATTCAATTGCACGCTCATGCGACTACAGGGTTGTCCACCACTACCATTACCAAATGTGTTGAAGCGGGGATCGATAATGTGGATACCTCTATCTCCAGCATGTCCATGACCTATGGTCATTCTGCAACAGAATCGGTGGTTTCTATTTTCCAGGGTCAGGAGCGTGACACTGGCCTGAATATTGAAAAAATCGAGGAGATTTCTGCGTATTTCAGAGAGGTGCGCAAGAAGTACGCCGATTTTGAGGGCTCCCTGCGTGGCGTAGATTCACGCATTCTGGTTGCTCAGGTGCCCGGTGGCATGCTGACCAATATGGAGTCCCAGTTGCGCCAGCAGGGTGCAGAGGACCGATTGGATGATGTGCTGGCGGAAATACCCCGTGTGCGTGAAGATCTGGGTTTTATCCCCCTAGTAACGCCAACATCGCAGATTGTTGGTACCCAAGCGGTGCTCAATGTGCTGACCGGTGAGCGTTACAAGTCCATTTCCAAAGAGACTGCTGGTGTGCTGCGTGGTGAGTACGGTGCGGCGCCAGCGCCTGTTAATGCGGAGCTTCAGTCTCGAGTGCTGGACGAAGGCGAAGAGGCAATTACTTGCCGCCCCGCTGACAATATTGAGCCAGAGTTGGAGGCGCTGACCTTAGAGCTTGAAGGTCTGTCCGCCGAGCATGGGTTCCAGCTAAGTGCTGGGGAAGGGCAGATTGATGATGTGCTGACTTATGCGCTATTCCCGCAGGTTGGATTGAAGTTTTTACAGAATAAAAACAACCCCGACGCCTTTGAGCCGGCGCCCACCGGCAAGGCCGCGGCCGTGACCAACGATGCAGGCGAAGAGGTTTACACCGTTGAAGTCGAAGGCAGCTCTTATACAGTAACTGTTGCCAATGGCGGTGATGTAAGCGCCATAGTGCCAGTAGGTCAGGGTGCTGCCCCAGCCGCAACTGAGGCGGCTCCAGCCGCTCCAGCAACCGGAGGCTCCCCAGTCAATGCGCCGCTAGCTGGCACCGTTGTCAAGGCGCTGGTCAAGCCGGGCCAAGTGGTGGCTGAAGGCGAGAGTATTATTATTTTGGAGGCCATGAAAATGGAGACCTCTGTCAGCGCTCCCGCGGCGGGCACCATAGTTGAGGTGCGGGTTCAGGCAGGTGATAACTGCACAGTGGGTGATGTGCTGGTTACATTGGCTTAAGGGCAGGGGCAAAGAATAATGGATAATTTAATTAGTTTATGGGCAAGTTCGGGTCTGGCGCAGCTGGAACTCGGGCAATTTGTGATGATGGCTGTGGGTTTGGGGCTGCTTTTCCTGGCCATCAATAAAGGCTTCGAGCCGCTGCTGTTGGTGCCGATTGGTTTCGGCACTATCCTAGCTAACGTTCCTGGTGCCGGCTTTGATGCAGCGCCGGTTTATGATGCGCTTGGGCAGATGGAAAGCCCAGGCGGGCTGCTTTATTACATTTATCACGCTGGTATTGAAACAGGCCTGTTTCCGCTGGTGATCTTTATGGGTGTGGGTGCCATGACCGATTTTGGTCCGCTGCTGGCTAATCCCAAAACCCTGATGCTCGGAGCTGCAGCCCAGGTGGGTATTTTTACCACCGTTCTTGGCGCGGTGGCGCTGAGTCACTTTGGTATTCTCGATTTTAGTATCCGCGATGCGGCCTCTATTGGCATTATTGGTGGTGCTGATGGACCTACGGCAATCTTTGTGACCAGTAAGCTGGCGCCGGATTTGCTAGGGGCTATTGCGGTCGCTGCCTATTCCTATATGGCTCTTGTGCCAATCATTCAGCCGCCTATTATGAAGGCGCTGACTACGCCGGAAGAGCGTCAGATCAGAATGGAGCAGCTGCGTCCGGTCACCAAGGCTGAGCGCATTGTGTTTCCATTGACTCTGCTGGTGCTAGTGGCGATGTTACTGCCGGATGCGGCACCGCTGCTGGGTATGTTCTGTTTTGGCAATCTGATGCGCGAATGTGGCGTAGTGAATCGTTTGAGTGACACCACTCAAAATGCCCTGATTAATATTGTCACCATTTTTCTGGGTCTGGGTGTTGGCTCAAAAATGAGTGCGGAAAAATTCCTTAACCCAGAGACCATGGGTATTTTGGGTCTAGGTGCTGTCGCTTTCTGTATTGGCACAGCCTCTGGTGTGCTGATGGCCAAATTGATGAACAAACTGTCAGTTAACAAGGTTAATCCGTTGATCGGTGCCGCTGGGGTTTCTGCCGTGCCAATGGCTGCTCGCGTCGCCAATAAAGTTGGCCTTGAGGCTAATCCACAGAATTTCCTCTTGATGCACGCAATGGGCCCCAATGTTGCCGGCGTTATCGGCTCAGCGGTGGCTGCTGGGGTTATGATCAATCTTGTCAGTGGAATGTAATGGGCCCAGTTGAGCAGAGGATACAGGATAAACTTGTCGCAGCGTTTTCACCTGATGTGGTTCAGGTAACCAACGAAAGCTTTATGCATTCCGTGCCGCCAGGTTCGGAAAGCCATTTCAAGCTGGTTGTGGTCACCGACAGCTTTGACAGTATGCGACCGGTAGCGCGCCATCAGGCGATCTACAGTTTGCTGGCCGACGAGCTGGCCGGGCCTGTCCACGCATTGGCGCTGCACACCTACAGCTGTTCTGAATGGTCTGCAAACGAAGCCACAGCACCAGCATCTCCAGACTGCCTTGGAGGCAGCAAAAAAGGCTAGGGGGTTGGGTAAAAACACCTGTTTTTGCACCCCAAACTGGCCTCTGATCCGCCGTTTTAACTGGTTTCTCTCTCGGTTAGCCCATTCAACGCTTATATACCCCTATTCACCGTATTGCTGTGGTGCTGAGCATTGAAGACGCAGAGAATCGAGAGTTGAAATTGTTTTAATTTCGATAAAAAGTAAATTATAAAACTCATTTTAGGGGGAGTTATGCAACCGCAAACAACCGTTAGTTCATCTGGTTGGTTAAGAGGCTTGTTCCAGACCAATCACTTCAGTGCAATCCTTGCACTTTCATTTTCGCTGATACTGTCTGCCTGTGGTGGCAGCGGTACTGATTCAGGGGACTTAACTGATCCAGGTCCAGATGGTGTTGCACCAACTCTGACGTCTGTTTCTATCTTTAATAAGTTTAACTCTGGCGACGAAGTTGCGTTGGGCCAGACTGTTAAGGTTGAGTTCACCGCAAGCGAATCAATTATGCGTCCTACCGTGATGATTCATGGCGCTGAGGCTGAAGTTTCAGGCCAGCACAGCTCCTGGTCAGCTGAGCGCACAATGGGCGAAGCGGACGTTGATGGCGACGTAACTTTCTCAATTAGTTTCTCCGACGTCAGTGGCGTTGCTGGTACTGAAGTCACTGAGTCTACCGACGGCACCTACGTAACTTTTTGTGCGGAAGGCTGTGTAGACGAAGGTGAAGCGGACGACGGTATTGCCGGCGACTGGAAACTGGCTCCTGTAGCTGGTGCACTGGGCGTAGGTCCTGCACTGGGCGACACTAGCTGGTGGTCATCTGGCGATGCGGATGTTGATAACCGCGCCTGTATCTTTGACGATATCTACCGCTTTGGTGCCGATGGTTCTTTCGCTAACGTAATGGGCGATGAGACTTGGCTTGAAGGCTGGCAGGGTTTTGACGGCGAAGGCTGTGGCGCACCAGTTGCTCCACACGATGGTTCAATGCCAGCTACTTATACCCATGACGAAGCTGCTAACACTCTTACTGTAGATGGTATGGGTGCTCACATTGGTCTGGCGAAAGTATACAACGGTGGCGAGCTGAGCAGCCCCAACGATGCTGTTACTTCTATTACTTACACGATCAGCGCAATGACTGATGACAGCATGACGCTGGACATCGAGATTGCTGGTGGCGGTCACTGGCGCTTTATGCTGGTTAAGATTACTGCTTCTGCTATTACTGGTGATTGGAAATTGGCTCCTGTAGCCGGTGCACTGGGCGTGGGTCCTGCACAGGGCGACACTAGCTGGTGGTCATCTGGTGAAGCGGACGTTGATAACCGTGGCTGTCTGTTCGATGACATCTATCGCTTTGGTGCCGATGGTTCTTTCGCTAACGTAATGGGCGGAGAAACCTGGGTTGAAGGTTGGCAGGGTGCTGAAGCTGAGAGCTGTGGCGCACCAGTTGCTCCACACGACGGTTCAAATGCTGCGACTTACACCTTTGATCCAGCGGGTAGCACCGTCACTGTAGACGGTCTGGGCGCTCACATTGGTCTGGCTAAAGTTTACAATGGTGGCGAGCTGAGCAGCCCCAATGATGCGGTAACTTCAATTGTTTACACTATCACTGCAATGACTGATAACAGCATGACGCTGGATATCGAGATTGCTGGTGGCGGTTACTGGCGCTTTATGCTTGCCAAAGTTGAAGCTCCAGCCATTGCTGGTGACTGGAAACTGGCTCCTGTAGCTGGTGCACTGGGCGTAGGTCCTGCACAGGGCGACACTAGCTGGTGGTCATCTGGTGAAGCAGACGTTGATAACCGCGCCTGTATCTTTGACGATATCTACCGCTTTGGCGCCGATGGTTCTTTCGCTAACGTAATGGGTGGAGAGACTTGGCTTGAAGGTTGGCAGGGTTTTGACGGCGAAGGCTGTGGCGCACCAGTTGCTCCACACGATGGTTCAAATGCTGCGACTTACGCCTATGATGAAGCTGGTGCAAGTATCACTGTAGACGGCCTGGGCGCTCACATTGGTCTGGCTAAAGTGTACAACGGTGGCGAGCTGGGTAGCCCCAACGATGCTGCAAGCTCTATTACCTATACTATCAGCGCAATGACTGATGACAGCATGACGCTGGATATCGAGATTGCTGGCGGCGGTTACTGGCGCTTTATGCTGGCTCGTGATGTGCCTGCAGAAGCTCCTGCAATTGCAGGTGACTGGAAGCTGGCTCCTGTTGCTGGTGCACTGGGCGTAGGTCCTGCACAGGGCGACACTAGCTGGTGGTCATCTGGTGAAGCAGACGTTGATAACCGCGCCTGTATCTTTGACGATATCTACCGCTTTGGCGCCGATGGTTCTTTCGCTAACGTAATGGGTGGAGAGACTTGGCTTGAAGGTTGGCAGGGTTTTGACGGCGAAGGCTGTGGCGCACCAGTTGCTCCACACGATGGTTCAAACGCTGCGACTTATACCTATGACGAAGCTGCTACAACTATCACTGTAGACGGCCTGGGCGCTCACATTGGTCTGGCTAAAGTGTACAACGGTGGCGAGCTGGGCAGCCCCAACGATGCCGCAAGCTCTATTACCTATACTATCAGTGCTATGACTGATGACAGCATGACGCTGGACATCGAGATTGCTGGTGGCGGTTACTGGCGCTTTATGCTGGCCCGCGCCGACGCTGAGCCAGAGCAGGAAGTCTCTGCTTTGGCCGGTGACTGGAAGCTTGCTCCTGTTGAAGGCGCTCTTGGTGTAGGTCCTGCTCAGGGTGACACTAGTTGGTGGTCTTCTGGTTCTGCGGATGTTGATAACCGCGCCTGTATCTTTGACGATATCTACCGCTTTGGCGCCGATGGTTCTTTCGCTAACGTAATGGGCGGAGAGACTTGGATGGAAGGTTGGCAGGGTTTTGATGGCGAAGGCTGTGGCGCACCAGTTGCTCCTCACGACGGCTCTAACGCTGCTACGTTTACTCATGATGATGTGAACAACACCATCACTGTAGACGGCTTAGGTGCTCACATTGGCCTGGCTAAAGTGGTCAACGGTGGTGAGCTGGGTAGCCCCAATGATGCTGTATCTTCAATTGTCTACACAATTACTGCGATGACTGCTAACAGCATGACTCTTGATATCGAGATTGCTGGTGGCGGCTACTGGCGGTTCCTGTTAGCCAAAGACTAGTCGCTGTTTGACTGAGTCGAAAAAAAACCGCGCCTAACAGCGCGGTTTTTTTATGCCCGGGAGACAACCAGAATATATTTTTCTGTCTTCCATGGCTCGTAGATACGCCTGGTGACTACTTCTGCGTCGAAGCTAAGGGCGCAGCGGTCTACCAGTTCCCAAAATGGTGGGCGGCCTGGGTCGGCGATTAATAGGGTTTCCACGCCAGCACCAATGGCTAGCTCGAGAGTGTCGAACAGTGGATCGATTAATTCATCCCAAAAACAGATATCCGTACCCATTAGCATCTGGAAGTTGACCAGGTCGGCAGCTGTCAATGATTCAAAGCCTCGAGCTTGAAACGCCATGCTGCACTGGTTGACCTCTGCCTGCAGGGCCAGATAGGGCTCTACGCTTGCGTCTATATCGATACCAGTGACCTGGGCCCCATAATTTTTAGCCAAAAACAGGCCGGTCAGTCCCCAGCCGCAGCCTATGTCTAGCACTAGATCGCCGGACTCAGGTGGATAGGTGCTGAGGTAGTCCATCAAAACAAAGCTAGAGCGCCAGACCTTGTTGCCATGGGCACTGTGTCCCTTTTGCTGGCGTTTGATTTTACGCACACTAGGATGGCTGGAGCGCAGGGCTGTTATGCCCAGATACTCGAGATAATGTGGATTTGTGTTGGTCGATGACATAAGCGTTGGAAAAATCCGCCAAAAGCCCTAAGTCTAGCAATAACCTGTGCCGCAGAACATTCATTGCTCAGGTAAAATTAGCCTAAGCCGCTAAATTTTGCTATTTTGACGGAGTTTTTCAGGGTAGCCAGCGATAACTAATAAAAAAGAATTATGATCGAATCTAGAATTGAATCCAGAGTTGAGTCTAACTACCCCCTCCTTTTAGGCGCGGTCTATCGCGGCGCCGACCACCAGTTTTTGATATTGCAGTTGGTCGGCTGGTTTGGGCTATCATTGATCAGCTTCTTCAGCTTGACGGTCTGGTACAACCAGCAGTTTAATCTGGCCTATGTTGGGCATCCACTGGTGCAGTCTGTGCTGGGTATTTTTGTTTCCTGGCCCCTTCGTTGGCTATTTAATTATTACTGGCATGAGCGGGCTTTGTTCCGTATATCGGCGGCAATTACTGGTGTTCTTGTCTGTTCAATGCTGTGGACCCTGCTGCGCTTGTACACATTTATGGAGATGACCGGAGAGGCCGGCCTGTGGTCTGATTTTGGCCCTTGGTTGTTTGCCTCGATCCTGATTTTTCTCAGCTGGGGAGCCTTCTACCACGGCATAAAGTACTATCAGCTTTTGCAGCGAGAACACGATCACTCGATGAAGCTGGCCTCGGAGAAAAAAGCTCAGGAGCTGCGACGTTCGCGCGCGGAGACCATTGCCCACGAAGCCCAGTTAAAAATGCTGCGCTATCAGCTCAATCCGCATTTTTTGTTTAATACATTGAATGCCATATCTGCTCTGGTCGAAATAAAAGATGTGCCTAGGGCCAATGGCATGATTGTGCAGCTAAGTGATTTTTTGCGTTATTCTCTCGACAATGATCCGATTCAGCGGGTTAGTCTGGAAAAAGAGTTAGAAGCGCTAAAGCTCTATTTGAATATTGAACAGGTTAGGTTTGGCAGCCGACTGCAGTTGGAGTTTGATATTGCCGATGGTGCGGATGTTGCGTTGATCCCAAGTTTGATATTGCAGCCACTGGTGGAGAATGCCATTAAGCATGCCATTGCGCCTATGGAAACTGGCGGTAAGATAAGTGTAACAGCGGGCCTAGATGGGGAGTTTCTGACGGTTGAGGTCAAGGATACTGGGCCGGGTATTAGTCCACCAGATAAGCATACTCAATCCTCTGGGATAGGTTTGCGTAACACCGTTGATCGACTTCAGGAATTTTACGGTGACAACTACGAGTTCAGGCTTGAGGATATTGAGTCTGGCGGGCTGCGAGCTGTTATGAGGCTGCCAATGGAAAAGCAGGCATTCGCGTGATGCGGGCCCATTATATAGGGAAACCATGAAAAAATTAAAAACCATGATTGTTGATGACGAACCGTTGGCCTTAGATTTGCTGCGGTCGTTTCTTTCGGAAAGCAGTGATATTGAGATTGTTGCGGAGTGTCGCAATGGTCGCGAGGCAGTTGAAGCGGCGCTTAGTTTGCACCCTGAATTATTGTTTTTGGATATTCAAATGCCAGGTATGAACGGGTTTGATGTGATAAAGACATTGCAGTCAGACATTATGCCGATGGTTGTGTTTGTTACCGCATTTGATCAGTACGCTGTGGATGCATTTGATTTGCATGCGGTGGACTATGTACTTAAACCGCTGGACAAAGAGCGTATTGGTCGCTCGGTTGAGCGGGCTATTGATCGGCTTAAGAGTGATAAAGAAAAGGGCTTTAAGAGCCCCTTAATAGGTGCTATCGACGCGATCTCTGAGAAACTGGCCACCGACAACAACAGCGTCAATGTTGGGGAAAGCTTGCCCGATGGAATGAAACGCAAACTGTTGGTGCGGGACTCTGGTGTGGTTAAAGTGATCCCATTTGATGATATTGATTGGGTGGATGCCGCAGGAGATTATATGTGTGTCCATGCCGCGGGCGAGACGCACATTATGCGCAGTACTTTGAGAGACCTTAAAGCCAAGCTGGACGACAACCTATTTGTGCAGATTCATCGGTCTACGATTGTAAATGTGGAGAGGGTAGTGAGTGTTTCACCCTTGCAAAAAGGTGGCAGCCTGTTGCATCTGTCTGATGGAGGCTCTCTGAAGGTGAGCCGTAATTACCGTGAGTCAATCCGCAATCTCTTTCAATAGGGGTTCTACTATTCTGTGGTGAGAGCTTTGATTATTTGTTAATAAATAGCCTGTCCCTTTGGTCGCAAGGCTTAAGCAGATTGCCGCATCTGCTCTTCCACTGATCCTCTCTCCATGACAACCTTCGGCCTCCATTGCTCCGTACCGATCTGTACTACGGATGTGAGTTTTTAATAAATTTAGCATTGCTAGGTTGCGTTGCTGATTAGCCTTAATTGGGCACTTTCGTTTTAAGAGTTGTCATTTATGTCGTTTCCACTTTTCTCAGTCCGTTCTAATTATTTTTTAAGCGCTTTAAAAGCGATGACCAAGGTATTTTTTATTCTTTGGTTGAGTTTTTCTGCACCGGTGGCCGTGGCGGAAACAGAGGAGGGGATTGAGGCGCGAGTGCAGCAGATACTGCAGGAGATGAGCCTTAAGCAGAAGGTAGGCCAGATGATCCAGGGCGAGATCAAATGGGTCAGCCCTGAAGATGTCACCAAGTATCATCTTGGTTCGGTACTCAATGGCGGCGGTTCCTTCCCTGGTGGCAACAAAAACAGTTCTGTTGCCGATTGGACTAGTCTTGCCGATACCTATTATTTAGCCTCGCTGGATCGTAGCAAAGGCGGCGCCGGTATTCCTATTATCTGGGGTACAGATGCAGTGCACGGACACAATAATGTTATTGGTGCGACTCTGTTTCCCCACAATATTGGCCTGGGCGCTGCCAATGATCCTCAGTTGATGAGGGAAATTGGTGCCATAACCGCTCTAGAAGTGGCGGCTACAGGCATTGATTGGGCATTCGCACCCACGGTTGCAGTGGTTAAGGATCTCCGCTGGGGCCGGACCTATGAGGGCTACAGCAGTGAAAGTGCTATACCTGGTGCCTACGGTGGTGAGATCGTTCTCGGAATTCAAGGCGAGCCCGGTGAACTGCGAACCAGCAATGAAAAGGTGATTGCTACGGCTAAGCACTTTATCGGTGATGGCGGCACGTTGAGAGGTAAAGATCAGGGCGATACTGTTGTCAGCTTGGAAGAATTGCTGGAAGAGCATGGCCAGGGCTATTACTCTGCTATCGAAGCCGGCGTCCAGTCGGTGATGGTTTCTTTCAATAGCTGGAATGGAGACAAGCTTCACGGCCATAAACAGCTGTTGACCGATGTGCTGAAAGAGCAGATGGGCTTTGATGGAATACTGGTGACAGACTGGAATGGCATTGGTCAGGTCAAGGGCTGTAACAACCAGAGCTGTGCTCAGGCAATTAATGCCGGGGTGGATATGATTATGGTGCCCAAGGTATGGAAAAAGACGCTGTTTAATCTTATTGCTCAGGTTAAACGCGGCGAAGTCCCCATGTCTAGAATCGATGACGCAGTGACTAGAATTTTGCGCGTCAAGCTGCGTGCAGGTGTATTTGAAAAAGGGCTTCCATCAAAGCGTTTACCTCAGGCCGAGACTTCATTGATTGGTAGTGCTGAGCACCGGGCAGTGGCAAGAGAAGCTGTGAGAAAGTCTCTAGTCTTGATCAAAAATACTAATAACCTGCTGCCACTGAAGCCTGGCCAACATATTTTGGTGGCTGGCGATGGCGCTGACAACATTGGCAAGCAGAGTGGCGGTTGGACCATTAGTTGGCAGGGGACGGGTAATACCAATGATGATTTTCCCGGCGCCACTTCAATCTATCAAGGCATCAAAACGGCTGTCGCCGAAGCCGGCGGTTCCTCTGAGCTAAATGCTGAGGGCAAGTGGGATAAAAAGCCTGATGTTGCCCTGGTGGTATTTGGTGAAGACCCCTATGCGGAAGGGCAGGGTGATGTTGATTCGCTTTTGTATCGCAATGGCTACAAAGATGATCTGACGCTGATGCGAAAACTTAAAAAGCAGGGGATTCCGGTTGTTGCGGTATTTTTAACTGGGCGTCCGCTTTGGATGAATGCCGAGATTAATAGTTCCGACGCCTTTGTGGTTGCCTGGTTGCCAGGCTCTGAGGGGGCAGGTGTTGCTGATGTGCTAGTTGCTAATAGCAAAGGCGAACCGCGCTTCGACTTCACCGGTCGATTGTCCTTTGACTGGCCGAGGGCTGAGTCAAATTTTGCCAATACAGATCTTCCTGTCAGTGATCATCTGCTCAATCTAGGCCAGGGGCTAAGTTACGGCGATAAGCCAATTTTGGCAGATAATCTTGCGGAGGTGGCTAAAGCTAAAGAAGCGGTGGGAACATTGGTTGTCTTTAATGGGCGTGATCGCCCACCCTTCAAAGCCCATGTGGGTGACAGCAGTGATTGGGCTCGAGCGGTGGAAGGGAACTCTACCTCATCAGCCTACGGCGACCTGAGCGTAACGACTGTGGATGGCAAGATACAGGAAGATTCGCGCCTGATTGAGTGGAAGGGAAAGCGTGATAGTCAGTTTTATTGGCAGTCTGATGAGACTCTTAATCTCACCGAGGTGTCCGATCTTAAGGGCGCTGTTATGGTTGAGTTTATGGTAAATAAAAAGCCTCGTGGGAAAGTGTTTCAGCGTATGGATTGCGGTTGGCCTTGTCATGGCGTTCAAGATGTTACCAAGATGTTTCGCAGTGCACCGGCGGGAGAGTGGGTGACCAGAGGCATCAGCCTCAAGTGTTTCAAAGCGGTCGGGGCGGATTTAAATCGTGTTGAAACGCCATTCCTGCTAACCACTAACAGTTCCTTTGCGGTGACGATTAGAGATGTGCGAATTATTCAGAGGGCGCCGGTAGATTTAATCGAGTACTGTCGATAGAGCGGAGCTCTTTATTGGCCGCCCAGCGGCTGATTTTTCGTAAATGCTAGGGGCGCTTTCGCGTAGCCAAACAAGTCCTGTGCTGATAGTATCTGCAGTAATAATAACGATTACAGTAGACTGTTCAGAGGGTTTGATTATGCAGGCGTCCTTTACAAAAATGTCCCAAAGTACAGCTGAAGACTGGGCTATCATTATGCCAGAGCAGTTGGCTTTCTTTAAAAAACTTCCTGATCGTATTCTCTCCCATATGGAGTTACTGACCGGTGATTACGGTGGTTTTGCCATTGATCGCTTGCAGCATTCACTGCAGACAGCCCATCGAGCGGCTGAGGCGGGAGAAGACGATGAATACGTGGTCTGCGCGCTGTTACATGATATTGGTGACACCTTAGGCAGTGCCAATCATGCGGACGTTGCTGCGGCGATACTGCAGCCCTTTGTATCAGAAGAAAATCACTGGATGATCAAGCATCATGCCATTTTTCAAGGTTATAACTTCTTTCACTTTATAGGCGCAGATCGCAATATGCGTGATGAGTTTCGCGGCAGTGAAAATTTTAAGCGCACCGCCAAGTTTATTGCAAAGTACGATGATCCATCCTTTGACCCCAGCATGCCGAAGATGAGCCTGTCGCTTTTTGAGCCTATGGTGCGGTCCGTGTTTGCACAGCCAAAAAACAGTATGTATAAGGTCTTAACAGAAAAGTAGAGATTAGCTATGGATCCGCAGCAAGGCGTGGTAACCGGCATTTATACTGCCGCTAAAAAAGGCGCTGGTGTCATTGGTCACAAGCAGGTGGCTGTCAAAGCTGGCAAAGGCATTGTTGGTGATCGCTACTTCTCCGAAACCGGCAAGAATCGGTCGAACTATAAAGGCCAGCCGGACTGGGAAATTACTCTGATAGAGTCAGAGGTGATCGAATTCTTTAATCGCGAGAGCGGCAACGGGTTTCATGAGAGTGACTTTCGCCGCAATCTGATCACCAAGGATTTTCGCCTCAACGATCTAGTGGGTGAGCACTTTACAATTAATGGCGTTAAGTTTTATGGGGTACAGCTCTGCGAGCCCTGCGCTAGCCTGCAGAGGCGTTTGGCTGTCAAAATCCTTCCTGCACTAGTAGGCAAAGGTGGTTTGCGAGCCCAGATACTTACCGATGGTATTCTGGCTGAAGGCAGCCCTCTGGGCTAATTGTTATCTTCCAGTCGGAAGAAGGTTCTTGCCGTTGCGCTGGTTGCCTCTGCTATCTCTTCGGTGCTCTCATCTCTGCAGGCGCTAATGCCCTGCAAAACAAAGGTTAAAAATGCTGGTTCGTTGCGCCGGTCTTTGGGCAGAGGTTGCATATTTCTTGGGAGCAGATAGGGCGCATCAGTTTCGACCATTAGACGCTGAAGGGGAATGTTGTTGATAATTTTCTGTAGCTCCAGACCGCGGCGCTCGTCGCAGACCCATCCAGTAATCCCAATATGCAGATCCATATCCAAATAGCGGAACAAGGCACTTTTGTCGCCGGTAAAACAGTGAATCACTCCGTCCACCAGTGCGTCTCTATAACTGGCCAATATCTCTAACTGCCTCTTGGCAGCGTCCCGCTCATGCATAAATACCGGCATATTTAAAGACGCGGCCAACTCCAACTGCGCCTCAAAGGCCCTATCTTGAGAGGCCGGTGTTGAGAAATTTCGGTTGTAGTCCAGCCCAGTTTCACCAATGGCGACAACGCTTTTGTGCCGGGCGAGCTGGCGCAGTGCAGAATTAGACTCGGTGTTGTAAGTCTCGGCATCATGGGGATGGATGCCGCAGGTTGCATAGAGCATGCCCGGAAACTGTTCATCATATTGCTCACAGAGGGCGACGACCGCTTCACTCTCAGCTATGGAGGTGCCGGTGAGCACTAATTGACTGACTCCGGCATCGATTGCCCGCTGCAGTATGTCCTCAATATCATCGCTAAAACGCTTGCTGGAGAGGTTTACGCCAATATCAATGAGCATGGGTTGGTTGCCTTTTAAAGTCCGCCAGATTGGCTTTTGATTCGTTTAACGCTGATATTACAGTAGGGTTTCGCGCTCTGCTTGCACTAGCATTGGCGGTTTAAGCCCTAGCTGACGTGAATATATCACTGAGTACATCATAATATTTTGCACATAGCTGCGTGTTTCTTTAAAAGGGATCAATGTGATCCACACATCGAAAGGCAGCTTGCCCCCAGTCTTTCTCAGCCATTTATCGACTCTGGTGGGGCCTGCATTATAAGCCGCTGTGGCCAGTATTCTGTTGTTGTCAAAGCGCGCCAGCAAATCACTGTAATACCTTGCACCTATGGGTAGATTGATCGCCGGGTCATGCAGCTGCTTTTTATTGCGGTAGGGCAGCTTGTGTTTTCTTGCGGTGCTTTTGGCTGTGGCGGGCATCACCTGAATCATACCCATAGCACCGGCACTAGAGGTGGCGCTGGGATTGAACGCGCTCTCCTGTCGTGCAAGGGCAAACAATGTATACGAGGGTATTCCAACATTCTTGGCCACCGACTCAAGGCGCGGCTGATAGGCAAGGGGAAACCTAATTTCGATATCGTCCCAGTATCTCGCGGTGCCCAGACTAGCAATGGCCTTGTTATGCCACCGCCATTGGCTCGCTAGGATCGCAGCGGTCAACCAATCTTTGGTTTGAAAACTCTTGCTAGCATCGGACCATTCGCGATTGGCATCCATATGGTCTCCATGAAACTGCAATTCTCGAGCTCTTTTCATGGCAGGCATTGCAGCGATCTGCTGAAGCTTAAGGCTGTTCAGTGCGACCGGGTTGTGATTGATGCTGTATTCTGCGCCAATCCGCTCGCTGGCCAAAAAACCATAGAAATCTCGCTCTTTGGCTAGCTGTCTGGTCAGCAGGTCAATTTGGTTGCTAGCTGTGGTGGCGGGGTCTCCTTCAAGACTGCGAATTTGCCAGTAACGCCAGAGGGGCTGCTTCTGTTGGTCAGCTGGCAGCCGGGATAGCCATAACCTGGTGTCTGCCCAATTCATCTGTGCCAGCGACTGGCGCACACGCCACTGGGTGATGCTGCCATCCAGCACTTGGTTTAGTAGTTGCAAGTGGTCTACATGATAGCTGTCTGCCGCAATCTGGTGGCCCTGACTGTAGAGACCTTTAATAATGGCACCCACAATGTTTGCCTGGGCGCGGTGATCAAGTTCATGACTCTGTTGGTAGCGAGTCCAGTGTTTCAGTGCAGCATTTGCGTCGCGGCGAGCAAGACGAGTTAACCCCTGCTCTATCAGGGCGAGTTCTTCAGCTGTTCCTGTCGTGAATTGATGACGCTGACCTATGGTTACTGGATTGCGGCTGGTTTGGTAATAAAGCTGATGTAGGCCGAGGTATTTGACACTTTTTAGGAATCGTTTGGTGTACCGCGCTAGTTGATAATTGCGCCGCTGCAGGGCGTCATTAAAACGTTGCCATGCAAGTTTTTCACTGATATGGCCAGCTTTGATCAAAATGCCAAATAATTTGTCACAGGCCTTGGGCTGAGATTTTCCCTGCACCCAGACTGCCAAGCCACCGCTGATAGCAGCAGGTTTGTCATTCAGGCGATACTGGGCTAGGTGGCGGTTACATTTTTGGCTGGTGCTTGCGGTCGCCTCGTCGTAGTAATTAATATAGGTTTGCCAGCGACCTTTTTTGGCCAGATAGTCGAGCCAGCTGCTGCGCAGATGCTGAGCTTTGACGGAGCCGCGATAACGTTGCAGGTATTCTCTGATTTCGGCGCGACGCTGGTAATTTAAGTTAGCCCGCAAGTCGGCATAGATCAGGTAGGGATAGAGAGGGTAGTCTGCTAGAGTCTCGCGGCTGTTGCGCACCGCCTGCCACTTCCCGGCGCGCATCATTTTAAGGGCCTGAGCATACTGTTGGCGCTGCTGATCTAGGATGTTATTGCCAGGGTTGGTGCCAGTGCCAGTGTTACCGCTGTCAACAATATTAGAGGCGGTAACGGGACAGCAGAAAAGCAGGACCAGCAAGAGTAATCTTGTCGCTGACTGGCTACTGAACATTCTATCCCTTACTGGTGCCGTTAATTGTTTGGAGATACTTCCACAAGAGAAAGTTACCAGTTCAGGGCAGGTAATGCGAGCGGCTAATCAGAGATTCTCACGGCCAGCACATCGCAGGTAGCGCCATGTAAGACAGAATTACTGGTGGATCCAAAAATTAGGGCCAGACCGTGACGACCATGGCTGCCTACAACGATAAGGTCAATATCTTGATCTTTGGCCATGCTATGCATTTCTTGAGCCGGGTGGCCGAGAATAATATGCTGATGTTTGCTGTCGACATTGAGTTGCTGTGCCAGAGCTGCCAGCCGCTCGGTGGCCTGCGCTTGAAGCTGACTCTGTACGTCAGACAAATCTACGGGTATATCACCACCGTAGGTGAAAGCTAGGGGTTCAAGAATATGGCAGACTGATATTTTACTGTCGCTATTGTGGAAAAGAAACTTGACGCGATCTATCACTTGCTGTGATTCTGCAGAGAGATCCAGACCAACTAAGATATGTTTGTAGCTCGACATAGTGATTTTTCCTTTTGGTTAATCTGTCGTTAGTAGGTAGTGGGTTCAAAATTCCTTCGTTGCTTAAGAGTAGTATGAAATGACATGGTTGTTAATAGTCTTTGGTGTGGCATTGGTTATTTCTCCCTTGATGTGGCTCAAGCAATCGCCACATCAGCACCGCATCACCGGTTTCCGCCGTCAGGCGAACAGTTTGTTCCTGCAAGTTTGCCTGCATCGTCGGCCCGATGCCCGAGTTGACGAGCTGCGTCTTGAGTCCGTCTGCTACAGACTCCCTTGGCGCGATAAGGCCTGCCGCCAAGACTGGATTTTGCAGCGCTGCAGCCAGCGTGGCTGGGAATCGCCCTATCCGGCCTGGCGCTGGATGGCGGATCAGGCGGATTCACAGTGGGGCTCCGCATTGGATGAAGTGTTACTGCAGATGCCGGTTGGCGTATCCGCTGTGATAGCGGATGGCAATGGCATCGGCGTGATCTGGGACGAGCGTGGGGAGACTGAAGATGTGACTGTAATCTATCAACTTTTGTTGCTTTTACGACAAAAAGCTGAAGAAATTTGCCTCTGATGCTTGACCAAAGGGCGGGCAAGCACGTATATATGCGCACCTTGGGCGAGGGAAATTGACAGAAATTGCACTTTTTAGGCTGTGCTCGCGTAAGTAATATTATCTCTTATCAAGGAACTGTGGCCCCTATGGGTAAATCGTTAGTTATCGTTGAGTCACCGGCAAAAGCCAAAACAATCAACCGCTATCTGGGCGATGATTTTGTGGTTAAGTCCAGTGTTGGTCATATTCGCGACCTGCCTACTGGGGCTAACCGCACAACGACCGATCCAAAAGAACGCGCCCGTTTGGCTGCATTGACCCGCAAGATGTCGCCAGAAGAAAAAGCGATCCACAGAGAGAAGAAGGCAAAAGCTCAGCTGATAAATAGTATGGGCATTGATCCAGAGAATGACTGGAAGGCCGAGTACGCCACATTGCCTGGCAAAGAGAAAGTAGTTGCCGAATTGAAAAAACTGGCCAAGAACGCCGACACAGTTTACCTCGCGACGGATATGGATAGAGAGGGAGAGGCCATTGCTTGGCATCTCACGCAGGTGATTGGTGGCGAAGACAGCCGCTACAAGCGAGTTGTGTTTAACGAAATTACCAAGAAAGCCATCCGCTCCGCTTTTGAGGACCCAGGCGCGCTAAACACCAATCGGGTCGATGCTCAGCAGGCGCGACGGTTTCTTGATCGCGTGGTGGGCTTTATGGTGTCTCCACTGCTGTGGGAAAAAGTAGGCAGAGGTCTGTCTGCAGGCCGGGTGCAATCAGTTGCTCTGAAAATGATTGTCGAGCGCGAACGCGAGATTCGCGCTTTTATTCCGGAGGAATATTGGACAGTTCAAGCAGACTTGGAAGAGGGCACCCAAGGAGATAGAAACGCTGATGGCGATGCAGCCAAACTGCGTTTTGATATTAAGAAATTCCAAGGTAAGGCTTTCCGTCCGGTAAACAAGGACGAAGCTGATACTGCTTTGGCGACTCTGCGCGAAGCGGACTACTCGGTTAGCAAGCGGGAAGACAAGCCTACTAAGTCCAAGCCATCAGCGCCGTTTATTACTTCTACCTTGCAGCAGGCAGCCAGTACCCGTCTGGGCTTTGGCGTGAAGAAAACTATGATGATGGCTCAGCGTCTCTACGAGGCTGGTTACATCACCTATATGAGAACCGACTCCACTAATCTGAGTGCAGATGCCGTGGCCTCTTGTCGCGAGTATATTCAGCAGCGCCACGGTGCCAAGTATTTGCCAGAGCAACCAACGGTCTATAGCAGTAAATCAGGCGCCCAGGACGCTCACGAAGCGATTCGCCCATCTAACATTGATATCTCTCCCGGCAGTTTGGACGATATGGAAGTGGATGCCCGCCGTTTGTATCAGATGATCTGGCAGCAGTTTGTGGCTTGCCAGATGACCCCTGCAGAGTTTACCGCTACTACTATTACCGTCGCTGCTGACGACTATGAGATGACGTGCAAAGGCCGGGTAACCCGCTTTGATGGGTATTTAGCAGTGATGCCGGCGCGAGATGAAGATGCCGAGTTGCCTGACTTGCAGAAAGGCGACCCCATGAATATGCTGGTGCTGGTTCCCCAGCAGCATTTCACCAAGCCTACCGCGCGCTACTCTGAAGCCGCGCTGGTTAAAGAGCTTGAGAAGCGAGGAATAGGACGCCCATCGACCTATGCTTCGATTATCTCTACCATTCAGGATCGCGGCTATGTGCGCATTGAAAACAAGCGCCTGTACGCGGAAAAGATTGGGGATATTGTTACCGACAGATTGGCAGAGAACTTCACCGATCTGATGGACTATGGCTTTACCGCCACCATGGAAGAGCAGTTAGATGATATTGCTGAAGGCAAGCTAAACTGGAAGCAGTTGCTCAATCGTTTCTATGGCGACTTTAGCGAGAAAGTCACCAGCGCCAAAGATGCCGAAGGCGGCATGCGCCCCAATACACCGTCGGAAACAGATATTGAATGCTCAAAATGTGGCCGCCAAATGATGATTAGAACCGCTGGCACAGGGGTCTTTTTGGGCTGCTCCGGTTACGCTTTGCCACCGAAAGAGCGCTGCAAGCACACTGTCAACCTGACGGCAGGTGACGAAGCGGTCAATATCGAAGAGGATGACGAAGCTGAATCGAAACTGCTGTTGCACAAGCACCGCTGTAAGCTTTGCAACACCTCAATGGACAGCTACTTGCTTGATGAAAAACGCAAGCTGCATATTTGTGGTAACAACCCGGATTGTATTGGCCACGAGGTCGAATTTGGTCAATATGTGATCAAGGGGTATGAAGGCCCGGTGATTGACTGTGATAAATGCGGCAGCGAGATGCAGCTAAAGACTGGCCGTTTCGGCAAGTATTTTGGTTGCACCGGCGAGACAGGCCCGGACGAGCCCTGTAAAAATACCAGAAAACTTCTGCGCAATGGCGAGGCGGCGCCACCCAAGGTGGACCCAATTGCGATGCCAGAATTACGCTGTATCAAGGTAGAAGACCATTATGTATTGCGGGATGGCGCCTCGGGGATATTCTTGGCGGCCAGCCAGTTCCCACGTCACCGAGAGACTCGAGCACCATTGGTGACTGAGTTACTTCCCTACAAGGAACAGATCGATAAAAAGTACCAGTTCTTATTGACGGCACCGGTCAAGGACCCTGATGGCAAGCCCACGGTAGTCCGCTACAGCCGCAAAACGAAAGAGCAGTATGTGCGTAGCGAAGATGAAGGCAAACCCACGGGTTGGAGTGCGTTTTATAGCAAAGGCGCCTGGAAGCCTGCTGAAAAAGGCAGTAACTAAGCCGCGTGGCACTCTCTGTCTATCTGTCCGCCGTTAACCAAAAGCTGCTTTTTGCGCGGCAATTACTGGCGTTGCTCGAAGGACAAACCGACACACACAAAATCACCGCGGTCACTCAGTCTGTGGCGCTGCAGTTATATCAGGCCTGGCACTGGCATCTGCAAGATGTGGCCAGCAATTACAAATTAGCCGATCCACAACAGGTGAAGAGTCCGGCTCTGCTGGTCCAGTTGCTGGAGGCCGACGGTAAACACCCGGCAGAAGCGATGGAGATGCTTAATCTGGATACAGATAAGAGTTCTTGGCTCAGCGAACTCTGTCGTGCTCATAGGCAATTGTACTTGCTGCCAGTTATCCGCAAGGCTGAGATGGATGTGGACCGATTGCCGATGATTGCGGTGGATGCTGTGGCGGCAGATGGCACATTACCTGTAGACTGGAGTCTGTCTCAGGCCCGATTATGGTTTGATAGAATGCAGGAGCTAGTGGATCGTCAGCGGGACATGATGGTGGAGTTCTGAAAGCGGTGCGAATCGTTGCTAGACTTAAAGAAAGACAGTAATTAATAATATGGAAAATAACAATGGCCCAGACAGAGTTTGAGTTGATAATGTTGGATGACGGCGAAGTTGCACTTCAGCGTGCTGGAACCGATACCCCCCTAGTGCGAATCACTTTTTCTGGTGAAGTTCTGGACTATCTAGACGGCAAGCATGTAGAGGTTGCCAAAAGTATGATGGATGCGGGTATTCAGACCGTATTTGAGATTAACGAAGAGCGGTCACCTGTGTCCGCGGATGGTGGCGAAAAGCGCCATACCCTCCACTAGACTTCTTTCAGGCCAAGACAACTCCTTTTGACGCAGTCATCTATGGAAAACACCGACATTCTTAAAGTGCTGGCGCGTCAGCGCAAAGTCGCCAGCTTTAGGCAGCATTTGTTGCTATGTACTGCTGGCAAATGTGCCTCGGAAAGCGAGGCGCAGGCGTCTTGGGATTATCTTAAGCAACGTATCAATGAGTTAAATCTGATGGATGTAGAGTCTGGCGTTTACCGGTCCAAGGTAGACTGTCTTAGGATCTGCCGTCAGGGCCCTATCATGCTCAGTTACCCCGATGGTACCTGGTACCACAGCTGCACCCCGGAAGTGATTGAAAGGGTTTTGCAAGAGCATGTTTTGGGGGGCACACCAGTAGCCGACTATAGCTTTGCTCAGAGCAACCTGTAAGTCGTCGGCTACTGCCTAATAGGACCTTTTTTACGTCTGTTTTGCGGCGGTTTAAATCCGTATAGCTTAGATAGTGACTCGAACCACACCAACGGCAAGACCTTCAATTGCAAAGTCTTGAGCGCGCAGATCAACCAGGATAGGGCTGTAGTCGCGATTCTCTGGCACCAGGTGAATTTCATGCTTGCTGCGAGTTCTCTTCAGGCGTTTGACTGTCACTTCACCGTCCACCCGAGCCACAACAATTTGTTGGTTCTCCGCAGTTGGCTGCTGGTGCACTGCCAGCAGATCACCATCCATAATACCCACATCGACCATACTCTGACCCTGAACACGTAAAAAATAGTCTGCGTGGGGATGAAAGCTGCCCGCGGGCATCTCTTGGTAGTCTTCAATATTCTGCTCGGCCAGTATGGGCTCACCAGCGGCCACGCGACCAACGATTGGGATGCCGTTGTACTGTTCGACGACCCGAATACCACGGGAGGCCCCGGGAATCATTTCAATAACGCCTTTTCTGGCCAGTGCGCGCAGGTGGTCCTCGGCGGCATTGGCTGAGCGGAAGCCCAGTTGCTGAGCAATCTCTGCTCTTGTGGGTGGATAGCCGGTCTCATCAAGGTTGTCTTTGATAAGATCAAAAATTTGTTGTTGTCTTGCAGTCAGGCGTTCCATAACAATTCCTCTTTCAATTGCTGTGATTATATACAGTACGCTAAATTTGGCAAGCTTTACTATATTTAGATAAAACAATGATAAAAAAGGATAAGAATAATGCTGGAAGCAAAAGTACAAAAAGCGTGGCGCGTGCTGCGTATACAGTCTGAATTGGTCGATGGAACTGACCGATTATTAAAATTGGGCGCCGCAGTCACCGTTTTTGGTGGCGCTAGATTTGAACCTCACACCACTCATTATTTACAGGCGCAGATATTAGGGCAGCGTCTTGGCGAAAAGGGCGTCCCTGTTATAACTGGTGGTGGACCAGGTATTATGGAGGGTGCTAATCGCGGTTGCTTTGACGCGCAAGCGCCTTCGGTGGGACTGAATATTGAACTGCCCTTTGAGCAGGCCAGCAATCCCTATCAAAATATATCACTGGATTTTCGCTACTTTTTTGTACGCAAATATCTGTTTGTTAAACATGCGGTGGGTTTTGTGATTTTCCTTGGCGGCTATGGCACGCTAGATGAGCTATTTGAGGCACTGACATTGGTGCAGACCGGTAAGGTCGAACCGTTCCCTATTGTCTTGGTTGGGGTTGATTATTGGTCTGGCCTGATCGACTGGATTAAACAGCAAATGCTAAAGGAGGGCTGCCTTTGCGAGGAGGAGCTCGATCTCTTCCAGCTAGTGGACAGCGGTGAGCAGGCAGCCGAGGTGATTCTAGAACATCTGGCCGAATCAATGTCAGCTACTGAGGAAGACTGAGGTCCTTTAGAATTCGTCCCAGCCAAATTGCCAGTCAAACTGGTGGCCTGCTCTGACAAAAACACCGTCGATAAACAGATGCTGGTCTTCGTTCACGTCAAGCAGATTCAGCCAGTCCTCTGGGGGATCGCAACGGGCTACAGCCATCAGTGACCAATTCTCCAGATCACATTGATCGATCTCACCGTCTTGGTACTGTATGTCGATGGTAGCGCTGTATTCATCCAGCGCGGCTATTTGAAACAGTCGGTGTACCGCAAGGTCCTTATACCAATCGCCGAGATTGGGAATGTGGGTAGCCACATTACGCCTCCTGAAATGGGTTTGAGATATAAAAATAGCACTATCAGCAGGGCAGTGTGAGCGACCTTTTACCCCTAGGAAAAATCACTTGGTCAGCAAACTGTATGTAGATATTTACATAGATGATCTAAGTGATTCTAAAACTTAAGGTTATTTTTTCTGGGCTGATTTTTATTTAATAGGTAAAATGCCATTAAGGAATAGTACCCAAGGCTTAAAGAATAAATCTGTCTAAACAGGAAAAAATGTAATGAGTTACGGACGCTTAATGCTGGATCTGGCGGGCACCGAATTGTCACCGCAAGAAGCAAAAATATTGCAAAACCCCCAAGTAGGTGGGGTGATTTTGTTTGCGCGCAATATTGAAACTCCGGTGCAGGTTTGTGCGTTGGTGGCTCAGATCAGAGCGGCCAGCGACAATATACTTCTAGCCGTGGATCAAGAGGGTGGGCGTGTGCAACGTTTTCGCGATGGCTTTACCAGATTGCCACCTATGCAGGTGCTGGGTGATCTGGTAGCTAAAGACCCTGATTCTGGGCTTACCACTGCGCGGGATATTGGCTGGTTGATGGCTGCTGAGGTACTGGCCTGCGGCTTGGATATCAGCTTTGCTCCGGTGCTCGATGTTGATCGAGATACTAGCAGTATTATTGGTGACAGGGCGTTCTCAGATCAACCTGACGCAGTTACTGAACTGGCACAGGCCTTTATTGGTGGCATGCATCAAGCGGGAATGGCGGCTACCGGCAAACACTTTCCCGGGCATGGCGGTATTGTTGCCGATAGCCATTTGGAAGCCCCCGTGGACCACAGAAGTTGGGAACAATTGGCGGCCAAAGACCTTAAACCATTTGCCGATCTTGCCAAGACAGTGGATGGTATTATGCCGGCTCATATCACCTTTCCCTCGGTGGATCCTAATTCAGTGGGGTTCTCTGAGTTCTGGCTGCAAAAAGTACTGCGTCAGCAACTGGGGTTCGAGGGCGTGATCTTTAGTGATGATTTGAGCATGAAGGGTGCAGATGTGGCTGGTGGCTATGTGGACAAAGCAGCGCTGGCACTGGCAGCCGGATGCGATATGATTCTGGTGTGCAACTGCCCGGAAGGCGCCCTTGAGGTGCTGGACTATATGCAGAGCAACCATGTTGATGGTAGCGATCGAATTGCCGCCATGCGTGCCACAAAAGCCCAGAGTTGGGAGCAGCTGGCAGGGGATGGAAGGCGACTTAAGATTATTGAAAAAATACAGACATTGATGGAGTGAGCAGGGGATGAATCGTATAGAGAGTTGGTTGGTTAACCTCACAGGGGAACAATACCTATGGGTTATGGAGTTGTTTCTAATCGTGTTTGTTGCGCTGAGTCTTGGGTTTTTTCTCAATCGACTGATAGACAGGCTGGAGGTACAGGCGGGTAAAACTAAAACCGTATGGGACGACGCGCTGATAGAGGCTTGCCGCAGGCCTGCTATCTGGTTGATTTGGATTTTGGGCGTTAACTTTGCCGCTGGTATTGCCGCGCAAAAAATGGACTCTGCACTACAGCCATTAATCGACCCAATTAATCGCTTGGCGCTAATTTTCTTGGGTGCCCTTTTTATCACGAGCTTTATCAAGCGTGCCGAGCGCAATCTGGTTCATCCCGACTATATTAGCAAGCCAATGGACGAGACCACTGTGCGCGCCGTTGGCAAGCTGCTGCGAGCCTCGGTGATTATTACTGCGGTGTTGATTGCATTGCAGCTTTTCGGCTATAGCATTTCCGGGCTGCTGGCGTTTGGTGGAATAGGGGGTATTGCCGTCGGTTTTGCCGCTAAAGACCTGCTGGCCAATTTTTTTGGTGGCTTGATGATTTATCTGGATCGTCCGTTTTCTGTAGGAGATTGGGTTCGCTCACCCGACAAAGAAATCGAGGGCACCGTAGAGGATATTGGTTGGCGCCTGACTAGAATTAGGACCTTTGACAAGCGGCCGCTGTATATTCCCAACTCTGTGTTTGCCAGTATCTCGGTGGAGAATCCATCGCGGATGACCAATCGGCGAATCTATGAGACTGTTGGGATTCGCTATGAAGATATCAACTGTATGGGGCCAATTGTTGAGCAGGTGACCAATATGCTCTGTGAGCACCCGGATATTGCTGCCGAGCAAACTATGATTGTGAATTTTAATAAGTTCTCGGCCAGTTCTCTGGACTTCTTTGTGTACACCTTCACCAAAACCACTAACTGGGTTGAATTTCACAATATCAAGCAGGATGTGTTGCTGAAAATCGCCGCGATCATTGAGTCGAATCAAGCTGAAATTGCCTTTCCAACATCGACTTTGCATATTGAAAACCAGAGTATTGCTGGCTCTTCTGCAGGTGATGGCAGCGAAAGTTTGAAGTAGGCCAACAATAAGTTGGCATTTGTGTTGAAAAGCGTCTACCTTTTTGACAGATCAATTGCTCTCGTCAGCAATATTTATTGAGCCCCCTATTAGGAATAAGTGACAAGGATGTTAACTGGGGTGATAAGCGCTAGCATCAATGGTGCTGCGCTGAGTAGATAAGGAAGTCAGTCATGGATAGGACAATCCGCCACAGGCATGTATGCCTCTGTACTAATGCCGTTAGCTTTCGCCATATATCCCCATGTTAGCCGCCACGGACCGAGCCACAGGAAGCGCGCTGCTAGTCGTGTTGATGTTTCTGGGTTGGGGTTTGATCATTGGGGCACTGGTTGACTATGTTGCAGCCGAATTTTTATCCCTGTCCGCTGGGTCCAGACCCTGGCAAGTATGGGGAACTCTTATCGGTATTTTGATTGCCGCTTATCCCAGTTTTTACTGGTCTGGAAATCCCTTGTCCCCCTATGCGGACTGGTTGCTCAGGTCCGCATGGATGGCAGTTTTGATTGATTCAGCCCGACGTCTGCTGCGACGCTCTTACCGCCATATCTATCAGGCTGCCGATATTATTTTTTGTATTGGTGGGCCCATGCTGTCTATTACTGCCCTAGTGGGCTGGTGGATAATTAATGAGGTTACAACGCCCTTGCTGTTGCTGTACTTGCTGGTTATTACCATCATTGGTCTGCTTGGTATCTACAATAATATGCTGCGTATGCTGGCTTTGGGGTATTTTAATGGTTACTGGCTGGTAGATGACAATAGGCTGTCCTATCCCTTTGAGGCTCCCTTCGTCGTTTACAAGAATTTGCGGCCATTTTTACCCAAAGATGATTTTTTGCCCTAGGTGTTGGTAGGCCTGACGAGCCTCTTGGTCGCAGCGCTCAGTTGTTCCTCTCTCAGGCTTAATTTTGCTTTCCCGTACTATCAGTCCTTGCACCGCCTTTACAGGGTTTTTGAGAAAACCCCAGAGCGCTCAATGTTGGCCAATGTGTTGTTGCTGTTGATTGTCCTTCTGTCGATTCCGCTAGCTTGTGTGCTGATTAATGGGCTGGTGCCAGTTATCAATATTCACTGCTTTTTTGCTGCGGTGGCTATCTGGTGCATGGACGCCCACTGGGATGGATGAGAGGCTGCAACAGGAGCCTGCTTTGTCTGGCGATTTCCGCTATTTTCTATCTGGGGAGTGGCGTAAATAAGCCTCCAGTGAAGGTTATCTCCCCATACCAGAATGAGTTTGTGGGAAAGTTTTTTAAGAGGATGAGCGTTCTCTGCGTATACTGATGGCTTAACTAAACTGAGAATCTGTTATGCGCCTGCTGTTTATTGTATTACTTGGCTTAAACCTCAGTGGCTGTCTGGGTAAGCCTGAAGGGGTTGAGCCTATTGATAAGTTTGAGGTAGACCGCTATCTGGGCCAGTGGTATGAGATTGCGCGATTGGATCATTCATTCGAGCGGGGCCTCGACAATGTATCTGCGACCTACTCGCTGCGTGAGGATGGGGGTATCAGGGTCATCAATGCCGGGCGCTCGGAGGAGACTGGTGAAATCAGTAGCGCCGAGGGTCGAGCATATTTCGTTGAGTCAGAGACTTATGGGCACTTAAAGGTGTCTTTCTTTGGGCCGTTCTTTGGCTCCTATGTAATCTTCGACCTAGATAAAACCGATTATCAATATGCTTTTGTCGCTGGGAATAGCCACAGCTATCTCTGGCTGCTGGCAAGAACACCCCAGGTATCTGATGCAGTGATGGAGAGCTTTATAAACCAATCGGCATTATTGGGCTTTGATACGGACGCATTGATATTTGTGCCTCAGGACGAGGCTAAAGCCGCAGAATAAATTTCTTGCGCACCATGGCGCTGGCTATGGCTTGGGCGTTTCGCCAGTGATCACTGTAGTTTCCGCTGTTTGTCCCTCTGGATCTTGCCGTTTTGGCTCCGGAGGATTTAACAGTTCCGGTTGGTAGCTAGTGATGGTGACAATCGCGCCCATCTTTGGATGATCTAAGTAGTAAACTTCGCCTTCATCAATACGTTTGGATTGGTTGAGTACCCATACCTCTGCAACTGGGTAGGTTTTGGGCAAGACTTGGCTGGTGACTAACAGGGGGCTTAGATCATCGGTGATCTGTGCCAATGGCATTTTGGTTGTGGGATAGGCTGAGTTGTTTGCTGGTTCAGGGCTGTTTGTGAGCTCAGGGCTGTTTATTGGCTCAGGGCTGTTTATTGGCTCAGGGCTGTTTATGAGCTCAGGGCTGTGCCCAAACGGAGGATTGTCAAATTCAAAATCAACAAACGCTTCGCTTAATTCTATCGCGTTAGCTAGGGGATCGGGCTTGACGGGCAACTTGGGTAGATTGATCATCTGAGAACTGTCGTTGGCAAATTCCAGCAACCAGAGGTTGGGTTCGAAGTGCAGGAAGCGAGCTTTGTAGAAGCGCAGAGTGCCCTCGACTTGAAAGCGATCATCGTTGCGTTGCCCAGCTTTGATAACAATCCAGGGGGAGGCTTCCTCACTGTCAGCGGCAAAGCGCCAAGATTCGTGAAACACGACATTGTACTGGCGGCGAGCCAATGCTTTGGCGCTGTCGTTTAGGCCTCTATATTCTGGGTCTAGTAGGCGGAAAGGGGCCTCATATTCCGGTGTATACATGGGCTCAGCAATGTCCGCCGGGCTGTTGATTACATCATAGTGGTTGGGTTGGTCAAACTGGGGCGTTCCGTCCAAGCCTTCGCTTTCAGCGACGTTAATTTCGGGGGATTCTTTGGGGCTTTTAGCATTGAGGTTTTGCCCCATGCTCACAGCTGGGTCCTCAACCTGTGCCCGGGGAATAACTCGAGTTTGCATCCTGTCGAGACTAGGACGCGAGAGCAGAGCACCTTCGGCAAGTGGAAAGCCGTTCTGCTGGGAGGGCATATTGGGATCCACCAGTTCTAGCCAGTTTTCGGGAAAGCTCAGCTGGTAATCTTTTGGCGCAGTTTCACCACCGGCGTTACCCTGCTGGGTAAACAGAATAACTTCCACCTGATACCAGTTATCTGGTGGGACAATCTCTAAATCAGACCTGTTGTCATCGGAGGGCTCAGTTTGAGCACTGGCATAGGGCAGGCCAAACAGTATTAGCAGAGCTAGGATCGCGCCGACAGAGGAGGGCTGTCGGTTACTCTGGTAAAATTTGACTGTAGGGTTTGTGATCATCCTGGGGTCCTATCCGCCAATGTTGAGCCACTATCCAGTTTGAGCAGTATTTCGTTAACCTGTGCAAAGCGCTCTTCGGCCGTATCCATTGCCCTAGTGAAACTCAGTTGATCATTGTTTTGCAAGCGGAATATCGCGGGGTCTGACTGCACCATTTGTACTATGGTCATCGGCTCCACCACAGTTCTATCGGTAAACTGTAGGCGACCTCCGTTGGGACCCGCTTCAATTTTCTTTAACCCAAGCTGTTCGCCCAGTTGACGCAGCTCGGTCAATCGGAACAGAGTTTTGACCGGTTCTGGCAGCAGACCGAAGCGGTCTATCATCTCTACCTGCAATTCGTGTAGCTGCTGTTTGGTCTGGCAGTTGGACAGGCGTTTATACAATGTCAGGCGCATATTTACATCGGGCAGGTAGTCGTCTGGTATCAGTGCTGGCAGGTGCATATTAACTTCTATGCCTTGATCCAGCGCCGCATTCAGATCTGGTTTGGAGCCGTTGCGAATCGCATTCACCGCGCGGTCCAGCATCTCTAGATACAGGGTAAAGCCAATGGCCTGAATATGGCCGCTCTGCTCTTCGCCCAGTAGTTCTCCGGCACCGCGAATTTCGAGATCATTGGTGGCCAGCGTAAAGCCTGAGCCCAAATGGTCGGCCGCAGATATAGCTTCCAGCCGCTTGATGGCATCAGCGGTTAGCTTTTTGTCCTGGGGTGTCATGAGGTAGGCGTAGGCCTGGCGATGAGAGCGGCCTACACGACCACGCAGCTGATGCAGTTGGGCCAACCCAAACTTGTCGGCCCGTTCGATCAAAATGGTGTTGGCGCTGGGGATATCAATGCCGGTCTCAATAATGGTGGTGCACACCAATACATTGAAGCGCTGGTGATAGAAATCGGACATTACCTGCTCAAGCTGACGCTCGCGCATCTGGCCATGGGCAATATTAATACGAGCCTCTGGCACCAGTTCGGCCAATTCATCAGCGGTGCGCTGGATGCTTTTGACATCGTTGTGCAGAAAATACACCTGACCACCGCGCAAAATTTCTCGCAAAATGGCCTCTCTTGTTACCCGCGATTCCTGTTTGCGCACAAAGGTTTTGACTGATAACCGCTTGGCCGGTGGTGTGGCGATAATAGAAAGATCGCGAATGCTGTGCATCGACATATTGAGGGTGCGGGGTATGGGTGTTGCGGTCATGGTGAGAATATCCACTGAACTGCGCAGAGATTTTATTTTCTCTTTTTGGCGCACTCCGAAGCGGTGTTCTTCATCGATAATCATCAAGCCCAAGCGGCCAAAGTCAATCTGTGCATGGAGTAACTTGTGGGTACTGATCAAAATGTCCACTTTGCCGGCCTCGGTGGCGGCGATAATGTCATCCTGCTCTTTGTTGGTTTTAAAACGCGAAAGTTCTTCGACTCGCACGGGCCAATTGGCAAAGCGGTCGCGGAAATTTTGCAGATGCTGGTGGGCAAGCAATGTGGTCGGCACCAGCACCACAACCTGTTTGCCGCTAGAGGCCACCGTAAAGGCGGCGCGCATGGCAACCTCAGTTTTGCCAAAGCCCACATCACCACAGACCAGTCTGTCCATCGGCTGTGCACTAAGTAGATCTTTGCGCACCGCATCTATAGCCTCTTGCTGATCGGCGGTTTCTTCAAATGGGAAGTCGCTGCTGAAATTGCGGTAGTCCTCTTCATTGTCGGTACAGGCGAAGCCCTCGCGAGCGGCGCGACGAGAATAAATATCTAGCAATTCCACGGCGGTGTCGCGCACCTGTTTGGCGGCCTTTTCTTTAGCTTTGTCCCATTTATCTGTGCCCAAACGGTTTAGGGGGGCGGCTACCTGATCGCCACCACCAAAACGGCTGATAAGGTGGAGTGATGACACGGGCACATAGAGTTTGGCCTCATCGGCGTAGGTTAGCATCAAGAATTCTTGTTTCTCGCGATCCACTTCTAGGGTCACCAGTCCCTGATAGCGACCCACTCCGTGCTCTATATGTACCACCGGGGTCCCGACTTTGAGTTCGGCTAGATTTTTAAATATATAGTCTGGAGATTCAGAGGCCTTCGAGCGTCGTCGTCTCTGCATAACCTGCTGGCCAAAGAGTTCCCCCTCGGTAATCAGGCAAATTCCTTGCTCTGGGCAGTAAACGCCTTGGTCGATGGGATAGGTGGTGATGCTGTAGGGCTGGTCTGTTTCGATAAACTGCTGCCAATGGTTTAGGCCTTCTGGTCTGATGCCAATGGTTTGCAACAGTTCGCCAAGTACCTCTCGACGTCCCGCAGACTCGGCGCAGAATAAAACCCTGGTGCCTGGCTGACACTGACCAAGAAATTCCTGCAGTTTCGCCAGAGGATTGGTCAGTTTGGCGTTTACCGCAACATCTGGCACCGAGTGCAGGCAAAGGTTTGCGCGACCAGCTTTATGCTCCAATACTTCCCGATGCAGCACTGTTCTTGGCAACTGGCCTATGTTTTGGAACAGAGCATCGACGGTTAAAAACACCTCGTTGGGGGGCAAGATGGGGCGCTCGAGATCTACACCGTACTCTGTATGGCGCATATTGATATCGCGCCAAAATATTTCAGCGGCTTCTTCTATCCCGCTGTGGCTAAACAATCGAACATCGGCGGGCAGATAGTCAAACAATGTTGCCGTCTGGTCAAAAAACAGGCTCAGGTAGTACTCAATACCCTGAGGGGCGATACCATCGGCAATATCCCGATACACCGGGCACTTGGATGGGTCTCTATCAAAATGATCATGCCAGTTATTAAGAAAGCCATTGGTGGCTTCCTTATCCATCGGGAATTCTCGCGCTGGCAGCAGCTGCAGCTGGTCGACGGTTTCTATCGTGCGCTGACTCTCTGGGTCAAACAGGCGCAAGGATTCTATTTCATCGTCCAGTAAGTCAATTCTGAACGGGTTTTTTTCGCCCATGGGGAAGATATCGATAATCGAGCCGCGAAAGGCAAAGTCGCCGTGCTCAAATACGGTGTCCACTCTGCGGTAACCGGCACGGCTGAGTTGCTCTTGGAGCTGGGCTCTATCTAGGTCCTGACCTAGGGTATAGGCAAAGGTTCGCGAGGCGACAAAGTCGGTGGGGGCGATGCGATGCATCAGAGTCGAGAGGGGCACAACAATCACCCCTTGCTGAGCGCTTGGCAGATTGGCCAGAGTTTGCAGACGTGCAGAGATAATATCCTGATGGGGCGAGAAGATATCGTAAGGTAGAGTTTCCCAGTCGGGAAAGCTGTAAACGGGCAGCTGTTGTTGGGCGGTAAAAAATTCTAGCAGTCGAGTTTGAGCTGCGGCTTCTCGGGCTGTCTCGGTAATCAGCATGGTTAGGCCTGAATGGGCCAGAGCTGCTTGAGCCACCGCCAGTGCGCGACCGGCTGCGCGCAGTTCTCCCCATTGCTGCTTGTCGCCGGGGACTTTAGCGGGTTGCTGTTTAATCATGCTCATAAATACTGAGTTATTCCGTTTTTGGTTTGGTCTGGCGTTATTTTTTACTTAGCAGCAGGCGCAAACGCTGAACTTGGCGTGCAATTGAGCCTATGCAGCGACTGTCTGTGTGGCCGCTATTCTAATGCTGAAGGGGTATTGATTGAAGAAATATTGTCTATCATAGTTAATGTCACTAATAACATTGTCTGGCTTTGATATGGGTCCGATAATGAATCTGTCTATCACTCTTTAAAGGACGTTTTGAATGACTCAAGAAAACAGACCATTGCCTGATGATTTTTTCAAGGATTGGAAGCAGCGTGAAGCACTCGCCGAAAGCATGATACCGGTGATTGGCCAGCTTTACAGAGAGCGTAATGTCAGTACTTATATGTATGGCAATAATATGGTCAACAAGTCGGTGATTGACCTAATGAAGGCGCACCGCTTTGTTCGCCAGGTTGAAAAAAATGAGTTGTCCGAGTTTGATACAGCGCCCATGCTCGATGCAATTGCACGGCAGAAGTTGGGGCCGGCTCATTTGGATCTTGGAAAGATGGTGGTCAAGCATCAACAGATTGGCAATGGCCGCAGTATTGATGAGTTTGTAGCGGACGAACTGTCCGAAATAATTGGTTCTGATGTCAAGCCTTTGCCAAAGCCTCAGGATGTAGTTCTCTACGGTTTTGGTCGCATTGGTCGGCTGGTGGCGCGCATTCTGATCGACAAAGCTGGTGGCGGTGATGTGATGCGTCTGCGAGCTATAGTGATTCGCAAAGGCAAGCAGGATAATGACTTAGAGAAGCGCGCGGCGCTGCTGCGCCGAGACTCGGTTCATGGGTCCTTCAAGGGCACTATTCGGGTGCTCAATGAAAGCAATACGCTGGTGGTAAATGGCAATCCTATCAAGGTTATCTATGCCAACAGTCCAGAGGATATCGACTATACAGACTATGGTATAAACAATGCGCTGATCGTCGATAATACAGGGGTTTGGAAGGACAATGCAGGCTTGGGCGGCCATCTGCGACCGGGCGCGTCGAAAGTTCTTCTCACCGCCCCAGCGGGAGATGATATCCCTAATATTGTCTATGGCATCAACCATCATGAGATTACCCCAGAACGCAAGATTATCTCTGCCGCGTCCTGTACCACCAATGCCATTGTGCCTGTGCTTAAATGCTTGCTTGATGAGTACGGTATTAATAACGGCCATGTGGAGACAGTGCATGCCTTTACCAATGACCAGAATCTGATCGATAACTTCCACAAGGGCGATCGTCGTGGTCGAAGTGCGCCGCTGAATATGGTGCTGACATCGACTGGTGCGGCGAAGGCCGTTGCTAAAGCTATTCCTGAACTCAAGGGCAAACTTACCGGCAATGCGATTCGTGTGCCTACGCCCAATGTGTCGATGGCTATTCTCAATCTTCAGCTGGGTCGAGAGACCAGCGTTGAAGAGTTAAATGAATTCCTGCGGCAAAAGGCGTTGCATTCAAGCTTGCAGCAGCAGATAGGTTACACGGTGTCGACAGAGGCGGTGTCCACCGACTTTGTTGGCTCGCGTCAGGCCTGTGTGCTGGATTCTCAGGCGACTATTGTCGACGGCAACAGCTGCGTGTTGTACTGTTGGTACGACAACGAATTCGGTTACAGTTGTCAGGTAGTTCGCTGTCTTGAAAAATTCGCTGGTGTTGTGTGGCCCAGCTATCCAAAAGAAGGTTGATATTTAATGTTGGTCGAACAAATCTGGACAGACAATCCGCTGCGCAATTTTCATTATCTGATTGCCTGCCCAGAGACCAACGAAGCTTTGGCGATAGACCCCTTTGATTATCAGCTTGTACTGCATCGTGCCAAGGAGAAGGGGTGGCGCATCACTCAGATTCTCAACACCCATGAGCATTTTGATCATATTGATGGGAATCAGGCCATGGTGGCCGCGACTGGCGCCGTGGTTCTAGCCCATGCCAATGCTGCAGACAAGATTGCCGGAATGGACGCCGGATTACAGGCTGGGGCAACGGTAACCGTTGGCCGCTCGGTGGCTCTTGAGGTGCTGGATACGCCGGGGCACACCATGAGCCATATTTGCCTATTTAAAAAAACTGGGATCCCGGCACTGTTTAGTGGTGATACATTATTTAATGCGGGGGTGGGTCATTGCCATTCCGGGGGCGCCCCGGAGGTGCTCTATCGCACAGCGGTCGAACAGCTCGCTGGGCTGCCCGATAACACAATGGTGTATCCAGGGCATGATTATATTGTTAACAACCTGCGTTTTACCCTAGATCGTGAGCCCGGTAATCAAGTGGCGCAAAAGCTACTTGCTGAGGTAGAGCACCAAGACCCCAATCAGGCGCTAATCACCGATATGGCGCTGGAAAAGCAGATCAACACGTTCTTTCGTTTAGATAGCGTTGAGGTGGTTGCGAATCTGCGCCGGTCCTTTCCGGACATGCCTGCTAATCCGGGGCCTGAAACGGTATTTTTGGCCCTGCGACAGCTGCGTAACAGCTGGTAACAAAACTCTCCCGGCATCAGGCTAAGCTCCATATGGCCATCCAGTCAAAAAAAAGCCTCTGTAATAGGGTTTTGCTAACTTTGGCGCTGGTATCAAGGCCGCTAGGCTATTATAATCGCGCGCATCTGAAATCGACTGTATACGACCCCGGTTCGGCGGTCATGCAACAGTTGAGACTACAACGTAATTTGCATAAGCCTCAAGCCACAAGACAGGCTTGAGATGGGGCGTTATTAAGGGCCGATCAAAGCCTAGTTACAGCGCCAGAAATCGAGGCCCAGCAGCCAGAATTTAAATTAGAGTAGTGGTATTTCCTATGATCAAAGTTCGTCGCGGACTTGACCTGCCAATCGCTGGTGCGCCAGAGCAGGCTATTCATGATGGACCCAAGATAAGCCAGGTTGCGGTAGTCGGCTATGACTATCAGAGCATGAAGCCCACCATGGCAGTGCGCGAAGGTGATCGCGTTACATTGGGTCAACTGTTGTTTACTGACAAGAAAAACCCTGAAGTGAGATACACAGCTCCGGCTGCCGGCACTGTTGTTGCCGTCAATCGCGGCGAGCGCCGAGTATTTCAGTCCCTGGTTATTGATGTGGAGGGCGACCAAGCAGAGAGCTTTGCAGCCTACCCGGCCGAGCAGTTGGGTTCACTTGACCGCGCTGCTGTCGTTGACAACCTAGTTAACTCAGGCCAGTGGGTTGCGTTGCGCACCAGACCTTTTTCTAAGGTCCCTGCGCCGGATAGCACGCCCTCATCTATTTTTGTCACCGCGATGGACACCAATCCATTAGCGGCTGATCCCGCTGTTGTGATCGACCAGCGCAAGCAAGATTTTGTCAACGGTTTGCGAGTACTGACTCGCTTGACCGATGGCCCGGTTAACCTCTGTGTGGCTCCCGGTGCTGGTATCGCTGGCGATGAACTGGATGGTGTGCGTGAAGTCAGCTTTAGCGGCCCCCACCCAGCAGGTCTTGCCGGTACTCATATTCATTTCGTTGATCCTGTCAGTGTTAACAAGACAGTTTGGACTATCGGTTACCAAGATGTGATTGCCTTTGGTGCGCTATTCACCTCTGGCACTATTGATACTACCCGCGTTGTGGCCCTGGGCGGCCCTCAGGTCAATCAGCCCCGTCTGCTAAACACACGGCTTGGCGCTAACTTAAATCAACTGGTCATTGGCGAATTGGCCAATGACGAGAATCGCGTTATTTCTGGCTCTGTATTGTCCGGTCGCAAGGCCAATGCTGAGTTTGCCTTCCTTGGCCGCTATCACAGCCAGGTTTCGGTGATTAAAGAAGGTCGTGATCGTGAGTTTTTACATTACCTGCGCGCCGGTGTTAACAAACATTCGGCACTGCCAATCTTTGCTTCCTCGCTGACAAAAAAATTGATCAATATGACTTCCAGCACCAACGGTAGCGAACGTGCCATGGTGCCGGTGGGTGGCTATGAAGATGTTACTGCCCTAGATCTGTTGCCAGTACAGCTACTGCGCTCGCTGATTGTGGGGGACACTGATATGGCCCAAAAACTAGGCTGTTTAGAATTGGACGAAGAGGATGTCGGCCTCTACACCTACGTCTGTGTAGGCAAGTACGAGTACGGCGCTATTCTGCGTGAAAACTTAACCAGAATTGAGAAGGAGGGTTAAGGCCATGATGCGGAATCTTCTAGATAAATTAGAGCCAAACTTTCATAAGGGCGGCAAATGGGAAAAGTGGTATGCACTTTTCGAAGCGGTAGACACGGCTCTTTACAAGCCCTCGGACATCACCAAGAACAGCTCTCATGTTCGCGATGGTATTGATCTTAAGCGTGTAATGATCACCGTATGGCTGGCAACATTCCCCACAATGTTTTTCGGCATGTGGAATATTGGCTTTCAGGCTAATACCATTATGGCGGATATGGGAATGGTCTCCCAAGATGGGCTGCGCGGTGCATTTATTGGCCTGCTGGCTGGCTATGATGCCACGAGCGTCTGGGACAATATGGTCCATGGAGCGGCGTACTTCCTGCCTATCTACATGACTACCTTTATCGTCGGCGGTTTCTGGGAGGTATTGTTCGCCTCTGTTCGCGGCCATGAAGTGAATGAAGGCTTCTTTGTTACTTCTATTCTGTTTGCACTTTGCTGCCCGCCGGATCTGCCTCTTTGGATGGTAGCTGTGGGTATCAGCTTTGGTATTGTGATTGGTAAAGAGGTATTTGGTGGTACAGGTAAAAACTTCCTGAACCCGGCACTGACAGGTCGAGCATTCCTGTATTTTGCCTACCCAGCTTATATGTCGGGCGATGCAGTTTGGTCGGCAGTGGACGGTTACACCGGCGCTACCATGTTGTCTGTGGCTGCTGCTGATGGCATGGTCGCTCTGCAGCAGGGAGTCACCTGGATGCAGGCCTTTGTAGGAACCATTCAGGGTTCTATCGGTGAGACTTCAACATTGGCTATTCTTATGGGTGCGGTTTTGCTGCTGGTTATGCGGATTGCCTCCTGGCGAATTATAGCTGGTGTGCTGATTGGCTCTGCTCTGTTATCCATGCTGTTTAATAATATTGAGTCAACTAACCCCATGTTTGCTATGCCGTTCTACTGGCACTGGGTGATCGGTGGTTTTGCCTTTGGTGCCATCTTTATGGCGACAGACCCTGTGTCTGCGGCGATGACCAATACTGGCAAGTTCTGGTACGGTATTTTGATCGGGGTGATGGTTATTTTGATTCGTGTGGTTAACCCCGCATTCCCGGAAGGTATGATGCTGGCGATCTTATTTGCCAATCTATTTGCGCCACTGTTCGACCACTGGGTTGTGCAGGGCAATATCAAAAGGAGACTGGCCCGTGGCTAATGACTCTATCTCTAAAACGTTCGGTGTCGCACTGGCCCTTTGCATTGTTTGTGCGGTGGTTGTTTCCAGTGCTGCAGTAATACTGCGACCTACTCAAGAAGTTAATAAGTTGCTTGATCTGAAAACCAATATTCTCGCCTCTGCAGGGTTGCTGCAGGAGGGTGTTTCTATTGAGACTCAGTTTGAGCAGATCAGTACCCGAGTGGTTGACCTGCAGACGGGTGAGTTCACCAATGCAGTTGATGTGGCAACCTATGACCAGCGCAAGGCCTCTAAGGACCCGGCTCTGTCCAAAGCTCTGGATCCCAAGCAGGACCCGGCCAAGATCAAGCGCCGCGCCAATTACGCCACGGTGTATATGGTTGAAGGCGAGCAGGGCATTGAGAAAATTATCCTACCGATCAAAGGCTACGGCCTGTGGTCGACCCTTTATGGATTCCTAGCACTGGAAGCTGACCTTGAGACTGTTGCGGGCATAGGGTTCTATGAGCATACCGAGACCCCAGGTCTGGGTGGGGAAGTAGATAACCCCAGATGGAAATCTAGCTGGGTGGGTAAGCAAGCCTACAACCAGGGTAAGCTGACCATTACTGTGCTTAAGGGCAAGGCTGATTTGAGCCGCGCTGGTTCTGAGTCGCAGATCGACGGCTTGGCCGGTGCCACGTTGACCACCAGAGGCGTAGATAATCTTGTGCGCTACTGGTTGGGTGATGAGGGCTTTAGGCCATTGATCAATTCTTTAAAATCTGGGGAGGCCTAAATAATGTCAAAAGTTAAAGACACCCTATTGGAGCCCATTGTTGCCAATAACCCGGTAGCACTGCAGATTCTGGGAATCTGTTCAGCGCTGGCCGTAACCTCAAGCATGAAAGTGGCTTTTGTAATGTGCTTGGCTCTGACCACAGTAGCTGCCTTTGCGAGCCTCTTTGTATCAATTATTCGCCACCATATTCCCAGTAGCATTCGCATTATTGTGCAGATGACTATTATTGCTTCGCTGGTAATTGTGGTAGATCAGATATTGAAGGCTGTGGCTTACGATATCAGTAAGCAGCTGTCGGTATTTGTGGGTCTGATTATCACTAACTGTATTGTGATGGGTCGCGCTGAAGCATTCGCGATGAAAAATCCGCCAATGGCGAGTTTTTACGATGGCATTGGCAATGGCCTGGGCTACAGCATGATACTGATGGTGGTGGCGTTTTTCCGCGAGCTATTTGGTGCGGGCAAACTGTGGGGCTATGAAGTGCTGAGCCTGACTACCGATGGTGGCTGGTATGTGGCTAACGGGATGATGTTAATGGCACCCAGCGCGTTCTTCCTGATCGGTTTGTTGATCTGGGTGATCCGTATCTACGATAAAAAGCAGGTGGAAGAGCCTGACTTTAAAATTACTGCCAACAGTCGTCCGAGCGAGGTGGCCTAATGGAACATTATCTAAGTATCTTAGTTCGCTCGATCTTTATCGATAATATTGCTCTGAGCATGTTTTTGGGCATGTGTACCTTTTTGGCCCTGTCGAAGAAAATCGATGCCGCCATAGGTTTGGGTATTGCCGTTATTGTTGTGCAGACCATTACTGTGCCGGTTAATAACCTGCTGCTAAATTACCTACTGGCCGATGGTGCACTGGCCTGGGTTGGTCTGCCGGATGTGGACCTGAACTTTTTGATGTATCTGTGTTTTATTGGCGTTATTGCGGCCATGGTGCAGATACTGGAGATGGTGCTGGATAAGTATGTGCCGGCCCTCTACAACGCTCTGGGTGTGTTCTTACCACTGATTACGGTGAACTGTGCAATTCTGGGTGGTTCATTGCTGATGGCAGAGAGAGGCTTTAACTTCACTGAGTCTGTGGTCTATGGGCTTGGTTCTGGTACCTCTTGGGCGCTGGCCATTGCGGTGCTGGCAGGTATTCGTGAAAAGTTAAAATATAGTGATATTCCAGAAGGCCTAGAGGGCCTGGGTATCGTATTTATCACCGTAGGTCTGATTTCCCTGGGCTTTATGTCCTTTGGCGGCATCGACATCTAAATGCAGGCCCGCAAGGGACCTGTGATAACGGAGAAGAAATAGAGTATGAATATCGAAATTATTCTTGGCGTCGGTATGTTTACCGTAGTGATACTGGCTCTGGTCGCATTTATTCTGGCGGCCCGCAGTAAGCTAGTATCTTCTGGTAACGTCAATATTGTGATTAATGGCGAGAAGACCATTACGGTTCCCGCTGGCGACAAACTGTTGCAGACATTATCCAATGCTGGGCTGTTTCTACCATCAGCCTGTGGCGGCGGCGGAAGCTGTGCCCAGTGCAAATGTGTGATCACCGAAGGTGGTGGCTCTATGCTGCCCACGGAGGAAGCTCACTTCAACCGTCGTGAAGCGGCCGAGGGTTGGAGACTATCCTGCCAAGCTCCGGTGAAGCAGGATATGGCGGTTGAGGTACCTGATGAGGTGTTTGGTGTTAAGCGCTGGGAATGTGAGGTTGAATCCAATCCCAATGTGGCGACCTTTATTAAGGAACTGACCTTGAAGTTGCCTGAGGGTGAAGACGTAAATTTCCGTGCCGGTGGTTATGTGCAGCTGGAATGTCCTCCTCACCGAGTTAAGTACTCGGACTTTGATATTGAACAAGAATACCGTGGTGACTGGGAACGTTTTGATTTCTTCAAGCATGAGTCGATTGTTGATGAAACAGTGATTCGCGCCTATTCAATGGCTAACTACCCAGATGAGAAGGGTGTAGTTAAGTTTAATATTCGTATTGCCACACCGCCTCCAGGATCCACCGGAATTCCCCCCGGGCAGATGTCATCCTATGTCTTTAACCTTAAGCCCGGCGATAAAATTTCTGTCTACGGCCCCTTCGGTGAGTTTTTTGCCAAGGACACAGATGCTGAAATGGTATTTATTGGTGGTGGCGCAGGTATGGCTCCTATGCGTTCACATATTTTTGATCAGCTTAAGCGTCTCAAGTCAGACCGCAAGATCAGCTTTTGGTATGGTGCGCGCTCTATGCGTGAGTGCTTCTACGATGACGAGTACGATATGCTCGCTGCTGAGAACGATAATTTTGACTGGCATCTGGCCCTTTCTGATCCCCAGCCAGAAGATAACTGGGATGGCCTGACCGGATTTATTCACAATGTGCTTTACGAGCAGTACCTAAAAGATCACGAGGCGCCAGAGGACTGTGAGTTTTATATGTGCGGGCCGCCGATGATGAATGCCGCAGTGGTTAAGATGTTGGTTGACCTGGGTGTTGAGCAGGAAAATATTTTCCTCGATGACTTTGGCGGATAAATATAAACGGAATGAAACATTAACGGGGCTTAGTAACAAAGCCTCGTTTTTGCTTTCTGCGCTGGCGATAATACTATTGCTGGGTCTGACAGGCTGCGATTCCGGGCCCGAGATTATCAAGATATCTGGCACCAAGATGGGCACCAGTTACCATATTAATCTGGTGGCAGATCAGCCGGCACCAGCAGATTTGGCTGAGCGTATCGACGCCGCACTGGATGTTGTTGATCAGTCTATGTCCACCTACAAGGGCCAATCCGAAATCAGCCGTTTTAACCGGCTCCCAAGCAATGACCAACAGTCTATCTCTGCAGAGTTTGCCGAGGTGCTGGCGGTAAGCAAGTTGGTTTGGGAGCAGTCGGGTGGCGCGTTTGACCCCACAGTTGGACCGTTGGTTGATCTCTGGGGCTTTGGCCCTGTAGCTACAGATGATCGCATTCCCAATGAGCAGGCCCTTGCCAAGGCTCTCGCCGAGATAGGTTTTGAGCATGTGCAGTTCGAGGGTCGAATACTGACCAAGACCAAGCCAGTGCGTCTGGATCTGTCGGCTGTTGCCAAAGGTTATGGGGTGGATCAGGTAGCACAGCTGTTGGAGATGCTAGCCCTGCCAGATTATCTGGTTGAGGTGGGCGGTGAAATGCGAGTGAGTGGCGTGAACCCTGATGGGAATCCCTGGCGGGTAGCCGTAGAAATGCCGAGCCTGATGCCTCAGGTGCAGCGCGTTATTGCATTGCACGATGGCGCGGTGGCGACATCTGGTGACTATCGCAACTATTTTGAAAGAGACGGCTTGCGCTATTCTCACACCATTGATCCTCGCACGGGACGGCCCATAACTCATAGTCTAGCCTCGGTGACGGTTTTGGCGAAAACCTGTGCCGAAGCCGATGCCTGGGCCACTGCGCTTATGGTACTCGGAGAAGAGCAGGGTATGGCTTTGGCAGAAAAATTAAATTTGGCGGTGTATATGCTGGTGGCCGATGGTGCTGATTACAGTGCCCAGAGCAGCAGTGAATTTACTCGACTTGTAAACGCAACAGAGAATTAAAAATGGCAGAGATATTTCTGAGTATCGCAATGTTTGGCCTGCTGATCGCCGCCATGGCAATCGGTGTGCTGATGGGCGGTAAACCTATTGCTGGCTCCTGTGGTGGCGTTGGAGCGGCGCTGGGAGAAGCCAATTACAACTGTGATATCTGTGGTGGCGACCCCAATAAATGCGATGAGCAATCAGCATCCGAAAACAGCTCCGCAGACGCCTCTCTGGCCTATAAAGCCGAGACAAAAAAATAAGATCAAGGATAACAAAAATAATATGTCTGACTTTTCCTATGATTTAGTGGTGATCGGAAGCGGTCCTGCGGGTGAGGGTGCCGCGATGAATGCGGTCAAGCAAGGGTGGCGCGTCGCTGTGGTAGATGAGCGTCATCAGGCGGGCGGAAGCTGCACGCATTTGGGCACAATCCCATCGAAAGCATTACGACAGTCAGTTCGGCGCATGATGCAGTACAACACCATGCCAATGTTCCGCGCCGTGGGCGAGCCAAAATGGTTCTCTTTTCCGGAGGTGATGAAAGCCGCCGAGAGCGTGATTACCAAACAGGTTGAGGGTCGCACCAAGGGCTATGCGCGCAATCGAGTGCAGATGCATATTGGTCGCGCTAGCTTTAACAATCCCCATGAGGTGTCGGTAACCAGCGCTGATGGCAAGGTGGTAACGGTTAAGGGTAGACACTTTTTGTTGGCCACGGGCTCCAGTCCCTATCGCCCTGAAGATATTGATTTTAGCCATCCGGCTATCTTTGACAGTGATAGCATCCTGTCTCTGGACAGCACACCCCGAAATATTATTATCTATGGTGCTGGTGTGATTGGCTGTGAGTATGCGTCTATTTTTTCTGGGCTGGATACGCGAGTTGACCTAGTCAATACCAGAGAATGGCTAATGAGCTTTCTGGATGACGAGATCTCCGATGCGCTGAGTTACCACTTGCGTGATTCTCAGGTAATGGTTCGTCACAATGAAGAGTATGAGCGTGTTATCACCACAGACAATGGTGTTACTCTGGAGTTGAAGTCTGGCAAGCGTATTCATGGTGAAGCGCTGTTGTGGTGCAATGGCCGCTCTGGCAATACCAAAGGCCTGGGGTTGGAAAATATTGGCCTTGAAGCAGATCAGCGGGGACAGATTAAGGTCAATAAAGATTACCAGACTGATATTCCCCATATCTATGCTGCTGGGGATGTGATGGGCTGGCCGGCACTAGCTGGTGCGGCCTATGATCAGGGCCGTTTTGCCTCCTCTCATATGTGTGGCATGAGCGATCAGTACCGTGTTGAAGATGTGGCGACAGGTATCTGGACGATTCCAGAGATCAGTTTTGTGGGTAAAAATGAAGCGGAATTGACTGAACAGCGAATTCCCTACGAAACTGGCCGAGCCTACTTTAAAGACACGGCCAGAGCTCATATTTCCGGTGAAGAGGTGGGCATGCTTAAAATCCTTTTCCACCAAGATACTCTTGAAATACTGGGTATTCACTGCTTTGGCGCCGAGGCGGCAGAGATTATTCATATTGGTCAGGCAATTATGAATCAAGAGGGGTCGGCGAATAGTATCAAGTACTTCCTGCGCACTACCTTTAACTATCCCACTATGGCTGAGGCCTATCGCATCGCCTCCATGAATGGATTAAACCGGGTCAGTCGCGAGCATCGCTATTTTGATGGTAAACAGAGCTAGTGCCTAAGGGGATTATTCAGAGTCCTCGCTGGAGCTCTTTTGCTTCACCACAGAGTGTAATACCAGTTCGCGCTCAAGATAGGTGATAAATTCTGGATAGGCCCAGGCGCTAATTCCTGGGTCGCCCACTGCCGGGTACTTTTTCTCGGGTTCGCCAAATTGGTTATGCAGCTGCTCCTTATTGAGGCCGCGCTGGGGAAAATCCAGTGCTGAGTTGCGCGTCTGTTCTCCAATGGGCAAGGTTATTTGCTCTGACCAAGCGTGCTCAGTGCTGATTAGAAAAATAAAGCCTAAAACAATCTGTTTCATGGTTAACGTCCTGTTGACTTGTGTTGAAATTATCGCTCATATCGCTGTGCTGCTTAGGTCAATTGTAGGCCTATGATCTCAGGCAATACCTGCTCTGGTTGGCATTGCTGCTATGGACCCGCTGTTGTTTGTGCCGAGGCTTTCAGGTTTAATTCCCCCATGTTTAAAAACCTCCCTCTCAGCATTGGATTACGCTACACCCGAAGTAAACGTCGGGAGGGCTTTGTCTCCTTTATCTCTGGATTTTCTCTGTTCGCTATGGCCTTGGGCGTGATGGCTCTGATTGTGGTTTTGTCTGTGATGAATGGGTTTGATCGAGAGATTAAGCAGCGTCTTTTGCAAGTTGTTCCCCATATTACCGGCAGACTGGCCGATGGTATTACCGGGCCGCAAATACAGCAGCTTGAGCAATTGCTGGTGGCTGATGGTGCTAGCGTAAGTGCAGTTGTGCCTATGGTACAAAGCTTTGCATTGCTGTCTCGTGCTGACGAACAAACCGGTGTGATGGTGCAGGGTTTTGACAGGGACTGGCCCAGATCTGAACTGTTGGCCGAGGGGATGCTCAGCGGCCATATGGAGCAACTGCAGGCAGGGGAGTTTGGTATTGTTCTGGGTGCTCAGGTGGCCCGTAAGCTTGGACTGTTTGTGGGCGACAAATTGCAGCTAAGTTTGCCTGCGGTGACCGTTACGCCTGCGGGTGTGTTTCCGCGCATTAAATCCGTGCAGGTTACTGGCATTTTTCAAGTAGGTGCTCAGGTGGACGCGTCTTTGGGCTTTATGCATCAGCAGGATATGCGTCGCCTGCTGCAGCTGGGTGATCGCTATCAGGGCGTGCAGGTGCAAATGCACAATGCTTACCTAGCTGATCAATGGCTGGCGAAAACTAGCAATCCAGAGATTCAGTGGCGGTCATGGACTCAGGAAATGGGTACGCTGTTTCAGGCTATGCGTATGGAAAAGCTAGTTGTGAGTCTTTTGCTCTCGGTGATTGTGGCTGTGGCGGCCTTTAATATAGTTGCCAGCCTTGTATTGATGGTTGCTGACAAGCGCCGGGACATTGCTGTGGTACGAACTCTGGGCGCTACCTCTGAGCTAGTGATGAAAATATTTGTGGTGCAGGGTATGGCCGTGGGTTTGATGGGTATTTTAGTCGGCACTGTCGCTGGCTGTTTGCTGGCCTATTTTATTGGAGATATTGTGTCTTTGTTTGAAGCCGTCACCGGGGTTTATCTGTTTGATCCCTCAGTGTATTTAATCAGTGCGCTGCCTTCCAAGATTGTATTCGGGGACGTAGTTATGGTGGTTGGAAGCGCCACGTTGATCAGTTTTATCGCCACAATTTATCCGGCTTGGCGGGCTGGTCAGGTGTTGCCTGCGGAGGCGTTGCGCTATGAGCGATAAATCAGTGTTAATGGCTAGTGATTTACATCGGGCCTATCAGCAGGCGGGTAGTGATCTGACTGTGCTCAAGGCGGTAAATCTGGATATATCGGTGGGTGAAAAGCTGGCGATTATTGGTGTGTCTGGCTCGGGCAAAAGCACATTGCTTAACCTGCTTGGCGGGTTGGATGATGCGACCTCTGGCTCAGTGGCTGTCTGTGG
>Ga0213863_10000141_pt1 | contig 56463 bp, 75 predicted proteins | sample PICome_8_FD_160128 | JGI IMG/M metagenome (GOLD analysis project Ga0213863, IMG submission 160128) | Coastal seawater microbial communities near Pivers Island, North Carolina, United States - PICO497 | ecosystem: Environmental > Aquatic > Marine > Coastal | place: USA: North Carolina...
CATCGAGTTATTTTTCACATCTCCGCGTATCGTCTGCTTCTCAACGGATTGTGAAAAATTGGAATGTCTTTTAAACGTGGAATTAAAAAACGATATCTCCGGGTTGCCCATGATGTACTCATCCTGGGCACCAATTGCTACTAATTGAACAATACCAGAAGACATGTTTATTACTACTTTAAAGGGAGAAAATTACAAGTTTGGTTTTCTACACACAAATCTAAAAACTAAAAAGTTGGCACCATCATCTGTGGAGTTTTTGATAGTGGTACCATTTTGATCTCTAATCGTAACACTGAGACGATCAATTCTTCGGATTGGATTCACATACTGACTAACAATTGGGTAGTTATCTTTAAAGCTGATAAGAGAGTTACCAGCTTCGTGAGTAGTACTATCTGTAACGATACTCGCGAAAGAACCTCTGAGCATACTCAGATGAGCCTGTCCAGTGAGAACATTAGAAGCTCTGTCGTTAAAGATAGTATCCAATTCTTCAACAGAAACATAGCAGTGTTCTGTGACAACGTTGGAGTGAATATGAGCGGCGAGGAGTCTAGCCTGAACTACATTTTTTAAGGGCTGCTGAAGGTGACAGGTAAAAGTATTAGCACTGTCTTGACCAATGGAATCAACAGTTATGACATGATATTCATAATCAAGATCTGGAATAGTTTGGGAAGAAGTAACCAAAGCCATTTATAATAGCTTAGATTAAAGATCCACCGATTCCATCCTCAATCTCATATCCCGCTTGCTCAGACACAAGTTTTTGAGCACCACATAGGCCACCTGGAGTAAGGCTCTTGGTATAAGGGCTACCAATGGCATTACCAGGAGCACACTCAACACGGTGATCAAGGTCAAAAAGGGAGTCTTCGTTAACAGTCTTGATGACGATTGGTTTAGGTTGATAGTTACTGGTAGTCTTGAAGATACCAAGTACAAAAATCACGGCAATTAGACTGAAAATAGCTACGAGAGCATTCCGGTTGGCACGATTGAGGGTATACATTTATAATGTACATATATTTTTTTAAAAATGCGTTAAAGGTTAATTAATAGTTTCCATATAGAGAGTAGATGGACGAAGAAATTGTCATTGATCGTGGAAGCACTAATGTTATGAAACTAGATGCCGATGAACAGGCCCTCATGGATGAAATTGAAATTTCTAGTTCTCGTCCTCAGCCCGTGCGTCGCCCTGTAACCAGCAGAGTCCCTCCTTCGCAACAGCCCCAGATGCAGCACCAAGAGTCTATGGATGCTTTTGTCAACCCAAACAAACAATCGGCTCCTACTCAGCCACAAGTGGATGAAGAAGTTGACTATGGTGAAGATGAACCAATGTTTTTTGATGATGCCGACGAAGGATCCGGACTTCAGAATGAAGAGGCACCCTCCAAGGGATACAATTCTGTAGATGAAGAGAAGAGTGATCTTCTTAATAAATTGGGTCGTCTCGAGAAAAAAGGATTTAATGTGAACAAGAGACTCAATGCTTATTCTAGTGTTGAGGATCTTCGCACCGAAGTTAAGAGAATTACCTATAGCATTGATGTTGAACAGTCTATTCGCTTCTCTCGTCGTATGTTAGTGGCTTGTGTGACTGGTTTGGAATTCCTCAATAAGCGCTACAATCCATTTGAAATTCAACTTGAGGGTTGGTCTGAGTCTATCATGGAGAATGTTGATGACTATGATAGTGTCTTTGAAGAGCTTTATGTAAAGTACCGATCCAAGGTCAACGTTGCTCCTGAGGTCAAGCTTATCATGATGCTTGGTGGTTCCGCTATGATGTTCCACCTCACAAACTCTATGTTCAAGAGCGCTCTCCCCAATATGAATGATGTTCTCAAGCAGAACCCAGACCTAGTAAAGAATATGATGTCCGCGGTTCAGAACACGAGCCGTTCCCCATCGGGTCCAGTTGACACCGCTCCTGTAGGTGGCACCGGACAATATGAGATGCAGGGTCCGGGCTTAGATATATCCAGTCTTATGGGTGGTATAATGATGCCACCACCTCCACCTATGAACACGACCATGTCTACCAGTAACTCTGCCCCACCACCTGAGCAGGATGATGATGATGTTTCTGACATTGTCTCTATTTCAGGAGAATCCACGGGTGGTGAGGTTAAACAGGTTTCGGTAGGTGATTCCAAACCAAAAAGAACCCGCCGAAAGAAGAAGACTGAAATTAATCTCTAACTAAAGTATAAATGATAGGTTACTGTCCCCTGGAGGAACTAGAACCTCCTACACGACGCGAACAGCCCGTCGTCACAAATAAGGCTGAGGTCAAGTCAGAAATTGGTCTAGAAGAAAGTGAGTGTAATTACGTCGTCATGGCTTTCATTGTCGGCGTTCTATTTTTAGCCGTCTCTGATTCCATCAGGGCATAATTTAAATTGATTCTACCTTTGGGTTTTCCCCGAATGGTAAAATTGATTAGTAGTCAAAAGCTGTAATCTCTGTCTGACCACCAAGACCATTGTCAAGATTGCCAGTAAGTGTAAGATCTCGTGTTATTTTTTCGAGTTTACCTCCACACGCAGTGGTTAATTCTACGAAAATGTCATACGCATAAACTCTAACATTCTCATCATTGTATGGTGTTAGAGACACACCTCTCTGGCCATACTGTACAACTGGATCCCAAGGAAAGCTATTAGTACCACCAAATAGTGTTAGTCCACCTTCTTCTATATCTAAAGATGGTTGGCTTTCGTCTCCATTACCACCCTGTAAATGAAGGACCATTGTATTTATATCACCAACTTCTGCAGCATCTGTTCTCCTCAGAATTGCAGTTACTATCGCATAAAACGACCCTTTACCAAACATTAATTGAATATCTTTAGCGTTACCCGATGTCACAGTGAAAGTCTTGGAATACGTTTTACGAGAAACCTCGTTGGAGCCTATGATACTACCACCACCGATTTCAAGATCTGTAGCAGCCGCTCGGCCACCCAAGTCTACAGAAATTTGCCCTAAATCAATGTTTCCACCTACTTCAAGTGCACCAGTGACTGAAAGAGCACTATTTACAAATGTGACAGGTTCATCTGGAGAAGATGGTTGAATATATACATTACCGGTTTTATCCGAATAAATATTAGAACTTCCACCAGTTGTTGTTAGCTCTATACTAGCGTTTGAAGTTATACTTTCTACCCTCATAACCGCTGTACCACCAAGAAGTGCATTTCTATGGTCAACAACATGTAATTGCCGAGCGGGTGAGGGTGTTCCTATACCAACGTTACTTGTGTTAACAAGGTTAAGACATGTTGTGATACCCCCTGTTTGGACGTTAGCTACACCCAAAGATAGTCCCGTTGTACTATTATCAACGTTACTGAATCCTGAAATGAAACCACCTTCACCATCGTTTGTACGTATTTGTATATTAACACTTTTGTCTTCGCCTATACTTTGAAGTTTCATAATATCTACATCACCAGGTGTTGTGTCATAAACGTGTATATTAGAGGTTGGAGATCGTGTACCTAAACCAAATCTCCCACTTTCATCAAACCGAGCAAACTCTGTATCAGTTAAACTGTCTACTTCGTGAACAAATGTAAGTGGACGTCGTGTAGCACCATCCAATACATTTCTGATAATGTTATAACCCAAGTCGCTGGTAGAAAATTCTAAACCAGATAACTTGAACGAACCACCGCCATCGAACTCAATATCACCGTTCACAACTAATCTAGTACCGGATTCTCTATTCTTGGCTGTATCTCTATTACCACCGATTACAACTATACCGGGATTTCCAAGATCTGTGATTGTGAGAGGTTTGTTGGTTTGACCATCCATAGTTGCGAGGATTTCGTTATCACCATAAAGAGTGTCACCAGAAGTATTATACGTTTGGAACACGTGTTCAGCTGCGATGTGTCTAATTCTATCTGGACCATCATCGGATGAACCACTATTATTACCCTTAAACAAAACCAATTCATTTCTAGCTTGATCTGTGGTATACCGCCTCTCAATAATACGTGTATTACTAAACTCATCCCCAGATAATCCACTAAATGTGAGTTCTTGACCAATCACGACATTACCGTTAACTTCTAACTTACCACGAGGTGCATCAGTGCCTATACCCACGTCACGTTGTGCACTACTTATGAAGAGAGCTGTTGCAGAGGGATCCAAAACTCTTCTGTAATTTTCCGTAATTCTGAAATCGTCGCTGTTAGTCACACCTGCAGACCATCCAGTGAGGGCTCCACCATCTTCAAGTATATAACTTGTAAATGCGTTACCCACATTTAATTTGGTTTCTACGGCTACGATAGCATCACCATCATCGTGGTTATGCAAGAGGATACCGTTTTCCCGTGGATCTGCAAAACCCGAACCTGTGACCTCAAGAAATGCCGAGGGTTGGGTACTACCAATTCCAACCTTTCCAGAACTTAGGAATGTCATGACATCGGCATCAGTTTGGTAGTTATCACTCGCTAAATAAAGATCAAGACGCGTTCTAGAAGTTCCATCCTCGGTCTCATGTTTTCCCAATTTGAATGATGCTCGTGCTCCGTGTTCTATACCGTCACCTTCACGGGTCAGGTCTAATACACGACCCATATCAGTTGTACTTACGATCGGGTGTGTGTTGGTGATTACCATCGGTGTTTCTTGGTGAACATATGTACCACGTCTTGTAACTTGATCATTTATTAATACACTACCACCCGACGTATGAAGTCTTCCAATGGGATTTGTAACATTTATACCTACATTACTCGATTCCAATAGGACGAGTTTGGGTGTACCCATATTGGGTGTGGTACTCGTGTAAAAATTTAAACCTTTACCACTTCCAACAATATTCTGAACTTTGTTTTCACCGACGATGGGATCTGAAAATATTTGCATAGATGTGTTTGCAGTTGTTCCCCATGTGTTTCCAAGCATTAACACGTTACTACCTTGTGTGTGAACGTTGCCACACACAGTAAGTTTTTGTGTTGGATTTGTGTGATTAATACCGATATTACCCGATGATGAAATTCTCATTTGTTCCCGGTTTTTCGTTTTAAACCTAATGTTTTGATGGGTGTTAGAAGTACTCGCACCATATATATCTATAGAGCTCACATTTGAAGATGTTGGTCCGGATTTGAGGATAAGTGGATTTACAAGACTATCACCACCATATCTGTCAGCGTGAACCGTTATATTGGAAGTTGAACTAATAGATTGTGTAATTAAGTTTGTTGTCATAGTGTTACCAAAAATTGTGAGAGTGTTTGCAGCTGTTAGGTTAGCATATATCTTTGTACCTATTGACAGGGTGTCCTTGGGAGCTAAATTAGATATACCAGAGGGTGCCGTACCAGATGTGCGTAAAGCATTCATCTGTACATTACTGTTTATCACCACAGGTGCTTCTTCACCGGGTAACATAGTAAGAAGATTTCCAACCGAAATACCACCACTTCCTACTTTTAGCTTTTGTGTATATGTATTTCCATGTACTTCCAAAACATTAGATCCTGTATCTTCAACGAAAAGGTTAGATCCTACACATAAATTGTGAACAGGGTACGTATTTGCAACTCCAACATTATTGGATGTATAGATGTCACCAAATACGTGAAGATTTGTAGATAAAGAATCATCAACAGTGAATGTTGAATCTAATGGACCACCAATTGTTTGGAACAAAGCCATTTCTCTCCCTCTATCACCAATTCTAAAACCAAGTGCAACATTTGATTCGTCTTGGTCGTGTGTAAAAAGAAGCGTTGGATCATTCGTGCCATCATTACCTTGACCGAAAGTGATAGTTGTATCAGCAACAACTAAATTTATGATACGTTCATATGTCGCGGTTTCCTTTACATAAAGATTACCATACATCCGGGTGTTACCGTATACATACATACCACCATCAATGGTAACATTACCTGTGAGGACAGCTACATTGTTTGGATACTCACCACTACCATAACCTGTATCAGATATGATTACATTTGAACCAACACTCAGATTTGACGTTTTCATACCACCATCCACAGTGATGATATTGGATGCAAGTCCATCAATTACGAGATTAGAACCAAATGTGAGTTTATCATTAATAATAACATTTGTCGCAACGAGGTTACCGTTAACTGTCATAAGATCACGACCAGACAAATCTACAATTACCTTTTTGGATTCACCATCATTAATTTGAAATGCGTTTGTTGGAGTTTTAGTACCCACAGCCAACTGGTTTTCTACGTAAAAACGTTGTGCGTTACCTTGCGCCTGAAGATTAAAAACAATAGAATCATCTTTATCTATGAAAAGTTTGTTACCAACGGAGAATTGCTTTATCGGTGTGTTATTCGCTAAAGATAAACGACCTTTAATACCATCTGAAACAACGAGTTTAATCTCGTTTGCTTCAATCTCTCTGGTTAGAATACTGTTAACTCCTGTGAGAGTCTCAGATTCAACGGGTTCTGCTTCTAGACTTGCAACATAAATCTGTTCGAACCTAGCTGTTCTACCCATCTATACTTTAGTTTCCGAATAAAATTCCAGCCAAACCATCTTTGATCCTGAGAACGTTATAATTCACAGCGAATACATATATTTCGGTTTGGTCTGCTCTAAGTACACCTTTCTCCACACCACGTAATATAAGTTTGGCGTTATCGAGTCTACTGAAATTGCAGCTACCAGAGGGGTTGTAGTCTGATGCATTTAGACCAAAGTGATATGCAAAGTAACGAGTATACATAAGGTCTTCTGTATCAACCCTAAAATCGGATACACCGTATTTAGACTTGTAATAATTTTGTATGGTATGAAAATAAGTTGGTGACATATTTTCTAGTAGAGGTGTTCCATTTATTTGTATGTCAGCGTTTTTGAAAGTAAAACGATCATTCGTAGGATCAATATTAGTTGCACTATATCCAAAAAATATAGATTTAACTGGATGATTGAAGTATGATATATCAAAGTCATTGTATCCACCAGATTCTATTTGATTATTGAAAACGTTAGATACTGCATAATCAATTTTTTGTGTCTGTGTGATAACAAAATCCATCTGTCTCTTCACCATAGATTCTCGTTCATCTTTGTCTAAATATACGTAATTTGCATAGACATTGATACGTTTTTGTGAATCATTATAACCAGACAGACTACTTTGATCAAAATTAATTTTAACTTCAACCTGATGATGTGCAAGTGACACTAGTGGTAGAAATGCTCCATGATCACAGAAGAAAAAATGGAGGGGTTGAAAATTTCTATGAGAAATACTTGTCTTGTTTGTCAATTCTTGAGACTTTGTCCACGAATCTGCGAGATAATTGGGCCAGATATCGGCGAAATAATCATAATGTTGAGAATCTATTTTCTGACCCCCTATATAGAGATCAATAGTAGAGTTATAAAGAAGATTCGAAGAAACGTTGGAGTTCTTTTCAAAGCCTTCAAACCATAAACAGTTTACAAGATCTCCTAAAACTGGAACAGTGAAAACCGGATCTTTATCTGTGACGGTTTTTATAAACTTTGGGGCTTGTGAAAAATTTGTATGCCTCGTAAACTTCATACGAAAAAAGGAATGTCCCTCGTCACTATTAAGATAAACATCTTGAACACCTCTAGATACGAGCTGAATTAATGCACCAGACATTTAATAGTTGTTCAGATTATAAAAATAGGCACTTTCCCTGAGGGAAGTCATCCTTTTTTCCCTGATCTGGTTTACCGTGAATCTTAAAACCACCTTGGCGGTAGATCTTCATTCTCTTATAGTACATAGCTGTAAAGAGAGACCATGGATCGTGAATGTCATAGATGTGGGGGTTATTTTTCTTACCTTTTGTTTCTCTCATTATACGACCGATACTTTGAGTAATATCCGATTTTGGAGAAGCTAGAATGACTGTATCTAGAGTTGGGATGTCTAGACCCTCGTGTGCTTGTGAGAACGTCGCAAATATGATCTTCTTCTTTGAAGAAGCCTGGAGGTCAGCCTCCTTCATACCACCCATGTAGAGACCCGAAGTCTTTGGGAAACATTGATGAAGCATTTCACAATGCTGTCTACGGTCACTTAGAACTAGAAGTTGTCTGGTACCCGCTGAAGACTTTTTCACAAGTTCTACTAGCATTTGATTCCTCTTCCTATCTTCAACAACTTCTGTGATCATATTGGGCATTGAAACCTTTCCATTTCTCATTGAGGGTGGTGGGTTTCTGTAATTGAACGACTCGTATGTAATTGGGAATACCTCAACTTGCTCCTGATTTTTTCTCTCAACCGCAAAGAATGTGGGTCCCATAAACCAATGAAGTACTTTCGTCAATCCATCTTTTCTTTCTGGGGTTGCTGATAGACCATAAATATGCCTGGGGCACATTTTAAATAGAGATTGAGAAAACACCTTTGCACAAATGTGATGAGCTTCATCTACGATTAAAGTTCCTATAGAATCAAAATCACTGAATGAATACTCCTTAAGGGATAGAGATTGGAGCATAGCAATCACGAAGTCACAATTAACTTCTTTCTTATCCTGTTGGACGATTCCAATAGTTGCACCTGGACAAAACTGTTGGATACGTTCTCTCCATTGGTCTGCGAGGAACTGTTTATGAACAACAATCATTGTACGATACCCCAACTTACAGGCTATGGCCAGGGATACCGTCGTTTTGCCATACCCACATGGCAGAGACAGGACACCATGGCCTGCTTCAATTGCTGCTGCCAATGCTTCATTCTGATGGGTTGCATCTCTGAGTTGACCGACAAATTCGGCATTTGATTTAGCCGGTTCAGGTCTTCGGTCTTCCTTTGGGTTTCCAACCTTAGAAGTTCCGTAGAATCTTGGAACGCAGACTCCATTCTTAGTTGTTCTGAAAACCCTGAAAGGCGGTGGAGGAAATCCATAATCCCCATTGACCTGTGGTCTTACCGTAAGATCCCTTTTAATTTCCGGGATTGGTCCTTCGTTTACCAGATACCCGGTTCTTGTCAACATTTACTATATTAAAGATTAGTAACTTTATATCAATAGAATGACTACTGACAACACTCCAGTATTCGTTTCAGAAAATATTCAAAGAATTGAAGACACTATTAAACAATATCAAGACAACATCGAAAACACGGAGAAACATATTGAGGGAATTCGGGAAGTTATTAACAATGAAAAAAATGAAATTCTTCGTTTAGAAGGTTGTCTACTTACATTCAAGGGTTTTCGTGATGCTGGAATTGAAAATATTATAACGACGGAAGAACTAGAAAAATTGCGAAAGGGTGTAGAAGATACTCACAATGAGAGGGTAAAATTCCTTAAGAAGCGTGAACATAAAATTAATGAAGATATGCGTAAACTTGAGCGTTACGAATCAGAAATGCGCGAGCGTCAGCAGACGGAAGGTACGTGTGAGCAGACGGAAGGTACGTGTGAGCAGACGGAAGGTACGTGTGAGCAGACGGAAGGTACGTGTGAGCAGACGGAAGAGCCAACGACTAAGGAATGGATTAGTGCTTCGTGTCACATGATTTAATTACCCACGAAAATCCACTGTAATTACCAATATTCCAAACACCTTTAAAATCTATTTCAACCTTAATTTCATCATCTTTTATAAGAGATTGGATAGGTCTCCCTTTGACCTCACACATCACTCTCCTATAACGGAATGGAACTTTCACGGTGAGAATCATACCATCTAATGGGTCGTCCAAATGTTGATTTTTTACCATCCATGCTTTATTGAGTTGCACACGCTTTACGATGTCAGTACAATTTTCAGGAATGACCAAACGAATGTATTTCTTATCGTTGTGGTCATACATGGGTGTGTGTACTTTTGCTAGAAACTTCATAGGTTTCTGTTACGATATATGAGAATTAAAACTATAAGCACTAAAAGTGTCATTGACACAACTTGTGTCAGGAGGAGGGGATTCAAAGGTTCCCTAGTTCCGAAGCATTTGTGACTGAGGGACCTAGACACCTCCACAGCCGCCTCAATACTAGAATAAGGTGTATTTCTAGGAGACATCATACCACACATCGCGACGTTGGGGCACTTTCCGAAGAATGGGAGTTGTCCATGGAGGCTTAGGACCCCCGAGGATTGGGAGAATTGCCAACGCTCACCACCCCAGTTCGCACCCCACCCAAACCTCATCTCTCTAGGTAAAGGTACGTCAAGTTCACCGAGTATGAGGGTCCTCAATTCTTCTGGTGGTGTTATGAGAATGTCTTCGGTGAGGTCACAAATGACACATGAAATTGTCTTATCATCTGAAAGAACGACTGGTTGGAGGTTTAATTTTGTTGTCGCGGCAATTTCCAAATCATCCTTAAGTTCTATGGGTTCATCAAAATCTAACAAAAGATTTATACAACCGTATGTACTCTCACGAACCTTCTTTTCAGCCTCGGGACCCCAGTTGTCCCCCAAAAGTTTTAGGGCTGGACTGTTGTCCAAACATAAAAATAACATTCCATCACCAATTGTAGTTCTATCGGAGAATTCGGCTGTGTATCCATCATCCATGTACTCAACACCTGTCAACTCCTTTTCAAACTCAAACTCCACCCCAACATCTTCTAAAGCTTTCTGCATCGCGTCACACATTACTTTACCAGAGACTCTCTGTGTATACTGCCTGGAAAGAGCCACATGATCAAAACTCTTGACAAACTCCCAAGCAGACATGACATCCCAAGTGACACCATCCATGATGAGGGGGAGATGCTCTAATAGGCGCTGCCCACCCCCACTCAGTGGTCCGAGGGCTTCTTTGAGGGAGACACCCCTGTACTTTTGGGGTTTGGTGAGTACCCTAGCAGATAGAGATGTCAAGGCCCCGTAGTCTTTTAGGGACAACGAACGAAACAAGAATCCGTAGATATCTTTTTGGACTGGTTCAAATATATCGTTCCATTTGATACCCATTTCCCCAAAAAGACTTTGGGTATTGACAAACGCTTTGTCAAATACTATACGATGTGCATGAAGATCCCTAACATCTTCGGTGGGCTCCCACCATGATCCACCCGCTGAAGACTTCCTATCATAGATTGTAATATCGTGGTCACCTGACCTGAGTATTTCCCAGGCGAGGGACATCCCGGTTGGGCCAGCTCCAACTATATGAACTTTCATTCTACTTTTAGCCGATATATAATTTTTCGTGGGTGAACGTGTAAAAGACTAGGAGGGCTAAGGTTAACCATAATTGCGTATTCATGAAGTTCATACCTCTGTAAATGACAAACAGGACTAGGAAGAGATGCATGGGGATCGTCTCCCTTCCATACTTGAGGTAAAACCCAGCTGTCGCTGCACCAGTCATGATGAGGGCACCCATAAAACTTGTCATACTTGGTTTGTAAAGAAACCATGAGACAAAGAGAAGTGCTACATAGGAAATGAAGAATGACCTCCTTCCAAACTCTGACAGACTTTCAACGATTCTAAGTTTTTCACCTTTTACGAGTCGTGTTTCCCAATGTGGGCCTAAGATGAGATAAGACAAATACAAAATTATGAAGGTTTTCCACATTTAAAATACACTTAGATCATTTTTCGCATCGCATTTGGAACCATTTGTTTGACGACAGTTGGACTAGCCTCAGAGAGGAGTTCGAGAACGCCCAAAATGAGAACAGATTGCTGAACCATGACTACCATCTTAGCCATAGGGCTAATGGGGTAGATGTCACCAAAACCAACTGTGGACTGAACGGTGAAGGCAAAGTAGAGATGATCCAAGAAGCTGGATTCCTTATCTAATCCATTAAATTGTTCACCACCCACCTTGGAGATGGTAAAGTACATGAGTGTAAAAAGTAGAATAGCCACAAAATTGAGACTCAGAGTTTTCGTAAGTGCCATTTATAGTGTGGAAATATTTTAAATAAAACCCTGTGTCTTCCGCTCCTCTGGTGTTTTGATGATATACATTACAGTGAGGAACAATGTGGTTGATATGAGGGCGTACTCAATATCTTGGGTCGCACTGAACGCGATAGCCATGAGAGACGCAAACTTGAATATTTTGTTGTCAAATAAGGCTCTGAGATTTTCAGGGATTTTGATGGCATTACCAGAGAACAGACCCTGATACAAAATGATTAGGGTAAAGAGGATTGGTTGACTCTTGATAGTCTTCTCAGTTTGATTACTCAAGGGACCTAGAAAACTTGAAAGCTTTTTCATTAAAGTAAGTTAAGATAAAAAATAAAAAGTAAGCGTAAGGTAGGATGTTATGTATAGCACAACATAGCCCGGTTGTACCAGTCAATCGTAAAGTAAAAACATGGAAGTTTGCCGCCAAATTTTTATGGAAAAACTCCACTGTACAAAATAAATCTGAACTTGGTAGATGGACAAGAGAGGAACTTCTCGAACTCGGTCCAACGTTTGTAAAATTAGGTCAAATCGCTTCCACGAGAGCGGATCTCTACCCACCTGAATTTACAAGGGAGTTGGAATCACTTCAGGATAATGTTCCTCCCGTGGAATTCGATACCATTGTAGATTATGATATTTTTAAAGAATTTGACCCTGTACCATTTAAATCCGCGAGTATTGGCCAAGTCCATATGGCCGTACTTCATAACGGTCAAAAAGTTGTTGTAAAATTAAAACGTCCAGGAATCCTGGATATCATGAAGGAGGATACAGATAATATTCGGGAAATTGTACATTTGTTGGAACGAGTTGGTATTGATACAGGGAACAGTTCTGGTTCAGTTCTCAATGAGTCTATAGAGTACCTCTTAGGGGAAGCAGATTACAAACAGGAAATTGATAATGCTATAAAGTTCCGGAAAAGTATGAAAGATGTTGAATGGGTAAAAGTCCCGAGAGTCTACAAGAAGTATTCCAATGATGAGATGATCGTCATGGAATATGTACCCTCCACCAAATTGACTGAAATCACTGACAAGAGGGTGAACAAGAAGAAGATATGCGAAGCCCTAATTAACTCATATGTTATTCAGACTATGGATAATGGCCTCTTCCATGCCGACCCACACCCTGGTAACCTGGGATTCTCATCCAAGGGGAAACTTGTATTTTATGATTTTGGTCTGCTCGTACCCCTCTCTGAAGAACTTAGGGATGGGTTCACAAAACTATTTGGATTTATAATCATGCGGGATACAGCTGGTATAGTTGACACCCTGGTCAAACTAGGTGTGATCGTTCCAACGTCTTCAGATGTCTCAGATATAGAACTCTTCTTTGAAACTATATTGGGATACCTGGAAACCCTAGATGGTTCCGGAATTGTGAATGATGACCTAGCGGCACAACTCGCCGTGGAAAAACCATTCGTCGTACCCAGTAGTTTCGTGTACCTTGCCAAAGCCTTTTCCACCATAGAGGGTATATGTCTCAAATTAGATCCAGACTTTAACTATTTCACATACTTGGAACCCCTCATCCAACAGCAGATAATTGAATCCGTTGATATTGGTGATATATTCATGAAGACGACAGAAATACCGGGAACAGTCAGCAAGATAAATACAGCCGTGTCGGGTCTTCAAAAATCTAGGGGATCCATGAAACGTACGATGGTCAAAACACAACAAGAAATAAGGCTCGTCCAGTACAGTGTAGTATGCGCTCTACTGGCTGAGAAATTTGGGGATAACCCACCCCTGGCTATGTTTTTTGTTTTTTGTACCCTATGGCTTACTTTTCGTAAAAGTCAATAGACTTTTTACCACTCTTCTTAGGTTTATCATCCTTCTTGATCAACTTATTATGTTCCTCGAAGTATCCCTTCAAACGACTCTGTTCATCGCGGATAATATCAGAGAACTTCTCTTTGATCTTACCCACGTCAGTGTCACGTTCCTTTTGAATCTTCTTACTCAACTTCTTGAATCCCCTGTTCTTCTTTTCGGCAGCGAAGACAGTGAGAGTGTTTGTAATGACAAGCATTTTACTTTGTATTGTAATGACATTTAATTTTTAAGTTTCTTCATTCTCGCTACGGCGCGAGGACGACGCACAGCCTCCATTTCTGCCACCGCCATATCGTTGTAGCTCAGTGCTGGTACCGTTTTAATTTCCTGTTTGGGTTGTTCAACTAAATGAACGAAACCCAACTTACGAGCAGTTACTGGACGTCTCATAATTTCCAGATCAAGTAGAGTTTTCATAGTGCACATCGGGATGATGGTAGTCATTATATTAAGGTACCTGTTCTGGACATTTTATTTTTAAGCGCTTTAATTTTTCTTCAAATTCCCTATTCTCACCTAGACTCTCGATGGGTTTACCCTCGGCGATTGCCTCAATCTCCGGACCTGTCAACTGCATCGCGTTCACTCTAAAGTCCTGGAATGCCTCCATGGATAGAGGTACTAGGGGTTGAATCAATTCATAGATAGCCATGGCATAGTCTCTAATCTCCTTCTGTGCGTGATGATCCATTCTCAGTTGGAGGAAATGCATGAGGTTATGGAGGTCCATCTTCCATACAAATGAGGTATAAGTGGATTGGGGTAGAACACCTCGCGCCTGTTCCCTACACACACCCTTCTCGAGTAACTGCTCGTACAATTTAAACGCGTGTTTGTACTGTTCGGAAAGAGCTTGGTTCAATTCATCTTCGAGTTCCACAACACCCTCGGATCCCTGGTGATTTACGACAGACTGTCCACGAAGGACTTCTGGTTCGTAATACTCTTCATCAACGATGGAATAACGAGCAGACATCTCATTCACCGAGGCTGTTCGGTGCCTCAACCATTGCCGAGCGATGTATAGAGGTGCCTTGATACGAAACTTGAAAACCACTAATTCTAGGGGTGAAGTATGCCAATTGCGGACAAGGTAACGAATAAGACCTCGGTCACCGCGAGTGGTCTTGGTACCCGTTTGGTAACTCACACGGGCACCATCAACAATAGCCTTATCTAGATTCTCTCTAGGCATATGGTCTACAAGTTCAACAAATCCATGATCCAACACTTTCTTCATTATAACAATCTATCCGTTCTAATCTTTAATAATCACAACTCTCATCGAATGGTACTTCTCCACAAAAATCGTACAACTCATAAAGTTTCTCTTGTGTCTTTTCAATTTCAATAGTAGTATCATTCATGGCATCAATGGCGTTATCTATGAGATCCAAAAATGTATCGAGTTCATCAATTGCTACACGATGATGTTTCCTATTCGTTTTTGAAGAATACGCTGCAGCCCTAAGACGCTTATTACTCTTGATAATCTTGTCAATATTGGGTTTGTTGGTAGCGGTGGACATTCTGATAGTGAGACTCATTGTATATACTGTACGCACTTCAAATCCTTAATTAATTTAAAGACTATATACATATTTTAAATAGATGAAAGAACATAACGATTTCGTTTTAGAACTGCCAAATTTCGTACCAGAAACATTGTGTAAAACTATAATTGAAAAATTTGAAAATTCATCCCTTACTCCTCTAAGGGGGGTGGTTCAATACAATGGTAAAACAATGGTTATTCCAGAATTAAAAAATTCTATGGAATTATGTACATGTTGTGAACCTACTATGAAAAGCGAAAATGAAGAAATTATAAAATATATCAAAGATGCATACAAACAATATATGATTCGTTTATATAGTGAAAACATACACGATCAACCATTTCATGTGTTTGAATCATATCTTGACTCAACGCCATTGCATAAGTATATACCAACGATTCAAAGGCAACCCAGAGGTGGTAAATATGCTTGGCATTTTGATGGAGGAGATGTTGGACAGTTTGCTACACTAATGATTTATCTGAATACGTTAGAACATGAAGAAGGTGGTTGTACTGAATTCTATGGTGGTAGAAAAGTTAGACCGGAATGTGGTAAAGTTTTAATATGGCCAGCCACATGGGCATATCCTCATTGTGGAAATGAGGTTAAGGCCGAGTATAAGTATGCGATAGTTGTAGGGTTACAGATGAGTTTGTAGCCTAGATCTTAAATCTTCTATGTCTTTGAAATATCTCTTAAGATCCTTCATAAACCTCTTATTGTTTTCTAGAACTTCACACTCAGGTTTATTAAGATAAATCCACGCTAAATTTGACTTCGAATACTTTGTTCTCTTTTGGTTTTCGTTTGGGCGCCTTGGTATCAGCTTTGTAGTTTTCTTGACTTTCTTTGTGGTTTTGACATCCACCCTATTAACAAAGGATAGGGCCTGCATCACAGTGTCTGCTAGGTCATCCTTCTTTTTTGATTTGAGAAACGTATCTAACCAGTGTGCGTTGGTCGTCCCACCCCTAATAAATTCTTCGCACCTCTCTATGGAAACCTTTTTTCTTTTATTGTATTGCGCTTTACCCGGGCCAGCAACATCTGGAATCTTATGACGTGCATCATAAATGATTGTCTCTGCTTGAGGACATTTAATAATGAAATATGCGTGGAGAAAGTGCATCACAGATACCATCTTCTTGTTACGATCGGGTTGTTTTTCAATGAGGATTGTCTTAGCCCCAAGTACCCAAGGTCTCTCATCTAAGTGTTTTCTAAGAGACACATAAACACCATCTTCATGTTCAGGTGGAACACCCGAAACATCCCATTCTCTCACGAGATTGTCGTGATCTTCATCAAGTAAGCACATCGCCAAATTCCTTATACCAACATCAATACTTAGAATCATTAGATAGATCTTTAAATATACCTTTAAGTTAATGAAGTGCATCGCGCATCGTGGATATTCCCTAAAATACAAAGATAATAGCATTGAAGCTATAAGAGAAGCACTTCATAGGGAATACGATGGCGTTGAGATTGATGTACAACTTTGTGAGACTGGGGAGCTCGTTCTGTTTCATGATGTATACATTATGGGTAAGTTCATTTCCGATATGTCTTTGGAACATGTAAGAGAATTAGGGATATGTACACTTCAGGATGTGTATGACCATATACCAGAACTAAGAAGAACACTTCTACTTCTAGACATAAAAGGTCGGGACTTGGGGATTGTCAAAGCTCTAGAAAAATTTTATGAGAAGGAGTCAACCGAAAATGTATTTTTTTGTAGTTTCAATCGTAAGATTATTTACAGTTTACCACAAGAATTCAAAATAGGTTCAACTTTTGAGACAACTTTTCACACAAGTGAATATCCTCTAATCGCTATGGGTCTCAACGCAGTTATACTCCATTGGACATGTTTAGACAGTGATTTCATAACCCACTGTAAATCACATGACATTAAGGTTTATACGTATACACATAAAGAAGACGAAGAGTTGGAATATATGTATAGGTATGGTGTTGATGGAATTATTACAAATGGATTTTAAAAGCGACGAGCAGCGGCCCCACTCATGTTGGTCATACCCTTTTGTCCAGCTGGGGACAGGGCCATAACCATGACGAGTACGATAATCATGCAGCAGCACACCACAGAGGCAATCATCGCGTACTTCATAGGACCAGTGAGACCCTCAAAAAAGGTACCAATAATATCCGCGATACCCTTGTTCTCAGTCTTTGCAGCTGCATCCGCGGCAGCATCGAGTTGATTTAAGATATCACTAGACGCTATGGCATCTACAAGATTGTTAGTCACCATCGTGGCAACAACTTGTGCTGTGATATCTTGGCTATAGTTAATTGAACCACCTAGGCTGCAATCGTAACCGTCAACAATATAATCACCATCTTGAATACTCACCTGTTCCGCTAGAGCCGCGTTGATATTTTGAACATCTATGACATTTTCAACAATATTTGTAACTGCCAAGTTAAGTTCTTGATTAATGTTCTGTTTGTCACCAAATTGAAAGTTACCCGCTTCTGTAACTTTGTCAACTTGGGCCTGTACCGCCGCTGTCATTTCATTGGTAATAGCATTTCTAATCGCAGTTTCCTGTGTATTATTAAGTTCAGAACTCGCACTTGCTGTTGCGTCAATGGTCTGTGTAACAGTGGTGTCGCAATACTTTACATTTCTCAAAGTAAGCTTCATTGTCTGAATATTAGCTTGAGACGCTAGAGATTCGGATTTATTTGTTGTAGTCTGTTCAAAAATACTTTGATTCATGGCCGAGATGTTGAAGGCTTGGTTGATTCGTTGATCACCACCTCCTCCCATGATTTATTAAATTGTACTGAGAAAATAATGTTACCAAAATGTATAATGAAACTTAACTTCAAAAAGATAAAACTTAACCAGGTTGTCCTAGTTATGGCTATCGTCGTCGTCGTGGGCTGGTTACTCATGCGTTCCAGGCGAGTTGAAAATATGGAGGGTGATCCCGCGAATGCTTCAGACGTTGTCCTCTACGTTGAGAACCGTGATGAACCCAATCCATTTGTTGTCTATGGTATGGCTAAGAAGATGACGGACGATGACAGCAAACTCGAGAAAATCTTGGAACTTGCGACTGAAGGTAAAAAGGCTGAACTTTTGGAACTCCTAAAGACCCTGTAAATTTTTGTGTATACGTTTTTATTAAAGTTGACCCCAATGTTTAATAAAATCTCAGTAGATAGTAGATTTAGAAATCATGGGTTTTAGTTTAAGGAGTTTACTACCACGAAAAGAGCATTTTTCTTTTGGAGATGTTGTTAATGTTGTCACTGGTGGTGCTGTACCTGCTAGAGACGTTAATAATGTCATTTCGTACACACCTATTGGTATGATAATGGATGCGGCTACAGGTAACAGTAATCCAGTCACTGGTTTCGTTGAAGGTCTAATTAATCCATCACAGCCAGCACCACCAGTACCTGAGACACCACCAGCATGTAACACTTATTATGTAACTCCAACTGAACAGAAATTGAGGTCGTTCGATCCGGATCAGGCAGGTTCTCGTTGTAATAATACATTAACTATATGGCTAGAGACACAGAGAGAACTATTTTGTTCGGATGTCGCTAATTTTTCTAAAAATCCAGGTGGTGGTACATGTAAGGAAAGAAACGAGGGTCAGGCTATTGCGAGAGATTATTGTAGTGTAGGTAATAGAATACAGTCGGCGTATTGTACAGAAGAATATCTAGGACCTCAAGTATACCCCGAACTTGCAGCGGCATACTGCCAAACTGATGATGGTAAAGCTGATCAATGGTGTACATGTTACAATGTAGTAAACGGTGTGTGTGACAGTGACCCCAACGCTGCAGGGTGTGCAGCAAAAGCTGAACACTACGATCCTCTTGTCGCTGCGACACCCGATGGCTTTAAATCTGAATGGGTCGGCCGTGAATCCTGTTACGGTCTGGTGTGTCAACAGGAAGGAAATATTTCTAAATGGATTCCGGAAGACCCCACTCGTGATGCGCGCTGTTCAGCATCCATAAACATTTGTGGAATGCCAGAAATCAACGCTGAAAACCTGGTTCAATCTGATATTATAACGTCATGTAATATAAATGGTGTAGAATATGATGCGGATGGTAACCCAATTGAAAAGAAAGATGAGGGTGAGGGTTTCATGAAATTCATACCAACATCTACAGATGATCTTAGCGATCCAACTAAGATGGTTAGTGTGGGTGTATCATCTGTTTCATCGTGTATGTGTTTACTATTACTAGTTTTAGTAGCGAGTTAAATAAAATCTCAATGTTTAATAGATAATCATGGCTCTTCTTGTTGGTGCTGGCGCGGCTGCTGCCTGTGGTTTAGGTCTAGTTGACTGCACAAGGGAAACGAGTTATCCCACGATTGAGATTGACCAGTGTGAAGAAATGGATAATCAACTAAAAGAAGAATATGGAGATGATTATCTGACAAACCGTGAAAATATGCCAATCACAGGGATGGCACTCCAGTACATTAAAAGTACAGGGTGTGAATCAACTTTTGGATATGAAACACTCGCTGATGAGTTTTGTGAATCTTTAGAGAATTACAATACTCAAATTGGTGGTGGTGAGACGTGTGGTACAACCAGGGATCCAACAAACACATTAAGATCACGATGGTGTCTCAATGAAGAGGGTCCAGACGCGTCAACAAGCAATGGAATTACTATAGGTCCAGATGCACAAAATCGTTTGAAAGCTGATGGTAAATGTTCTAAAGAAAACCTTTCAAATAAATACGACAGTACTTGGGTCAAGTATTGTAAGGCAAAACCAGAGGATCTGGATTGTACCTGTTACAACATGAAGAATATGGTGTGTGATCAGCACCCTAACGCAGCTGGGTGTACCTATTATGATATATTAGAATCAAACAAGAACGCTTTTACTACATTGGAAGAGAGAAATGAGCTTAGAGCTGCGGCTCTTGCTGCGGGTAAAGATCAAGATGAAATAGAAGATCCTGCGTCATACAATATTCTAAAAACTAAGGGTCATTGTAGACCTAGGTCGTGTGATAGTGGTTATATTCCACCGGATGTTAAAAGTGACTGTGCATCCACGTATCCGATATGTGGTAAAGACATAGATATACGAACACACACAAATAATCAACTTGCTGTCAAGTGTAATTATGACCCAGATAGAGAAAGAACTTTTCCAGATTGGTGGGATGAAGAGCGAGATACGAGTTTTATGGATTTAGAGAGACAACCTCCGTTTGATACATTTCCATTAAATATACTTCCTATCACCCGCTTTCCAAAGAAATTTAATTGGAAAGACCAGGATGTTAGGTATCTTACTTACCTATCAACCAGTCTATCATCGTGTATATGTACAATCATAATTGTTGTAATGTTAAGCTTAAAGAAGTAATAAATCTTTAGTTTATGTGGTGTTGGTGGTGTTGTCATTCTTTCGAGGGAACACCTCTAAGTATGCCTTATAAATATGATGAACGTAGAAATAAATTTTACACAGCTGGCAACTACTGTTCATGGAGTTGTGTAAAGTCCCATGCGATAGATAAATATGGATGTACTAAGGGTGGTCTCGTGTGTGGAAATATCTTAGTGATGCGTAAGAAAATGTACAATCATTTTGGACATGTTAAACCTGCACCGAACAGGTATAAACTTAATGAGTTTGGTGGTGATATGACAATAGAGGAGTTTAGGAAAAATCAAACAAGTGATTTGGGGGAACCTAATAAGATTGAAACCTCTTCGGTTATAAGTAACGTAGTACCCATTATTTCAGACACAAAAAGAATGAATGAAATAAAGAATGCATCTTCATCTAACAACGCGCTAAAACTAAAAAGAACTAAACCACTAAAACGAACTCATAATAATCTGGAATCAGCTTTGGGTCTCATCATCACTCCCAAAACCTAGATTTCTTTTCTGTTTAGCCGTTGGTAATGAAGGTGGTAATTTTTCACTTTTTTTACTATGCACCCACTGAGTCCCATCATGTGCCGACCAGCATATATCATACCTCTCTATCATTTTCCTGCATAAAACACATGGTAATGATATAGCGTCTCCGTGTACATTTTTTCTAAAAATAACTAAATGACCATATTTTCGGTGTAACCATTCTGTAAATTGGTGGGGTTTATAACCCTTTTTTAAACATTCGCGGTAAAGACGACGAATGAGTTGCCTCTCTGCACACATATGATTATTACTTACAACTTCTGGACCTCTAGTCATACAACTACTGACGGTACAATACTTCATACCGGGCAGTTGTTACACGTAGGTCCTGGAAATACAAAGGCACAATTTTTACACTCGTTGAGTACACTTAGGTTCTTCTTTTTCGGAACCAACCCTTTTGAAAAACGATCAAGTTCTCTTACGGTATATATTCCGTACTGTATCATAACCTCCAAAGGAGGAAACTTCATACTATATCATAGACAATTCAAATCCTTAATTTGGTTTCATACAGCACGAAAATATATCACGGACGGCCTTATTAGCTTTAAGCATACCAGCAAACCCGTCAATAATAGGTGGAACCATGGTCTTGAGGACGGTTTCAAACTCGGAATCCTTTTCACCATCATCAATCTCCTCAATAAGGTGGTATAGCACGGCGATCACGAGCTTCTTCTTCTGAGGACCCTCGAGCCCCCTAAACTTAGAAGCGTTCATCATTAGCTTCGCGACGATTGGGGGGATATCCTCCTTCTGGAGACCGTCACCGAGGTACTCCCTCTTGATGTCTTCAACCATAGTGATAACAGCCTTAGCGTCAATCTTACCCGAAAACTTTTCGATGATAGCGTCCATTTTATATTCTTAGTATAGATTAAAAATGGATACCGATAACGTACTTGCTGCGATCGCCTTTGGTATTGGTTTTATCCAGATGCACCAAGACTTTAAGAAATCTCAAGAAGTTGACGAAAAGTCTAAGAATGCTGTGATGCTTAGTATACTAGCGAGTTCCCTGTGGCTCATTTACCAATCTAGAAAGTATGGTATGAACTTCACCGTTGGGTACACCGGTGTTGGTTTACTACTCCAACTTTACATATTTAATAAGATATTGGTTAAAGAAAGTAATTATAAATAATACATGACTCTATATGAATTGAATGAACAAGCTGTAGTTGTACAGGAGTCTTTTATGGGATCAAACATATACTACATTGACGATTTTTATAAACATCCCGATGATATCGTCAAATATTTTGATATGACATACTCTCCTATTCATCGTGAAACTAATATACGTGATGGTTGTCAAAGTTTAAATGGTAAATATTTTGATGATAGAAGACATCATATTGTTACGAATGGAGAAATTGTATCAGTTTATAATCATTTATCTAAAATATGTGGTCATACACCTCTCCTCAAATATTACCCTATTTTAACTAATAAAACTAGGTTTTTTAAAAACAAGTTTAACGATTACAAAAATAATTACTGGCATCCACATAAAGATCCTGGGTATACTGCACTTATATATATGAACAAAGATGACTCTGAATGTGGTACAAATTTATACAATGATGTAAAACCCGACCTTCCAGAAACTAGAGGAGAACATGTAGATTCATGGAGGTCCAAAGAAAACTGGGAAATTATGAAAACATTAAAGTCTAAATTTAATAGATGTGTACTTTTTGATGGTAATAAGTTTACACATGGAATGCACATCCCAGACGAGAGATATTTTGGTGACCAATATAGATTAAATCAAGTATTTTTCTTCGAGGATAGCAAACAAGCTTAAAGTTTGCTGACGTCATCAAGATAGAAATGAGCCTTATCATTCGTGCGCAATTTAAGCCAACTATCAAATCCAAGGTAGTTTCCAAGAAAAGTACACCTTCTATCCGGGGACCCACACTTAAGCCGGTTGAGCGCCCCAATGATTTCCTTTCTGTAGCCGAGCGTGTAAATGGTCGTGCTGCGATGATTGGTTTTACCTCTGCCGTGATTGATGAGATCATGACTGGTAACTCTATCAGTACCCAGTTTAGCGAGAACATCGGTCTCTCTGTCGCTGTTGCCAGTTTGGCGTTCCTCGGAACAGCGGCGAATCCTAAGGATGAGGGCTACATTCAGGGCTTTTGGAAGCCTGAGACGGAGCTCGTAAATGGTCGTCTCGCGATGGTCGGTATCGCATCCCTTCTCCTAACCGAATCTCTTCATCCCCATGTTCCACTTTTTTAGAGTGGTTTAAAGATACGAATCTTTTAGAATATATAAAATGAGCACTCTCATTTGTTCGTCGGTTAAGCCATCCTATCATGTGCATCGTCAATCTAAGTTGACCACTAAGCGTCGTACACGTGGACCTGTGAAGATTCGCTCTTCCCCTGAACCTGTTCAGGTGTCAGAGCCAGAACCGGAGCCATACGACCCCAAGACTCGTTTCGCTGAGGTCCTCAATGGTCGCGCCGCTATGCAGGGTTTCCTTTGGGGTTCTCTAAACTGGATGATGACAGGTAAAAATGTCATTCAGCAGATTGAGGATCCTGGGTATGCTATCGCTGCGACCGGTGTTGTTACTACATTGGCACTCGCGTCTCTGTTCACAGCCGAAAACTTCACCACTGAGAAAATCGGAGCATTCACCCCCGAAGCTGAGCTCAAAAATGGTAGGTTGGCTATGCTTGGATTCACCACCCTATTGGGATTGAGTGCCATGTAACTCACATATTCAATCATTCTTATTTTTTCATTCATTGTAAATGTTCCTGCCCTCCGCATCACGTAGGCCACGAGCATCATGAGAATATATATATTTACAGCTATGGGTCTCATCCTCTATTGTAGATTTATAGTATTTTAGAACCCATTCCCATGCCCATGCCGCGAGAGAGTTTCATGTTCTTAGGTTTCATCACATAGAAGGACGCTAGGAGGGTAATGGTGAAAAGGACAACACTGAACGCGGAATATCCCTTCTCAGCTTCCTTGGCATCTGGGCATTTGAGGGTCCAGTTGAGAGCCGCGGCTCCACCAATGAGACCCATGAGGGAATAGATCATCATGAAAACACCCGCCTCGTTCTTGGCAAGCTTGGTGATGAGGAGGGTGAAGGGAATGGTGAGTGCGATGGTAAGGGTAGCCGCCAGGTACTTGTTAAGGTTCTCCTGGACAGGCTTACCCTTCATGGCATCACACTTGGAGAAGACACCGATACCGATGGAGGCTGTAACCATATAGACGAAACCGAGAAGGAGAATACCACCGACGGTACCCCACGAAACCTCAAGGTCAACCTTACCAGAGGCAATCGCCTTAGCATTGTCGTACATCCTGGATGCTCGCATAGTAGAAGTAATGTCGGACATTTATTATACTTATAGAAATTAATATAGATTCAGATATATGAAGATACCCGAAGTTGCATTCATTAAACACTGTCCCAATCTTGCACCTGAGAGAAAGATCTTTCTGGAGCAGCATCTTAAGGAGAGAGTGCCAATCAAAGATATTCGTTGGATTGAAGACTATAACCATGATCACCCTTTCGTACAGTGGCTCAATGTAAAGTTGAATCTTCCCTACGGTCCAAAGTTGACGAGTAATTTTGTAAAAACGATCATCGCGATGAAGCAAATGGTAGATGAAAAGATTGAATGTGCTCTCCATATTGATGATGATGCTGTGTTTTATAGGGATTGGGTCAAAATTATGGATAGTATTCCTGATGAAATTGAAAATAATGGATACATAAATATGGGTACATCACCGTTTTTCAATCTTCAACCAAAACTCCGACAAGTGTACGAATTGCCAAACAATGGTGGTAGTGAAGTTTTTTGGACATCTCATGAATTTGCAACATCTTTTCTTAATAATTTGAATATGCAAGAAGCAATTGATATCGTTTTTCATGGTATACTAATGTCTTCAAAAAGACCTATTCTCAACATTCCGATTGCGCATCAAACTTCGGATATTGAACGTCATAGTACAATTGATCATGATACGAGAAAACCGTCCAATTGGATGGCCTATGTTCACAACTACAGTAATATTGAAAAGATTAACTTCAACAAACTTCTTGAGGATTTCAAGAAGTTTGAAGAAAAGAAGAAAAGAGTTGAAGATAAATTTTATGAACTCTACGGAAAGAAGGTGGACATTAAGAATGTCAAGTATATTCTAAATGAGGATCAGGACCACCGTCTAAACATTCTAGATTTTAAATTAATTGAAAACAAAGTGGATGTTTGATCTTCCATACGCTCCTGCACTATAACCAAATGTTGAAAGGTCAGTGAGATCTTGGTTACCCGCAGTGATATATAAATCTTTACATTTTGAAAGTAAGAACCAATCAATGTAACACGCAAGTCTTTGTTCTCGTGTGACATCATAGTTCTTGAGTGTGTCACATTTGTATGTGAGTACTATGTCATGCTCAAGAGTTACAATCTTATCTGGAAATCGTTTCTTAAACATATCCTTAATTTCTCGGCTATCACTCGCTAAGAATATTTTACCATCTGTCTCCTCAACAATCCTGATAAACTTTTCGAGGGCACTATCCTTAGCAAAGTAAGCCTTCTTAATATTTCCATCTTTATCTGTACCATGACATCCCATATCTTCAGAGTCTCTAGAACACGCTCCACGACGAATGTGTATACCCCGTGTCAGTTCATGTGACTGTTGTTCAATGATAGCCTGTAATTCTTTTGTAGGTTTGATAATTTTAGAGAGGTTTGAATGAACCTGATGAAAGTATGTGGGATTGATCGCTATACGTGGTTCAAATTTCTCTTCATTTGGGTCTTCAGTAATTTCAAAACCGTGGAACTCAACACTTCTATCCACATCTAAGAGACTCTTATAAGCCCTTGGATTGGGGGACCTATGTACTAAATCAGATAAACATAGAGCGACATTACCCCATCCCATTGATTCTGGGAGGTAGAATGTCATTATATGGTTATGATTGACGTATTCTTTAATCATTTAGGAACTTAATGAGATCTTCTCTACCCTTCTTTTGTGACCATCCCAATTCCTTGAGTTTTTTTGCGCAGATGTGGTACCTGGTATCGTTAAATGGTCGGTCATCAATGTATGTGATCCACTCGTCGTAATCTTCGGTACCCAAAATGGTTTTTATCATCAACTTAGTAACTTCCATAACAGATATTTCGTCGTCAGATGCTATGTTGTAGATTTCACCCGAAACCCCTTTATTCCAGACAATATCAACCGCATCAATAACATCTTCAACGTGCATAAAAGCTCTCTTAACTTGTGCACTGCGTGTTCCATGAATAGTACACTTTTTACCTTCCCTCAAAAGTCTCTTAAACTTGGGTATGAGTTTTTCTGGATACTGATTGGGGCCGTACACGTTATTACATCTAATAATCTTGATGTCCATATTGAACGATTGAATATACGACCGAACAAACATCTCAGCTGCAGCCTTGGAAGCTGAATATGGGTTTGTGGGTTTAAGTACACCTGTAGACTCTGCGAAAGGAACGTCGGTCAGAGATTCACCATAAACTTCGTCTGTACTGAAATGGATAATCTGGGCATCGGGTATATGCTTCCTACACATCTCAATAAGTACATGGGTCCCGTATGTATTATCCATTGTGAAGCTGATAGGGTCAATAAAAGAATTATCAACATGACTCTGTGCGGCAAAGTGAAATACATAGTCAAATTTATAAAAGTTTATGACACTTTCAACAAACTCCGGGTTACACAAAGAGCCGTGGAACAGTACAGATGCATGTTCATCCACGTTATGAATGTTTGAACAGTAATCAAGTTTATCAATATTCACAAACGTGATATCGGGATACCGTTTATGCATGATATTTATGAAATTGGATGCGATGAATCCACATCCACCTGTAACCAATGCATTAGGCATTTACTTTAGTAGCCGCAAATGTTTTAAGCAGATTACACACACGATCAACATCCTCAATGTCTAGACCGTGGTGGGCACCCAAGAGGAATCCATCCTTCATGATCTTATCCGCATTTTCAAACTCATCCAAGTACTCACGGAATGCTGGGTGTCTCGTGATGTTACCCGCGAATGTCACTCTCGTCTGAACATCATTCTCTTCCAAAAACTTTACAATCTCTAGGCGGTCGGGGCATTGGAGTGGGATTGCGAGCCAGTTTGGAATTTGAGAATCATCGGGGAGTGTGTAATACGGACAGTCCTTAAGATTTTCCAAATACCTCTTGATATTATCACGTCTCTTTCTTAGGAATCCTTCTAGCTTATCCAATTGGACGAGACCGAAAGCTGCATTCATTTCACAAGCCTTGAGGTGGTAGCCGGCAACACCATAGAGAAACTTCCAATCATATGGGATACCATCTACCGAATGGTTGAAACGTTCACTAGGTTCTTCAATATTATCACCGATGCGTCCCCAATCCCTAAACATGAGGGACCGCTTGAGATGTTCGTCATCGTTAAACATCACCATACCACCACAACCACCAGCTGTAATCACATGACTCGCATAGAAACTGGTTGTACTCACATCTGTGCATGGGGTGTGGGTAATAGTATCCGCCGAATCCTCAAAGAGAATTAGGTCTGGGAATGCTTCCCTAATCGCGGGCCAATCTGGGATATTACCAATGAGATTTGGAATGAGAAGGCATTTGGTATCCGGTGTTACAACCTTTTTGAGATCCTCAACTGTGGGGACATACGAGTTTAGACCTACGTCACAGAAAACGGGTTTGAGACCCAGTTGCATGAGAGGTGCTACAGTTGTTGCAAAACCACACGCAGGTGTAACAACCTCCGAACCCTTTGGAAGATCTAGTGCACAAAGACCTAGGAGGATGGCGCTACTTCCAGAGTTTACAAAGAGACCATGCTTCTTTCCGAAGAGGTCTGCCACCCTCTTCTCAAACTCCACAGTGCGATCACCAAAGCCAGCGAGCCAGCCATCGCGCAAGCAAGCCTCAACGGCTTTAATCTCTTCCTCCCCATATGACTCAAATTTGTTGGGTGCATACCAAACTTTTTTAGGCATTTGTTTAAAGACTACAGTAATCTTTAAACTATATGAAAGTCTGTGTACTTGGTTCAGCTGGTTTTATAGGTAGAAATATATTAAGTGGGACAGATTGGACTGGTGTGACAAGATATGACTTAGATCTTTTAAAACAGGATGAAGTTGAAGAATACTTTAAAAGACATAAGTACGACGTGGTTATACATTGCGCGGCGAGTATAGATCAAAGTAGTCAGAATACGACATACAACAATATACTCATGTTTGAAAATGTTGTTAGAGTTTTCAAAGGTAAACTGTTATATTTCTCGAGTGGTGCAGCTTTGAGAGGAAATCCACCAAAAGATCCTTATGGTCTTTCAAAGTGGATTATAGATCAGAGGATCAAAACACTCCCAAACGTGTATTCTCTCCGTGTATGGGGATGCTACGGACCTGGTGAACTCCCGACAAGGTTCAGTGCTGTATGTAGGAGGGATGGTCATGTCGTTATACATAAGGATAGATATTTTGACTTTGTGAGTATAGGAATTGTGCGAGAGATTGTACAACAATATGTAACAAGCAGAAAGAAACTTGTTAAATACTGCAATTTAGTGGAACGCCCAAAATCCAGAAAGATGTTACTTTCTGAATGGGCTCATTTTTTTGGTGCTACATGGGAAATTCGTGATACATCTAGTTTAGGTGAGCCATATATCAGTTCCACCCCAACTTCTTTTTAGGTGGAACAGGGACAATCATGTCCTTCTCAAAGTCAATGTAAGGGGTCATATTTTCAAGGGAGTTTCCAAACTCCAATTTAGGATAAATCTTTTGTGTCTCTGGTATGGGAATATCTTGTAGAGTTTTCACACCATAGGCTTCTGCAATTTTTACAAAATCAACTTCATCCCCAAATACATCATTTTTAGATGTTGCGACGTATTTTGAATCAAAGTAACTATCTTGGAATTGTTTGATGATTCCATACCCACTGTTGTTTAGAATGATAATTTCAATAGGAAGATCATACTTTTTAACTGTAAGGAGTTCCTGAATATTCATCTGAAAACCACCGTCTCCGTCAATACAGTACACCTTCTTGCCAGAGCCAATCGCTGCACCTATGGCACATGGGAGTGCAAAGCCCATTGAAGAGTTTCCAAAGTTTGTGAAAAGCTTTTGCCCCTCCTTGAGTTTAGCGGATTGCATTGTCCAAACCAGGTTTCCACCTTGATCTGGAATGACGATACAGTCATCTGGCAGATCCCTGAAAAAATCATCTAGATAATCATAAACAGCTGAATCACCTTCGCGTGTCTTTTCCTCGCCATACTTACACATCCATTCGTTAATCTTATCGGTCCATAACGCAATACGAGTCTCCATCGTGTCATCGTCACGATATCCATCCACGATAACACTATCAAAAAAGTTCTTAGCGTCGCTCACTATACCGAGATCAATTTTAACATCTTTTTCAGGCATCTTATTGATTTCCTCGATATCAATATCCACCATAATCTTTTTCGAGTATCGAGAAAACATAGGTCCACTTCCACCAATTTGACGGCTATCAAGCCGACTTCCCACAGATACGATGAGATCTGCATTCTGAATGACGTAGTTTGATACCCGATCACCGTATACACCTGGAGAACCTACCCGAAGTGGGTGATCACTAGCACATAGGTCAAATGCACCCCAAGAAACGAGAAAGGGTATACCCGTCTTTTCAATAAACTTCATAGCCTCTTTCTCAGCACCTGCCAATTTTACACCATGACCAAAAACTACAACAGGTCTCTTACTTTTGTAGAGATACTCCGAAATATCATAGCGTGGGGTTACCCGGCGACTATGTGTGATGAGATTGATGTCAACGTTTTCAATTGAAGACATCTGAAGGTTCACAGGTAAATCCATAAGAACTGGACCATACCTAGGTGTTTTGAGTTCTGTCAGTAACTCCTTAAGAGCACCTTCAAGTTGAGAAAGTTCTGGAACATGTAGAGACTTCTTCGTAACATCCTCAAACATCTTAGCTACAGGCATCTCCTGAAACCCAGTCTGTCTAGGTTTAGATTTGAAGTTGGAGAGATCCTCCTTTGTATTCACCTGTCCACTAATGAAAAAGGCTGGAACGGAATCATACCAACATCCACATACACCATTTAGAATGTTTTGAACACCTGGTCCACTGGTGACCACCACACCGGCTGTCTTACCAGAGGCTCGGTAATATCCTTCTGCAGCCATAGCAGCGGATTGTTCATGTTGAAAGCAGTAATACTTAACCTTAGGATTTCTGGAAATTGCGTTTATAAATGGAACAATAGCTCCACCGGTTATTACAAAATACGTATCTATACCATTGAGGTAAAGTGTTTCTATGATGTAATCACAGGTGTTCATCTATTATGTTATGGAGCTAAAACTTTAATCATATTTCCACGAACTTCCCGACATTCCGAGAAGTTTATCCAATTCTTCTTGTTTCATGTTGTAACTATGTTCATCATCTGGAAACTTTTCAGTGTGAACTTCATTTGCATATTCATTTATAGCGTTGTGAAACATCTGTTCTCCATTTATATACTGCTTAATAAACTTTGGTTTGAAATCCCAAAATAGTCCCAAAATGTCATGTGAAATAACCAATTGGCCATCTACACATGGACCCGCCCCGATACCATACACAGGAATCTTAAGTTCATCCCTCACAATTTTTGACACCTCTTTTGGAACTGCCTCCAATAGGAGAAGAGAAGCGCCACTCTCTTCTACATCTTTAGCCTGACCTACAAGTTTTTCAACTTCATCATGGGTTTTCGCCTGAATCCTGTACCCACCCAATCTAGCCTGTGTCTGTGGTGTAAGACCTAAATGCCCCATAACAACTGTACCCGAATCCACAATTGATTTGATCCTATCTGGGAAATACCCCTCAACCTTCACGGCATCCATACCAACCTTCACAAACTCACCCGCATTTTCAATGGCAACTTTATCCGAGGGTTGATAGGACATGTAGGGCATATCTCCGATTAGGAATTGATTTTGAGAACCCCGCTTTACAGCTTGACAATGGGTTAACATCATACTCATAGGAACTTCATTGAGGTTTTTAATTCCATGAACAGTTGAACCAGCTGTATCACCGACTACAATAAAATCAACATTGCAGTTGTTGATTATACGCGAAGTTGGATAATCGTAAGAAGTTATACCAATACTCCGTGTTTTATTAAGTTTATTTCTGAATAGGTTCAAAATTGTTCTTTTCATGCTAATTTATGAACCAATGTAATCTTTAAGTTAAAGACGTGCAGGCCACGTAATATAGAACATGATAGCCGTTGTATCTGTACATGATGAAAAATACGAACCACTTGCAGAGTGGACCCTACACAAGAACAAGAAACAGTATTGTGAAAAGCATGGGTATCAACTTCACTATGCAAGTGACGGTGGAGCTTCCATAGCCGGGAAGCCAATGATGGCTAGACCCAATCCACCCATACCAGACACCCACATTCCGATGGGTTGGGCTAAAATCTTTGTGATTCGGAAGATTATGCAGCAACACCCCGAAGTTGAATGGATTTTTAACACGGATACAGATGTCATGATTACAAACATGGACATTAAACTTGAGGATATCATCAAAGAACATGCACCATCCAATATCCACATCCTAATTCCAGCTGACTGTAACGGTATTAATTGTGGTAACATGCTCATCAGAAACAACGCGATTGGCAAGGCTTTTATAAATACGATTATTGCTGGTATGCCTGTGTACAGACATTGGTACCTCTATGAGAATCAACTCATCCAAGATATGTTTGTGGGAAGTCATCTACGCGAAAATGGTATTACACCCGGGGGAACTCTGTGGGCGAGTGTAGGTAAAGTGCTTCCACAACGTATTATGAACTCCTATGATTATTCTAATTTACCGCTTCTCAAGAATAGATCTGAATACAAAGATATTCTTGGGACCGATGGACAATGGAAAGAAGGTGATTTTTTAATTCAGTGGCCTTCTACAGACCTTGACTATAGGGTTAAGGTTGCTAAAGAGACTCATAATAAGCTCTTTGGCGATCCTGACGCTCAACAGTCTTGATGTGCCACAATGCGATGAGGGGTTTAGCTTCTAGCATAGCCACTTTGTCGGGATTAGGACCCTCTAGTTTCTCATGAAGATCGTTAGACCATTTGATTTCTCCGTTATTTTTATAGTACCTACCTTGATAATCTGGCCAATTAACCCACCCCATTTCATTAAGGTTGAACTTGTAATCAGTGATCCAATCGGCTGTGTACCCGGGACAGATGTTAATCCGTGGGACATACATGATGTCACCATCAAATGTTTTAATGTTATTAATGAGTGCTTCTTGGGGCATCTCATCAGCATCAATTACAAAGATATAGTCACCCTTACACTTTGTAGCGTGATAGTTCCTATGATCTGAAAACTTTCCATCAAACTCCCGGTCGTTAACTACAATCTTGTCATCATAGGACTTCAATACCTCTCGAACTTCGGGTGTCACGTTCGTGGAATCAACGAGGATGTTGATTTCATCTTCATCTCCCTTAACCTTAAGGAGAAAGTTGATAAGTGAGTTTAGCTCTCGGTCTTCGTTACATACACAGATGGCATAGGAAATCTTCGCCATTTATAAGTTAAAGTAAACACCCCTTTAAATAACAATGAAGTATATCACATACTCTTTATGGGGTGAAAATAAAGTCTACACATACGGAATCATTGAGAATGTTTTGGATGCGAAAAAGTTCTATGAAGGTTGGATTGTGAGAGTTCACTATAATGATACTGTACCTCAGAATATCATGGATTGGTTGAAGGGGCAGGATAATGTTGAGGTTGTTCATCACCCAGGTACGAAGACAAAGGCTTCAAATACTCTATGGCGTTTTGAAGATCTTTTTATTAAAGATGCTACAGTCTTGTCTCGTGACGCAGATTCTAGATTTTCAGAGAGAGAAATAAAACTCGTGAATGAATGGTTGGAATCTAGCAAAGATTTCCACATCATACGTGATCACAAACATCACATGGTTCCAATCCTTGCTGGAACGTTTGGGTGCCGAAATAACTGTTTAGAATACATGGGTATACCCGGTCCACTTCGTAATATCAACAGTGTACCAACGAAATACGTCCGTGGAAATGAATTATTGGACGAGTTTGCAAACACATATATAGGTGATCGCGACGCATACTTGATTGACCAGATATTTTTAGCCTATTATGTTTACAACTTTATAAATTGTAACGCGTTGATTCATTGTAGCCACAACGCATATGAACCTTTTGCTATTAAAATTGACCCAGTTGAACATGGTTTTGTCGGTGAAGTTGTGACAAAATGTTCAAGGGCTGCGGAGATTATGAATGACTCTGAGAATACATTCGAACGTGTTGGAGCGTATTAAAAAATAAAACACTACAGTATGATAAGTATGGAATCTCATGCCGAAATTAAGGATAAATGTGATGGTCTCGAAACTCGGTTAAACGAAATCGCTGCCGATATTCGGGACCTTCCATTTGATTATAAACTTATTGAAAAATATCACGCCGTGGATGAAGATGTTCAAAAGTTATATGAATGGTATGATGGAATGAAAAGGGTCTTAAAAAAATATATAGATGAAAAAGACATAGTTGAGAACAAGTTGCGAGAATTAGATACGAAAACAAAATTCCTCAACAACCATGTTCAAAACCTCAAATTACAAAAGTTTTCTCATGACCAACACGCATACGACTATTGACCATTATATCATATCCCGCATCATTAATATTTTTACAAAATGCAACATCTTCTGAACACATGTCTCTAATCCTTTTCCCATTTTCACATTCCATTTCTACAAGTGGGTGGTCAAAATATGGATATTTCATCTTTTCTAAAACTTCTCTACGACACGCAAAAAAGCCCATACCGTTATACGCGACTTTAACGTACTTCTTTCTTTTATCCAAATCATTTATACCAATGAATTTAAACGTACCGTGTTTTTTAAAATACTCAATATCCCAATCTTTGACAGCTGCATAATGTTTAAGATCTGTCATACGATACAATCCTGATATAACTGGATACTTATCAGTATCTTCTATAAGTTCAATGACTTGTGTAGGTGTAAACATAATATCAGAATCTATAGTTAACCATACGTCATAATCGTATTGACTTTCAAACGGTTTTTGATCGGCACCCCTCATGACATCCAATCCTAAGGTTTTCATTCTAGAAAAGCTAACAAAACTGGAATACTCGTTTATGATTCTAACTACATACCCTTTATTTACTAACAGAAGTAAAGTTTGTGTCCAATTTATAAGAAAATCACCAGAATATTGACGTCCCGGAAGTGCAATAATGACCTTTTTCATCTTTATACCTATACGTTCAAGACTTTAAGCACTTCATTTACAGCTGGATGTCTGACAATATCACTCTCATCCATCTCCACATGTTTGATATAGTCATAATCCATCCCGTGGAGTTTATAGGTTAGGAATGCCAATCCGTTATCTTCACCGAGATCAGACTGTTCCAAGTCACCTGTGACAATCAATTTTGTATTGTAACCGATGCGAGTCAAAAGCATTTTCATTTGATTGGGGGTACTATTCTGCATTTCGTCCGCAATGATGACTGTGTTGTCAAACGTACGACCCCGCATATAACCCAGGGGTTCGATAGTGATACAACGGTCCATCTGGTTATGGGAAAGATACTTTTCAAATATGTCAAACATTGGGCGTGTCCAGGGTTCCATTTTGCGCTCCATATCTCCTGGGAGATAACCCATATCTTCATCCGCTGCTACGATTGGCCTCGTCAGGATAACCTTACCCCTAAAAGACTCCTGGATGTGCTCAATACCTACCTGACAGGCTAACATCGTTTTACCAGTGCCAGCGGGTCCTGTACCAATAATAATTGGTTTAGGAGAGCGAAGGGCAAGCATATATTGACATTGACCAGCTGTTTGGGGGAAGTTCATATATATTAGTTAAAGTTTATTTCCTTAATATAATTATATGGAGTACCACTTTGTAAAATTAAATGTAAACGGTACGTATCTCAGTCTTGTGGATCCGACACAAAAATCAAGATTCATATGTTTCCGTGATAAGAAGATTGCTGATAAGTGTATAGAATATGTATCATCATTTAGAGCGAGACGTGGGGTTTGGCCGTCATTTGACATGTCCACTGGAATGAAAAAGATAGAAGATTCTACTGCAAAATTACGGACCCCTGAACAAGTGATGCGTTATTTAGAAATAGAGACTTATGATTTTGAGACAATTGATCAAATTGCGGCACGGACAAATACATCGTTTTATTGTGTCTTGAGATTTCATAGTGCTCTGGTTGATAACATAGAATCACTCGATATGTCCGGACAAGAAATGGATCCGATAGTTGATGAAGCTGCGTACAGGGATCTATTGGAATATAAATTGAAGTGTGAATGAAGTAGTTTCTATTGAGGTTTACGCGCGTCAAATTTTTCTTTAGCATTTTTAACATTTAAAGTGATTGTAACGGGTTTTTCTACACCAGCCGCTTTCATGGCTAAGAGAAGAATTAAAAAATACATACTTGGGAGTGGAGAATCGGTTATCTTAAACTCATCACCGACTGCAAAAGTAATATTACCGGTCATATCGAAATCCATTTTAGATACCAACTTCCCATTTTTGAATTCCATTCTACCAAGAAGCTCGGATACCATGGCAGTATCCATATCCAGTTTGTCATCCCAGATATCATCAGTTAATTTATCTAACATAGATTCTCCGTTTTTATTGACTACCCCAATCATGGTACCCTCACTGTCATATTTTTCTATAAACCAACAATCGTGGCCCCCTCCTGGACACTCGGTGTACTCTGGCGTTGTAATGTCAGATAGACTCAAATCGTACACATACGCAAAACCATTGGTGACAGTACCCTCATATGAGGGACAATAAGACTTTTCGTTATCACGACCACAAGAATATACCTCAGGCATCTGAATATAAGCTTCACTTTTTGGCATAATTCTATAACCTTCTGTGAGAGTAGTACCATTTTCTGTAATACTGAGGGTTGATCCCTGAGAGGGTTCATCCTGCATCTGTGTAAAATAGTAGTACGCGAGTGCAGCTACAAGTATCACGACTATTAGAAGTACTACGTAACCAATCATCTTTGTTGTATACTTACAAAAAAAAACAGATACTTAAAACCAATAACACTTGTACAATAAATATGTGTGGCATCTTAGCCCTCTTCGGTGAGGATGTAGAGGTATCTTCATACCTACTTACTCACCGAGGTCCTGATGATTATCGCACAAAAACTCTAGGTAAATGCCGAATGGATTTTTATCGCCTCGCGATCAACGATCTCACTGATGCGGGTATGCAACCCTTCAGACAAGGTGATCATATGTTAGTATGCAATGGTGAGATTTACAACTACCGTGAACATCTCACTGGTCATGAAGCGAGTAAGAGTGACTGTGAAGTTCTCATCCCTCTCATCAAGTACTACGGTATAATGGGTGCTATGGATCAGATTAATGGTGACTTTTCCCTCGTCTACACGGATGGTAAGAGGGTCATCGCTGCCCGTGACCCTGTTGGTGTGAGACCTCTATTCTACACACGTTATGATAAGGATTCAATTGCCTTTGCGAGTGAGGCTAAAGCTCTTCTTTTTCTCAACTCTAAGATTGATGTTTTCCCACCCGGTCATGTTTATGATTCGTACATCAATGACTTTGTATGTTACCATACGGGATATTGGAGGGTTTTCAAACATTTGAATATTGAGTACCATGATACACTGAGAACGACTTTAGAACACGCTGTTCATGAGCGCATAAACAACACAGAGCGTGACATCGGATTCTTGTTGTCCGGTGGTCTTGATAGTAGTTTGATTTGTTCTATCGCAGCTAGAAAGCTGGGGAAGATTAAGACATTCTCCATCGGTTTAGAGGGAAGTCCTGATTTGGAAGCTGCCCGAAAAGTTGCAAAGTACCTGGATACGGATCATACAGAGGTGAAGTTTACTATTAGAGAGGGTCTTGCTCACCTCAATGATGTCATTCATTCCCTGGAATCCTATGACACGACGACAGTTAGGGCGAGTACACCTATGTGGCTTCTATGCAAGTACATCAAACAACACACCCCGTGTCGGTACATCTTTTCGGGTGAGGGGAGTGACGAGATTTTGGGTGGATACCTCTATTTCCATAACGCACCAAATGTGGATGAGTTTGCCTGTGAAAATATGCGCAGACTTCGTTTGATTCATCAGTTTGATGGGTTGAGGGCGGATAGATGTGCGGGTGCCCACGGTCTAGATTTGATTGTTCCATTCCTTGATAAGAACTTCATAGACCTTTGTATGAGCATCAACCAGAATGATAAGAGGGGGAACATTGAGAAGAAAATCCTACGAGAAGCATTTACAGGATATCTCCCAGATGATATTCTATGGCGACAGAAAGATGGGATGAGTGACGCAGTAGGAACAAACTGGGTGGATGAGATCAGGAAGTACGCCGAAGACAACGTGGACGATATGTGTTTAAGAGACACAAAGAAAATGACCCATGGTCATAACACCCCTATCACGAAGGAAGAGGCTATGTACAGAAACATCTTTTGGAAGATGTATGGAAAGGACAATGATCATCTCATCTCTGAGATCTGGAGACCCAAATGGACAAAAATTACTGATCCGAGTGCACGTCTACTTATAGAAAAGAATCCCAAGTAATATATAAACATGGCCGAGCTATTTGTTAGAAACTTTGATTGCAAGAATGAGAAGCACGTCATGTGGCTCAAGGAAGTCGGTGCGGGTATGGCAAAGGTTTCAACCGGAGAGAAGTACGACATTTCCAGGACTGTCAACAACAACCCTTTACCCGGAAACCCAAAGATGAGCAACCCCATGGATTGGGCTTACATTCACTTTCAGTTGGCCATGAAGTACACTAATGCTGTACTAAACTGTGATGCTTTCATCCCCTCTAACAAAACCGAGGTACTCTTCGAGGGTGAAGTCTCTCGGGTCTGAGTTCTCATCCATACGAACTAGTAATACGGGCCCGTATACTTCTTCAGATTTGAAGGGGGTAGGTAATGTGTTAAGGTTTAAACTTTCTCCACATGTAGACTTCATAATTACCACATCAAGGTCGGGCCATTGCCCTATAAAGGTTGCGGGTCCACCCAACCTCAAAAAAATTTCGTTTTTACTTGGTTCAATATCCAGGTCTATCTCTTGTATATCCCCGAATTGCTCTTTTATCAGTACAGCCACAGTCATCTTGATTTCCCTTGACAAAAAAATATCAATAGAATGTAAATGAACAACACAAAGATACTCTTGTTGGCCGTCGCGGTTATCGTCGTTTACATGATGATGAAATGTAGAGAGAGATACCAATCTGTGTATAGGTACGGTTCCGTGGATACCAACCCTGTGCGTCGCACCTCTCAATTTTTTGATACCTGCTCCCCTGAAAATATGGCTGACTGCAAGCGAAATAATCCCTATGAAGGATTACCACTACCCTAAGTCGCTTAAAAATGATGTAATAATATACATTAAGAATGGAGAACCCAACTCGTCAATTCGCGATTGACCGCCTTTCGGCTCTCCTCGAGATTCCTAAAGATGATACGATCTGTATAAATCTCGAGAAGAACATTTTGAACCATGCCATGGATCGGGCTCGCATCATTAATCAACAACCCGCATGGGACAATCATAAATATTCGAGTATTTATAAACAAAAGTTTCTCCAAATTCAATCTAACTTGAAGAAGTCTCCTGTTCTGAAGGGGTGGATCCTTGACAAAAAGATCAAGACTAAAGATGTGATAGATATGCGCCCAGAGGACTTGTGGCCCGATGGACCTTACGCGAAATTGATGGAAGAAAGAATCATCAAAGAAATGCGGAAGCAGTATGTTGAAAAGGAAGCTCGTGCCAATTTAGTGGGTCTTTTTACATGCGCGAGGTGTAAATCAAAAAAGACAACATATTACCAACTTCAAACAAGATCAGCCGATGAACCCATGACAACTTTTGTGAGTTGTCTCAATTGCGATAAGAACTGGAAGTGTTGATGTAATATTTAGAATCTGTCCAATCTGTTGGCATATCACCAACGGACAGAATAAAGTTGTAGCCTAGCCTTTTTTTCATAAGAGACTTTGTTTTTGCACTCGTAAATCCCAAATAGTCGTACACAATTCCATGATTTTTCAATTGATTAATAGTCATCTTTACACCTATTTCAACCCCTGGTCTAGCTGTGATGATCACGATGCGGTACCCAAGAGCTTTCATTCTATGTAATAATGATATGATTGGTACATTTGGAGTACCATCTGTCCATATGAGTGTGTCGTCTATATCAAACATAACTGCATCATTTGGTCCAGCTGGACCTATCATATTAATATTATTAAAGATTTAAATACTACGTTGTGTAGATATGATCGTTGACGTTCATTGCGAAGATGACACAGTGCAAATTGCACGTATAGTTCACGAACATGCTGGTATGCATGCTGTTAATTTTTTAGAAGAGAAGAAACGCGGTGTTTATGATTTTTCTTCTGTTACGGAACTTGTATGTAAAGAATCTATTTCCGGTTTTTATGATGTTGATAATTTGGAAGATACCGATTTGTACATGAAAATTCAAGATGGATATGTATTGATGGATGACAGCGAGGATGAAGATTACGTATGTACAGATTCAGATGTTTCTGAAAGTGAATCTCTAATTGATGATGAAGAAGATGTTGATGAGGATACTTAACTATGGAATGTCCGGTGTGTTATAAAACACACACGGAATATAAACTAACATGTGGACATTCATTTTGTTATCAATGTATTACCCATTGGTACCAAGAGTGTGAAAATAACACATGTCCAATGTGTCGTAAAGAGATATCATTTGAACCTCGTGAAGTTCATATACAATGCAACCAGTATGCCACTATAGATGATTATGTAGTTTTTCATGACTTGTTAGACAGGTATAAGGGTTTAGATATAAAGGATGTTGAGTACCTAAGAAGACGGGGTTGGGTTAGATGGGTAATGGAACATAGAGCTAGGAAACAATCTTGTACTAAATACATATTCCATGGACTTCAAGGAACCGAAAAAGCGTGTTACGAAAAACGACAAGAGACACCGGAAGCAAGTATTTTCACAAAAGTGTGTACGTCTTAAAACTCAACTTTTGGAAAAGAAGATAGAGGAGAAATATCAAAAGAAACCTACATAAGGATTTGATGTCATTAGTGAGTAAGTAACTGAAGAGATGGCTCCTTACCACCCCCCTAGCGCACATTACTCCCAAATGGATGTTAGTGAGTATGACGAAGATCATATCTTCTCTTTCATCGGTAAGACTGGAAAGCGTTTTTACTGGTTGACCAAATTTCTTGGACTTGATTACATTTGGTATGACAAGAAGAGGAAAGTGATTGAAATTTGGGGACCTTATCACACACATAACAACAAACAATCTGAACATGTCATCCGTTGTGAATTAGATTTTTTCAAACCTAAGTTAGAGGAGAAATCGCTAATTTCTCAAGATGAGCATGTACAAGCGACCGTTGCCGCGTGTTAGGAATGACTATACTGACCCTAGACCAGTGAAGTTCACTGATGGGTCTTTTTTACATGGTATAGTCAACCCAGGTCGGACGGAGGTATTCAAGTTTGAACCAGGCCCAGTTTATAAAAAGGACGCCTACCTAAACGCCCTGGAAAAGCATTACAAGCAGTGTGGTATACCTTTCAGAAATCCGCAACTCCCGGACTCTGTAAAAATTGTGATACCCGAACCAACAAGGGAACCAGAGTTGGTTTTTGGTGATCAGGTGTATCTAAAAATGAGGATTCTCAAGAGTGGTATTGTTCGTATAAAGTTGGATGCATCAATTGCAACTCTACATGAAAAATATTACAAAAAGGCTTTGAGACCACCTATGAAAAGTATTCTGAGTGCCTATAAGTCAATGGATTTTAGCCAGGAGTTTCTAGATAAAATCAAACAAAATTTCGATAAAAAGGCCGAGCAACAAAAAAGGGTTGGGAAGATTATAGATAAGATCTTCAATAAGGAACCAGTGAAAAAAGTCAAAAAGAAAAAGAAGGAGGAGGAAGAGGAAATTGTTGAAGAAGAACCACCTGAGGAGGATGAAGAGAAGGATGACGCACCTGGAGAAGATGAAGGTTTGGATGTAGAACCCGACGCTGATGAGGATATTGAGGAGCCTGTGGATGAAGATGAGTATCTCTCTGATTAGTTTCTTCTCATCGGTGGGAGACGAACCCCGAGAGAACGTAGTGATTGTCGCTTTTCTCTAGAAACTTCTGTATCTGTATCTTTTTGATACTCTAACCATATGAATAGATCTGGTGTTCCATCTATTTCCGAGAGTATATTGAGATGTCTGTGGGTTCTATGAAAGTTGTTTAATCTAGTAAACATTGTGAGCCATTGATCTTCCGATGGACACACCCATTCATCTTTGTGTGATGGATCTTCTAGATAGTCAATAGCGCGTTTTAAGAATATGTCATAATATTCATTATAATCAAAATCCCTAACTTCCTCTACCGGTGGATCCACAAGTAACTCCAACTCTATTAATTCCACTGGGAAAGCCCATTGTATCATTTCAATTGCATCCGTACTTGACATGATATACCGTATCATACCTGCAGTAAGCAAACTTCGTTCCCTTTTCTTTTTATTCTTGTTATGCTTCTTGCGATTTGCATTGAGATATTCCTCTCTGCAAAGTTCGAATGAATTTTCAATGACGATCTCTTGAAGTTCAACAGGCAACGCATCCCATAGCGATTGTTGACTCATCTCCCTTACCTTAAATTCCATCTAGATAAAATTTCTGATAACCTAAGTCATAAACTACCTATACCATTTCCACTTTAAAATGTTCATCACCCATATCGTCGTCGGTAACGCTGTTCTTGAAAGGTCCATTTTCTGGGATCTCAAAAAAGCTGTAAAATACGGACAGGAAGCGACGACCCACAAAGTTTGGGAAATAGGCGACAAACAGTTCTACTACGGAAACGTTGACGCTCGTATCTACCGACCTAAACTCCGAGTAACTTCTGACCACAACGATGAACATATTCTTTCTATCTCTCATTCCCACGGAAATCGCCGAGATGTCATGTGATCAACATGTTGTAAAGATACAACTTGAGATTACACAGATGCTTTACATGGCTTGGCATTTCGCGCAGCAACAAGACTACGTTGCAGAAAATGCACCCCTAACTAAAGATGGGTCACGACGTGGGTACAGACCCGCACACCCCAAACACCCCATGACGATGTGGGTCGCTTCAAGCCCTGAAAACTATATGTACGCGTGTAAGATTGGGATCGCCCTGACTCTGGAATACACACGCAGATATGGAAAAATACATACATGCGCCAGGCATCTCATGTGGCTTTGGGATCACCACCCTTCCCATTTTGAAGAGAGGCGGAGTGAGACTGCATATTATTCTGACGAAGGCATTCCCGAGTGTATGCCTGAGCCATATAGGCGGAAAGGAATTGTAGAAGCATACCAACTTTACTATATGGTAGAAAAGATGTCATTTGCTAGATATAAAGATATGTGAATAATATAATAGTAATGCCTTCCGGGGGTTGTCCACATGGTTTTGCATATGTTCAATGCAAGGATTGTAACGGTGGTCCTATATGCATACACGGAGACATAAGAGCTATATGTTTAACATGTAAATACTCAGAACTTTGTGTACACAATAGAAGATTAACCAGATGCACTATATGTTCTGGGGCTGGTGAAAAGAAACATTTTCTCGGGTCTCTCAATTGGATCCACGGTATAACCAAGTTCTTTAAGAAATGAAGGTACTTTACTTCCTTCATAGTCAATCAATTCCACTAACAATGTTGGTAGATGATTCGTTATCACACCCCTCGCACCCTCTAGAACCTGTAGTTCGTGCCCTTCTACATCAAGTTTTATGAATGAAACCCTACCTCTGTATATATCATCCAAGCGACGACATTCCACCTTTGTTTCACTTGAATGGTCTGTACCTTCATCCGTATAGATAGAAGTTCCTCCATAGTTTCTAAGACCTGTACTTTTGACTTCGTTTGCAAGATACATATTCACAGGTTCTGAATTATTTGAGAGTGCTACGGGTACCGAATACATTTTATGCTTCAATTTGTTATTTTCAATATTCAATTCCACAATCTTATGAAATATAGGTTCAAATGCGTAGACAGGACCATAATCTGAAAACATTAACGAATTATACCCAATATTTGCACCAATGTCAAGTATTTCTGTACCTGGGACGTAATACTTTTGAACATCTTCACGCATCCATCCATCCCACTCAAATCCCCTCTGTATAGCGGGTCCAATATACTCATCACCCACGATGGTAAATACATTGTATCTTCCATTATGTGTACATTTGACAGAAATATTAATTTTACTCATGTGTTAAAAGTCAGTTAAAACTTTAAACTGTATATAACAAAAGATGTTCAGTCTATCAGCTAAATTACCTGTGGCTCCATCTGTTACTGTTGAGAAACGGGAACAGGAACGTGTATATCACCCGAGAACCTATAGTGATTTTGTGAAGGGTCTCAAGAACAATGAACTTCCCCAAGTTGTTATTAAACCTAATCAAAACCTCGCGATCTATGACGACGACGAGGGTAATTACGGAGACACACGAATTGTTCAGACAGAACAACTTTGGCAAACCCTCACTGAGAGTGAGGCGAATGTTATGATTGATATGACTGCACCCACAACTATAACTGATTACCTTTCTACTTTTTTCATGTTTTCACTCGCTTTTTTCTTGTTTCGTGGTATTTTTTCTGGTGGAGCTGGAGGTGCGGGACCCATGGGTAATCCTTTCCTAAAGAATAAGGAGTTTAAGGCTGAGGAAGATATTGAGACCCGCTTCAGTGATGTTGAGGGTATTGATGCAGCCAAGGATGAACTAGAGGAGATTGTTGATTTTCTTAAGAAGCCCGAACGTTATTTTGGGAGCGGGGCCAGGATCCCCCGTGGAGCTCTTCTTGCTGGTAAGCCTGGTACAGGTAAGACTCTGCTTGCTCGTGCTATCGCAGGTGAATCTAATGTTCCGTTCATCCAATGTTCTGCGGCAAACTTTATTGAAATGTTCGTCGGTGTTGGAGCTAAACGAGTACGAGATCTCTTTGAGGTTGCTCGCGAAAACCAACCTTGCATTGTCTTCATTGATGAGATTGATGCCGTTGGTAAACAACGCGGTGCGGGTGGCATGCCGTCTAACGACGAGAGAGAACAAACCATTAATCAACTCCTCACAGAGATGGATGGATTTGATAACGAGACTGGTATCGTTGTCATTGCAGCTACTAACCGAATTGATATCCTTGATGATGCATTGCTTCGGCCAGGTCGTTTTGACCGTAAGATTCAAGTTGGTCTCCCTAGTGTCAGAGGTCGTAAGAAGATTTTGGATGTACATGCACGCGATAAAAAGCTCGCGGATGATATCAACCTTGACAGCGTTGCTAAGCAAACTACGGGGTTTTCTGGGGCTGAACTGGCAAACCTTCTCAACGAGTGCGCTATCCGTGCTGTCCGCGACGGTGACGGGACAATTACTGCGGATATCGTGGAGAATGTATATCAACGCGTCGTCGTGGGTGCGAAGGGGGATACGAAATTTTCTCCAAAGAAGAAGGAGCTCGTAGCCTATCACGAGGCTGGTCACGCCATTGTGGGTGCTATCCTCCCAGACTATGACATTGTTCGTAAGGTCTCAATCATTCCTCGTGGTGGTGCGGGTGGTGTGACATTCTTCCAACCCTCAGAGGAAAATGCTGAGTCCGCTATGTACACGAAGCAATACCTCATTTGTCAAATTATCGTGGCTCTTGGTGGTAGAGCTGCCGAGGAAGTCATCTATGGTAAATCTCTTGTAACAACTGGTGCTTCCGGTGACTATGCCCAGGTGTATATGATTGCCAGAGAGATGCTTACCACATACGGCTTCAGTAAGTACAAGTTTGATTATCGCAATATGTCCAGTGAGGCTTCCAAACTTGTTGATCTAGAGATTAACAGCCTTGTTGACAATTGTTACAGAGAAGCTGTGAGTATCATTAAGGAAAATCGTGATAAGCTTGAAGAACTCAAGATCAAACTTATCGAAGATGAGATTGTTGATGGTGATTTGGTCTATGACCTAGTCGGTCGTGAGAAGTATGATTAAAATGTTACAATATTTTAGATATGAGTGCTCGTCCCCAGAGAGAAAGGAAACCTATAAGGACTCTCGCTAATAATCAGGCTAGAAATGTAGCGGAAGCTGCAGCTAGAGCTGTGGCTAGACCTAAGACTGTGAAGCCCAAGACTACCAAACCAAAAATCAACAATATACAACCACAAAACAAACGTAACTTGTCACCTAAAAATGCACAATCCCGTGTTTTAGCAATTCTTGATAGTTTGTCGCAAGGTAAAAATGATAAAATATACAACATGCTCTACTCCATATATAGAGATGCTGCTTCTACTTTATTTACACGCCTTGAATTGGATGATAATGCGCTGATTGCATCCATAGAAGAACAGTACAAAGTGGTAAGTGACAATATAAGACAAGCGGGTGGAGCGACAAATACTTTATCTTTAAATTTTAAAACATCGGATGACAAATTAAACTTCTGTCTCCTCATGTGGTTAGATATGAGTCATGATGGTACAGTTGGCACAAACTTTGAAACTTTCGTGAAAAGTAGTATAGTGAAGACATTTTTGGGTGAAACTATACCTTACAAAAAAGACACTGAAATGATGTCGCGGATGAAAAGGTTGGGAATTATAACCACTGAAAAAACTAAAAAAGGTGTTGGTAAATTAAAGGGTTTGTGGCCCGGATCGCAGTTTGAGAACAAGATCAAAGTTAATCTACCATCCATTTTCGGTGTCCAAGAGCCTATAACAACTATCGCCGTTAGTACAAAACTTTCTAATTCAGCAAAAAACCGCGAGAATAAACCTATTTATGTCACTATAGATTCTGAAAGTGAATTCAAGTCCATTTCTACACTTATTGAAAATGCCAAATACCCCTTCACCACGTCCAATGGTAGAAAAATAACTCGTTATTACCTGAAACCTATTATAACACTCTCTAACCGCGTTGATCCAGGTAGACTCATGCCTATAAAAGGTGTTACCGAAGAATTTTCTAAACTGATGCAAAAAGCTGACAAGTTGAAATCTACACAGTTGTACAACGTGAAAGATTGTGATTTCAAAGTTGGAAAAACTCGTCTCACATTAGGTACAGCTGGAAGAGGCAAGTTTAATCTTAAAATAAACGGCAATGAAGTACCTTATGGTGTCACAGCCGGTGAAGCCAAAAAAGCTTCTAATGATAAGGATAAACTTTCCAAATTTTTGGGTGATTTCATGCAGATTTTAACTGTTCTCAGTAAACCTGTCAATCAGCGTATCGTGTTAGGAACTTTGGACGGTGTTTTGTGTGGTATGTATTGTTTCCTTTCAAAGAGTTTAATGAACGAAGAACCCAGAATATTTATTGATATGTCCTTCAAACAACGTAATCAGATAGTCATGTATGGTGTTTCGGACTTAATACAAGTTGGTAAGGGTGTTAAACAACAGGAATCGTTTATTGGAAGTAATTTCATAAGCAATAACAATAATAGCACTGAAGTTTCATCTGGAAACAATCGTTCGGAAGGTGGTGGTAACTCAAATAACCGCGGATTTCTGGGAAGGATTTTCGGTGGCAATAAGAAACCCGCGAACAGTGGCGTTGTCAATAGGAGTCCAGTGAACAACGGTGTGAGTGTTGCAGGATCTAGCCAGGGAAGTGTCTCTAGAAACAGCAATGTGAGCCAGAGACCCCCAAAACGCGCGAGAAACAATAACAATAATGTGAATCAACCCCCTGCGAAGAGAGTAAATACAGGTCGTAACAAATTGATCCAGAACTTGAAGAAAAAGAATCTCCCTAATTTCGTGATAAATGGTCTCGTGAAGAGATACGATAACAAAAGAAAAACAGCTAACCAGGTTATACGAGAGGCAAACAGCTTTGGTAAAACAGTTGCAGCGGGTAGAACTGCTCAAAGAATTGGAACCCTTAGAGCTCGTTAAACCTGTAACTTAAAGTTAATACCCCTATTATACACAGGATGTTTGCTATCTCTGCTACACCTGTTCGTGTGTATAATTCGGTTGAGAAGAAGCCTAAGGCTGCCCCACAACCTAAACGTAATCGTCATTGGCGTCAGCATGCAGTTAGCCCCCAAATGCCACGATCTGACACCAGAGATGCGATAATTGATGAATTGCGTGAAAAGCTTGAGAAATACGAAGATACCAATAAGAAGCTGAAGCTATTAGCGAGTTGGAATCTTCGTTCAACGAAGTCGGCCCTAAAAGATGTACAGGAAATGTTACGTGCTTTAGATGAACATGATTAAAGATTTTAATTGTTATACAAACAGAAATGGAATTCGTTTACGAAATACCAAACAACCTTTCGGATGAAATGTGCGAAAAAATGATTGAGAAATTTGAAAAAGATGACAGAAAATCACCAGGTGTTGTGGGTTCGGATAGGAAGGTCAGACCCGTTAAAACAAGTTTAGATCTTCATGTACCACAACATGATGACTGGAAGGATATAGATACATATTTACACAAACAGTTGGGGGAAGGGATAGAAAAGTATAGAAACCATGTGAAGGAACGTGTGGGTGATATGTTAGTGGAATTGATTGATGGATGTCATGATAGTGGATACCAGATACAAAAGAGTGTCCCTGGTAATTTCTATGCATGGCATGATGATTCACTTCTTACCAATGGAGGGGGGCGTTTTATTACATTTTTATGGTATTTAACTTCACATGATCCTATTAAAGAGGGAGGTGGTACAGCAATTCATCAATCAGCTGGGGATGGTGGAAAGATTATAAAGCCTGAACGTGGAAAGCTTCTTCTGTTTCCAGCTACGTGGACCTATCTTCATATGGGTCTACCACTAGTTTATGGAGATCCTAAATACATCTGCACTGGGTGGTTACATACGGGAGAGTAATCATAACCTAAGTAAATCTAAATAATTAAAAATTTAAACAGATGAACACTCTAGTTGAGGCTTGTCAAAACGCTGTTGCATTCTTGGGTCTCCAGTGGAGTGTTGGAAAAATCTGGGATCATGTTCGCCGCTAAATGTCCGGCGCTTCGTGTACCTTCTTTCACTTACAAAAAGAAGAACGTTCAAAGACGAGTTCGTTGTTATTATGCTCTTGACAAGACTAATTGTAAACCACTTGATGAAGTTGAACATGACGGATTGTTTCACGTTTTAGCTTTCATCCGTGATGGTGACACAGGTATCTACTCCGTAAGACATCTTGATGATGAGACTATGATCCAAGATTATATAGTTGCTTTCACAAACTTTGATGATGCATTTCGCTACAAGACCCTTTTAGAAGCTGAAATGGATCATAAACCCTATGTACAATTTGCTTCAAGATTTGAACTTGAGCACATGTGTCACACCGGAGGCTATCGCTGCAGGATTGTGAACGAGGGTGCCCTTGTGACACCACCTACTAGAACTATGAAGATCACTGACTGGGAGAGACGTTCGGCACTTCTAGAAGGTCGTTGGTCAGTTAGAGAAAAAGGAGATGAATCACCCTTTGAATGACCTTAAAAAATACAAGTGAGAGTGAGTTATGACTATAGTACTAGACCGTGTAATTCGTATGTTAAGACATGATAAATATCTACCCCTAAAATGCTACGCTTCTTCACGACAACTTTCAGATAAGTTTAACTTTTGTGAATGTATCATACAATGTAAATACCCCCCTACCCACCATGAATCAAAACAGACTCAAGACTATCAGTACTTGGAATTGGAGATATCGCAGAAGTAGATCGTGCACATGTATGTTCCTCCATATCGGCGACGGTATTGAATGTTACATAACATTTATTACAACGAACAGTCCCATAACCCCTTGAAATTCTACAGTTTATTTGATCGGTACTGTGTCCACCCATATGTGTGATTAACTTTTGCATGTTTTCATAGTTGTTCCCACATATGTCACAAGAACATTCAAAGAGTTTGTGAAAGTTACGAGATCTTGATTTTCTATACGAAAAGAATGGAAAGCACATCCTTATATAACCTAAGTGATATAAAGTTTTAAACCTTTTCAAATTTAACATGAGTTGCATGCAATACATTGCATTTGACTTTGAGACTAGTGGACTCCCCACTGGTCGTCGTAATGTTGAAGTTACCTCAGAAACCCTAAATAACTTTGATATCTGTCGTGCAGTTTCTCTATCCGCGGCGCGTTTTTCATCAAAGGGTCGTCTCGTTGATACATTTGATGCTATCGTCCAACCAGATAACTTCCAGATTGGTGAGAGGTCTATTGAAGTTCATGGTATCACACAGGAAATGGCTGAACGTAATGGACGACCATTCACAGAAGTATTCATGGACTTTATCAGGTTTATTGGACCCCGAACGACCACACTTGTTGCACACAATGCACAGTTTGATAAGAGTGTTCTTCGTTCAGAAGTGATCCGTCACGGTTTAAACGAAGCTCTACTTGATAAGTTTAACTTTGTGTGTACCCTTCAGATCTACAAGGAACGTTTCCTGAAGCCAATTAAGCTGGGGGTACTCTACAATGAACTGTTTGGTGAAGACTTTGAGAACGCCCACAATTCCCTAGCCGACTGTATCGCATGTGGTCGGGTGTATCCTTTCCTGATGGGACAAACGGAAAGGCAGCTCAAAAAGATTGGTGTACCCAAGGTTATCATCGGTGCTTCATCTGTAGCATCAGCTATTGGTAAGAGTCAGTTTAAGAAGCAACCTGAGCTCATTTCTGAGTTGTGGAAGAAGTACTCACCTCATACATTTGAGGGTCAAACTAAGGAGGAAGAAGCCTTACTCGTTCTCAACTCTATGGATACGACAAAGAAGATCCTCAACGAAGCTGAAGGTTTCAAGTCTGAGAAGAGTGATGACGTGAAGCAGCAGACACGTAAACTCTTCCATCAGATTGAGCATTCGGGTCTCCTGCCACAAGATATGTTGAAGGTGAAGGAACACATCCGGAAGACCCTCTCTACTAACCACGGGACCAGGAATGAGGATAAGACTGCAAAGTTTGATAAAATGGCTGCCAATCTCGCTGAGGATGACACCTACTATACACACGACATCTGCAAGATTGAGGGTACCCTCTACCAGATTGTTGGAAGGGTTGACCGCGTTCAAACGAATGAGGATGGCTCACGCACTCTGGTTGAGATTAAGAATCGGGCAAATGGGTTTTTCAATCGTGTGAGGGACTACGAAGAGGTGCAGTGTCAGACATATATGCAGATGATGAATGGTATTGACTTTTGTCGTCTAGTAGAGACCTACAATGGTGAGAGTAAGTCATACCTCATTCAAAAGAATGGTGAGATGTGGACCCAAGAAATTGTCCCCAAACTTCAGAACTTTTGTGAGCATTTCCACGGTGTGTTGAGCGAGAGAACCTAAGTGAATAGTTAAGTTTTAAATATATAAAAATGAAATTATTACCAATTAAGTTGCTAACAAATGAAAGTGTCAAAAATACCCTTTTGAATCTCAAAAAGGATAACTATGAGATTGATAAGGATGATTATATAGAGTCTAAGATAATAACTGATCTTAAGCCGAGGCAATTATTGGCTATTGAAGATGCAAGCGAAATGGCAAAACGTTATCTTCATAAACCTGGTATATTTGAAAAGATTGCCGAAGATATCAAATTGGAGACTCAGGTGGATTTTGGGTTTCAGTGTATTGATGTATCTACAATGAAATTCAAGAAGAGAAGAGGTCTTGAATATATATTGATGGAAGTATCATATGATGATAATAATACTGGTCACTATGGGGTAGCGAAAGTTAATCATTATGATAAAGCTGTCAGGTTATACGATTCTATGGTAAAGGTTGAATCAGACTTCAAGACCCCTCTTGAAAAATTATTAACACAAAGATACACCCTGACTATATCTAAAAGCCACCTCCAACCAACTGGTGGATTTGTAGCTGAGTCATTTGAAAAGTTTAAGGATCCTGATTATTCTGATGGAGTTCCTAAAAAAATGCTGGAGAAAGCTTTTGAATTGTCTCAATATGATGAGCTTTCTCAACATCACTTCTGTTATGTGGAGTCTTTACTTGCTATAATGAACGATTTGGGTTTGGGTAACCCAGGTCCTGGAGATCCCAGAGATCGTCTCGTGTTCATAAAGAGAGTGGTTTGGGGACTTATTCATAAATACGTACCAGTGAGAAATACAGCACAGTGGAACTATTTTGAAACAAACTTTAGATACATATTTGAGACTAAGAATTCATATGGAAAGCGTTTTAAAATGATTCACGGGTATATACAGATTCCCACTGATGAAGTTAACATTAGATTGAAGACCTTACATCTTCGTGATGACATTGACGAGAAATGGACATTGAAGGAAATAGTTGATTGGGCAGCAACCTAAGTCTTTAGAAATCTTTGTATTTTCCAAACAACAATGCTCTTTGAAATCCAACGCGCTCTCGGTGCCAGGGTCATTGGATCCCGTTCCACCATGACCTTACTTCCCCCCGTCTCCGAGGAGATCAGGTTCGGCAGCATGCCTGATCTACACGGACCGGTTCACACCCAGGATGAGGCTGAACCTATGGATATTGATTCTGAGACCCCTCACGTGTTTGATGAGGAGGAATATGACGAGGATGATATTACCATCGCTGAGCTGATGTGGGACATCCACAATGACATTACTCTCGCTGATCTGGCCAGACAGGTCACTCACGAGGAGAACCGTCTCAAGAAGGAGAAGACTCTTTTTGAGTTTGTAGATGAGACAACTTTTTGGATGCGCTCTAGGGAACACTTTCCTGGTTTTTAGAATGTTAATAAAATCTATGTTTAAATTAAGATGTCTAACAGGAGGAATAATGCATCTCCTATGAATATTAATCAGACTAACCGAATAATTCCTGTCAACATGATGAACATTAACAGGGTTCGTCCAAGTATGTTAGGAAAGCGCAAGCGTGTGAATAACCGTAATGCTTCTAACAGACCACCAAAGAGGGCGGATTTATCTATGATTGCTGAGATTGGTAAGGTTACTCCGGATAAGATTAACATCAAGTTACCTCGTCGTATTGTCAGTGAATTGAGGGATCTAAACAAGAAGTCTTCTAGAAATAGGTGGGAATATGGTGGTAAAATTGAGTTTAGACCCAATACCAATGGATCAATGGTAAAGTTCAATAACCCACAGAGATTTACATCTCAATTGAGAAATGCTATTAGTACAGAAACATTCCAATTGATGCAAAATTCGTATATTTCTTACCATACTCATCCAACTGCTTACACCCCCAACAATTTGAAGAACAACACTGCTATGAATTTGAATAATAACACTCGCAAAATACTTGTGACTCTCCCAAGTGGTGCCGATATGGAGGCCTACATTGGTACCTACCCAACTATGCAGGCAAATATGATTTCAGATGAGAATGGATACTACGTTATTGACTTGATTGAGACAGCTGACAGAGAAAGACCTAATGCTGTGGAGGTCAATAGGACTATGGAGTGGTTACGCACACAACCATTTTTCCAGGATAAATATAGATCTTTAGGGGGGTACGAATATTTTGAGACGACTCTCACTGATTGGAAGAAAAGTATCAATCAGGAATTAAACCCCTTTTTACAGAGACTTTTTGGTATTTCCATAAAGTACTACGGGTATAATGACGAACCCGCGATTATAACACTAGCTCGCACATAATCTAAAAATATATGTATTGAATAGGACACTGGATGATTATTATTATTATCGTTTTTATATTTTTAGTGTGTTTGTGTATGTTTAGTGCATCCGTAGCTTTTGCACCAAAAATACCCATACCATTTATTAGAGAACAACTACTAAAACTTCATAGACGACTCCCATCTACGATACTTAAGTTTCTTCCTCAAGATGACAGTGACGACTCAGATCCAACGACTACAGGGGGTCAAACTGATGGCTCTAGTGCATCTACCTCGTCTTCATCCGACCCAACACCATCACCTAAAAACTGTGTGGCTACCCCAAATGCCTGGGGAGCATGTTCTAAAACATGTGGTGGTGGAACCCAAACACGTGGGTATACCATAACAACAGCTGAATCGGGTGGTGGTACGTGTCCACAAAGAAGTAAAACGGACTCACAATCTTGTAATACACAAGCCTGTCCACCTTCCGGATCACAGGCGGGTACTGGTGCCAATATATCAGATAGCACAGCTTCAGGTACCGCGGGGACGAATATAAGTGTATCTAGTGGCACTATAGATAGTGGATTATATTACATGTCAAGCACTTATAATGATGGACATTGTGGACCAAACCCTACTAAGCAGGGTAAGATACAGTGTAATCCCAATACTCCTGATGAATACATAAAACAACTTAAATTTGAATATACGGGTGTTGGAAATAAGTACTATATGATTGACCCAGAAAGTACTCCGGGGTACTGCAAAGGTAGTGAAAACTGTATTTCTGATAAAAATGCAGCTACTGAGTATGAGATATTAAAGTCGGGTAGTAAATATACAATTAAAGATGTCGGTGCATCCAAATTTTGTAAGTTGAGCGGATATGGGAATCAGTTTTCGTGTGGAGAGAATACGACAGGTGATAGAACTTATTTTAAATTAGAACTTAAATCACCAATCGCAGATACGACTTCCGCCGCAACACCATTTGAAGATAGATCTGAAGGTGATTTGCCATCGGGAATTTCTGGATATGTAGATGCTCTACAGGAACTTTCACCAATTGTCGCGGGAGAAAGTATGGGTAAATGTTTAGGACAGACGCAGTCCATAAACTCATCCGGTGGATATTATTGTGGTAAATTGACAGGTGACAATGCCAATGATAACAAAAACTATGCAAAGGGGATATATCCCTCACAGGAAAACAACTACACTTCAAATGCGTCATTCAGGAAGAGTGTCGCCGGACATTGGGTGGCAAAACAAAATAATGTAGATTGTTCGGCGGTTATTAGTTATAATCAAAACGTGGGGGCATCATGTTATCAGTTCGGCGATGAGATTGTAAAAATCAAGAAGGCTTCCAAGAATCAATTTAACACTGTATCTAAGGCGAAAAACTGTCCAGTACTTTACTATCAGACAGTGGCACCAAATGACTGTTAATCCCGGACCTAAGTCCTGTCACTTCCTTCCACAAAAACCAATTTCATACAAAATGGAGGATCTTCGTGAAGAATTGAACAAACTCCGTGAAGAGGTCGCTGAACTTCGGCTTCTTCACGTGGCTAAGACTACCCAAGGTAACAAGAAGGAACCGTGTCAAGGTGTAACGGGTAAGGGTACCCCATGTCGTAATGGGGCGTGTATAGGGATCCAATATTGTAGGATGCACAGTAGGGAGCCTAAGGATGTGAAGATTCCTAGACAGAAGAAGGAGCCCAAGCCCAAGAAGATCCAACCTGAGCATACCCATGGGATTGGTGAGGAGCCTACCGAACCATGTGCGTTATGTGAGACTCATGGTAATGTAATGGATCCCACTTTACCTGATGCAGAATTTAAGGAGACTGATGATGTTACAGAGAGGTTGAGGGCTCTCCTTCAGAATGAATAAAATATTGGTAGACAGTAAAGAATGGATATTCGCTTAGAAGCTATGTTGCGCACTATTGGTGTATTCTTGACTATATTTTTCACGATTAGATGGAGTGCTAAAAGTCCCATAAATGATGAGTTGTGGATGACAGTTACAGCTATATGTGCTGTGATAGCAGGGTTCCGTATACCATAAATAGATTTTTGTAATTTAAGATTTCAAAATGTTTCAAAATGAATTGAGAATTTTTTATTTTGAAATAGTTCTAAATAGTTTGAAGTTCATTTTATAGATCTAGTTATTTTCATGTACAGATGAGACAGAAGAGATTTTAGGTCCTTACAAAGTTTGTAAAGTTTCTAAAACTTTGAGTTACTACTACAGGGATTTCAAAATGTTTCAAAATAAATTGAGAATTTTTTATTTCAATATAGTTCTAAATAGTTTGAAGTTCATTTTATAGATCTAGTTATTTTCATGCACAGATGAGACAGAAGAGATTTTAGGTCCTTACAAAGTTTGTAAAGTTTCTAAAACTTTGAGTTACTACAGGGATTTCCAAATGTTTCAAAATGAATTGAGAATTTTTTATTTCAATATAGTTCTAAATAGTTTGAAGTTCATTTTATGAATCTAGTTATTTCTATGCACAAATGAGACAGGAGGGATTTTAGGTCCTTACAAAGTTTGTAAAGTTTCTAAAACTTTGAGTTACTACAGGTATTTCAAAATGTTTCAAAATAAATTGAGAATTTTTTATTTCAATATAGTTCTAAATAGTTTGAAGTTCATTTTATGAATCTAGTTATTTCTATGCACAAATGAGACAGGAGGGATTTTAGGTCCTTACAAAGTTTGTAAAGTTTCACAAAGTTTGTGTCGCTACGCTCCGGTTACGGCCGCGACCGCACACTCGGGTGACATGATAGGTTATGGGATTAACATATGTATAACCGAGGGTCACAGTATGTATGTAGTTCGGGAAGGTTTATGAAGATCAAAGTTTCAAGAAGTTTGAGAAGTTTCTTCAAAGTTTGACATAGGTTTCAAGTTGGTGAGGAAATGTTATGAATTAGAGTCGCTTCGCTCCGGTTACGGCCGCGATTCCCGTCTCATTTAGACATACCCCGTGCTTGATGTAGAGGCCTTACCAAAACCTTACCGAAACAC
>Ga0213863_10000142_pt1 | contig 56103 bp, 50 predicted proteins | sample PICome_8_FD_160128 | JGI IMG/M metagenome (GOLD analysis project Ga0213863, IMG submission 160128) | Coastal seawater microbial communities near Pivers Island, North Carolina, United States - PICO497 | ecosystem: Environmental > Aquatic > Marine > Coastal | place: USA: North Carolina...
AAACTAGCTCTTCCGTCGCAATAATGTCCCATTGCTTGCTTTTCAGAGGTTGCTTCAGCGTGAATATCAACAATTATAGCATCTGCCACTACCCCTAAAGGAGCGTTATTCAATTCTCTTTCTACAGCCTGAAAAGGGTCGTCTAGTGCATCCATGAAAACCCGCCCTAAAACATTAATCACCAATAATTGGTATCCATTAACGTTATACATACCCGATCCCCTCCCTGTCGCAGTATTAGGTGGGTAATTACATGGACGCAGTAATCGATGCTCATTTTCAATAACGGAAATACCTTGTGGGTTATCAAAACTATGATTGCCAAGGGTCAAGACATCAGCTCCTGCATCATAAAGTTCGTCAGCAGTTGATCTAGTAATACCAAATCCACCAGCAGCATTTTCTGCATTTATAACGACTGCATCCAGATTTAAATCAGAGCGAATGCGCGGAAGGTGTCTTTTTACAGCCTCACGGCCTGACTTACCAACTACATCTCCAAAAAAAGCTAATCGCATTAAAACGCCTTAAAATATTTATCTGTTAATATACCATCAAGGTTTTGATCAAACTCATCAGTTGGTAAGAAATCAACTTCTTGACTAGCAAAGGCAATACCGCAAGCAAAAATATCATTTCTTAATCTCAAACTTGCTAACGTACGGTCATAATACCCGCCCCCATAACCTAAACGAGTGCCTGTGCCTGTAAATGCTAAAAGAGGTAAAAGTATTAAATTTGGAACAACTAGAGCCTTTTCAGGAAAAGGCTCGCAAGTTCCATAAAGTCCTTTCTTTAATTTATCCGTAGGTGACCAACTTCGAAACAATAGAGGATTACCTCTCTCAGGCGTACAGGGTAAAGAAAGTTTGTGACCCTTGGAAAAGCAAGACTTAAGCAGTGGAATAATATCTAATTCATCAGTTAAAGGCCAATAACCTGCGATTATTCTATTATTGAAAATACTAGCAGGTATATGTTCTATAATTTGAAATGCATTTAGATTATTTTTTTCTTTAGCTCGAATTATTTTAGCTTTTATCCTAGCCTCTTTTTTTTGCATACTAATCATATTCAACCATTTCCATGCAAAACAACTAAATTTAGTGTGACGGTCCCACTAAGTCCGTGGAAGCTGAAAGAATCCTCGTGAACCTAGAGTTCAAGTGGGTGCCGGAAGTAAACAGACCACGATCTGAACAGCGCCAGCTCCCTAGGAGTATATTAAGGTCCGGTGGATTAGTGCTTCTCACAAAACCCGCAGAAACCGTCAAAGTGTCTTTGACGACATATTATAGTTATGGCAAGGAAAAGAGTGAATAAATATCATTAAATTGATAAGCTTTCTGATAATTTTTCAATTTTTTTAGCGGCCTCTAGTAAATTTTTTATAGCTTTATTTTCAATATTTAAGGCTAACTTATTAGCAGAAGCCGCTTCTTTACGAAGATTACCTATTCGCTTATCAACCTCTTTATCCAAGGATTTATTCATCTCTTCTAATTCGTCAAGCATGGTTAAACCTGCCATAACAAAAAGTCGTAAATCCCCTATTTGACCAAATTGAGTGGCCATATTTTTTACTCTATCATCTAACTTTTGACCAAGGCGCATGAGTCGATCTTGTTCTCCTTCATTGCAACCTAAAGCATATTTTCGACCATTTATGTCAACACTTATTTTTGCCATGACCTAATCCTCTCCCAATGCCACTCGAACTTGCCTTATAACTCGGTCTAACTCTTGGGTGGTCTCGTCAGCCAATATGCCAAACTCTTTTTCACGAGCTAAGAAATCTTTCTCTTTCGCATAACTTGCATCAAGCTTAGCAGCAAGTGCTGCCCTGTCTGCACTCATGGCATCTGATTCTTTTTTTAAAGCTTCCAAACGACTCACTTTATCTAATAGAGAGTCGATAGAACCCCCTAATTTACCAATTGCTGACTTTAATCTGTCAGATGCTTCTTTTATGTCAGCGCTGTCATTCATAGGATATTCCGAATCTTAGTTAATATGTATAGAATGAAGCAATTTTAAGCCCATAACAAGGGATAATCTGTTGACAGTAAAGAGAAGCTACCCCATTCCTGAGTAGCTTAAATATAGTAATATTTTTCTTGGTAAGGGTTACAAGTAAATGACTATCCGTATTGGTATTAATGGCTTTGGACGAATTGGTAGACTAGTTGCAAGAGCCATAGAAGAATACGATATCAATGATATCAAACTGGTAGCGATAAATTCGCCTGGAGACGTATCCACATCGGCACACCTACTTCGTTATGACTCAGTACACGGCCGCTTCAAAACTGAAGTGTCTGAAGGTAGTAATTTTATAGATTATGGTCGAGGAAAAATACGAATGACTCATGAACGTGACCCTTCAAAAATTTCATGGGGCGACTTGGATGTTGATGTAGTGATGGAATGCACAGGGGTATTTCGATCTAAAAAAGATGTTAAGTCACATTTTGATGCAGGGGCAAAAAAAGTACTTATTTCTGCTCCTGGTAAAGAAGTGGATAAAACTATTGTTTATGGTGTTAACCACAATGACCTCACTGAAAAAGATAAAGTTGTGTCTTGTGCTTCCTGTACAACTAATTGCCTTGCACCAATTGCAAAAGTAATAATAGACAGTATTGGAATTAAGCGCGGGTTTATGACTACAGTTCATAGCTACACCCAGGATCAACGCATTTTAGACAATTCCCATAAAGATTTATATAGGGCACGTGCTGCAGGCCTAAATATGATTCCTACTAGCACGGGAGCAGCAAAAGCGGTTGGTTTAGTAATTCCAGAACTTGTGGGTAAACTTTCGGGTTCGGCAGTTCGAGTACCAACAGCTAATGTATCCATGGTTGACCTAGCCTTTCAACCTGTAATGAAAACAAGTGCTGACGAATTGAACGCAATAATGAAAAATGCAGCTGAAACAACTATGAAAGGGGTCATTTGCTATACAAAAAATGCTCTTGTTAGTTCAGACCTCAATCATGACCCCAACAGTGCTACTTTTGCTGCTCCATTAACTAAAGTTTTGGATGGGCACCTAGTAAAAATCGTTGCATGGTATGATAATGAATGGGGCTTCGCTAATAGAATGATAGATGTCTCTCGCGTAATGTGCAGCCAAAAGAAAATATAATTCAAATGAATTTTAATCGATTAAAAGATGTTCATCTTAATGGGAAAACAGCAATTGTACGTGTAGATTTTAATCTACCTAAAGACGATAATGGCTCAATATCAGATGATACAAGACTAAGAGCAGCACTTCCAACAATTAATTTTTTAACAACAGCTAATGCAAAAGTGATTTTAATTTCACACCTTGGTAGGCCCAATGGTAAATGCGATCCAAGACTATCTTTAAGTTTTGTTATTCCCGCTTTATCCAAAGCCTTAGGTACTAAAGTGTCCTTTAATGATAATTTAGAATTTAAAAATGTTGATAAAATTAGACCAGGTGAAATTATGCTTCTCGAAAATATAAGATTTCATAAAGGAGAAACAAGCGGTAATATAAAATTAGCCAGAAAAATAGCTCAATTAGGGGATGTTTTTATTCAAGATGCATTTTCAACGGCACATCGTAAGCACTCATCATCATCAGTTGTAGGAGATCTCTTACCATCTTATCCAGGGTTAGCTATGGAAAGAGAAATCGAGCACATAAGCCATGCTCTTAATACACCAAGGTCACCTGTAATGGGTGTTGTTGGTGGCGCAAAAGTATCCACAAAAATAGAGCTTCTTGGGAATCTTGTAAAAAAATTGGATATACTAGCTATAGGAGGCGGTATGGCGAATACATTTCTGAGTGCCTTAGGAAATGAGGTCGGATCTTCATTATATGAGCCTAGTTTTGAAAAGACCGCGTTAGGAATTTTAAAAAAGGCCGATCAAGAACATTGTAAAATTATATTACCTTCGGATGTAATAGTTGCAAAGCAATTTCAAGCCAATGCTAATTTTCGCCAGTGCAAGCCGAATGAAGTATTGAGTGATGAAATGATACTTGATTGTGGAGAAAGCTCTATCAATGATATAAAGGCTGCTCTTGATGAGGCAAAAACAGTGATATGGAATGGGCCATTAGGGGCTTTTGAAATTGATCCATTTGATAAAGCAACTTCTGAAACAGCAACATACGCTGCAAAATTAACAAAAGAAGGTAAAATTGTTTCTGTTGCAGGCGGCGGTGATACAGTGGCAGCTTTAAAAAATGCATCAGCAGCTGATGACTTTACATTTATTAGTACAGCTGGAGGTGCATTTCTGGAATGGCTAGAAGGAAAAGCTCTTCCAGGTATCGAGATTTTAAAAAAGGTATCTTAATATGAATATTCAAGAGCTAAATAGGATAGCATTAAAAATGGTCGAACCAGGAACAGGTATTCTTGCAGCGGACGAATCCACAGCAACCATTGGTAAAAGGTTTGAGAGCATTAATACTGAAAGTACCTATGAAAAAAGGCGCGATTGGCGAGAAATGTTATTTAGAACTCACGAGGCGATGAGCAATCATATATCAGGTGTTATATTGTATGATGAAACTATCCGCCAAAAAACTGCGGATGGAACATCTTTAGTTGAGTTAATAAAATCTACTAATACTCTACCAGGTATAAAGGTAGACACAGGAACAACACCACTAGCTGGTAGGCCACAAGAATCCATAACTCAAGGACTTGATGGTCTTCGCGAACGTTTAACTGAATATTATAAGTTAGGTGCACGTTTTGCAAAATGGAGAGCTGTAATTGAGATTTCTCACCCAGATCAATACGTAGGTACGACACCAACTATAGGCGGAATTAAAGCTAACACACATGCGCTTGGTCGTTATGCAGCCTTATGCCAAGAAGCTGGAATAGTTCCAATAGTTGAACCAGAAGTGCTCATGGGGGGTTATCATAATATTGAGCGCTGTCATGAAGTTACAGAGACCACATTAAATTCTCTTTTTACTGAACTATATGAACAAGGTGTCAAGTTAGAAGGTATAATATTGAAGCCGAATATGGTTGTTGCAGGAAAAAAGTGTGCTGAACAACCTAGTAGAGTAGAGATAGCGGAGCGCACCATTAAAGTCTTAAAAGATACAGTACCTGCTGCTGTTCCTGGAATCGCTTTTTTATCAGGTGGACAAAAGAATGAAGAGGCTACAAGAAATCTTGATATGATGAATAAAATAGGTAGTTTCCCGTGGAGGCTTACATACTCATATGGGCGTGCTTTGCAGCAGTCAGCTTTATTTACATGGAAGGGTAAGAAAAGTAATTATAAAAAAGCTCAAGAAGCTTTTTATCACAGAGCTAAAATGAATAGCTTAGCTAGTATTGGAAAATGGAGTCAGGATTTAGATAAATTTTAAATGAACGATCGATTTGTATATTCATTAAGAAGTTAATCCAAACTCAAGACAACTCCTTCACGCCTCGGGTCAGCACCACCAATCAATTTTCCGTCTTCAGCTCTATAGATAATATGTATTCCGCTAAATTCACCTTTTGAACGACGAACTTTATGACCTTTACTTTCAAGTCCCTTTATTAAAGTCTCAGACATACCAAACTCTTCAGCAGGTGCGCCCCTATCAATCTCACCTGTAATGTCATCTTTTAAACCCTTAGCTTCGACTGCAATACGGCCATTTCGAGCAATAATGTTTGGTAACTCAATGGCATCTTGCGGAGTTAAACCCCAATCAATTATCCCAACGATTGTTTTGGCTGTGTAAGCGATAATTGAACTGCCTCCTGGCGAGCCTGAAGTGAAGATGAACTCTCCTTTTGGATTAAAAACAATCACGGGCGCCATCGATGATCTAGGACGCTTATTTGGAGCAACGGCATTAGCAACTAGGAGACCATTGATGTCCCTTGGTTGAAATGAAAAATCAGTAAGCTGATTGTTTAAAATAAAACCTGCCGCCATTCTTTGTGAGCCAAACGCCGCTTCGACGGTTGTAGTCATAGAAACAACTAAACCCTCTTTATCTACAACTGTAAAATGAGATGTACTAGGGTTATCAGGGGTAGAGTCCTCACCTCTGCTAAATTTATTAGGGTTACCTGCCGTTACATTTACCATTGCTACATCTCTGCGAATCAAATCGGATCGAGATTTTAAATATTCTTTATCAATCGTAGATTCAGCATCCACTGCTATAAAATCGGGATCACCAATATATTTATCCCTATCGGCGTAAGCTAAAAAACTAGCCTCAGAAAAAATATGCCAGCCGTCCAATGACATACCTAATTTATTCATATCAAAATTTTCTAAAACACCCAAAATCGATTGAACAGCAACTGGGCCACTACTAGGGGGTTGGGCTCCACAAATAATATTAGACCTATAAGTCGAACAAAGTGCTTCAGTTTTTTTAGCTTTATAGTTTTTCATATCTTCAATTGTTAAGCTTCCAGGAAGTGGTAGCTTATGTGTTACACGCAAAATCTCTTGGGCTATAGGGCCTTCAAGAAGTGCTCTAGGATTCTTCTGGAGTGCTCGAAGAGTAACTGCATATTGTGGATTATCTCTTAAAAATCCAACAGGTAATGGCGTTATGCCGTCATCAAGAAAAAAATAATCTTTAGCATTTTCATCTCTATTTAAAGCAAACCCTCCCATTCGAGCTGTAATATCTGCCATACGCGGGCTTACTTTAAATCCATTTTCAGCCATCTTGATTGCTGGCTCCAATTGTACACCCCAATTAAGTAAGCCATAATCCTCATGCGCCATGTGCAACATAGTTATGACCCCAGGAACTCCTGTCGATACTCCAGATGCAATACCGTTTCGATAGGGTATGGGTTTCTTTGTTTGCGGGTCCATGAACATTTCTGGACTAGCGGCACTTGGCGCTTTTTCTCTTCCATTATAACTCCATACTTTGGCAGTTTTAGGATCATAAACTACCATAAAAGCACCTCCCCCAAGTCCTGAACTTTGTGGTTCAACAAGACCCAACATGGCTTGAATGGCTATAGCTGCATCAATTGCCGAGCCTCCTGCTTCGAGAATTTCTACACCTGCGCGGCTTGCAAGAGGGTTGGCAGCAGCCACCATTCCTTTTGATTTAGGTACTGTATGTCTAACTTTTGCATTTATTATACTTGCCGATACAATCTCAGCATGCACTATAGAGATCAGAAATATAGACAGAATAAATGAAGTAATTTGTTTCATAAATTTTGCTTTCTTTATTACACGATTAACATAGATGTGACTTACAAAAGAGCAAGTAATGAACAATACAATATTAGATGTAAATGGCTTAAGTGTAGGACAAGCACATGATAATGAGGTTAAAACAGGTGTAACAGTAGTTTTACCTGACAAGCCAGTAACATGCTCCGTAGATGTTCGAGGGGGTGGTCCCGGAACACGTGAAACAGAAACCTTAAATGATGGAGGTCTAATTGATAAAGTCCATGCCATCTGTTTATCGGGAGGGTCAGTTTACGGTTTAGCTGCAGCTGATGGAGTATGTGCCTGGCTGGGTAAAAAACGTATAGGTTATGAAGTGGGACCCAGCCCTATACCTGTTTCTCCTATAGTACCAAGTGCGATACTTTTTGACAATGCTAATGGGGGGAACAAAAATTGGGGCATCAATCCACCTTTTAGAAGTCTAGGTATAAGAGCATGCGAGTCAGTTTCTAATCATTTAACTCTTGGTAGGATAGGAGCTGGATATGGAGCCATGTCCGGAATTTATAATGGCGGAATAGGTAGCGCTTCAGAGGCAATAAACGAATTCACCGTTGGAGCTTTAATAGCTGCTAATTCTGTTGGGTCACCCTTTATGCCCGGTACTAAATGTCCTTGGGCTTGGCCATATGAAGTTAACAATGAGTTTGGTGGTGAGCGACCCCCGAAAAATTATAAATATGCGCACCCACAAGATACAAAGTTAAATTTCTTGAACAGAGCTGGTCAAAACACAGTCATAGGTGTTGTGGCCATCGATGCTAATTTAACGCAAAATCAATTAAAACGAATTGCGATTATGGCTCAAGATGGAATAGCTATGGCAGTACAGCCTAGCCATACACCACTTGATGGCGATACAATTTTTGCAGTATCAACTGGTCATAAATCTTACGATAACCCAACGATATTATCAGAATTGGGATCTGCGGCTGCGCGATGCGTGGCAAGGTCTCTCACTCGGGCGGTATATGAGGGGTCTAAATGATTGGCGATATCGAAGCACACCATCATATAAAAATTTTAAAAATGAATGAAAGATTTGTTCATTGGCTTGCACCACTCAATGATAAAAGCTTGGCAATTCTTTTGAATAAAGCAACTTATAAAAAACAAATAAATGATGGAGATGGAGTATTAATTGGTTTCTCAAACAATGCTGATTATGACCACAAAAATCTTTCTTGGTTAAGAAATAAATATAAAAAATTTCTATATATAGACCGAGTTATTATTAACCCTAAGGCACATGGCAAAGGATTAGCAAAAAAACTATATAATGATTTCGAAAAAAAAGCTTTATTGATGAAGATACCGAGGCTTGTTTGTGAAGTGAATACTAATCCCAATAATGAGAATTCACATAAGTTTCATATCAAGAACAGTTTTAAACCTATAGGGGATATGGACTATGAAGAATCTGGAATAAGTGTTCGTTACTATGAAAAATATCTTTTAAATAAATAACAAACTTATTTTATTAAATACCAAACTAAAAAAAGCTTGCTTTTATATCGAACAGACGCTTTAACGCCACGAACTTATAGATTATCTTTAGTTCATGCACCGGTAGCTCAGCTGGATAGAGTACCTGACTACGAATCAGGGGGTCGGGGGTTCGAATCCTCCCCGGTGCGCCACTTCTATAATATAAGATACTGATTAATAAAGATAAATTTTATAGCTATCTATCCTTAAACTCTTGCAGCTTATCAATTCCAATCATACATTACGCATGTCCCCATTCTTTTAGAATCTGATTGACGTTCGTCGGAACAGAGTTTTTGCGGCCTGTCTTAGGGCTCTGGCTTTTAAACCTTGGTGCTGGTGCCGCCTCAATGTTCCCCTCTATCGTCTGGTAGATTTGACGGTATTTTATGTGGGGGTGTTCTGCAGCTTCCCCAGGATGGAGAACGGGCGCGAAACAAACATCCGTACCTTCCATGAGAGCTGACCATTCGTCTCGGGATTTGGTTTTGAAAATCTGGGTCAGCCGGGCTTTCTGAACTGGCCACTTACCAGTGTTCATTTGGTCCCTGAAATCAGGGTCATCTGATAAGTTTAAATGCTTTAGTAAGAGAGAATAAAATTTAGGTTCTAGAGATCCAATCGAAATAAAACCTCCGCAAGAACAAGCGTATGTGTCAAACCAGTGAGGCCCATCCAGAACGCTTTTACCGCGCTCAAAACTCACAGCCCCTATAGCCTTTAGAGATAGAATGAGGTTCATCATATGAGCAGAGCCATCTATCATTGCCGCATCAACAATATCACCTTTACCCGTTCGCTGAGCCTGAAGAATGGCTCCGAGCATTCCAATCGTGAGATATAATGCGCCCCCGGCGATATCTCCGATTAACGTAGGTGTCGCAAAGGGTGGGTCCCCCGGTTTTCCTGAATACCAAAGCGCGCCCGATAAAGCATTGTAGTTGATGTCGTGACCTGCCGCATGTGCAAGAGGCCCATCTTGGCCCCATCCTGTGACTCGGCCATAGGCTAGCTTGGGATTAATTTCGCAGCATATATCTGGGCCAAGCCCAAGCCGCTCCATAACTCCCGGGCGCATACCTTCGATAAGACCATCAGCATGCTCTACAAGTTTGAGTAACCGCGTCTTACCGTCATTGTCTTTGAGATTTAGCTTTATGATGCGTTTGCCGCGTTTCGTAATTGTAGTGTTGCCACTATCACCGAATGCAGGTGCTCCGGGACGTTCAATAACTATGACATCCGCGCCTAAATCAGCGAGATGCATGCCGCAAAAGGGTGCAGGTCCAATCCCTTCAATCTCTATGATTTTTATGCCTGATAAAACTGTCATAATTTTTTCTTGAACTTTTTAACGGTGCCTGAGAAGTTTAAGCAGGGTCGACCATCGGCCGTTACAATACCGCGAATGAATATCAGAGATCCGCCGGCTCGAATGACTTCGCCGCGAGCTTCGATCAGCTCTCCTATCACAGGCCCATCAATGAACTCGCAGTTAAAGGCGACTGTAACGCCGTAATTTCCGTTTATGTGATCATAACAAAGGGCAAATAGTGCGAAGTCAGCAAAGGCCATAAGGCAGCCACCATGCATCACGCCGCCCGCATTCATGTGTTTACGGGCTGCGCGAAATGCGGAAACGTAGCTATCCTTCTCTTTCCTGAAATAGAAAGGACCAGCTGTTTCGAACTCGAAGACTTCTTCCTTCCAGCTTAACCACTGCTTAAATTCTCCTTCAGTCTCCATAAAAGGTGTCATGCAGAGGCCTTCGTCGTAGTTTTTTCCTGATAGGCAGACAGCAGCATATTCAAGTTCGTTGTCGCGTCCTTGACGCTCTTCTCTTTGATGTAGCCATAGCCGCGAATGGCATCAGGGAATGAGGCGATATCTATTGCGAGCTTATGATTGTCTTGGTTTAAACCAAGAATAAGACTATCGACAGTTTCTTCATATGTTTTAATCAAGCCGCGTTCCATCTTCCGTTCTTCGGTATATCCGAAAATATCAAAAGCAGTGCCGCGGAAAGCACTCATCTTCGCCATAATTTTAAATATAGGCATAATCCAGCCGCCGATTTCATACTTGCGGGGCCGACCCGTATGTGGGTCTTTCTTAGCTAAAAGGGGCGGAGAAAGATGATACTTGATTTTATATTCGCCCTCAAATGCCTCTTGGAGTTTGGCTCTGAACTCTGGCGCGGTCTGCAAACGGGCGACCTCATATTCATCCTTATAGGCCATTAGCTTATAGGCATATATTGCGACGGCGCGGGTTAGCCCGCTTAGGCCTTTTGTTTTTTGAGCCTCTGCTAAGGCCGCTTTCTCAACAAGGGCTTTATATCTGTCGGCATAAGCTGCATTTTGGTAAAGGGTTAAGTCTTGCATTCGGGCGACGATATATTCGTCATCTGTTTTAGGGGTTAAGGGTTTATCATTCAAAAGGGCCTTAATTGCTTGCGGGTCATGAGCCGCGAGGCGGCCCCATTCAAAGGCCTGTTTATTCCATTCAGGCTTCACCCCGTTAAGGTCAACCGCCTTGAGGATAGAGGCCCGTCCAATAGGCAGCGCGCCCTTTTGCCAAGCATACCCGACCAAAAAGAGGTTTGCACCAATGGAATTACCAAGAAGTTTTACCGCCAATTGCGTGGCGTCCAGATATTCAATGTTATCAACGGACAGAACTGAGGAAAATCTGTTTTGAAGGGCCGTCATAGGATAATCGAGATTAGGGTCGTGAATAAAGTCACTCGACATTGTTTTTTCAAGATTAATGAAGGCTTTTGTTCTACGGGGATTTAAGGTTTCTAAAACCTTGTCCATGCCTGTTGTCATCATATCGCAAGCAATTAACAAGTCCGTTGCACCAATCGTCAGTCTGGCCGTATTTATATCAGACTGCTCGTTGGCAAAACGTATATGGGTCATGACCGGGCCGCCTTTTTGTGAGAAGCCCATCTGATCAACGATCGACACACCTTTACCTTCCATGTGAGCCGCCGTACCCAGAAGCGCCCCAATCGTAATCACGCCTGTTCCGCCGACGCCTGCGATCAAGGCTCCATAGGTTTTAGATTTTTCTATTTTATAGATCTCGGGTTCCGGGATTACAGTTTTAAGACTGTCTCGCGCCTTACCACGTTTCATGTCCCCGCCGTGTATTGTCACAAAACTTGGGCAAAATCCGTCAACGCAAGAATAGTCTTTATTGCAGGATGATTGGTGTATTTTTCTTTTCCGACCATACTCGGTATCAATTGGTTGAACTGAAAGACAATTGGACTTTTTGGAACAATCTCCACAGCCTTCGCAGATGCGGTCATTGATAAAAGCGCGTTTAGCTGGATCCGGAAAAGTACCACGTTTGCGACGTCTGCGTTTCTCCGCTGCACAAGTCTGGTCGTATATTAGAACTGTTGTCCCTTTGATATCGCGGAGTTCTCGCTGAACTTTATCCAGCTCTCGGCGATGGTGGACAGTTGTGCCTTTAGCAAAGCCAGCGTTATTTCCATATTTGTCTGGCTCGTCAGTGACGACGACTATGCGTTTCACTCCTTCTTGAAACACTTGATGTGTAATCATGGGAACTGTTAGCTGTCCATCAACGGGTTGCCCGCCGGTCATGGCCACGGCGTCATTAAACAATATTTTAAAGGTGATATTTGACTTGGCTGCTATCGTTGCACGAATGGCTAAAGACCCACTGTGGAAATATGTTCCATCTCCTAGCTGTTGAAAGACATGATTAGTCTCAACGAATGGTTCTTCACCAATCCACGTCGCGCCTTCAGCGCCCATATGTGTGAAGCCTTCGACATCTCGATCCATCCAAGTCGCCATGTAATGACACCCGACGCCACCAATACCCTTGCTGCCTTCTGGCACTGTCGTAGACGTGTTATGAGGGCAGCCAGAACAAAAATATGGAACGCGTCTTGTATTAATCGCATCGGCCTTGGCGAGTGTTTTTTCGCAATCATCCAGAAATTTGAGACGCTCATCAATAGATGGGCTTGTATAAAAATAAGCAATTCGGTCCGCGATAATCTTTGCTATACGGTCAGGCGTTGTTCGTTCGTACGCAATTACAAGAGGCTTACCGTTTTCGTCCGTTCGTCCCACAATGCGCGGCCGCTTGCTTTTGGGTAAATCATAACATCCGCGCGTAAATCCGTTTTGAATTTGTTCTCGTTTGTCTTCAATAATCAATACTTCATCCATGCCCTCGGCAAAGATGCGATAAAGGTCGTCATCAGACGGAAACGGCATCGCGACTTTAAGAATGTTGATACCCAGTAATTTTGCCTTGGCTTCCGAAATACCAAGATCATGTAAAGCCTGTTGGACGTTTCGCCATTCTTTGCCCATGGCGACAATGCCAAATTTTTTCTTTGGGCTTTCAAGTGTTACGCGATTTAGGTTATTTGCTCTTGAAAAGGCTAAAGCTGCAGGAAGTTTATATTTGCGTGCTCTCTTCCCCATTCCGTAAATGTCATCACCCCGTCTTGCGTTAACCCCGTCAGGCGGAAATACAAATTTGGGGTATTTAATTTTAATGCGATTATAATCACCATTGATTGACGCCGCAGTTTCAATGGTTTCCGGTAATAATTTATATCCCACAAAGGACCCGCAAAAACGCGATAACGCAATGCCGTAGATTCCTAGATCGAATACGTCTTGGATATCCGCCGGATACAATACCGGCATGAGGAGGTCTTCGAATAAGAGCTCAGAATGATAAGGATCAACAGTGGACGTCATATCTGGGTCATCACCGCACAGCACGAGTGCGCCGCCATGCTTAGCAGACCCATGTAATGTCGCTTGACGTAATCCGTCTATCGTTTGATCCAGCCCTGGGCCTTTGCCATACCACATGGCGTAAACACCGTCATATTTCGCATCGCCTTTATAACCAACTTGCTGTGTTCCCCAGACTGAGGTCATAGCAAGGTTTTCATTTAGCCCTGGCCAAAATTTAACGTGATGCTCTCCAAGAATAGCATTTCCAGCACGCCAGAGTTCTACATCAATCGCGGTCATGGGCGAACCCCGATATCCAGAGATGAAACCACCTGTATTAAGACCTGCTTTCTCATCTATAAGTCGCTGCACAAGCATTAGCCTGACGATGGCTTGTTGACCAGTCACGTACACGCGGCCGCTATCCAGACGATACTTATCGTCAAGCGTCATATTGGGAAGCTTTAGAGGCGCGTTCATTGGCTGACTTTTTCGATGTGTTTGGAGGTTAGCTGCTTAACAGAGGTTACGCCCATAAGACCCATTCCTCGCTCCACTTCGGCTCTCAATAGGTCAACGATCCTAGTCACTCCCGCTTCACCACCAACGGCTAGTCCGTAAATATAGGGTCTTGAAAATGAGACAGCATCGGCGCCTAGCGCCAAGGCTTTAATCATATGAGACCCTCGGCGGATACCTGAGTCCATAATAATTTCAATGTCGTTTCCGACCGCTTGACGGATTGGGGCAATGCGGTGAATTGCCGGGGAAGAACTATCTAGCTGGCGGCCACCATGGTTGGAAACAATGATAGCTGTAGCGCCCATTTTGACAGCCTTCTTTGCATCTCCCACCGATTGTATGCCCTTAATAGCAAAGGGGCCTCCCCATTCTTTAGCAAGCCACTCTGCGTCCTTCCAGGTAACGGTCTTGTCCATCAAATGGTGGGCAAGCTCAAAGGTATTCATACCGCCGCCAAGAGCGTCCATACGGTGAGAAATATTTGCCATCTCAAATTTACCTGAGGTCAAAAAACCTAAAGCCCATCTTGGATGAAGCGCAAAGTCCGGTAATGTGGATAATTTAAGCCTCGGCGGAAAACTTAGCCCGCTTCTGAGGTCGCGTTCTCGATTGCCTGAAATCGAACTGTCCACTGTGAGGCATAATGCATCATATCCAGCTTCTTTCGACCAAGCCACATGATCGCGCGTAATCTCCCTATCTTTTACGATATAAGACTGAAACATTTTGGGTCCACTCGAAGATGCGCCGACGGCTTTAATGCCTTGGGTAGAAAAGGTTGAAAGCCCATAGATGATGCCCGCTTTAGCAGCAGCTTTGGCGACAGCTATTTCTTTGTCGGGGTGAAACAAACCTGAACCACCGCTGGGAGAGAGATAAAAGGGGAGCTTCATATCAACACCCAAAACATTTACGCTCATGTCAATATTGCTGACATCCACTAAAACATCAGGAATGAGATTATATTGATCGAAGGCCGTGAGATTATTGCGCAGAGCCGTTTCGTCGTCAGAGCCACCAGCCATGTAATCATAAATAGCACGCGGTAGCAGGCGTTTAGCGGCCTGTTTGAAGTCTTCGACATTGTGGAGTTTATTTAGATTCATTTTTATACCTAGAACGCTGAAATGCCAGTTAAGGCTCTGCCTATAATAAGTTTTTGAATTTCAGTTGTACCCTCTGTGAATGGGAACACACGAACGGCGCGGTTTAAATATTCAACCAGATATTCACGTATGATCCCGCTCGCTCCATGAATTTGAACAGCATCATATACGACTTCACAGGCCAGTTCGGTTCCATACCACTTTGTCATTGCAACATGTATTTGGTCAGGTGCTCCGCGGTCGATCTGGTCCAGGGCTTTAAGGGCCATCAACTTGCCAGCTTCGATCTTGGTGGCCATTGTTGCCAATTTATCTTGAATCATCTGTTTGCCTGCAATAGGGCCGCCAAACTGTTTGCGATCTTTAGCAAATGATAAAGCTTCATCGAGTGCGGCTTGGGCAATGCCAAGCGCCATCATTGTCACAATCGGACGAGACATAGCTAACGTCACAAGCATAGATTTCATGGCGTTGGGAGCGGACACGACAACATTTTCTGCAGGCACTTTAACGTCATTAAAAAACACCTGAGCGGTCGACTGAGAATTGAGCGCAGTCTTCTCTAAATCTTTTGTTTGATAGCCGTGATTGCGCTCTACGAGAATGAGGCCGAGGCCTTGATCTGAACTGCCATCAGAAAAGTTGGCAAGTACAAATATGAAATCAGAATACCCTCCGCTAGAATTCCAAGTTTTTTCGCCGTTTAGGATGTAATTATCGCCGTCTTTCTTAGCCCTTAATTTCACCCCCGCCATATCTGATCCGCCGTCAGGCTCCGAGAGGCCAACGCTCGCGGCAGTATTGCAATCCATCAAATCCCTTTGATATTTAGCCTTAAGGTGCTTGGGGGCTGCTGACATTAATTTGGTAGTGATTCCGTATATCTGTGTTGTTACAGCTATGTCGGGCGAAACTCGCGCCAGTTCATGCATTAAAAGGCCATAGGTGACCTGATCCAAAGCCATCCCTCCATCGCTTTCGGACACCATGCCATTCACTACTCCAAAAGGGATCAGGCGTTTTTGGATGTCCAAAGCCATATCTTTAGGAATGAACTTATCACGATACTCATCCGCAATTGGCCGGATATCACTCTCTAAAAAGCGTTTGAATCCTTCCAACAATATCACTTGCTCTTCATTTAAAGAAAAATCCATAACGTCCTCTTACTTCAATCATTCATACATTTGACTGGGTGGTTTTGCTTGGTCAATTTTGGCAAAAACAAAGTCACCTTGATATAGAATTTATCCGACAACTAGGTTCATCGATTGTAGCAAATTTAATATTGCGCATAACACAACCTTGAGAAGACGTGTCATTAACCTCGGTTTGAATAGATTTGAAACGAGATCAGTCAATGAGCTTGTCGCCTGAACCAAGAACGAGATAGCAAACTCCACCAATCACACTAATTATTGCTGTTACGATGAAGACATTTTCATAGGATCCGGTTTGCTGAACAATATAACCAGCGGCAATCGCCCCTATTGCGCCAGCAGCGGTTCCAAAGGTGTTAAGTGTTCCATAGATAATATCGGCAAAACGCGGCGCAATATCCAGACTATTTGGAACTAGGCCTGCATAAGCGAAAGCTAATATCCCTAAGGCCGCGCACATCAAGATTGTTGCAGATTTTGCGCTTTCAGCATCTCTCAGAAAGTACATAAATATTGCAGAGCCTAATAAGCCAAAGCCGATTAAAATTTTTCGTGTTTTTGTCGCGCTGATGCCAATTTTCAGCATGTAATCTGCAACCCAGCCGCTCACATTCATCATGAGAAACATGACAATCCAAGGCAGCAATGCATATATCCCTGCACCAGCGAGGTCGAGCTTATGTACATCGGAGAAGTAACTGGGAAGCCAGGATAGAAAAATATACAGCGTCCATGAAGCCGCAAAGCCTGTAATGCAAAGTGCCCAAACAGGCTTTGCTGAGAAGATTTCCTTCCAGGGGATAACTTTAGCTTTTTCTTTTACACCGCCCCCAACCGCGATAATTGTTCTTTCATAGCTCGTAATCGATGGATGCTGATCCGGGTGTTCCTTTATCAAAAAATACCAAAAGATTGCCCAAATGAATCCCAAAGCTCCAAAGGCGTAAAAAATCATTTCCCAGCCATAAGTCGTTACAATCTTGGGGCCTAACAAAAGTGCGCCAACGGTTCCGAGAATCGTTCCAGAAGAAAGAAAGCTCATAACTCGAGATTGCTCTGTCTGAGGGAACCAACGTCCAACTACCGTAAAAGAAGACGGAGCTAGGCCAGCTTCACCAACACCCATCAAGAATCGTACGGTCAGTAAAGCCGGAATGGACATGAATGCCGCTATTGGCGTTATTAATGTGAAGACTGACCAAAAAACGACGGCCCAGCCAAGAACAAGTTTTCCTCCAAATCGATTGGCGAGATAACCGCCGCCAATTTGCATGCACAAATAACCCCAAAAAAAGAAGCTAAAGACATACCCTTTATCAACATCAGACCAGCCAAATTCCTTTTGCATGCTGATGGCGGCAATCGAAATGTTTACGCGGTCAAGGTAGCAAATGACGAATGCAAAAAATGCTAAGACCAATACCGTCATACGTTTTGGCCAGAACGGCTTTTGCGTGTTTATTTCCGCTTCCATAAATTCCCCTTTTTGCGCTACTCTATTAGAGCACGCTTCTGAAAGCTTATCAAATTGGGCACTTATACTGTCTGCGAGGCCTAATTCTCTGATATAGAATTGACAATTGCAGCTTGACGGCTCTTTTAAGACAAGTAGAGAATTTATATGTACAATGCCAAGCCTAATTTTAGCGATGATTATCAAGAATCGCGCGCCAAGTTTCTTGCCGCGATGAGCAAACGAGGCGAGGTGATTTCCATTCGGCATCCTAAAAAAGGTCCGGACGGTCAAGACCTCTATCTCGATTTTGGTATAATTGGTCCGGACGACGCCCGAGGCGCGCTTATTTTGATTAGTGGCACTCACGGTCCTGAAATATTTGCTGGCTCAGGCCCACAAGCAGCACTCCTAAATTCAGGGCTAATCAATGATTATGCGGATCTCCGCGTTATTCTGGTCCACGCTCATAACCCTTATGGTTGTGCGTGGTTGCGGCGCACAGACCACAACAATATTGACCTTAATCGTAATTATTACGATTTCTCCAAACCCTTCATCCCGCATCCTGGCTATGACGTGTTGCGTCCGGTCATGGTGCCCGCTGAGTGGGATTCAGTCGCACTCGGTAAGGGCTTGGCGGATTATGAGGCCCAACATGGTAAGGTTGGATTGCTTGCCGCCATGGTCACGGGCCAAAGCCACGATCCGGATGGAATGTTTTTCCGTGGCGAGGGGCCGGCTTGGTCGCACATTCAAATGAAAGATGTGCTACCGAAACTAACAAAAAAACAAGACATTGTTAGCGTCATAGATTTCCATACTGGGCTAGGTCCTTATGGTATACCCTATATGGTACACGGATACGAACCTGGCTCGTCGGAATTCATAGCGTTTAAAAAAGCCTACGAGGGGGAAGTTCGTTCGACCATGGACCCGGCGGATATTGACGAGGATCTCCCCGGCTCGCCCGAAGGCCCCATTGTCTTGGGAATGAAGGCCTTGCTGCCCGGAAAACAGAGTTACGCTGTAGTCATCGAATACGGCACAGTACCACCGGAACAGGTCTTTGGTACACTGATGCATGACAATTGGATGCATGCCCACGGCACGCCGGGGACCGACGAATGGAACGCGGTGAAACAGAATGTGCGAGAAGTTTTTTATCCGCGTGAGGATAAGTGGAAAGACATGATCTGGGAGCGGGCCGTCTGGGCCATTGAACGGTCCGCCAAGCTGGCCCGTGGAAATTTCGATTAGATTATTTACTCGCAAATTCGACCGTCACAATGCAGCACAAGCAACGAAAATAAGAAGAGCACATGTTAATCAAGACTCTATTAAAAACACGAAGGTCAACGCGCGCGTTTTTGGACAAGCCTGTTGAGGAAACCACGATCCGAGACATCTTGGAAATTGCGAAATGGGCACCCTCTGGCGGAAATCTGCAGCCATGGAAAGTATTGGTTGTAAGCGGCGAAGCGAAGAAAAATGTTATCAATTTAGCCATTGAAACACTCAGTAAAAATCCAAAAGGTGAAGATGATGAGTTTCCTATTTATCCGAATAAAGTCAGCGAACCTTACCGAACTCGGCGCTTTACGGTGGGCGCACAGCTCTATGAGTTAATGGGGATAGAAAGAGGAGATAAAATGGGGCGGATGAAATTTTTCCATGACAATCTGAGATTCTTTGGCGCTCCTGCCGGACTATTCTTTGTTATTGACCGTAGCATGGGGAATGGACAGTGGGCGCATATGGGCATGTTTATGCAATCTATTGCTCTGGCGGCAGAGGAAATGGGGTTGTCAACCTGCATGCAAGAAAGTTGGGCGCTGGTTCGCAAAACCCTCCATGCTCATTTTCAGTTACCTGAGAATGAGCTTTTATATTGTGGTATGGCTCTGGGCTGGCGTGATAAAAAGGCTAAAGTGAACGAACTCATGCCCGAGCGCGCAGACTTGGACGAGTTTGTCACATTTATTTGAGCATAAAGGCTATTTTTATGACGAAAACCTGACCGCTCGATGCAAAACTTGGATGAGCTCGAAAAGTTTAATTAGGTAGGATTGGTTTTCACGAGACTGGCACAGGTTAGCGTCGCTAATGTTTCATCTTTCTGATTAAAAACGCGATACGCGATTTTGACAATGCCGCGATCTGGATTTGATTTAGAAGGCCGCGCTTCGATAATTCTAGATTTCAGAAACATATCATCTCCAGGACGCAGGGGCGTAATCAATTTAACACGTTCATATTCTAAGCCGCAGATATAAGCGATGTCCCCATTGATCTCATCATCCATCTTACGCCAATAGGCCAAGGTGTGGGTGCCTGAAGCAATCAAACCGCCAAATAGAGTGTGTTTGGCGGCCTCAGGATCAATGTGAAAAGGCTGAGGGTCGAACTTTTTTGCAAATTCAATAATTTCTTTTGCACTGACCCTAACGGATTTTGATAAACGCTCTTCACCAACCACCAAATCTTCTAAATATCGCATCTACTCTTCCACTTATAAAATGCATTAATTGCATACTGCCTCACTGGCTTTAATCTGTTATATACGGATAACATAGAAGAAAGGACTCATGACTTGGATTACGCCCTAAATGACGAACAGAACATGCTGGTCGAAACATCACTTGCACTCGGCGGAGAATTTGGACCGGACTATTGGCGGGAAAAAGATGACGGGGGCGAGTATCCGACTGAATTTTTTAAAGCCATGGGTAAACATGGGTTTTATTCTCTTGGCCTTCCAGAAGAACACGGTGGAACGCCGGCCGGTATCACAGAGATCGCTTTGGCGATGGAAGCGCTTTGCCGAGGCGGAGCGGGGGGGGGACCTGCACTGGGCTATTTGTTTGGGACGCTCGGAGCCAATATTATCAAATCTCACGGAAATGCGGCTCAGCTCGCAGAATATATGCCTGAAATGGCCAAGGGTAAGAAAATGTGTGCTTTTGGTCTTTCTGAGCCAGACGCTGGCACCAACACGCTCAACATCAAAACCTATGCGCGCCGTGACGGGGGTGACTATGTTATTAACGGCGCGAAATGGTATTCGACCAATATCGAGCGCTCCGACGCCATTGTTCTAGTCGCGCGCACGACCAAGCTTGAGAATGCCGAACGCCGCTCTGACGGGATTTCATTGTTTTTAATCGATCTGCCTAATCCAGGCATTACCTACACGCCGATCGAAAAGCACGGCTTTCGCTATTACAAATCCAATTCAGTATTCCTCGATAATGTGCGGATCCCGGCCAGTAACCTGATCGGTAAAGAAGGTGCGGGCTTTGGACAGCTTTTAGGTACGCTCAATCCAGAACGCATATTGGTGGCCGCTGGCGCAATCGGGGTCGGGCGTCTCGCGATCAAAACGGCGGTAGATTATGCCAATGACCGAAGTGTCTTCGGTCAGCCTATTGGCGGGCATCAGGCCGTTCAGCACCCGCTCGCCGCAGCCTATGCCAAGCTCGAATCTGCTTGGGACACCGTCAAGCGCGCTGCATGGATGCTTGATGGCGGTGCCCCATCTGTTGCAGTTGGATCAGTTTCCAATATGGCAAAATACTTGGCCGTCGAAGCGGCAATTGAAGCCTGTTCTGCTGCCGTGCAGACTCACGGGGGCAATGGCTATGCCCGCGAATATCATGTTGAGCGCTGGCTACGAGAAACACAGCTTTTTCGTCTTGCGCCGGTGACGCAACAAATGACGCTCAATTTTATCGGTGAGCATGTTTTGGGCATGCCGCGAAGCTATTAAGCCTCGCCTGTTGAGTGACTAAGGCTATGCGATGGCATCGGTTTTTCGAGGCAAGAAAATAATAATGAAGCCGGCAATTAATGAGCCTCCGGCCATGATGATAGCTACAAGTTTGAGGTCCAGGCCTGCAGTAAATAAGAGACCTGGTATAAACGGGCCTAATACAGCTCCCCCTCTACCAATGCCGAGTACAAATCCTGACCCTGAACTTAATAGAGATGCTGGATAAGAGGCGACAAAAAGGCCGAAGAATCCTGAAATGGCTCCGAAAATAGCCACACCTGTAGCAAAGCCGACAATTTTCATATTCACAAGTGATCCAACGAAATAAGGGAAAAGAGCAACGCCAGCGGCCGAAGCTAGTAAAGTGATCATCATAAGAGGCTTTACTGGAACAAGGCGGGCGATGAAGCCTACACCAATTGAACCGAAAACACCGCCTAAGCTGATAATGCCCAAAACCATCGTGGCTTCAGATTTAGTATAGCCAAGGTCGGTGACAATTGTTGGTAGCCATTTTACAAAATAATAATAGGTACCAATATTCCCAAAATAAGCAAGCATAAGAATGATTGTGACGAGCGCGGTTTGAGGCTTGAATAATGTAATGGGCGAAATTTTTTCTGCAGTATTTTGCGGAACAGGACCTAACGTATCAACAGGCTTATGACCGATTTTCTGGAGTATAGCTTGAACCTTTTCAAGCGCACCTGTCGGACGTTTTCGGTTTAAATAGGAAATTGTTTCTGGGACGAAGACATACACAATCGGAATAAATAGTAAGCTCATTACGGCGCCAAGATGAAAAGTGATACGCCAATCATATTGTTTTAAAAGCGGTGCTAAAAAAGTTGCACCCAGATATATCCCAAAAGAATATCCGCCTGCAACCAGAATAACAGCGAGCGAGCGATTTTTATTGTTGCAAAACTCAGCCGCCGTTGTGGTGGCCGTCGCAAGTATTCCGCCTACGCCTATTCCAGTAATAATACGCCCTATCCCTAAGAGATAGACGTTAGGGGCAATTGCGGCTGCAAACATTCCAATAGTGACAAGTACCAGCGCAAACAGGGTTGTCAGTTTTCTACCCATATTATCAGAAAATGAACCGAGACCAATCGACCCAAATGCCATGCCTAATAATTCCAGCGGCAATATGACTCCCAGTGCGGCTTTACTGAGGCCCCATTCTTCAGTCATTCCAGGCGCTGCAAAACTTATTGAAAGTACGTCATATCCATCCAGGGCCAGAAGGCCCAAACAAATCAAGACAATCAACCACTGCGAAGCAGTCATCCTGCCTGTGTGGACAGCGTTAAGCGGGTTATTCGTACTGGTTGTTTCGTTATTCATTTAGTAATCCCTTACATCTCGTCAAGTGCTCTAAGCTGCTTCTGGAATAAACTGTAGGTAATATCGGCAAAAGATTGGTGTGTTAAGAGGTTTTGGAACCCCCTATTTTATTGAATGAATTGAGCGCGAAATTCCGTTGGGGTTTGTTCCGTCCATTTTTTGAAAGCACGTGAGAAGTTAGAAAAATCTGAGAAACCTAACAAGAATGCGACGTCACCAACATTGTAACGCTCCTGACGTAAATATTGAGTCGCCAGTTTCAACCGTGTTTCATCGAGCAAATCCTGGTATGACGTACCGCCTTCAGACAATTTATTATGAAAGGCTCTTACAGAAAATCCTAAAGCCTTTGCGACTGTAGCTTTACTATATTCACCCGTGGGCAGAAGTTCTAAAAGCTTATGACGTACTCTCATCGGGACATCTGCTTTCGCCATGCGAGCTAAAATACCGAGGATGACCTCATCATTTTGTTGCGCAAGTCCTGCATTGGCTGTGGGTAGCGGGTGCTCCATATCTCCTGGATGAAAATGCAAGGCGTACTTATCTGTGTTGTAGTCAATCGGGCAGTCAAAATATTCTTCTAGTCCGTTCTTGAAAGCTGGGCTCATTTCAATATCGACTATTTTTATCAAGATGGGTCTGAACTTTGGCCCATACATTAACTCAATCATCCGGTTGATCCAGATGAGGCTCCCGACGGAAAATATCATATTTATGTAATCATCAGAGGTATTTCTTCTCTGCTGCACAATGAGGTGCGGATCCTCGGCATTATCAACAAACTCTATGCCATCTGCGGTCGAAATAAATGACCAATAACGTTCGAATCGCTCGAGGAATTTACGGATGGTTCGACTGGAAAATAAGGCAAAGCCAAGAGCATTAAAGCACGAAGGTTGGATGAACTTTGCAGTGGTAAATATAAAGTTTTCATCTCCACTTGCCCGGATACTCTCTTTTAAGAGAGACGCATATTGTTGTCCGGAAATGCGAGATTCAGGTGTGTTCAAGTTGGAGTATGTAATGCCAGATTTTTCAAATACAGCGTCTGCATCTACGCCATATGTGCTAAGAGTCTGATGAATAATAATCGTCATTCCCCCAAAATGTGAGGGTACAGCATTTCTGATGATATGTGTTTCTGTTGACAAATAGGTTACATTATATGACTGATTCTTATTGCCGAATATAACCAATTATTGGGGCTTGTGAAGCCGTTATTTCTCGTTAAAATAAAGTGATGAAGCCCGTATCTAAACGCAGAAGTAATAAATTACGCCGCGCAGAAAGTACCCACGCCGTTGAGAAAGCTGCCTGTCGTTTGTTTGTGGAGCGAGGGTTTCGATCCACCTCAATGGATCTTATTGCCCGCGAAGTGGGGATGACTAAAGGTGCAATTTACTTTTATTATAAAGATAAGAATGCACTATTGCTACATATTTTAAAGAAATCCCAGTCAGAATTTTCTGGGAAAATCTTCTCTGCGATAGATGATAAATCAGGCGCACCGTCAGACCAAATAGATATTTTCCTTGATACCATCATTTGGGTTGGGGGTGAACTGGATCAATATCTTTTGCTATTGCCAGTCGTGATGGCCACTGAGTTCAAGGGCCGTGGGGATGACGTGGAAACAGCCGTAAAAGACATATATGAACAGATGTATCAAAAATTGTCTGATGTTATTATCTCGGGTCAAAATAACGGGGAATTTGGATCAGAGCTGCCCACGCGTTCATTGGCAACCATGATTGTCGCTTTGACGGATGGATTGCTGTTGGAAATTTATAGGCAATCAAGCGCTGTTTCAGGAAAAGAAATTGGGCGCGCTGCCCGCGTGATGGTGACCAATTTGCTAGAAACAACCAATGGCGTTAAAGCGCCTACCAATACCTTAGAATAAATCTTGCATCTGCAAGATGGTCACGCGTTTCCACATCATCAAAAGAGACATCATAATCAACTTCAATGCCCTTCCTGCGAGGTTTTACTGAGGTGATGGTTGAGGTCAGGTCAATTCTAGTACCCATATAAATAGGTCGGTAGATTTGAATATGTTCAATTTTTTTGACTAAAATATGTGGGACGTTTTGCATTTCGACGTGATCCCAAAATACTTGGGGGTATAAGGACGGGATAAATAGTCCTGGCGTAATAAGTCCCTCTAGGCCCGATTTTCGACTACCTGCTTCATCCCAATGCACCCATTCTTGGTTATTCACAGAAAGGCAATATTGCTGCATTTTCTCAGTCGTAATCTCTATTGGGTAAGAGGTGAATAAGGGTTTGTCCAAATGCTTTGCAAAGTCATCCAGACCGTTGATTTGAACTTTCTTTTTCATCTCCTTACCTAAGCATTTCATCATTCCCATTGTAAAGCCCGTATTTTAAAAGTCAAAAGTTTTGCCTGATATGCATTTCGCCGCAGGATAGTTCTATTGACCTTTTTGAGTCTAAAACATACTTTAAGGTCAGTAATTGAACGGCGAGGTCAAAATGGCAGAAGAAATGAACGTCATGGTGGAAGCATCTAGTGACATTGAGGCGCAGCAGATCGAACGTATCGAAGCTGGCGAATTGTTTGAAAATGTAGAGGATTTATCTCCGGGTTACCGAGAAGCATTGAAGCAAGTCATTCATATTGCTGCCATAAGCGAGGTTACTGTTTTGACATGGGCTCATACGGCCTATGATACGGCGCCTGACATCGGCGCAAAAATAGCGGTCTGTGCGACAATCCAAGATGAAGTCGGCCATGCTCATCAGCAGGGCCTTTTGGCTGAACGCTTTGATGTTGATATTCATGAGGGCACGTTTCACGATGATATCGCCAAGATTTTCACATGGCCGATTATGGAAGTGCCAATTCGCAACTATGTCGAGTTCGTTGTCGCGCAATGTCTTTTGGATAGAGCTGGCCTTCACTGGACAAAAGATATTGAACTCCATTCCAGTTTTGCGCCCTATCGGCGAACTTTACGCAAGGTGAATTTTGAAGAAGGATTCCATATGCGGCATGGCGCACATTGGACGGAGTATTATTGGAACAAATCTGAGGAAACGAAGGCGGCCGTGCAAGAAGCTTTTGATTGGCTGTTCCCGCATGGCGTGATGTGGTTTGGCAAACCCGATGATTTGAAATCACGCCCAGCGATGTTGCAATATCAAATCCGGAAATGGACGAACGATTTCATGCGAGAAAAGTGGTTGCAATCAGCGTGTGCATTTGCGGCCAAACACGGCATTAAAGTTCCAGCCGAGTATGATGAATACCAGAAGAAATGGGTGCTAACTATGCCTTATCCCATGCTTTACGATGCCGAAAACTACAGCTGGTCGCAGGAGCAATGTACCCAAAAGGAATATTGGTCAAATGCGCGAAAAGGCGGGCCAATGCGCCCAGAAGCCTATGAAAGGTTACGCCGTGAAGAATGGGGTGAAAAGCTATGGTAGCTCTCGCTGAACAAGTTTCTCATGCACTCGATCAAGTTCTCGACCCACATTTTAAAGTCGGGCTTAACGATATGGGCATGGTCACAGACATTGACCTAAAAGATAATGGCCAAGTCGAGCTAGGTATGCGTTGTCCTTGTATCGGCTGTCCTGCGTGGAAAATGATGCAACACAATGTGAAATCCAAAGTGGGTGAAATTGACGGTATTGAGAGCGTCAAAATTCGTGTGGATTGGGAGAAACCTTGGACCAGAGATGATATGAGCGAGGCGGCGCGGAGCAAAGCCCAATCTCATGGATACGTCATTTAGGAATTATTATGGCTAAGATTAAACAAGCGAGAGCTGGGGATAGAACCTTTGAAGTTTTTGGACGTGACCACGCAGAGCGGCCCTTGCAGCATCTGGGAACCGTCCGTGCTGAAAACAAACAACTGGCGATTGCCCATGCGCGCTTTGTCTATTCTGAACGTTTATGGGTAGAGATGTGTCTCTCACCCACGGATAGTTTTTCGGGCTGTATGGGGGCTGGGCAAGACGGTATGGTAGGCATGGCATAGTGGGAACGCCTAACAAAAATCCTAAAAAGACAGGTCCTCTGGAACGTTTTTCTTCGGAATTTGACCGCCACGTTGCGTGTGCTTGGTGCAGTTCTGAAAACACTAAAATCTCGAGCCCTTTTGGCGGCACCGTGTCAGAAATTATTTTTACCTGCGGTGATTGCGGGGAGACCTTTGGCTGGATGAAATGGGAAAACCATCGTGATTCACATCATGACAGTGCGAAAAAACGGGAAAAATTATGAAAACCGATAATATTAGTCAGGCCTTACTTGGCGAGCTTCTTTGTATTTCAGATAGTAAATGGGTCCTTGGGCATTGGTATGTAAAAGTCATTCCAAATGGCCGGTCTGTACCAGACTTTTCCTCTATGGCCGGCATGGCGCAGGATGAACTTGGGCAAACCCGGGCAATGCTGGATTATTTAGAACAGAGTTTTAATTTACCTGAAAACCAATTGGAGTTTGGGCGATCAATTGAGGACATTCACAGTATGGAATTACTCGACGCGTCTCCAAGAAATTGGGGTGATTTCGTCGTAACCGCTTTTCTAGCAGAGCAAGCCCTGTGGAGTGTTCTAGAAGGCTTTGTGGGTAGCTCGAATGTTGGACTTTCTAACATGTGTAAAAAATTCTCCGAAGAAGGCTATTTTCATCGGCTTTATGTAGATGGCTGGATGGAGGCTCTGACGGATGAGGAAAAACAAGATGCGATCAAGGCCATGCCGAAACGGCTCTCCCATGCGCGCCAATGGTTTAATTTTGGTTCCGATCTTTTAAATGAAAAAGACATAAGGCCTTGGAGTGCATCGGAGTGCCGTGAGCATTTTGAACTCGGTCTTGGTAATTTGGCGAAGGCTTTGTCTTTGGGGCTGCCTAAGGCAAATGAGTTTTCTGGCAGTTGGGACGGAAGACGGCGCAGACCTGAAGGATCTGCTATGCCGGCCGGGCTGTGGGAATATGTTTTGCCAACGACCGAAGCTGCGCAGATGGCACGAAGACCATTGGCTGAAAGCGTTAAGGACAATATTGATCTCTTCGTGAAGTCGAAAAAAGTCGATAAGACGGAACCGTTTTTCGAGCAATAACACATGGTCAAAATTTTATTCAAACTTCGTGATGGCGTAGATCACTCTGTTGAGATTGAAGCCGGCTATTCCGTGATGGAAGCCGCCTATAATAATATGTTGCCAGGTATAGAAGCGGAATGCGGTGGCGGGGCGGCCTGCGCAACATGTCATGTTTATATTGCACCAGAATGGGAAGCAAAATTGCCGCCTATAGCCGATATTGAAGATGCTATGTTGCTGAGTGCTAACGACCGGAGATCCAATAGCCGTCTGTCTTGTCAAATACATGTCACGGAAGACATGGATGGGCTCTCTGTTGAAGTTGCGGATAATGATATATGAGAGCTTTAGGCGGCAATTGACAATGGCTTTGCAGAATTTGATTTTCGATTGAATGACCTTTTTGCTTTCATAGAGAAAAGCAAAAGAAGGAGATGTTGTGTCATTAGCAATTATTGGCTGCGCCGAAGTTCCAACAAAGCGCGATCCAGAGCGTAAACGATGGGATATTTTAAAAGATGTTTGCGTAAGAGCCATCCAAGATGCCGGAATAAGTAAAGACGATATCGAAGCGGTACTGTCGGTCAATCCAATGGCGCAACCTTCAATGGCACTGGATATGGCGCTGGGCCGAATCCCAGAGACGCTTGGGCTTAAGGGATGCAAAGATATATGTGTCCTAAATGCTGGCGGAGCCTCAACAACGAATTGTCTGCGTCTTGCTAAATCATTCTTAGATAGCGGTTGGGCCAAGTTTGTTCTCATACCGCACGTCACCGTTCAATCAGATATCCCAACAGAGGCTTTAATCAATTTCTTTGCGACAGCGCCTTTAGATCCCGAATGGGAATATCCTTATGGCGTGACATTTAACGGCGCTATGGGCCTCATTACAAACCGTTACATGCATGAAACAGGTACAACTCCTGAAGAAATGGCGTCAGTAAGTGTAGGATTGCGCGGCTGGGCAGCCCTTGACCCTATGTCTATTTTTCATGGGAAACCCGTAACGCTCGAGGATGTCTTGAATTCGCGTATGATTTCTACACCGCTACATTCCAAAGAATGTAACTTCCTTGCGGATGGCGGCGGCGCTCTTGTCGTTACGACTCATGAAATCGCTAAAGAAATGGGCAGACCAGCCGCTTATGAACTTGGTCATGATATGGCATTCATGGGAGCGACACCGGTACTACGGAGTGACGTTTTCTCAAGAGAAGCCTATCGCAGCTCAAGTCGGGGGGCTCTGGAGAAAGCTGGGCTAGGCATCAATGACATGGACCTACGCCAGATATATGGAGCTTATCCATATACCCAGTGTTCAGCTCTCGAAGGGTATGGCATCTGCGAAATAGGTGAAGCCGGTAAATTATGGGCCAGCGGTGAATGCGGCCCAGGCGGCTCATTGCCCTGTACGACAATGGGGGACGCAACAGGCCGAGGGCATACGGGCTCAGGCGTTTCTATGGCTTTTTACATTGATACATTCCGTCAAATTCGAGGTGATACGGGTGAGCGGCAAGTAAAAGACTGTGAGCATGCTATCATTACAACGGCTGGAGGGTCAGTTATGAACGCGTGTACGACGATTTACGGAAGGAGCGCGACATGAGTGAATATCTAAAACCGTTACCGGTCATTCAGTCATTCTCGCAACCTTTTTGGGATGCGGCCAAAGACGGCAAACTTCTCGTGCAAAAGTGTAATAGCTGCAGTTCTTCCATTTTCTTCCCAAGAGATCGGTGCCCTGAATGTTGGTCAGAAGATTTGGGCTGGATCGAAGCTAGCGGAAAGGGAGAGATCTATGCCTTTTCCGTTACCTATGAAGGCGTTGAAAAAGCTTTCAAAGAGGATCTGCCAATTGTTCTCGCATGGATTGATTTGCCGGAAGGCATAAGAATGCAAACGAATATTATCGACTGTAATCCCGATGATGTTTCTATCGGTATGGCTGTGGAAGTAACGTTCAAAAAAGCCACTGATGATATTAACCTTCCATATTTCAAACCTGTGAGCGGTTAGGTGAGCGAGCCTAGCTGGGGCAAATGGGGCACATGGGAGGACGCTGAGAGTTTTGTGGGAAAGACTGTTGGTGTAACTCGTTCCCCTGATGCCGTTGAACTTGGTGCAATAAGGCGCTGGCTAGAACCTAAAGAGTTTGATTGCGCGCTACATACCGATTTGTCAGCGGCTAAGGCAGCTGGCTATAGAGATATAATAGCACCAAATACGATGGCATTTACATATGGAATTGGACCTTATTGGGCACCGGAAGATGGGTTGTCCAAACCGGGATATGAACCCCGGCAAATATCGATTCCTGTTATTTTTGATGTTCCAGCGCCCTGCAAGCTCAGCTTTGCGACCAGTGTTGAGATTGAGTTTTTTGACCCGATTTATGTTGGTGATCAGATCACCTGTACATCAAAACTTATCAGCTTGTTAAAGAAAGAGCTTCGAGTTGGGGCGGGAGCCTTCTTTAAGCAAGAAGACACATATACCAATCAAGACGGAGGCGTGGTCGCGATAGCGCATCTCGATATTTTCCGGTTTAATCCACCCGAGGGAAAAAAGAGTGCATCATGAAAGTCGGTGATACACTCCCGGAAATTTCAATCCCGATAACGCTACATCGTCTTGTTATGGAAGCAGGCGCTAATCGTGACCTGTCGATGATTCATCATGATACAAAGATCGCGCAAGCAACGGGCGCGCCGGATGCCTATGCTAACACATTTTTCCTAATGGGCCTCTTCGAGCGGCAGCTGCGTGAATTTATTGGTCTCAAAGGGCGTATTAAGAAAATAGGCCCGATGCAAATGAAGACCTTTAACTGCGTAGGTGATGTCCTAGTCGTCAAAGGTACAATTACAGCCATTGCTGAAGATAAAATTCTAATTGAACAGACAATTGAAAGTGACCGCGGCGTGACGACCATTTGCCAGTCCCAAATCCATCCTTGATAATTTAGAGGTTCCCATGAGCGATATTCAAAATGTTGTTATTCTAAGTGCCTGCCGCACGGCGGTAGGACGATTTGGCGGAAGTTTGAAGTCGGTTTCTACAGATGATTTGGGCAGCCTGGTGATTGGAGAAGCGGCCAATCGGGCAGAGGTGAAAACCTCTGATATTCAATCCTCCGTCATTGGTAATGTTCTCAGGACTAAATCTAATGATGCCTATATTTCCCGAATTTGCTCCATAAATGCCGGTATGGCGAAAGAATCTCATGCCGTGACTGTCAATCGTCTTTGCGGCTCTGGCCTTGAAGCTATTGTGACGGCGACGCAGCAGATCCAACTCGGAGAAGTGAATTTGGCGGTAGCTGGCGGCGTGGAGTCCATGAGCCGCTCAACCTTCTCTAGCGCCATGCCGCGTTTTGGGGCGCGGATGGGAAATTTTGAACTTAATGATGACATGCTTGCTGCCCTTCATGATCCGTTTGGAGCCGGTCACATGGGTGTTACAGCGGAAAATGTGGCTGAACAGTTCGGAATTGATCGGGAGGCTCAGGACGTGTTTGCGGTTGAAAGTCACACACGCGCAATCAATGCTATTGAGAAAGGTTACTTTAAAGAACAAATTGTCCCCGTTGAAATTAAATCCCGTAAAGGCGTAACCGTTTTTGATCGGGATGAGCATGCCCGAGCTGACGCAAGTGTTGACGGTATGTCAGGTCTAAAACCGGCATTTAAAAAGGAGGGTAGCGTCACAGCCGGAAATGCATCAGGTCTTAATGATGGTGCCGCTGCCATTATTCTCGCGTCTGAGAGCTGGGCAAAAGAAAACGGAAAAGCGCCTCTCGCAAAAATTATTGCCTATGCCAGGACAGGTGTTGATCCTTCCATCATGGGAACCGGGCCGATCCCCGCTGTACGTCAAGCGCTGGATAAAGCGGAGCTTTCAATAGAAGACATTGACGTGATTGAGAGCAATGAAGCTTTTGCGGCCCAAGCCTGCGCAGTGGCAAAAGAACTGGGGTTTCCGGCAGAGAAGACAAATCCCAACGGCGGAGCCGTAGGACTAGGCCATCCAATTGGAGCGACCGGTGCAATTCTTATGACTAAGTTGGTTTATGAACTGAAGCGGACTAAAGGCCGATATGGTTTGGTAACATTATGCATTGGCGGTGGTCAGGGTATTGCGGCTATTATTGAGCGTCTATGAGTGTGATGTTAGTTGGCCGGGTTCAGGTGAAAGCCCAGGAACTGTGGATAGCTTATGTGGCTGGCGTCAGAGATTCTTTAAAGCCATTTTCCGCTGATACGGTTTTCAGAGGCCAAAAAACCGACGAGCTTTCCGGCCAAGAGACGTATTCAACGATTGTATTGATTGAATTCAGTAACAGTGAAATGGCGCTAGCGTGGTTTAAGAGTCCTGCTTATCAAGCTTTAATACCTCTCCGAGATTCAGCGGCGGATGTTCAAATTACCTTATACTCACAGTAAAAAAGCCGAGTTTTAAAAACTCGGCCTCTCCTTATTTGTTTATGAAAGAGTTGAATCTAATTGCCAAATCCAACCGTGGCTTTGAGCATCACCATGCGTGGTGGGTCCAAATACCCTAAATTGTAGGACCCACCAAAAGGCTGGGTGCTTCCAAGAACCTTCTCATTTGTTAGATTACTGCCGATAACTTCGAGTTTGTAATTGTCCCCTTTAGAAATTCCAATATGTCCACTCAAACGCTGCCAAGAGCCTTGGACAGCGGTGGCATCTAAAGTGCCATCAGTGAAGTAGTTATCACTAAATGCGTACAACACGCCCCCATCAAATGAGAAGTCATCCGAAATAGGGAAACTGAAATCGGCAAAAACATTACCAGAGTAATCAGCTGCGAATGGGAGGGCCATGCCCGTTAAATCACAAGATGTGCCCCCTGGAGTTGGTGTCAGTTGACGGTTACAAGGCGCGGCTCCAAAGCTGTCAAATTCAGCGTCTAAGAGAGCAAGTGAGCCGCCGACTGTGAACCAATCTGAAATGTTAAAACGACCATCAACTTCTACGCCTTGAGAGATAGCTTCCGCAGCATTTGCAATAACGGCTTCAGTCACACCATTATTGACGATGAAGGAATTAACCTGAAGGTCTTTAAAGTTACTTCTGAACACGGCCGCGTTAAATTGGGCACGTCCATCCAGGAGTGTTGATTTAAAGCCAATCTCACCGCCAACGACGCTTTCGTCATCATATTCTAATGTTGCGGCTCTAGCATTTGTAGCACTTGCAAAGCCGCCTGCTTTCGCACTTTTTCCTAGGTTAGCGTAGAGCATAACATTATCATTTAGATCATAACTCAATTTGGCTTCTGGCATGAAATTACCAGATGAGCGGCTATCAGTGAAACCATTCAAATCCAATGCCGGGCATAAACCTGCGCCAGCCAGGATAGCTGAGAGGGAGGCGGGGGCCGACGCGCCAGTCGCTGTATTACCGGCAATACATCTGGAGTCGCGTAATACATCTTTTGTTTCGTCGGTATAACGGGCGCCAATAGAAGCTTTGAAACGATCAGAGAGATTAAAGTCGACGATACCAAATACAGACCATAGTTCGGTATCCAGCTCAAATTGCCCCTCAGAGAACAGAATATTACCACCATCAAGTAATGAGCCTGGAACGCCTGCTTGTGTACCATAAATATTTGGCTGGGCATTCGTTAGGTTACTATCCTGATAATAAGCACCAAACATGTAACCAAATTGCTGGTCAGCGGGAGATGTATAGCGGATTTCTGCAGCGGTTTGTTCAAAGTCCTCTACGATTGCAGCGTCCAAAACCGATAAATATGTTGTGTCCAAGTCAGTCACTAACTCATATTCAAAATTAGAGTTTGTAACCAAGCCAGTGACAGTACCGCCATTCGCAAGCTCATAATCAGCTCCAAACTGAATATTTGTGCTTTTAGAATCTGTACCTGGGCTGCTATCAGGGAATAAACCGAACGCAATATTTTCGCCATTGGATGAACGGCGCCAGTTTAGCTCGCCATCTGTTTCTCCCAGCACTGCCGGAACCTCAATCGCGCTAGAGGCTAATCCGTAAATTTCCCCAATATGGCCTTCAGTTTCGAAATCCGAATGTTCGATTTTAGCCCGTAGGGTCAAATTATCACTTGCAGCAAAAACAAGATTTGCACGCAGAAGAGTTTCCTCTGACTCGCCTTCATCTTCATTAGTCAGGGTGTTAAAACTATAACCGTCCTTATCCGCCAATCGTCCGGCGAGGCGGACACCAAAGCGCTCATCGCTAAATCCAACAGCTCCTTCAACAGAGGGACCTCCATAATCAAAATCATATTCGGCGGAAACATATCCATTAGTGGCATCACCGGGATTTGTCTTACGTGAGACGATAGAGACTGCACCTGCTGTGGAGTTAAGTCCGAAATAAACAGCTTGCGGACCCTTAACGACTTCTACGCGGTCAATATCGAAAAAGGGAGAACGGTATTGGCGTGAGCGCGGCATATATTGTCCGTCAATAAACATACCTACAGCTTGTTCAAAACTTCGTTCGGCGCCGGATCCTAAACCTCGCATAGAAATAGTTGTTGTTGTGATACCTTCGCCGACAGTGAAGTTAGGAACCAAAGAGGAGAGGTCCGTCAAGCTATCTATGCCGTAATCTTCAAGTGTTGTTCCTGTTACAGCCTCAATTGACAGTGGGACATCCTGTATGGATTCTGCACGTTTGGTAGCCGTAACAATGATTTCGTCATCATTAGCCCCTGACAATTGTGCATACGCTGAAGGCACAACAAGTGCCATACCGGCTCCAGCCAGTAGGACGGATTTAAGTGATTGTCTTAGTTTGGTGGCCATAGATATTCCCCTTTTTTAAAACCTTGAAAATTGAACAGTTAGTTTGGTTATTAAATCAACATCAGTTGTTTAGTCATATTGAGTTAGGCGATTTGTGCAAATCCTTGGTAAAAACATACTCAAGAGTTTTTTTTTCTTCCCAACTGTTGCATAAAAACAACTCAGCCTTTGGTATGAAGTGTTCGAAATGGGCAAAGGAGATAGGAAGGAGATAGGTTTGGGTTCACAAGTTAAAGCTGAATATGTCGGAGAAAAAGCACCTCTGATTAAAATGACAATTGGTGACAAGCTTGAGGAGATTGTCACCATCAATCCTGACCATCCGGCTCTCATTATGCCGCATCAAAACATCCGCTGGACTTATAAGGAATTCAATCAAGAGGTTGATCGGTTCGCCGCAGGGCTCGTTCATTTAGGGATCAAAAAAGGTGATCGTGTAGGCATTTGGTCACCTAACAGAGTAGAGTGGATTTTAACTCAATTCGCTACGGCCAAAATTGGAGCGATTATGGTCTGCGTAAACCCAGCCTATCGTCTTTATGAGCTGGAATATGTGCTCAACAAGGTTAAATGTACGGCGCTGGTGACAGCTGAAGTTTTCAAAACCAGCTTTTATTTGGATATGCTGACAACATTAGCGCCCGAACTTGCGCAGTGTGAGCCCGGAGCTCTTAAGTCAGAAAAATTACCACATTTAAAGACGATCATACTTATGGGAGATACGACATCACCTGGTATGTATAATTTCAACACTGTCATGGATATGGGCGGCGAAGAAGATAGAAGTGAGGCGAAAACGCGAGCGGCGTCATTAATGCCCAATGAAAATATCAATATTCAATTTACCAGCGGTACGACAGGAACACCAAAGGGCGCAACATTAAGTCATCGGAACATTCTCAATAACGCCTATTTATCGGCGAGAAGTATGCGCGTTACGGCTAAAGACAAACTCTGCATTCCGGTTCCCTTATATCATTGTTTTGGCATGGTCTTGGGATCTTTGCTTTGTGTGAGTGTCGGCGCCACCATGGTCTTCCCCGGCGAAGTCTTTGACCCTGAACAAACACTTCTGACGGCTTCTGAAGAATGCTGTACAGCATTGCACGGCGTTCCAACTATGTTTATCGCTCAGCTAGATTTGCCCCATTTTAAAGACTTTGATGTAGGGCCACTGCGCACAGGTATAATAGCAGGGTCTACTTGCCCCGTTGATTTGATGAACCGCCTCATCAAGGATATGGAGTTGACAGAAATCGTCATTGGTTATGGCCAGACGGAATGCAGCCCCATTAATACGATGACGGCGATTGACGATACATTTGATCAACGCGTCTCAACCGTTGGCCGAGCCCATTATAACTGGGAGCAAAAAATCATTCGCGAAGACGGCAGTACGGCAGATATTGGAGAACAAGGTGAAGTTTGTTCAAGAGGTTATGGCGTCATGGCCGGATATTGGGACGAAGCTGAACGTACGGCACAGACAATAGATAAAGATGGTTATCTTCATTCTGGTGATCTGGGGGAAATGGACGCTCACGGTTATGTTAAAATTACAGGCCGGATCAAAGATATGATTATTCGCGGCGGGGAGAATATCTATCCCCGCGAAGTCGAGGAATACCTCTATACCCATTCGGAAATCGCGGAAGCGCAAGTCTTTGGTATTCCGGACGCAAAATATGGTGAACAGGTCTGTGCTTGGATACAACTCCGTCCCGGCTCAAGCTTAAGTGCGTGTGATATTCACGCCTATTGCCAAGGGCAAATTACACATTTCAAAATTCCAAAACATATTAGAATTGTCCAAGAGTTTCCGATGACCGTAACGGGGAAAATGCAGAAATTTGTCATGCGCGATGCAATGGTCGAGGAACTGGGGCTCAAAGCGTGAAGACTCTAGGTCTTATTGGCGGTTTGACGGTTCAAAGCACAGCCGTCTATTACCAAAGGCTACATGATGCCATGCGTGCAAAAACCGGTGATGATAAAACCTCTGAATTGCTTATGTGGTCTTTTAATTACGAGGATGTCCTACCTCTCTACCTGCATGATAAGCCCGGTTACATTAAAGCGGTGGCGGATGCGGGATTGAGGCTCAGAAGTGCGGGCGCAGACGGATTGATGATTTTATCCAATTCTGCGCATATGGGGGCGAAGAATTTGGCCGATGTCACCGGCCTGCCAGTCATCCATATTCTCGATGCTATTGCCGCTGAGATAAAAATGCGCAATCTGAAACGGCCACTCGTTATCGGTACGGATTTTGTCATGGAGGGAGATTACTACTTACCAGGGCTAAAATCTCGCGTGCCCGTCGATCCGATTGTCCCAAGCCCGGAAGACGTCAAAACGCTCGATAAAATTCTGTTCACAGAGCTAGCTTACGGCAATGTCAAAGACACTTCACGGCGGTTCTATATCGATGTCATCGACAAGGCAGAGAAGCGGGGCGCGGACAGTGTCATCCTTGGCTGCACGGAACACTGCATGTTGCTAGATCAATCCCATCACAACCTGCCCATGCTCGACTCAACCGCGCTACATATCAAGGCCGCCGTCGATTTTCAGCTTTTCAGCTTTTCAGTTAAGCATTCCAAGAGGTTCCTATGATTGGCACTATGCAACAATCACCAACCAATCTTATCGACATTCTGAATCACGCGGCGAGATGGCATGGTGAGCAGGAAATCGTCACGTATTCTGTTGAAGGTGACATTCGCCGCAGTAATTATTCCAAACTGCATGAGCGTACTGCTCAACTGGCCCATGCTTTGACGGATGTTGGGCTTAAGGCCGGCGAATGCCTGGGTACTCTTGCCTGGAACACAGATAGGCATGTCGAGACATGGTACGCGACCGCGGGGCTCGGTGTAATTTGTCATACAATTAATCCGAGATTACCCGATGCGCAGCTTGTTTTCATTATAAATGACGCAGCCGATAAAATCCTGTTCGTGGATTTGAGTTTTGTCGACATTGTCGAGCGCATTTTGCCCGAATTAAAAACGGTAAAGCAAGTCGTCGTGATGACTGACAATGAGCATATGGCCGGGCTTAATTCTGACTGGATTTGCTATGAAGACTTCTTAGACGGGCAGAGCAATCAATATGAATGGGTGAGTGTCGATATCCACACGCCATCGTCCATTTGCTACACATCAGGAACAACCGGTGACCCCAAAGGAGTGGTGTATTCACATTATTCAAATCTCATTCACACTTTTATGTCGGTGCAAAAAGACGCCTTCAATCTAGGCTCTGGTGATAATGTATTGATGATTGTGCCGATGTTTCATGCAAACTCTTGGGGACTTGCATATGCCCTGCCGATGGTGGGCGCGAAAATGGTACTTCCGGGGCCTCATCTAGGCGGCGCGGACGTCTGTAAATTAATTCAGGACGAAGCGGTCAATACGTCTGCGGCAGTTCCAACAGTTTGGACGATGCTGCTCAATCACCTTTCAGATACAGGTGAAACCATTCCGACAATGAAAGATGTCATTGTTGGGGGTTCAGCCGTTCCAAAATCCATGATCGAAACCTTCAAGTCGAAATATGACGTGAACATTATTCAAGCTTGGGGCATGACCGAAATGAGTCCCCTCGGAACCTTGTCGCGCGGACGGGCCATAGACGGCGAAGAAACCATCACTGATAAGTGCCGACAGGGGCGCGTATTTTTCGGTGTCGATATGAAAATCGTCAATGATACGGGCGATGAACTTGAGCGAGACGGCAAAGTTTTCGGACGCCTCATGGTCAAAGGTCCGGTGGTTGTTGACCGCTATCACAACAAGGACTCATCCGCACTAGAAGATGGGTGGTTCGACACAGGAGATATCGCGACAATCAATGCAAAGGGTTCGATGGGAATTACGGACCGTTCAAAAGACGTGATAAAATCGGGCGGAGAGTGGATTAGCTCCGTTGATATGGAAAATGCGGCCATCTCTCATCCGTCTGTTAATCTGGCGGCCTGTATCGGAATTTATCACCCGAAATGGGAGGAACGGCCATTGCTGGTCGTCATGCTTCACCCTGAAAATGAACTTGACAAACCGGCAATATTAGATGTGATCGCAAATGATTTTGCCCGCTGGCAACTGCCTAATGATATTGTTGTCATTGAAAACATGCCCCTGACCGGTACCGGTAAACTGGACAAAAAAGTTTTGCGCGCCCGCTTCGAGGACCATTACACAAGGACGTAATTTATGAAAACCGACATCTGTGATAAGCTTGGCATAGACGTACCCATATTCGCTTTTAGCCATTGCCGGGATGTTGTGGTGGCGGTCAGCAAAGCCGGTGGTATTGGTGTGCACGGCGCGGGAACTTATACTCCGGAAAAGCTGCGCGAGGAGCTAGACTGGATCGATGCTCATATTAAAGGCCTGTTTGACTAAGAAGCAGCGCTGTATCGCGCCCCAAACCTGTTCCGCCACCCGTAATAATGATGACTTTATTTCTTATACTTTCGCTCATTTGAACGTGACCTCAGCTTCTATTTCGACGGGTAGATCAAATGGCAAGCTCGCCATGCCAACAGCACTGCGCGCGTGCTGACCTATTTCGGGGCCAAAGACTTGCGTAATGGTTTCGGAAAATCCGTTTATGACCGGTGTATGGTCCTTAAAGCCGGGCACAGCATTGACCATGCCTAAAACCTTCACCCAAGCTGTTATTCTGTCCAAATCCCCCAAAGTAGCCTTAAGGGTTCCGAGCATAGCCAGCGCCGTAAGGTGAGCAGCATGTTTGGCTTCTTCTTGGGTTACCTTGCCTCCCACTTGCCCCAAAGGCTGGGCGATAGAACCGTCAGGATTGAGAGCCGCGTGGCCGGATATAATACATCTATGACCTATGATATGGGCCATAGACATATAGCTTTGCATGGTTTTAGGAACAGGGAATGGTGGCGGAAGTGTAAACCCGAGGGTTTTAAGACGGTTTTCTATTTGGCTCATGCGGTATCCTCCCTAGAATATTGGAACTATTTTAGCATAGCTGTAAATTGAATTGGTGAATTCTTTTGGTCAATTTAAGCAAGCTATGTGGCAACGTTAATCAATCCATGGCCCTTTGAGAAAGTGAAATAAAAAACCCATTGACACACCGAGCGGGAGGGCTTCCCTATAGATCAGGTCCTTGGCAAATAACATTCTATTTTACAAATTGAGTTACTATATTTTCTAATCCCTCTTGGCATCCAGAGATAGGGTCAGGTGAACTATTTTTCGTAAGTGAAATCGCTGCCATCTCATCAAGTGACATTTTTCCATCTAACATTTTAGCTCCATGGCCTGATGACCAATTTTTATATCGACTATCCTTAAAGTCTTGCAGCTTATCATTTTCAATCATCTTTGCAGCATTTTCCAAAGCACGGGCCAACAAGTCCATCCCTCCTATATGGCCATAGAAAAGGTCTTTTGCATCAATAGACTGGCGACGAACTTTTGCATCAAAGTTAGCTCCGCCATTTTTAAAACCACCGCCTTTCAAAATATAATATAAAGCCATAGTAGTTTCACGAAGATCATTTGGGAATTGATCAGTATCCCAACCATTTTGGGGGTCACCGCGATTAAAATCTATCGAACCAAATATACCAAAAGCATTAGCCATTTCGATTTCATGTTCAAAATTATTTCCTGCCATCGTCGCATGATTTGGTTCGATGTTAACACCCACTTCTTTTTCAAGACCAAATTCTTTTAAAAAACCATAAACCGTTCCAACATCACGGTCATATTGGTGTTTAGTTGGCTCATGTGGTTTGGGTTCAACCCAAATATCCCCTTTGAAACCAATTTTATGCTTATGCTCCACAACCATAGTCAGGAACCGGCCAAGTTGATTCATTTCTTGTCCAACATTTGTATTTAAAATTGTATCGTAACCTTCTCTTCCTCCCCATAAAACATATCCGCTACCACCCAATCTGTGAGTGGCCTCCAGGCAATGCTTAACCTGCAAAGCAGCAAAAGCAGCAACATCCGGATTAGGGTTAGTTGAAGCACCTGCCATATAACGCGGGTGTGAAAACATATTCGCTGTACCCCAAAGTAGCTTTGTTTTTGATACCGCCATTTTCTCTTCTATTTTATCAACAATAGCTGCAAAATGCTCGACATGTTCTTTTGGAGTTTCAGCAGCGGCCATAACATCTGTATCATGAAAGCAAAAGTAAGGATTACCCAGTTTGTCAAAGAAAGAAAATGCAGCCTCTAATTTAGCTTCAGCAGCAACTTGATCATTTGTAAAACCATGCCAAGGCCTGTTAAATGTGCCACTACCAAAAATATCAAACCCATCCCAGCAGAAGTTATGCCAATAACAGACAGCGAACCTTAAATGTTCCTCCATGGATTTACCCATAAGAAATTTATTCGAATCATAATATTTAAAAGCCAATGGGTTTTGACTGTCTTTTCCTTCAAACTTTATAGGGTCTATTTCATCAAAATATTTACTCATTTTTTATAGGTCCTAATTTAATTCTTTTGTAGCATTATAAAGTTTAGAAAAAAGCTCGCGGCGCTCTGAATAAAGTGATTGTAAATCCTGGTTAGGCTCAATGATATGACTAACAGGTGGTTGCGTACAAATGTTTTCATATTTTTCTCCAGTTACACAAAGGCGTGCTAATCGGGCTGCGCCAAAAGCTGGTCCAACTTCGGATGCCATGCGATAGGTTAAAGGTAAACTCATAACACTTGCTATCACTTCACCCCACCAATAGGAACGAGAACCGCCCCCAATAACAGACAAACTTTGAATTTCAGCCCCTGTTGCCTTTAAGGCGTCAACACCTTCAGAAAGTGCAAAAGCAACGCCTTCTAATGCAGCTTGAGCCATTGAAAGCGGCGTGTCTTCATGAGTCAGACCAAAAAAAGCTCCTTTAGCATTTGGATTATTATGTGGGGTGCGTTCCCCTGATAGATAGGGCAAAAATAACGCCCCTCTACTCGGTGTTTTTGCTTCTGATGCTTGTTCGTAAAGTGCAGTTTCGCTCTCAAATCCTGTTATGCGCGCAACAAAATCTACAGCACTTGCGGCTGATAGCATTACACTCATCTGATGCCACATATTAGGCAGTGCGTGACAGAAAGTATGTACTGCACCCTCTGTATTTGGGCGATATTGGTTATCCGCTAAAAAAATTACTCCCGAAGTTCCCAAAGAAAGAAATCCTTCACCAGGTTTGATAACACCTACTCCCACAGCACCTGCTGCGTTATCACCTCCGCCGGCGGCAATAGGCACCTGAGACATACCCCAATCATTAGCAACTTTCTTTGTTAAAACTCCAGTCGCTTCAGAGCCTTCAAACAAGTTAGGCATATGCGAACGTGTTAAATTTGTAAGCTCTAAAATTTCATCAGACCAATCGCGCTTAGAGACATTCAGCCAAAGCGTACCGGCACTATCGGATTGATCAGAGGCATAATCTCCACTCATCAAAAATCGTACATAGTCTTTTGGCAAAAGAACTTTAGATATACGATCAAAGTGTTCTGGTTCATTTTCACTCATCCAGTGAAGTTTCGGAGCCGTAAAACCTGGCATTGCCAAGTTTCCTGTAATATTTTTTAATGAAGGCATTTGATTCATCATAGCATTACAATTACTGTTGCTGCGCCCGTCATTCCATAAAATAGCAGGCCTTATAACTTGATCGTTCGAATCCAGACAAGTCGCTCCATGCATTTGTCCTGATAAACCTATAGCCTTAACGGAACTGCGTACGCGTTCATCTAATTTAAGGACAGCTTGATTTGTAGAGCGCCACCATTCTTGGGGATCTTGTTCCGACCATAGAGGCTTAAGACGTGAAACAGAAAGAGGTGCTGTTGCTTGATCAATAACAGTTTGTGAATCATCAACTAGAACTGCTTTTACGCTAGATGTACCTATATCGAGACCAAGATACATTATTGTACTGTAAGAATTACGGTCTTCACATTCTGTGAACTATTACCAACCATAATATCAAACTCTCCAGGCTCCACTACACGTTCCATATCAAGATTATAGAACCAGAGTGACTCTTTCCTGATAGGGAAGGTAACAGTTTTTGTTTCGCCTGGCGCTAAACTTACACGCTCAAAGCCTTTTAGATCCTTAACGTTTCGCGTGACTGAGCTAACTTTATCACGAACATATAGCTGCACAACCTCTTCACCTTCCACCAGACCTGTATTTTTTACTTCAACAGAAACGCTTATTGCCTCATCAATACCAATTATGGACGAAGAAAGAATTGGTTCTGATATATCAAATGTCGTATAACTCATACCTTCGCCAAAGGCATACAGCGGGCTTGCATCAGCAAAAGCATATCCTCTGCGGGCTGTAGGTTTATGGTTATAATAGGCTGGGATGTTACCCACACTACGCGGTACAGATACAGGCATTTTACCCGATGGATTTGTATCACCAAATAAAATATCCGCGACAGCAGTTCCGGTCTCTTGTCCTAAAATCCAGCCATACAGAATAGCATCAAGGTTATCTTCCACATTAGTGAGTGACAAAGGGCGGCCAGAAATAACAACCGAGACCATTGGCTTACCTGTTTTAGCTAAAGCTTCAATTAATTCTTTTTGGTCCCCGATCAGTTCAATATCATTACGGTCGCCCATATGGGTTTCCGACCAAGCCTCACGAGAAGTCGACTCATTTCCGCCTATAGCAAGAATAATTAGATCAGCATCTTTGGCAACTTTTACAGCCTTGATAATATCTTTACGGTTTTGCTCAGGACCTATAAGACTCACCTCGTCATCCCACCACGAATTATTATTTGTAAGACTTACACCTTTAGCGTGAACAATATCTATTGATTTACCAACCTTATTTTCTACACCCTCCAATATAGATATAGTTTGGCGCGGCTCATCCGAATACCCTCCCAAAACGGTAACGGCTGCGTTTGGACCAATAACAGCAATTTTTTTATATTTTGACTGATCAAGTGGAAGGATATTATTCTCGTTTTTTAGAAGTACAGCTGCTTTTCGAGCGGCCTCTTCAGCAAGATCACGAGCTTCTTGGTTTCCAGTAATTTCTTCGGCATAGTCTGGGTCCGCAAAAGGCGTTGCAAATAAGTTTGCCTTCATTTTCATTTCAAGAACTCTTCGAACAGCTTGATCAATGAGAGCTTCGTCAAATTTTCCAGCCTCAATTTTTTCTTTTAATTGATAGTATGCAACACCATCTGGTAATTCGAGGTCAACGCCCGAACGCAGAGCAATTGCACCTGCATCAGCCATATTATCTACTATACTATGACGTCCCTTTAACTCGCTAATAGCAAAGTAATCTGCTACTACAACTCCTTCAAAGCCCCATTCACCTCTTAAAACATGGTTCAATAACCAACTATTGGCATGCGACGGCACTCCATCAATTTCATTATAGGAAGCCATTACGGAAGCTGCATTACCTTCGCGTATAGCAGCTTCAAAAGGCGGAAAGAAACGCTCATAAAGCTCTCGATCTGAAATCTGGCTTGGGCCAACATTCATGCCGCCTTCTGGTTGGCCATGGCCTGTCATATGTTTCAAAGTAGCCACAACTTTATCATCTGCAATTGGAAAGCTATCTCCTTGAAACCCCTTAACAGCAGCCACACCCATACGGGAAACTAGATAAGGGTCCTCGCCATAAGTTTCTTCAATACGCCCCCAACGAGGGTCAAGAGCAATATCAACAACGGGTGAAAGAACATGGTGCGCTCCCCGAGCCCTAATTTCACGTGCTGTAATGGAATATACTTTTTCAACAAGGTCAGTATCAAATGTAGCAGCTAAAGCGATGGATTGCGGAAAGCTTGTTGCTTGGTAAGCCTGAAAGCCATGTAACCCTTCTTCATGAAATAATGTCGGAATGCCTAAACGTGTTTCTTCAATATGCCATTTTTGAATAGTATTTATAAGCTCAGCAGTATTTGAAGCATTTCTTCCAGTTAGGCTTCGAACTACAGTTGAGTCATTCTCAGATGTACGTTCCCGTTCATCTTCCATACCCTGGGTGTCTTGAGGGCGTGCAAAACACCCGATACCGTGGGGAAACTCTAATTTCATCTTTACAGGATTAAAGAAACCGTCTGTATCAATAACTTTCTTTTTATCAAACCATATACAAGAAATCTGAGCAAGCTTTTCATCTAAAGTCATTTTCTCAAGGAGTTCATTAACGTAATCATCGGATGAACTTGTAACAACCGGTAACATATGACTGAATTTTGAGGAAGATACTTCAGATGCTGTGCAACCTACTAGAAGTGTAGGTAAGATTAAAAAATTAGCACTCGATTTAAAAAAACGGATCATTGGTGTTATTCCCTTGATATTATTTTAGCAAAACCTGCCATCTAAAGGTTTTTATGCTTGATTGTGAACTAGAAGTAAGCAACAATGACAACGTTGTCAATTGCTCTATGGGAAGTTTTAAAAGTTTATGCCAACCATTATTGATATTGCAAAAAAAGCAGGTGTATCATTTAAAACAGTATCACGGGTCTTGAATGAAGAAGTTAATGTACGTCCAGCCACACGCCAAAAAGTTTTAGATGCAGTAAAAATTCTTAACTACAGGACTAATACGGCAGCACGGAATCTTCGGTCAAAGCGTCCAAAAGTTATTGCACTTCTCATTAACAACCCAAGCCAAAGCTATACCCAAAGTGTTCAGCTCGGGGCCTTATTAGGATGTCAAAAATATGGTCTTTTTTTGAATCTTCATACAAAATATGATAAAGAAACAATTGTTTCATTAGCCTCAAATGCAGAAACCATCGGCTTCATACTTACCCCGCCAATATCAGACAATAAAAAAGTCCTGGAAACACTCTCAAATCTTAGAAAACCATTTGTACGCCTCGGAACTAAACACCCCAAGGCCGCTGGCACCTGCATATGTATTGATGATAGACAGGCCTCATATAAAATTACAGAACACCTAATAAATCTTGGTCATAACCAAATTGGATTCATCAAAGGTCATGCTGATTATGAAACTGCAACTCACCGTCTATTAGGGTATCAAGAAGCATTAGAAGCAAACGGTTTAACTACAAATAATGACCTCATTGTCCAAGGTGACTTCTCATATGCCTCAGGTTTAGTATTAACCGAAAAGCTTTTAGGTTTAAATGAAAAACCAACTGCCATTTTTGCCTCCAATGATGAAATGGCTGCTGGCGCTTTAGCTGCAGCTTATAAAAAGGGGCTGCGTGTACCTGACTCTCTCAGCATTGTAGGTTTCGATGACTCTCCTATTGCTATGGCAGTGTACCCTCAGTTAACAACTGTACGTCAATCACTCTCTGATATGATAGAAAAAGCGGTAGAAATCTTAGCTAAACCTCAGACTGATAATAAAAATAAAATTGTTATTCTTGATCACGCTTTAGTGTTAAGAGACTCCACTGGACCTGCTCTAGACACATAGAAAACTTAAATTTACACCATAACAAATTAAACAGGTAATAACTGCAATAATAAAAAACAGAGAAATATATAAGGGGATAGCTTTATGTCAGACATTAAAAAGCAAAATTCAGAAAGCACAAGATTCATCTTCCTAATCACAATTGTTGCTACCTTGGGTGGCTTCCTATTTGGTTATGATAGTGGAGTCATAAACGGCACAGTCGATGGATTACAAAAAGCTTTTAATTCAACAAGTGTCGGCACTGGCCTGTCTGTATCATCAATGCTTTTAGGGTCTGCCGTTGGCGCCTTCTGTGCTGGTTGGCTTGCTGACAAATTTGGTCGGCGCAATATGTTAATCGTTGCAGCCGTACTCTTCATCATCAGCGCTTGGGGATCAGGCGTTGCAAGTGCTCCAGTTGAGTTCATTGTATACCGTATTTTAGGAGGTCTTGCTGTAGGTGCAGCCTCTGTCATGGCTCCAGCGTATATTTCAGAAATTGCTCCAGCAAGTACACGTGGACGCCTGACATCTATTCAACAAGTAGCCATTATCTCAGGTTTGTTTTTATCATTTGTTTCAAATTATTTCTTGGCCAAAGCTGCAGGAGGGTCGACTGCAACATTCTGGAGTGGTTTTGAAACCTGGCGCTGGATGTTCTGGATGGAGCTTATTCCGGCAACACTCTTTTTAGTTCTCTTATTCTTTATCCCCAAAAGCCCTCGATTTTCTATGTTTCAGGACGATGAATCCAGTGCTAAAAAAACATTACTCAAACTTTTTGGTGAGCCAAAAGCTTCACAAAAAATTGAAGAAATACGATCTTCTCTCGCCAGCGATCATAAGCCTGCACTAAGAGACACCCTGGCTAAAACTGGAGAGAAAGGGTTTGTTTTACGTTCAATTGTGTGGGTTGGTATAGGTCTTGCCATATTCCAGCAACTCGTTGGAATTAATGTTGTTTTTTACTATGGGGCTGTCTTATGGCAAGCTATTGGCTTTACCGAAAACGATGCACTTTTAATCAATGTTCTCTCTGGTGGCCTTTCGATAGCGGCAGTTCTAATTACATTGGCAACGATTGATAAGATTGGACGCAAGCCTTTTCTCATTTGGGGGTCCATAGGCATGTTCATCACACTAACTCTTGTAGCTCTTGCATTTTCACGAGGAGAACTTGTTGATGGCACCCTTCAATTACCAGGACAAATGGGTCTTGTCGCTTTAATCTCTGCAAATGCTTATGTGGTATGCTTTAATATGAGCTGGGGGCCAGTGATGTGGGTTATGCTTGGTGAAATGTTCCCTAACCAAATCCGCGGTTCTGGTTTGGCTATTGCCGGATTTGCGCAGTGGATCACTAATTTCGTAATCACATGGTCATTTCCAATCTTCCTATCAGGCATAGGTCTTGCAGCAGCTTATGGTATTTACGCCTTCTTTGCTTTGGTTTCTGTATTCTTTGTATTTTGGATGGTTAAAGAAACTAAGGGTAAAGAACTGGAAGAGATGACAGGTTAATAAATAAAAAAAAGGCATTATTAAGTGGTGCCTTTTTTGATTACCAATTCAGATTTGTTTATGCTTAATTGCACGCCTAAATACCTACGACTTAGCCCTGCCATCGTTTCTAATTTTTTAATTATCAACACATTCACCTTAAAGCTATGCATGTAATTTATAATGCCGAGTAAGTTTGTCTGGAAATAATAATATCACTATTATCAGAATTTTAAAGTTATCCCGGCCCTATAAGATTGTGTACTCAAATCATCACGGCCAACGGTTGTATCAACTGATAAACTCATAACAGCTTTATCAATTTCAAATGCAATACCTGCGCCAACTTCACCCCAAAATTGATCTGTGCCTGCCAAAAGGAAGTTCGCGTGTTCTCCATTACTTTGTGCAAATCCAGCACGAAACATATTTAGTGAGTCATCAAATTCATTTACAACGTCACCTGAAATTCTCCAATAAAAATTGGAGTTTTTATTAGAGACAATATCAAGTCCTAACCGGCCCTGAGTACTTGAATAATATTTACGATCAATATTTAATGCTGTAACACCGCCTGTTTCTAAAACATCATTAAAATCAACCATAGCGGTTTGCAAACCCATTTTTGGTATTACAGTAAAGTCTGACATTTTTAGAGGCCTTGATAACTGAACTTTACTGGCAACTGATAGGTTTTCATCTTCTGAGGAAAGAGAATAAGACGCAGGGAAAACAATATTTCGTTCTGTGGAAGTATCAAATGAACCAATACTGAATTGCCCGCTTAAGACTAAATTCGATTTAGATTGTAATTGCCCGTATAATGTTACTGCAGCGTGGTTGCTGTTAACACTCTTTGCAGCCTGATCATTTAAACTTAAATCAGTATAACTCAACGAGGCACCTAGTTTAATATTTTCTGAAACTGCATGCTCAATGCCTGCTGATAACGTCCATCCATCAAAATGTTCTTTCTCTAAATTTGACGAAAAAGGCATTACTGATGCGTTACCGTCTATGAAGGAACCCGCAAGGTAGATTGAGTAGTCATCGGCAATTTTTTTATTAGTTTTGATACTTGCCTCATTGTCCATATCTGAAACTACAACATTGCTCATTGGAGCATTGGCATCCTGATGGGATGCTATTTTCCCAAGCGAGCCCATAACAGATATTGATCCGCCGCTCCAACTACCTGTTTCCATGATCCTTAATCGAGAGGAATGAAACTGAGAGAGTGCATCTGTTGTAGCTTTTGCTAAGCTTCTTACTGTCATTTCTGCTTCTGGAGCCCAGCTGGTTAATACATCCTGAATTTGAGAGTCCGATGACAAGTCTAGAGTAGCATATACTGAGTCCAACCCGCCTAAGTCTCTATTGCTGTCCAGTAGTTTAGCATATGAAGCATGAATACTATTACTTGCAGAAATTGCATTATTATAAGAACCAGCTTCTATTAAAGCAGTCACAGAGTTAATATCATGTGTTAAAACTGGCGTTAAAATTGAACTTATATTTTCAGCAGAAAGTTCTCCCGACTGTAAACCGGAAGTTGTAAGAAATGTGTATGTATTTCCTGACCTAACCTCGAGATTGGGATTAAAGAATACAGTACCGCCTAAACTTGCATCTCCTGTAATTGATAGCACATCACTTAGACCATTTGAGCCTATATCTATCATAAGGCTCGATCCTGATGATAAAACAGCACTGCCATCAATAGTCAAAGTTTCAATATTACCGATATCACCAGGGGCGATGGTGCCTGCAATGTTTGTGAGAAATGGCGAATTTAGAATGCCAGCTCCTGTTAGGTAACCAAAAAATAATGTATAATCTCCAATACTATTGAGAGCTCCGTCTACGGATAGGTGTCCGCCTGTTTGATTGATATCCATCAAACTTGTTAGATTACCTGCAGATCCTATTACTAGCTCTGCATTACCTCCAACATTTAATCGATCAATAGTACGAGTACTACTCAAAGTAGTGATTCCCGCATTAGACATGCTTACCTCAAAATACCGCCTTCCATTCAGCCCTGGTGCAAGGTCTATATTGTCAGGAATAAAGTTTGTAGCTCCCGCAAGACCATTATCAATTGTTGGACTAGGAAGGGGGTCCCCGCCAGATTGCGATTCAAGATTAGCATTAATTTCATTGCTAATTATTCCGTTTGTTCCTCCATTTCGTGATGGAGGAGCTGGGTTTCCAGTAGAAATATCTCGGCACGCATCTCCGGAATTATCACCTGTAAAGTCAGTACAAATAACTCCAAACCCCGAGTTACCCGAGTCCTCCACACCAAAAGAAGTGGTTTCAGGAAAACCATTAACAACACTGCCAGAACTATCAATAATTCTGTAATTCGGATCCAAGTCTGTTTGCCAATGCAACGGATCTTCCCAGTCTCCATCTCCTTCGAGAGTGCTCACATATCTATAAGGGTTATTCGCAGCAATATAATCAGAAAATAAGAATAAAGGCTGATAAAAACTTGACCCCCCGTAAGAGGAAAATACTTGACCATTAAAATAACGAGAACCACCAGACAAAACACCCAGAACTAAATCTTCTGCCGTCAAAACATTGTTTTCTGCATCCAAAATAAGTGGCCCGCCAGAGTCACCTCCAGCAGTTGTACCTTCGTTAGGAAGTGCGTCATCTTGATAAACATTCATATCATAAATGTTGGTTTGATCTGGGTCATCAAAATCAGTGAGATATAAGTTTTGCGGTAAGCCAGATCCGCCGCCATATAAGAAATCACCAGAAGCGTCTAATGAGGTTAAAGCGCCCAACATATTTTCAGCAGCCCGGCGCCTCCAGTCTATTCCATAAATAGAACCTTGAGAACCTATGCCGCTTCTTCCATACCCAGTTATGTTAACATGATACCCCGTGCCCAGTGCAGGGTCATAGCCGGTATCACCAGGCCCCAACGGAGTTGGTAGGGGAGAGAATAAAAGCGCCCATGTTGGCACATTAGCAGCCGGTGTGTCCAAAGAAGCGAGTGCTACGTCACCTTCAAGAAAACCTGTGCGCAGGGAGTCCTCATTATAAATTATCTCATTTACATTGTAGACAAACAACTCAGGGTTAGAGGTGAAGTTGTTTGCAAACCAATTCTGAAGCCCTGGTAACGAGTTAACTTGAAATGCAAATGCAGCAGGTACTGATGTTCCATAATCGCTGGCTGCACGGTAATTTACGCAATGAGCCGCAAAAATCACAGTTCTTGGATTTATAAGTGTTCCCGTGCAAATCCCATTCGCATAGAATATTCCTACTCCGTTAACACCGCCGTCTTCATCAACTATTTCATCTGAAGTATTATTATCATTAGGAACAACTGCATAAGAATTAGTGCTTAGTGCTACTAATCCAATTATAGATGATGCTACAGTACTAAATAGAAACTTACGTAAATTTGATGAACTAGACATAATTTAACCCTCCATTGTAGCTGTACACTACAGACAAAACAAAAAAATACAAAATACTTTAAAGACGCTTAAGACTCTATTTGATTAATAGCTGCTATCCCCATTTTCATTTGTTTTACAAAATGCTTTGCAATATCTTCACCCTTAAAATAGCCAGAATTATCGTACCAAGCATTAAGCCAGTTTAGCGCGCCCATAAAAAAGAAAACATGCAACCTTGAATTTCCATCTGCTATTGACCCATCAGATTGACCCTGTTTAACAATTTTAATGATTTTGCGTTCAATTATGCCTCTTCTTTTTAGAACTTTTGTTTTGTTAACATCAGATAAGCTGTTTACATCCGTTAAAAGAGATATTCCAGAAGCAGTTAGCATGCGAACAAAGTCACCAAATAGATTTTCTAATTGCTCCATTCCATTTCTTCCAATTATATTCTTTTCTAAAAGAATATCCATGGCATCATAAGCTTGTTGATGGCACTCAAACAAAACTTCATCTTTATTTTTTACATAATAATACAACGCGGCTTTTGTTAAACCTAGATTCGAGGCAATATTTGTCATGGAAGTATTATGAAAGCCGCGTTTACAAAAATCTAAACCTGCAGCCCGAATTACTGCCTGGCGCTTTAAAGCAAACTGCCTGTCACGATTGAAGGGCTCTTTAATATTTATATCCATTACTAAACTTATCATTATAATAAATTTGACTCAAGAGTTAAATTTATATATTCATAGTCAAAATTAATTAAGGCTTTTTAAATGTCTCAAATAATAAGTAAGATAAACACCTCAAGTGCTGAATTCTTAGAAAATAAAAAGGCAATGGACGCGCTTGTATTTGATTTAAGAGAAAAAGTAAAAAAAATCTCATTAGGAGGTCCTGAAAAATCTAGAAATCGCCATATAGCAAGAGGCAAACTACTGCCGCGCGAACGAGTAGAACGCCTATTGGACCCTGGCACTCCCTTTTTAGAACTCTCTCAAATGGCAGCCTACGAATGTTATGATGATGTCATACCTGGAGCAGGTATTATAACGGGTGTAGGACGGGTTGGGGGCCGTGAAGTAATGATACTCTGTAATGATGCAACCGTTAAAGGTGGAACTTATTTTCCTATCACTTGTAAAAAGCAAACTAGAGCTCAAGAAATTGCTAGGGAAAACAGACTACCATGTATTTATCTGGTAGATAGTGGTGGCGGCAATCTTCCACACCAAGCAGAAATCTTCCCGGATAAAGAAATGTTTGGTCGCTGTTTTTATAATGAAGCAACCATGTCAGCGGCTGGAATTCCTCAAATTGCTATTGTTATGGGAAGTTGTACTGCGGGAGGCGCCTATGTCCCTGCCATGGCCGATGAAAATGTAATTGTCGCAAACCAAGGAACTATTTTTTTAGGAGGACCACCACTAGTAAAAGCAGCCACCGGAGAAGATATAACTGCAGAAGAGTTGGGAGGAGGCGCGCTTCATACATCAATTTCCGGAGTAGCTGACCATCTAGCTAATGATGATGCTCACGCACTAAAAATTGGCCGCAAAATTGTCAAAAGTTTAAATCAACCTAATTATAGCTACTCACCCGAAAAGAGTAACTCACCACTATATGACGTCAATGAACTTAATGGCATCATTCCTTCAGACCTAAAAAAACCCTACGATTGTCGAGAAATTATAGCGCGTATAGTAGACAATTCATATTTTCAGGAATTCAAAAAACTATACGGCGAAACATTAGTGACAGGTTTTGCTAAAATAAAAGGATATAAGGTAGGAATTTTGGGTAATAATGGAGTTCTTTTTTCTGAAAGCGCAATGAAAGGTGCACACTTTATAGAGCTCTGCGCACAGAGGAAAATCCCACTCATTTTTTTACAAAATATTACAGGGTTTATGGTTGGTTCAAAAGCAGAATCTGGCGGAATTGCAAAACATGGAGCAAAAATGGTGCACGCAGTTTCTAATGCAAAAGTACCAAAATTTACAGTTGTTATTGGCGGATCTTACGGAGCAGGCAATTATGGGATGTGTGGCCGCGCTTACTCCCCTAGACTAATGTTCATGTGGCCAAATGCTAGAATATCCGTAATGGGAGGAGACCAGGCAGCCAATGTTTTAGCTTCAGTCAATAGAAATAAAGACAAATGGACAGCAGAAGAAAAAGAAGCATTTATGGCGCCTATACGTGAAAAATATGAGCGTGAAGGTCATCCATATTTCGCAAGTGCTCGAATTTGGGACGACGGTGTAATTGCACCTTCAGATACAAGGAATGTACTAGGTTTAGGGCTGGCAATGTCTGCTAATGCACCTTTGGAAGAGTCAAACTTTGGCGTTTTTAGAATGTAACAATTACCTTATATAAAAATATAAAAAAATAGATAAATTGCTAAAAAAAGAACATGTCCATGAATAGCATAAAAAAGATTTTAATAGCCAACCGCGGAGAAATTGCCTGCCGTATAATAGAAACTGCACGCGAGATGAATATCCAAACTGTTGCTATATATTCTGATGCAGACATTAACTCTATACATGTTAAAATGGCTGATGAAGCAATAGCTATCGGTGCTTCACCCTCTAATGATAGTTATTTGGTGATAGAAAAAATTATTAAAGCTGCAACAGATACTGGTGCCGATGCTATTCACCCTGGATATGGCTTTCTATCTGAAAATCATGTTTTTGCAAAAACCTGTGAAGAATATGGCATTAATTTTATTGGACCAGATGCTGAAAGCATAAGAAATATGGCACTAAAAGATAGAGCTAAAATTCTTATGAAAAAAGCTGGGGTTCCAATTACTCCCGGATATCAGGGAAACAAACAAAATAAGGATTTTTTGATCAAGGAAGCTGAAAAAATCGGCTTTCCGATAATCATAAAAGCTGTCGCTGGTGGTGGCGGAAAAGGTATGAGAAAAGTCGAATCCAAAGAGGCATTCCTCAGTGCATTGGAGTCGTGTAAACGTGAAGCAGAAAATAGTTTTGGCAACTCTAAAGTATTACTAGAGAAATACATCTCTTCCCCTCGGCACATTGAGGTTCAAATTTTTGGCGATGGACTGGGTAATGTAGTTCACATGTTCGAGCGTGATTGCTCAGTTCAACGCCGGCACCAAAAAGTTATAGAGGAGGCACCTGCTCTCGGAATGACTGATTCTGTTAGAAAAGCTATGACTCACGCAGCTGTAAAAGCAGCAAAAGCAGTTAACTATAAAGGTGCTGGTACAGTTGAGTTTATAGTTGATGGCTCACAGAAACTCCATGAAAACGGTTTCTGGTTTATGGAGATGAACACTAGGCTTCAAGTAGAACACCCTGTTACTGAAATGATAACAGGCCTGAACTTGATAAAATTACAAATTGAGATTGCCGAAGGAAAGGGACTTCCTGCTCAAAAGAGTATAACCATGAGTGGACATGCTATTGAGACGCGAATTTATGCTGAAGATCCATTTAATAACTTTTTTCCCAGCGTAGGAAAAATAGAAAACTTTGACATTCCTTGCGATCAATTAAAAAAAGATAGTTTTCGTATTGATACGGGTTTTCAAAAAAATGATAGAATTTCTGTTTACTATGATCCCATGATTGCAAAAATGATAACACATTCAGATAACAGAAAAGATGCTATTGAAAGTATGGTTTACCTTATATCTGAATCCAGAATCAAAGGAATTAAAACTAATGCAGCCTTTTTGATCAGATGTCTTACAAATAAAGAGTTTATAGACGGCGGTGTCTCAACTCACTTCATAGCTGAAAATATGACTTCATTAACATCTAACGAATATGTAAAAGACAAAAAAATATATGGCCTGACGGCTTTATTTCTTGATAATAATTCTGACAATTTTCAAACAACACCCTTTAATGCATTTGATGGCTGGAGACTAAATCAGCCATTAAGAAAAAAATATTTCTTCAAAAGAAATGAAGAAATTATTGAGAGTGAAATTATACAGCAAACTGAAAGACAATCACTAATAAGTGTTAACGGTAAAGAGCCCTTCATAATTTATAAAATAGATAGGCCTGATACAAAAAATAACGAAAAAGCCTTATCTTATTTTTCTGAATGGGAGTTTAAAGAATTCCATAACCATATATCATTGTATCGCTACGGACAGGAAATCATTGTTGAAAAAGAAAGTTATCAACTTAATAGACTCAACAACTCAAGCAATGCAGTAATAGCTCCAATGCCAGGAAAAATAATTGATATGTTTGCAAGCGAGGGAGACAAAATAAAAGAGGGCAAACCTCTTTTGGTTATGGAAGCAATGAAAATGGAAATGACCCTTTATGCCCCAAAAGATGGAGTTATAAGCGAAATAAAAGTGCAAAACGGTGCTTTAGTCTCAGATGGGGACATACTGGTAAAATTAGAAAATACATAATATTCACACAATTCATAAAGGGGAAATATTTTGACAACCTCATACCCAACACTTCAATATGGACACTCAGAAGAAACAAATATGCTAAGACAGGCAGTCTATGACTTCACAAAAAAACATATTTCTCCAATTGCAGCAGATATAGACAAAAGTAATAAGTTTCCCCGTCATTTATGGCCACTCATGGGGGAATTGGGGCTACATGGAATCACCGCTGACACAAAAGATGGCGGTTTAGGTCTTGGCTACTTGCAACACACCATTGCTTTAGAAGAAATTAGTAGAGGTTCAGCCTCTGTCGGACTTTCCTACGGTGCTCATTCAAATCTATGCATTAACCAACTAAGAAGATGGGGCAATGATGAACAAAAAGCAAAATATTTACCAAAATTAATAAGCGGGGACCATGTTGGATCTCTCGCAATGTCAGAGTCAGGATCTGGTTCAGATGTAATATCAATGAAATTAAAGGCTGAAACTGCGCAGGGCGGATATTTACTTAATGGAACAAAAATGTGGATCACTAATGCCCCTGTTGCAGATACACTTTTTGTTTATGCTAAGACGGATCCAA